>Ga0210406_10002499_pt1 | contig 20937 bp, 18 predicted proteins | sample IncBWC30MmetaG_FD_155454 | JGI IMG/M metagenome (GOLD analysis project Ga0210406, IMG submission 155454) | Forest soil microbial communities from Barre Woods Harvard Forest LTER site, Petersham, Massachusetts, United States - Inc-BW-C-30-M | ecosystem: Environmental > Terrestrial > Soil >... | reverse complement strand
TCCCCCGAGAATCACTTGAAACGCGGCACGGAGAAACGGTGTATCCATATAACGGTTCCGAATCCAGCTGATGGCCAAGAGTTCAATTGCCACGATTGCGACGGCAATGGCAGTGGCAGTTCGAAAATTTGAAATCAAAAATGGCAACGTGTGACCGATTCCTCCGGCCGTGGTCATCAATCCGCAAACGAAACCGCGCAGCAGCGGTTTGCCGCGGCCGGTGAGACTGCCATCGTCTGAAGCTGCCTCCGCGAAACCCATTGAAATTCCAGCACCAACGCTAGCGGCGAGACCGACCAGGAATGCTGCATGGCTGTTGTGGGTTGCGAACGCTGCCGCAAAAACCGGGGCAAGAGTTGAGACCGAACCATCCATCAATCCCGCCAGTCCCGGCTGCACGATTTGCAGGACGAACAATCGGCGATGGGCTTTGTCCTCTTCTGTTTCAACATCCGGCGTTAATTGTTCCCGTTGGAGATCGTCGGCCAAGGTGACGTGCTTTCGCTCCGCCTCCGCCAAGTCTCCTAGTAGTTTGCGCGTGGACGCATCGCTGATTTTGCTCGCAGCGCGTTCGTAGAAACGCTGAGTTTCTGTCTCCATGATCTCGGCTTGACGTCGAACCGTGTTGATTCCCAACGGACGGATCATCCAAACCGGTTTGCGGTGTACGAATCCCTTCACATCTTCGCGGCGGATCAGCGGGATGTGTTCGCCAAAGCGGCGACGATAATCCCCAATCAGTTTGCGCCGATGCCCATCTTCTTCCGCCTCCATTTCCTTAAAGACTTGCGCGGTCGCCGGATAATCCGCTTTCAAACCGGCGGCGAAGTCGGCGTAAATGCGCGCATCGGTTTCCTCGGATGAAATTGCGAGCGCGAGGATTTCCTGTTCCGAAAGGTCCCTGAAATTTTTGGCCACGGTATTTTCCTAACGCGATGATCCAAAGAGGGAAATATTATTTCTTGGCCGGCCCTGGAGTTGAAGACGAAGTGAACGTCGCAGAAGGAGCGGGCGATGCGGAAGCAGCCGGTGCGGCAATGGAAGCAGCCGGTGTCATGGAAACGGTGGGTGCTGCAGCGGAAGCATCCGGCGATGCAGAAGCATTCGGTCCGACGGACGCAGCCAGGGCCGCTGCAATGCGGACACTTGTTCCGGTGGTCAGCGAGTCGGATGGGTTTACGATTACTTTATCGGATTCGGTGACGCCGCTGAGGATTTCGGATTGAACGCCAAAGTCTCTTCCGACTTTTACGTCGCGGAGTTGAACGACGCCTTTGGCATCGACGGCGCCAACTTGCACACTCTTCTCGCGAAATATAAGTGTGTTATCGGGTAAAGTAACCAGCTTTCCTAATGCGTCCTGGGGAACTCGCACTGTGGCGTAGCTGCCAGGCAGAATCTCGTTCTTCGAATTTTCGACCTGTAATTCAACAAGCATGGTCCGGGAATCCGGGGAGACAGCTCCCGAGGTGGAGATCACTTTTCCAGGGTATGTTTTTGCGCTTTGCGCCCCGACCTGAACGTTGAAGGTTTGTCCCACCGCGATGTTTGACGCCTCCTCCTGCGGGATACGGAAATAAACGCGCAGAGGATCTGTCTGTTGGATGTGAAACATCTCGAGGTTCGTGTTATTGGCGGTGATCAGGTCGCCCACATTTACGTTGCGGACTGTAATGATACCGGGGAAGGGCGCGGTCACCCGTTTGAAGGCGACTTCCTGTTGGAGGAAACGGAGATTGGCACCAAACGCCTCGGTATTAGCCTGGTTCGTGCCCTGCGAGGTGGCCATATTCTCGGCATCGAGTTGGGAGACGACGCCTTGTTTGTATAACTCCTGCCATTTGGTGTTAGTGCTTTTGGCTTGGTCCAAATTTCTCTTTGCCAGCACAGCCTGCGAGTTGGCCTGCGCGAGTTGCTGATCCAGATCCGGTGTGTCGATGTCGGCGAGCAACTGATCTTTCTCAACGTGCGCGCCAATATCCACAAGCCAGTCTTTAAGGTAGCCGTTGACCCGGGCAAAGATAGATGCTTCCTGCCATGGTTTGACTTCGGCTGGTAAGTTAAGCCCGCTCCCAGGCGTGGTAACGGTCGGTGAGATCACCGCCACGCTCGGAATCGCCAATTGCTTGGTATCGGTCGCAGCCGTTTGCCGCTGTCGCAATTGAGGAATGAATCCTACGACCAATGCGATTGCGAGTACCGCGCCACCCACGATTAAAATGCGACGGAATCGTGGGCGGACCTGAATCAGGGCAGCTTTATGTTCGTTGGAGCTAACGCTGTCGGTAGGGGTAGTTGTGCTCATATATATAGAGAGATGTGCTTAGGTTGTGGAAACGGCCTCCTCAAGGACCCTTGACGGAACATTGTCTTTGGGCTGTGCCTTGGAAGTGTCGGTTGGTTGGCGGTGCAACAGGCTGAACACCACAGGCACAAAAAGTAGCGTGGCGACGGTAGCGAGCATGAGACCTCCAATCACCGCGCGGCCGAGCGGCGCGTTCTGCTCGCCGCCCTCCCCAAGACCAAGCGCCATTGGTAACATTCCGATGATCATCGCCGACGCCGTCATGATCACTGGACGCAAGCGGCCAGTGCCGGCTTCCCATGCTGCTTTCAGTGAATCCATTCCTTCCTGAAGGTGGGTGCGCGCAAAGGTTACGACCAAAACAGAATTCGCCGTGGCGACGCCGAGGCACATGATCGCGCCCATCATTGCCGGGACGCTTAAGGTTGTGCTCGTAACATGAAGTCCCCAAATCACGCCGGCCAGCGCACCTGTGAGAGCAGTAAGGATAATAAATGGATCGAGCCAGCTCTGGAAATTCACCACGAGTAGCAGGTAGATGAGCGCGATCGCCACTAACATTCCAATGGCCAGTCCGAGAAAGCTCGAGCTCATCGTCGATGCTTGTCCGCGCAGAACAATGCTGACGCCTTGCGGCGCGGTCTTTTGGGCCTGCGCGATGATCGGCCTGATGTCACTCAGCACTCCGCCGAGATCTCTGCCCCCAACTCCGCCGTAAACATCGACTACCGGGATTACGTTGTAGTGCGTGTAAATGGGTTGGCTCGTGATCCGTGTCACGTCAGTCACATTAGTAAGGATCTGACCGTTGCCCGTTCCAGGTTTGGAGGCGCTAAGGGGCATCGACCTCAACTCCGACAGCGTAGTCGTCTGACGTTCCGGAACCCTGACATTGACGAGATATTGGACGCCGCTGGTGGAATCAAGCCAGTAGGTCGGCGTAACCTGGCTGCTGCCGCTCAATGAGAGGAGGACGGATCCGGCCACATCTCTTTCGGTTAGCCCGAGCTCTGCCGCTTTTGTTCTATCGACGTTGAACTCGAATCTCTGCAAGTCGTTTGGTTGTTGAACCCGCACATCAACTGCGCCGCGAACTTGACGGATTTTTTGGGCGATGGAATTGGCCACTTGCTGGTCGACCGTTTGATTTCGTCCGACGACTTGAATGTCAAGGGGAGCCGGAAGTCCGAAGTTAATTGTTTCACTGACGATGTCGGCCGGCAGAAAGTAAAAGGTTATCCCGGGGAAGGCGCGGTTCAGACTGAGACGGAGATTGCGGACATAATTCGCTGTCGGTTTGTGATTGGGTTTCAGTGAAACCAGAATGTCCGCGTCGGCCGGTCCTGATATTCCACTATCGTTGTAGCTCAGGTTGATGCCCGAGACCGGGAGCCCGATGTTGTCGAGCATACCCTCAAGCTCGTTGGCGGGCACTTGACGGCGAATGGCGGCTTCTACTTCGTCGACCAGCTTGGCGGTTTGCTCGATCCGCGTCCCGGTAGGAGCGCGCACGTGCAAGCGGAACGTTCCTGCGTCTACCGAGGGAAAGAAATTTTGGCCAAGGAACGGAACGAGGAGCCATGATGCAACGCAAAAGGAGAGAAATCCAACGCAGAAAGCCGCTCTGTGTTCGAGCACTGTGCTTAACAAGTTTGCATAAGAACCCCTAAAACGATCGAACGCTTTTTCAAAATGTTGCTGCAAAACCACCAGTGACCGGACCCAAAACGCGATACGCTTCTCTTGGCCCGTTGCCTGTTTGTGGTGATGGCGTTCGAAAAACATGATCATCGTCGGCACTAGCGTACGCGAAAGCACATAGGAGGAGATGACGGCGAACATGACCGCTTCGGCCAACGGCACGAAAAGATAGCGTGCCACCCCAGCCAGCGAAAACATCGGCACGAAAACAATGCAGATGCAGAAGGTGGAAACCATCGCCGGCAACGCGATTTCACCGGCGCCTTTCAGAATTCCATCTTCCAATTGTTCACCTGACGCCAGATGGCGCTCGACGTTTTCGATCGTCACCGTGGCGTCATCCACCAGGATGCCAACGGCGAGCGCCAGACCGCCGAGTGTCATGATGTTGATCGTCTGACCGAGAACGCTCAGGATTGCCAGAGACGACAACACCGAAAGCGGTATGGACACTGCGATGATAAGGGTGCTTCTCCACGAACCGAGAAAGAGCAGAATCATGAGCGCGGTCAGCGCCGCTGCGATAACGCCCTCGCGCACCACTCCACTAACGGCGGCCTTCACGAAGACGGATTGATCGGCGAATTGTTTTACTTGTACATCACTCGTCACAGTCTTGAGAATGTTGGCCATGGCAGCCTTCACTCCCGCCGCAACCGAGATCGTTGATGCGCTGCCGTTCTTGAAAACTTGAAGCAGCGTGCTACGGACACCATCCTGCCGAACGATGTTTTCCTGCGGGAAATAGCCGTCGCGCACTTGCGCTACATCGCTTATGTGAATCACGGTCCCGCCGACACTCTTTATCGGCAGGTTGTTCAACATATCGATACGCAGTGGATTGACGTTAAGATCAATCGGAACTTCTTTCCCGCCGATCTTGGCCGTCCCGCTGGGAAAGGTTAGAGACCCGTTGCTGATGGCAGTGACCACATCTGATTCGACAAGGTTATTTGCCTCCAACGCCTTAAGATCGAGATCGACCGAAACCACCCTTTGCTTTCCGCCATACGGGTACGGAATACTCACGCCTGGAACACTGATCAGTCCGACGCGAATCTGGTTTAAGGCGATATCGAAGACCTGCTGCTCGGAAAGCTTGGTGCTGCTAATTCCGAATTGGAGAATGGAAACGGTGGACGCGCTGTACTGCAGAATGAGCGGCGGCGTTGTTCCCGGAGGGAGCTGTCTCAAAATCGTTTGCGAAACGGCGGTCAATTGGGCTACCGCGGTCGAAGGATTCACCCCCTGCTGAAAGAAAACCTTGATTACGCCGAAGCTGTCATAGGAGGTCGATTCAATGTGGTCGATATTATCTACTGTCGTGGTGAGCGCTCGTTCCTCGCTGTAAACAAGCCGCTGGGCGATTTGGTCGGCGGGCAATCCGGTATAACTCCAAATCACACTGACCACCGGAATATTAATAGCCGGAAAGATGTCGGTCGGCGTCTTGGTCAGAACAAAAGGCGTCAGCAACAGCAGCAGCAACGCTGCTACCACAAACGTGTAAGGCCGACGAAGCGCTAAACGGACGATCCACATGGCGCGTTATCCTTGTGAAAGAGCACTCTCCGTAACAAAATCGGTTATCGAAACGACTTCGGCCTTACTTTCGCGACCGCCAGCCTTGAGGAAAGCGTTGATGCGCTGAGCGCGTTTCCACGTTTTCTCCGAGGCGAATATGCTCGTGACAGACCTGTTCGTTTTCATCTCCAAATATGTCGCTGGCAACCCAGCCGCTGCTACTGCGCGTGTGGAGGATTTACGGTTGCTACTCGTGAGGCGACCCTCGCTCCCTCTTTCGAGTGAGTCTCGGACTAGCTCTCTTTACTTAACAGCGAGGATAACGGCGCCCGTCAGCACAAGTCCGCCGCCAACCCATTGATGCCATGTCAGCGTTTCGCGCAAAACGATGGCCGCAAAGAGAATTGCGAAAAGGACGCTGAGCTTGTCCATCGGCGCGGCGCGTCAGGATTCACCGAGTTGCAAGGCTCGGAATCGCAGAGCCGGGAAAGACCTGTCGCCAGACGGGACAACCCCAAGAGCCACGTCCGGAATGAAATCGCACCGAAGGACCAGTGCGATTGGGTGAATGAAGCAATCATCAAGGTAAAAAGGAGAATCACAGTCGTGCGAATTGCCGTTGCAAAATTCGAATCGACATCGGTGACACCGATCTTTTCCCAGAACTGCCGTGGCGCCGGCGAAAAGGGCGGACAGCAATGACCAGGTGCCAATTATTCATCTACGCCGCGCGTTCACTTCGACGCCCGCCTGTTTCTCGAGCGCTTTGATTAACGCGGAGGCGTTTTCTTTTCCGAAGCCAAGCGCAACGGCCGATTCGAGATTCTTCTCGGCAACGCGCGCCGCTGGAATGGGGGACGAGAGACTTGCGGCAAATTTCTCAATCAAGCCGGCGTCCTTGAGCATGAGCTTGAGCGCGAAGCTGGTGGAGAAATCGCGTTTCAAAATATTCTGACCGTTGCTCACCAGCAGCGGTGAGCGGAAGTCCGCGACCTTCACAACTTCCATGACCGTGTTCAGATCGAGCCCCGCCTTTTGTGCGAGGACCAGACCTTCCGACAGCGCTTCCAATTCCAACGCGACGATAAGATTTCCAACCAGCTTCATCGCCGCGGCATTCCCGTTTTTGCCGAAGTAATGAACGGTTTGGCCGAGGTGTTCCAGAACGGGCTTAACTTTTTCGAAGATCGCCTTGTTGCCCGCGGCCATAATCCACAGTTTCGCTTCGGCGGCTTCTTGTTTGCTGCCAAAGACGGGCGCATCGAGAAAATCGACGCCGTGTTGTGCAAAAGCTTCCTGTTCTTGTAAACTCGTCGCTGGAAGAACCGTGCTCATATCGATCGCGATCTGGCCTTCTTTGATTCCACGGAGAATTCCTTTGGCGCCGAACACAACTTCCTCAACGGCCTCGTCGTTGCTCAACATGTAGATCACAAGATCGACATCGCGCACCGCGTCGGTCGGCGTATCGGCAACACGCGCGCCTTTCCGAGCAAACGGCTCGCATTTTTTAGCGCTCCGATTCCAGACGGTAAGTTCGAAACCGGCTTTGAGAAGATTCGAAGCCATGCCGCTGCCCATGGTTCCGAGACCCAGATAGGAGATTGTCTTTATCATAAATGAATCGTGCCTATTTTCCTTCCGTGTTTGCCGGGCTTGGGTCAATGAGCGTTAAGTCCGTGTCCGGATCAAAACGCTTCTGCATTGTTACTGGATCGACAGTCACCATTACTTCCAGCGTCGGGGAGACGTAAGCAGCGAGAACGTGACCGCCGCGCGTTGTGCCGTCTGAATCCCCCACCAGCATGTGAGTGTGGACGACGGGCTTTCCTTGATACAGCGCGATGTCGCCGCTCATTCCAATCACTTCGTGCTGACCGGTGATCGGAATTCTCTTGTACATTTTTCGCTGAGGATCAAACCATCCCAGCGTTGCTCCATTCACGGCGCCAATCGCGGTGAAATGGGCACTGGTAATCTGGTACTTTTGCGCAAACTCCAACAATCCGGAGAATGCCTCGTCTCCCTGGTAAAAGATAACCGCATATTGTTTCGTCGGTGCTCCTTCGTTCAGCAATTGAACCTTCATTCTGGGAGCTTTGCCTTTCGGACCTGCATCGGGCGGCGCGACATAGACAGCATCGTTTTGCTCTGCCTGGACAATTTGGGTTTGAGCTACAGCCATAAAAATGGTTCCTCCGGCAACGAATAAGTAAGTTTTGATCCAACAGGGGTTCATTGAGATCGCAGTCAGTCCTTTCAAACCGCGCCGTAGTCGGACTCGCGCTGCGAGCTAATTACCGGCTTCAACTGAGAAAGAATTGCTTCCTTACTGGTGGTTCCAAAAATTCCAATACGCACTTCGCCGTCACTGAAATACAAAATCGTCGGAAGACACCGAATTCCGTACCACAGCCCGAGATTCGGACTGCGATCGAGTTGAACGCGAGCAACCTTCAACAGATCGACAAATTCATCTCCAATTTCCTCCAGGGCTCCGTTCATCATCATGGAAGGAAGGCTCCATCCGGTCGCAAACTCAACCAGAACCGGTTGATTGGATTTCAAAACTTCGATCTCGAAGTTCGCTTCATTGATATCAATGGTCGGTTTCATACTCATCGCCCTTTCTAATCTTTCGTTAGGCATCTCCCAACCTAACGTTGACAACGACTTGCCAGCCACTGCGCATGAGTGGGATTCTCGGCCGCCTCCGCCGGGGTGATGGCAACTCCCCCATTCGGGGTAGAACTCTGACTGTCCTCGCAATCAGGCGTCCGTCCTCGGTCGCGCCTGTGTCTCAATTAACCGTTTGAAATTGCGCAGATATTTATCGACTCTCCGCGCGACCGCGCCGCCGAAGCTTGAGCTGAGTTTGAAAATGACGCGCGTTGTTTGGTCAGGACCCGAAACAAACGAAACGACTCCGGTGGCGAGGTGGGCAGGTGTTTGACCATTGGAAAAAGTTCGCCAGGCAAGCCGTCGCTCCGGAACGCGCAGCATCGTCTCGAGCGTGGTTTCATATTGTTTTCCGTGGAAACCGAGCGATGCGACGAAATGGTTCGCATCCAATTTTCGGACGCGTTTGATCACGCTGATGAATTTTGGGTAATCCTCAAACGCCAGCCAGCGTTGGTAGACCTCGGCAACGGGCACGTTCACCACGATTGATCCCTCCGCCGCACCGATCGGACGCGGTCTTGCCCGTTTGTCCGGCATAGGTTCGTTAGGCGTAGAACCGCGCGTATTGATTTTTTGAAAACGTGCGATTCCAGCCGTTGGTGAAATTGAAGATCGACATGTTAAAGACGAGCAAGGGGTCATGCCTGGGTGCGCGTCGTCGAAAAATGTCGCGCACTCTGCTCCTGAAACTATTTTCACGTTGTTTAGCTTTCATTATGAAATTTCGTATACTTGCAACGTTAACGAGCCCTGCGACCTGTCACCACGTTGCAGTGGCGGGATTTTGGAGTGCCTCCTTCGAGGGAGGAAAGAAGAGTGGCACGTCGAGCGATAGGTCGTTAAACTTTCAAGGGCTTGATCGCCTCAGCTATCCTTCGGAGTCAAGAAAATGACGAAGTCAGATCTTGGTTTGCGACGAGTTGCGCCAGCCGTTTGGCGGTACGGTCTTGCCGTTTTATGCGTCGCGATCTCCACCGCCGCTACGATGCCGCTGCGAAGCTTTGGGGTCAGAACTTCGCTTTTTTTCCCCGCCGTCCTGCTCGCAACCTGGTTTGGCGGCACAGGACCTGGGCTGCTTGCTGTGTTGCTGTCGATTTTGTCGATCAACTTCTTCTTCACCGAGCCGTTTTACGCATTTGAATTTAGCGTTCGGGATATTCCGACCACGATCGCGTTTCTTTTCTCAGCGCTGGTTCTCAGTTCGTGGAGTACCGCTCGCAAACGTTCCGAGAACCGCTTGCGCGAAAGCGAATCAGAGCTTCGGAAAGCGCGGAATGAGCTGGAAGCTAAAGTCGAAGAACGAACCGCGAAACTTTCGCGCGCGAACGAGGAATTGCAGACAGAGATTATTGAACGGAAGGGTGCGGAAGAAAAGTTGCGCCGCAGCGAAGGGTTTTTAGCTGAGGGGCAGAGAATCAGCCACACCGGAAACTGGAGCTGGAAGGTTTCCAACGGAAAGGTCACATGGTCCGAAGAGCATTTCCGGATTTTTGGGTTCGATCCTGAGAAGACCGAGCCATCGTTCCAGTTATTCCTGGAAACGGTCCATCCGGACGATCGATCATTTATTGAGCGAAGTCTCGATGAAGCAATTCGGGAGAAAAAGGGATTCGACCTCGAATTTCGAATCGCGCTTACGGATGGATCTACTAAGCATGTCCAAGGGGTGGGGCGAGCTATCCTTGGGGAGTCTGGCAATGTCGATGGTTATGTTGGCACGACCGTAGACATCACCGGGCGCAAGCGAGGACAGGCGTTGTTCGCCGGTGAAAAGCGTCTTCTCGAAATGATTGCCACCGGCGTTGCGCTAAACGAAATCCTGAATGCGTTGTGCCTGATCATTGAGGATTACCGTCCCGGCACGCTTGCTTCGATCTTGCTTCTTCGCTCCGATGGTCTTCATCTCGATTCCGTGGCGGGCCCGAGTCTTCCCAAGGGATGGAGGAAGGAAATGGAAAGACTTCCGATTGGTCCGTGCGCGGGCTCCTGCGGGACCGCGGCCTATCGCGGATCACCGGTGATGGTTTCCGACATTGCCACCGATCCGCTTTGGGAAGTACCGCAGCATCGCGCCGCCGCATTAAGTCATGGGTTCCGAGCCTCCTGGTCGAATCCAATATTGTCGTCAGAGGGAAAAGTCCTCGGGACCTTTTGCATTTACGAGCGCGAAACGCGAAGCCCGAGCGCGCACGACCTCGAGCTTATCGAGAAGGCGACCTACCTGGCACGAGTTGCGATTGAACGTGATCGGGCAGAGAACGATTTGCGGACAAGCGAGCAAAAATATCGAGATCTGATCGACGCTTCGCCTGACGCCATCTGCGTTCTCGATGCGGATAGCAAATTTGTGATGGTGAATCCGGCGGGCATCAAGCTGGCAGGTCGTCCGGAAGAAGAACTGATCGGTTCTTCAGTTACCGACACCTATCTTCCGGCAGAAATCCACTTGTTTCGGGACCGGATCGAGAAATTGAAAGCGGAAGGATCTTTTCGGTTCGAGCGAAGATTCCGACGAAAAAATGGCGAAGTGATTCCGGTGGAGGTCTCCTTGTCAGCGCTGCGCGGCCAGTATTATCAGGCGATCATCAGAGACATTAGTAACCGTAAGCGGCGCGAAGCGCTCTTGGCCGGTGAAAACAGAGTCCTGGAGATGGTGACCAAAGGCGATTCGCTTACCGACATCCTCGGTACCTTGTGTCTGCTGGTTGAAGAGCAGTCCTCCGGTGTCCTTGCCTCGATCTTATTAATGGATCCAAATGGCAAACAGCTGCGCCACGGCGCGGCGCCCAATCTTCCGAAGGCTTACACCGACGCAATCGACGGCCTGGTCATCGGCAATTCCGTAGGCTCATGTGGCACGGCCGCTTACCGAGCCGAACAGGTGATTGTCTCGGACATCGCGACCGATCACCTGTGGACTGATTTTCGAGACCTGGCTTTGACGCATTCGCTGCGCGCCTGTTGGTCCACACCGATTTTCTCTTCCGAAGGCAAAGTGATCGGAACGTTTGCCATGTATTATCACGAACCGCGCAGCCCGACTGCGCTTGAGCAGGAGACGATCAAACACGTGACTTATCTCGCCGGCATCGCGATCCAGCGAAAACGCTCCGAAGAAGCGGTGCGCGCATCGGAGCAAGTGGCGCGCGGACAAGTTGAGGCGCTGGCGCAGAGTCTCGATGTCCTGACGACTGCGCCCGACCCGGAGGAGTTTATTGGCCAGATGCTGAGTACGATTGGGCGCCTTTTGAACGCGCAAAGCGCGAGCTTGTGGTTGTTCGACGACTCGAGCGACTCACTCACTTTGCGCCTCTCAACGTCAGATGGTGGAAAATTGGCGGCGCCGGACCCCGAGCATCCGTTCATTAAGAACCCCTTATTTTGGAAAGAGAACGCAGTAATTCAGGAACTGCTTTTCACGGCAAGTCCCGTGGTTTGCGATGACGTCGATACTGATCCGCGAGTAAGTGGCGATTGGGGTGAGCATTTGAAGCGAAACGGCACAAGGAGATTTCTGGCGGTGCCGCTTGTGGTGAGTGGACAAGTCAGAGGCTTTGTTGGAATTCGCCATGTCGATCGTGCGTCTTATCGGCCGGAGGAGATCGAGTTGACCCAAGCTCTCGCCCACCAGGTCATGCTCGCGCTTCGACTCAATGAACTTGCCGAACAAGGTCAGCACGCAGCGGTCGTCGAAGAGAGAAATCGAATGGCGCGCGACATCCACGACACACTGGCCCAAGGTTTCACGGGTGTGATCGTTCAATTGGAAGCAGCCGAGGATGCAATGGCCTGCGGTTCTCGTAAGGAAGCAGACACTCATCTTCACCGGGCCGGCGAATTAGCCCGACGGAGTCTGAGCGAAGCCCGCCGGTCGGTGCACGCATTGCGTCCGCAAGCATTGCAGGAACATAATTTTTGGGACGCGCTCAAAGGTACTATTAAGAGCACGACCGCAGGGACGTCGCTCCACACAACATTTCAAGCGTTGGGCAAAATGCCTGACCTCCCGCAGCGCTGGCAGGAACATCTTCTCCACATCGGAGAAGAGGCCCTGACCAACACGCTCAAGTACGCGCATGCCGAGAATTTTGAAACGCGATTGATCTACCGATCGAAGGAACTACGTTTGGAACTTCGCGACGACGGCGACGGTTTTAAAGTGAAGGATCGACATGATGGCGTCGGCCTTGTTGGAATGCGCGAGCGGGTTGAACAAATGGGCGGCGAATTGAAAATCACCAGCTCGCGCGGGAACGGCACGAAGATCACGGTGCTGCTGCCGTGCAACGGAGAATCGACCTCATGACCTCAAAAAAGAAGACAGCGGCGAGTTCGAAAAAAGCTGTCGCGAAGAAGGTGCCGAAAGTTGGAGATATAAAAACGTCTCGCATCACTGTGCTCATCGCGGACGATCACAGCGTAGTTCGAGAAGGCTTGGTTTCACTCATCACTCGCAAAGCAGACATGACCGTCGTCGGGGAAGCGAGCAACGGGCGCGAAGCAGTCGATCTTTGGAAACAACATCAACCCAATGTAACACTGCTCGATCTGCGCATGCCGGAGCTAGATGGCGTGGGTGCGCTTAAGGAAATTCGTGGTGACGACGAGAAAGCGCGAATCATTGTTCTAACGACGTTTGACGGCGACGAAGATATCTATCGCGCTATTCAAGCCGGCGCGAAAGGTTACCTCCTCAAAGACGCGCCGCGCGAAGCACTGATGGATTGCATTCGCCGGGTGCATGCGGGCGAAACCTGCGTGCCGGTGCATCTCGCCGCCAAACTCGCCCAACGCGTCAGCGGCGAGACATTGAGCGACCGCGAAATAGATGTTCTGAAATTGATGGCGCAAGGAAAAAGCAACAAAGAGATCGGCTCCGCGCTTTTCATTAGTGAAGGGACGGTGAAGTCGCACGTGAAGAGCATCTTCGCGAAGCTCAACGTCATTAGCCGGACCGAAGCGGTAGCCAGCGCGAGCAAGCGCGGTTTGATCCAGTTGTAAGGGACGCCGATCGCAGCGCGATCAATGATGGCGAAGGTTCTGTTCCGATAGCGTTTCAATTTTCCATCTCAAAGGAGACAGTGAGGATCACTCCTAAGAAGGACCGCAAAATCCCGCGAACGCGCCGTGGCTGCAAAACCGCAGCATAGCGATCTTAGGATATGAAAAAGTTTAAATTATTGAGCTTAATAGGTATCACCTCACTCGCGCTCGCTCACGCAGCATGGGCAGGTGGCCACGGCGGCGGCGGTGGTGGTTTTCACGGAGGAGGCTTCGGCGGTGGCGGTTTCCACGGTGGCGGGTTTGGCGGTGGCGGGTTTGGCGGTGGCGGGTTCCACGGCGCTGGTGGTTTCGGCAGCGGCACTTTCCACGGCGGTGGCTTTCGTGGTGACCGTTTTAGTGGGCGCAACTGGGGTGGGAACTGGCGCCATCACCGATTCTCTAATGATGTCTTCATCGGTGGCTACGGTTATCCGTGGTGGGACTGGGACTATCCATACGGATATTATGGTTACGGCTATTACCCGTACGGTTATTATGGGTACGGCGGATACCCGTCCTATGGATACGGCCGGTACGGTTACTACGGTCGGTCCGGTTACGGATACCGCTATGGTAGCCGATCAGGGGATTTCCGGAGTTTGCGAAGGCGATGACAATCCAGGCTACAGCTCTTTGAAATCGCGGTCCTGTTAGTGTGTGTCGTTACTTGCGAATTTCGGTCGCGTGCTTGCCCAATTTTTTCAAAAGCCGCAGCAATGTCAGCCGCTCGTTTGTTGAAAGGACACGGACCACATCTTCCATCGCGGCAGCGTGCTCGCCAAACGCCCGGGTAATCAGCGCCCGTCCTTTGGCTGTCAGTTCAACCCGCCGCACTCGGCGATCGCCCGGATGATCTTTGCGCGAAACGAGCCCTTTTTTAACCAGCCGATCAACGGCCACACTGATGGATCCAGGAGTGAGCCAGACCTTCGGGCCAATCGTATTCACCGGAAGAGGGCCCTTATGCAGCAGAACTTCCAGGACGCGAAAATCGGAATCGCCCAGTTTCGTCCCTTCGATGCTGTGCGCGGCGTGCGGGATCAGCGCTTGAAAGGCTTTCATGAGGACCAGCCAGAGATGCACGCCGGCCGAATCTTGTCTTTTCGTGGGGTGCTTCCGTTCCATTAAATTTGTGACTTGACTGCAAGTATATTGATGTCAATATACTTTAGATCAAGTAAATAATCTTAACATGAAAATCACTATTGTCATCGCCCGTTTCCTTCTCGGTTTGATCTTTCTCGTCTTTGGACTGAACGGCTTCCTCCACTTCATTCCGGCGCCTCCGCCATCCGGGACGGCTGGCCAGTTCGTCGGGGCGCTCTTTGTCTCCCATTATCTGGTCCCGATATTTCTGCTCCAAATCATTTCGGCGGTCCTGCTCCTGGTTAATCGCTACGTCCCACTCGCGTTGACCCTGCTCGCGCCGATCATCGTCAACATTCTGCTTGTCCACATATTGATGCTTCCGAGCGGTCTGCCGCTGGCCCTCGTCGTGACCGTGCTGTGGATCATTGTCTTCACCAGCGTGCGCTCTGCTTTCGCCGGTCTTTGGCAACAGCGCGTTGCGGCTTGAACAGAAATCACACACAAATGGAGATCGGTGTAGATAGTTTCGTAGCGGCAACGGTTGACGCGGCCGGTCGGGCGGTCGATCCCGCGCGACATCTGAGCGAGTTGCTCGAAGCGATCACGCTCGCTGACGAGGTCGGCCTCGATGTATTTGGCATCGGCGAACATCACCGCCGCGAGTTTCTCGACTCCGCGCCGACAGTGATTCTCGCCGCCGCTGCGGCCCTGACCCGTCGTATCCGCCTAACGAGCGCGGTCACTGTCCTGAGCGCAGCCGATCCCGTGCGCGTGTTTCAGGAGTTCGCGACGCTTGATCTTCTTTCGAACGGAAGGGCAGAGATCGTGGCGGGGCGCGGCTCATTTATCGAAGCGTTTCCCCTGTTCGGGCTGGAGCTCGAGGACTACGATTCGCTTTTTGCCGAGAAGCTCGATCTGCTTCTAAAAATCCGCGAGCACACGGATGTTCAGTGGTCCGGCAAACATCGCGCGCCGCTCACCGGACAAGGAGTTTACCCGCGGCCGCTGCAGAATCCGTTACCCGTTTGGCTCGGTGTCGGAGGCACGCCGAGTTCCTTCGTTCGCGCCGGCATGCTCGGGCTACCGCTAATGGTCGCAATCATCGGCGGGGAGCCGCACCGCTTTCGGCCGCTGATCGACCGCTACCACCAGGCCGGTCTGCTCGCCGGACATTCTCCTGATCAGCTCAAGGTTGGCATTCACTCGTTAGGCTATGTGGCCGACAATGCAGGCAAAGCCGCTAACGAATTCTTTCCAGGTTATGCTCAAAGCTTCACTGAGATTGGGAGGGAGCGCGGCTGGCCACCTATGACTCGCGCGCATTTCAACGCCCAGCTCGGACCGACCGGAGCACTCCTCGTCGGCGATCCGGAGATTGTTGCTGGAAAAATTCTGCGCCTAAACGAGTCGCTAGGCGGCATTTCCCGCCTCACGTTCCAGATGAGCGTCGCGGCGTTGCCGCACGCGAAAATGCTGCGCGCGATCGAGCTGCTCGGGACGCGCGTTGCTCCGCTGGTGCGAGCCGCGCTCGCGTCTGAGACAGCGGCGCCACCGTTACCAAAGAATTCACGTGCAGCCGCCTGAAATACTCAACCAAGCTCGAACTCTTGAATCGTTCACTCGAAAGAGGGAGCCCGCGCTATCTCTTAAGGAGTACCGCGAAATCCGTCGGACGCGCCGTGCCGCGAGCTGTTGATCACCAATAGCGTCTCACATGAAAATGAACACATTTGTGAGCAACTCCGGCGAAATCGGCTCTTATGTTCAGCTTCAGCATCAAATTCACGACGCGCTCCGCGAGCAGCACCCGGAATGGATTCAACCAAACGGGGATTGTCCGACTTGCGAGTCGTACGAGTCGCGCTTCGTAGAGCTACTCGCCATTTTTCAATCGAACGAACACAAGTCAGTCGCTTGATTTGCAAAATGAGCAATTCGCTGAGGCCTTTGCGAATAACAGGACAAGCGTCTCAATTCCTCTGCACCGTATTATTGCTGTTAACGTGCAGCGCGCTCCCAGCGCAAACTCAAGAACGCCGCATTCGGAATATTGTTTTGGTTCACGGCGCTTGGGCAGATGGTTCTGGCTGGAAAGGTGTTTACGACATTCTGGTTAGGGATGGTTACAACGTCAGCATCGTCCAGGAACCGGAGACATCCTTTAAAGAAGATGTGGCTGCGACGAAGCGGGTCCTTTCTCAACAAGATGGACCGTGCATTCTTGTCGCTCACAGCTATGGCGGAGCCGTAATTACTGAAGCCGGGACGGATCCGTCGGTTGCTGGATTGGTCTACGTCGCGGCCCACATGCCGGATGCGGGAGAAAATGAGGCTGACGACGGAAAACGATTTCCAAGTGACCTCAATAAATCCAATGCAATAAAGAAAACGGCTGACGGTTTCACTTATCTCGACCCTGCGCAGTTTCATGAATACTTCGCCGCCGACTTGCCGGCCGAGCAGGCCGCTCTGATGGCGCGATCGCAGGTGCTGAACGCCGCGGACAATTTCAAAGCAATCATCACCACGCCCGCGTGGAGAAACAAACCGAGTTGGATGTTGGTGGCGACAAAGGACAGGACGATTAACCCCGAACTCGAACGCTGGTACGCCAATCGAGCTAGTAGCCACACGGTCGAGGTCTCAGGCGCGAGTCACTCGGTCTACGTCTCCCGGCCGAGAGAGGTTGCAGCCGTTATCGAAGAAGCTTCATCGCATGTTCGGTAATTCAAACGACGGGATGCGTTGAATTAAAAATGCACCGAAGAACGAAGGCTACATCGATGAAACCGAACGCCGCACATGGTTTTTGTCAGAAACAAAACGCGGCGCTTAAGCGATCTGTATATATATGAGTGCAACAATGACTACGACCGCCCGGCTGGCCGAGGCGAGCGGAACATTTTCAATCGGCGATATTCCTGTGCACCGGCTCGGGTTCGGTGCAATGCAACTCACCGGTGACGGCGTTTGGGGAGAACCTGAAGATCATGATGAGGCGATCGCCGTCCTGGGTCGCGCGGTAGAGTTGGGAATCAATCTAATCGATACCGCTGATTCCTACGGCCCAGAAGTAAGCGAGCGGCTGATCGCCGAGGCGCTTCATCCGTATCCCGAAAATCTTTTGATCGCGACCAAGGCCGGCTTTCAACGACCTGGGCCAAATAGTTGGGTTGAAGATGGGCGCCCGGAACATTTGCGATCGGCAGTCGAAGGCAGTCTTCGGCGGCTGAAACTCGAGCGAATTGATCTGCTACAACTGCATCGGATCAATCCGAAAGTAGCCATGGAAGATCAGATCGGCGCACTCGTTGATCTTCAGCGCGAAGGTAAGATTCGCCATATCGGATTATCTGAAGTCAACGTGAAGCAGATCGAGGCGGTACGGCGCATCACGCGGATCGTTTCGGTCCAGAATAGATACAATTTGGTCGACAGAAATTCGGAAGACGTGCTGGACTATTGCACTAAGGAGAACATCGGCTTCATCCCCTGGTTTCCGCTCGCAACCGGAGAGCTAGCGAAACATGACGGTCCACTGACACGCGCAGCGAAGCGTCTCAACGCAAGGCCGGCGCAGATCGCACTGGGCTGGCTGCTTAAGAAATCTCCGGTGATGCTTCCGATTCCCGGAACTTCGAAGGTTAAACATTTAGAGGAAAACACGGCCGCGGCGCTGATCGATCTCAATGACTCAACGATGGAAGAGTTGGCGCATCTTGGCGCAAGTGCCTCCCGTTAACGGCAGTTTTGCGTGACGCGATACGACAGGAACCATCTCCGCTGCCCGTGGGCCACCACTGAACCGGCCATTGCCTATCATGATAAGGAATGGGGTGTGCCGGTGCATGATGACCGGTTGTTATTTGAATTTCTGATTCTCGAAGGCGCTCAAGCAGGGTTGAGCTGGATTACGATTCTGAAAAAGCGGGGGAATTACCGCAAGGCGTTCGACCGATTTAGCGCCGACAAGATCGCCCGTTACGGGGCGCGCGATGTGAAACGGCTTCTGCGAAACGAAGGCATTGTGCGCAACCGGCTGAAGATTGCCGCCGCGATCCAGAATGCGAAAGCATTTCTTGCTGTGCGTGAAGAATTCGGATCCTTCGACGCTTACCTCTGGAGTTTCGTTGGCGGCGAGCCGATCCAGAATCGTTGGCGAACAATGGCGACGGTACCGGCACGGACGAGAGAATCTGATGCGATGAGCCGCGACTTGCTACGGCGCGGATTCAAATTTGCAGGATCGACAATTTGCTACGCGTTGATGCAGGCGACCGGCATGGTGAACGATCATTTGGTAAGCTGTCCGCGGCATTACGAACTCGGCGGCAAACGATCACCGCTAACGCGACGATAGGTTATCCAAAAGAGAGAGCGGCGATCACCTCTCGCGCGGTATTTCAAAATCCCACCCTTGCGCAATAGTAGCCGACCCGTTCCGGCGATTACGTTTCGGTCATGAATGAAATCGATCCGGGACTGAACAGATATTTGCAAGAAATCGGGCGGATTCCGCTTTTGACGCCGCAAGACGAAATCGAGCTCGCACGGAAAATTAAGAAAGGCGATGCCGCGGCACGGGAGCGGATGATTAACGCGAATTTACGGCTCGTGGTCACGATCGCCCGGGATTACATGAATCTCGGCCTGCCGCTACTCGATCTAATCTCGGAGGGAAACATCGGATTGACCAAGGCAGTCGAACGTTTCGACCCAACAAGAGGCGCGAAGCTGAGCACTTATGCGATGTGGTGGATCAAACAATCGATCAAGCGTGCATTGGCCAATCAGAGCAAAACGATCCGGCTCCCCGTGCATCTGGTCGACAAGGTGGCGAAGGTCCGTCGCGTTTCGTTGCAGATGAGCGATGAACTTGGCCGCGAGCCAACTGACGACGAACTAGGCGAAGAGCTCGGAATTGCCGGCGAGAAAGTAGCGCGCTTAAGAAGTCTCGGAATTCGTCCGGCGTCGTTGGACGCGCCAATCGCGGACGATGACCTTACGGAATTTGGCCAAAGCGTTGGTGATGAGAACGCGGAGACGCCTTTAGAATGGCTCAGTGATAAGAATCTGCTCAGTGAAGTAAAGGGGTTGCTCGAAGTGCTCGACAAACGCGAATTGAAAATCATCTCGCAACGCTTCGGCCTCGACGGTGGAAAGCCGAAGACGCTGGAAGACGTCGGCAGAGATTTCGGCATCACGCGCGAGCGCATTCGCCAACTGCAAAACATTGCCCTGACGAAACTGCGCCGGGCCCTGAGCCGAAAAGAGGACGCTCTAAATATGATTCAACCACTTACCGCATAACAGATTCATGAACACACATGGCCCCTTGATCACCACCATCGGTATTTGGTTCACGATGTTTAGCCCGTTGATCGGGATGATCATCGCACTACTGAGCGCGTGGCTTTTCGGTGGCCTCCCGTCTTAGAAAGATAAAAATATGAAAACTAAAACCAAACTACTCAGCGTCATGATCGCGATTGCATGCAGCCTTGGCGTAATCGCATCAACCCAGGCGCGCTCTGGCGATAACGCGCGCCTGATCGTAAACAGATCAGCGAACTTTGGAATAAACGAGTCGATCAACGTCGCGATCGACGGCGTGCAAGTTGCGGTCCTTGGGATCAATCAGAATTATCAAGCTGCATTGCCGCCCGGAAAGCATGTGGTCTCGATAACCACAAATCCAAACACCTACGGGCAGCAATCTCCGTATCAAGTTCCGGTGAACGCGGAACCTGGTAAAACTTACACGTTTACCGCGGTCTGGGACAATTCCGAGCGCGCTTCTCTGGTCGAGCAATAACGAGTCGAGAATTTTCCCGGCCTTACGAAATCATTGCGCTTTACCGCTGCCTATAAAAGGAATACCAGATTGACAGGCGGTTGAATCGATATGGCATCGCTCCCTGGCTTGCTCGGCAAATGGCCGTTGATTCGTCAGATTCGTGAGCGCTCCGACGGAACGGGGCTTGAGGCCATGTCGGACAAGACCCGCGCGATGCACGCGCGGATCGACAACGCGGAGGTGGCGCGGTCGGTTTGTCCGTATTGCGGCGTCGGTTGCGGTCAGTTGATCTTTCACAAGGACGGCAAACTAATTTCGATCGAAGGCGATCCGGAATCGCCAATCAATCAGGGGAATCTTTGTCCGAAAGGCGCGGCTTCGTATCAACTTCTCACTCATTCGCGGCGTGAAACGAAAATGAAATACCGCGCGTCGCGAGCGAAAGCGTGGCAGGAAATTCCACTCGAACGCGCGATGGACATGGTGGCTGATCGGGTTTGGGAATCCCGCAAACGCACGTTCGTGCATAAGCAAGACGGACACACGATCAATCACACGACGGCGATCTGTCATCTCGGCGGCGCCACGCTCGATAACGAAGAAAATTATCTCATTCGAAAACTATTCGCTCTCGGCCTGGGGATGGTGTGCATATCCAACCAGGCGCGGATATGACATAGCAGCACGGTGCCCGGTCTGGGCACCAGCTTCGGCCGGGGCGGAGCTACGACCGCGCAACAAGATCTCGCCAACGCCGATTGCATTTTAATCGAAGGATCGTCCATGGCGGAAGCGC
>Ga0210406_10002498_pt1 | contig 20938 bp, 17 predicted proteins | sample IncBWC30MmetaG_FD_155454 | JGI IMG/M metagenome (GOLD analysis project Ga0210406, IMG submission 155454) | Forest soil microbial communities from Barre Woods Harvard Forest LTER site, Petersham, Massachusetts, United States - Inc-BW-C-30-M | ecosystem: Environmental > Terrestrial > Soil >... | reverse complement strand
AGCGTCGAAGTGCTGCGCTGCCTGCGGCGAGGCCGCCACCCGCATGGCGCCATCTAGGGCGAAGAGCAGAAATAATGACAGGGCAGCGAGATGTCGCGGGTTCATCTTAGGATTCTCCTGATGAGTAGACAGGTGGTCTGTCTCCGAGGATGGTAGCAATTTTGATGTTCGGGCCCAGGGCTATTGAGACGACTCTCGGATGAGGACAACGTCGGAGTCGGTATGGCTGCGGAGTATGCAGAGGCTTCCGCCGGCCGGCGACCAACGGAAGTTGAGAATCTGCTCCGAATCAAAGTTGGTGATCTGCCGGCCACGCGAGCCGTCCAGCGGTTGTACCCAGAGATTGTCCACCCCATTTTCGCGGATCGGATAGGCCACCGCCTTCCCATCCGGCGTGAAGTTCAAGACTCCGTTCGAAATCCGCTCGTCCGCATCAATCAGACGCGGTGGCGAAGGTTTCGAAGAGGGCTCCAGGAGCGCGACCTTATATTGAGGATACGGATCCTCCAGTGTTGGCATAGTAGCCAAAACATAAGCGAGAACCTTGCCGTCGGGAGACGGGCTCAGCCCCGTCCCTGTGGGGGAGGTCCGGGGAACAGCGCTCCCCGGAAGCTGTTCGGGTTTTCCTGAGCCGTCCGTCGGTACCCGCCAAAGTTGTTGCAACGCAAGGTCCCAGTAATATGCCCATTTTCCGTCTGCCGAACAGACCGGAGCTCGATCGTCCTTTCCGTCGGTCAATTTCACGGGATTTGTGCCGTCGGCGTTAGTGCGCCAGACGTTCGTTGAGTTTGTGCCCCCATGAAATGCCCAGGAGAACACCAGGTAACGAGTGCCGCAGCCCGCCAATTCCACAATCGCGGCGCTTGAATCGCCAACCAACGGCGTCGGAACGCTCTGGCCTATGCCGATCCTCATCACGCGAATTAGGTCGCTGAAAAGCAGATTCCCGTCTGCGGACCAATCGAATCCGTAAACATTCTGTCCCTGTGGAAGCACTGGGTTTGCCGCAGGCGACTGGCTACCGGTGGCCGGAAGGACGTATAGATTTTGCGTCTTCTTAGTCTGGACAGTCGCCAGCGTTTTTCCGTCGGCGGAGAGCGTCAAAGTTGCATAACTATTGGTATCCCGAGTGATCGGCTGGAGCTCTTCGGTCCCCTCCGCAACGAATCCGATCTGTGACCGCTGAAAGTATTCCGGTCCCTTTCGCGAATATAACGCCAGGAGTCCACGCCCATCGGGGAGCCACTTGAAGTCCAAAGTAACCTTGTCATCGAAGGTAGCGAATCTGTTTATTTTCTTGGTTTCGATATCGAACAGGGCGATTCCTCCGAGAGCCTTGTCCGGCTTGAACAATCGGTACGCCAGCCGCTCGTCTCGCGGGGACCAAGCGATGAACGCGGGGCTATCAGCCGCTGGCGCGACCGCATTCAGAACCTGCTCATCGCCGCCATTCAGATTGGACGTCATCAACCTGTACTTGCCTACCTCCGGATCATTCACCCGAGCGAAGGCGATGCGCCGCCCGTCGGGAGAGAATGCCATGTCACTGTCGATGCCCCGGATTATTGTTTGAGGCGTGCCCCCCAGCACCGGCGTCCGAAAGAGATCGAAGGTGGTATTTGTCGCATCCGTCGCTTTGATGAAATAGAGATAGTTTCCGTCCGGTGAAAACGCGAGGCTTTTGTACGCAACTGGCCCAGGCGGGATCACTTGCGTGTCGCTGCTCGTCGGAAGATTGTGCAGCCACAGGCCCTGCAGTCCTTTATTGTTGATCACCGTAAGCACGTATCTGCCATCCGGCGAAATGGCCGTGAGTCCAGCCTTGCCGGAGTTGGTGACCTGGGTAATCGCGAAATTCTGGAAATGTGCTCCGCTTGGACGATGCAGCAGCGAGTACACTCCGAACACCGCTGCAGCCAAAACGGTTAGTCCGGCCACCGCAATTCCAGTTGCTCCCCATTTGTGTTGCTTCACCGCCGCAACTACTGCGGAACTCCCGTGCTGTTGAGTTGTGGCGGGCTCCACCGGGGGGGCAGCAACCGCCGAAGACGTCGAAACCACGTGCGGAGTCTGGTTTGAATCGGTTTCGCGCTTCAACCGCTTCAGATCTGCCCGCATTTCCGCGGCTACCTGGTAACGCAGATCACGGTCCTTCTCCAGCGCCTTGCTGATGATCTCTTCCAACTTAGGGGGTAACTCGGGATTGAGCCGCAATGGGCGTAAGGGTGGCCGGTTGAGAATCGCATCAAAAATAATCGCAGAGGTATCCCCGCGAAACGGCATTGCCCCCGTGGCCATCTCATACAACACCGCGCCGAACGAGAAGAGATCGGTGCGCACATCAAGTTGCTTTCCTTTGGCTTGCTCCGGCGACATGTACGCCACCGTCCCCAGCGCCGCGCCCGGGCCAGTCAGTTGCTCCCCGCTCGATCCAGCCGTCGCCTCGAACCGCACGCCCGCCGCTTGCGCAACCTTACTGCTGACCGGCGTCAGTTTGGCAAGCCCGAAATCCAATATCTTGGCGTGCCCTCTTTTGGTGACAAAGATGTTCGCGGGCTTGATGTCGCGGTGAACTATGCCTTCACAGTGCGCGGCATCGAGCGCATCCGCGATCTCAATGGCCAGCAAGAGCAGCTTCTCGTTATCCAACGGACTGCCCGTGATGACGTGTTTGAGCGTCAAGCCGTCCAGATACTCCATGGCGATGAATGCTCTTCCCTCCTGTTGCCCGATGTCGTGAATGGTGCAGATATTGGGATGATTCAGGGCGGATGCCGCTTGCGCTTCGCGTTGGAAACGCGCCAACGCCTGCGGATCACGGCAAATTTCTTGCGGTAAAAATTTAAGGGCCACAAAACGGTGCAACCGTATGTCCTCGGCTTTGTACACCACCCCCATGCCACCGCCACCCAGCTTGTCGGTGATTCGATAGTGGGAGATGGTTTGACCGATCATTGATGTGACATCTTAGGAGTGACCTTGGGTGAAGTCAACGGAAAGACGGGAACGGGAGCGCCTCGTACCAACAGACCTAGGACTCATGATGGTCCCTTGTATAAGCGGACTTGGCTCCTCCAGAACGGGATTTCGGTTGAAGGTCTTTGGAAGATATTGTAGCGTTGCGCCCAGTGTTGCTCCCGCAAAACCATGTAAGCCTTACAATTTCCGAGGTGGGGACTTAAGCGGGGGCGTTCTGTTCGGCAGCGCGCAGACAAGGGCAAGTCGCGAAGTTTAGTCCCATGCAGCCGCATTCTCGTCTATGGCTGACGCGCTCCCTGCCGCTTCTGGATGGCGAGAGACTGCTGAATATTGCGACTGCGTGAATTCTAAGGAGGCGACATGAAGTACTCCACTCTCCCGCGAATCAAAGCCCTGCTCGCTCTGATTTTCGCTGGTCGGATACCCGGGATTTTGAAATTACCCTTACTCCTCGGGACGTTCCTCATTTCTCCCAATCTTTACGCGCAGCAGGCCAGTGCTCCTTCCGATATGAATCCACAGACGGCGCAAATGCTCTTGCAGCGCATGGATCAGTTGGAGGCAACGGTAAGAGAATTACGCGCGGCTTTGGCGCAAGCCACGGCCGCAATGCCCCAGCCAACGCCTCCCCAGACTGCTCCGCCAAGTCAACCCGAGCCTGAGCCGCAAGCTGAACATACCATGTCGGAAGCAATGGACCTCAACAAGACCCTCTTACGCATCAGGGGATTCAGTGACGTCACGCTTCACGGGAGCAACCTGAAAGGCGACACAACCTCTTTCAGTCTCGGGCAGGTGGATCTCTTTATCACCTCGGACGTCTCGGAAAAGCTCAAGTTCCTTAGTGAGGTTGTTTTCGAAGCGGGCCGGGACAATGCGTTTGGCGTGGATGTCGAACGTTTGCTGCTCACCTATTCGTTCGGCGATTTCCTGAACGTAGGGGTCGGCCGTTTTCACTCCGCGATTGGCTATTACAATACTGCTTATCATCACAGCACCTGGCTTCAAACGACTACCGGCCGCCCTTTCCTGTTTGAATTTGAGGACCGTGGCGGAATTCTGCCCATCCACAATGTAGGTATGACCGCGTCCGGACGAATTCCTTCAGGAAATCTTGGTTTGCACTACGTCGCCGAAGTTGGCAACGGCCGTACCTCTCGTTCGCCCATATTCGAGCCGGTGCAAAACGTCCTTGATGAGAACAACCACAAGTCCGTCAATTTTGCTGTCTTTGCACGGCCGGAGGCAGTCCGCGGATTGCAGGCGGGCCTCTCCATCTACCGGGATCTCTTGGCGCCGCTGAATTCGCCAAGAATTGGTGAAACCATATTTGCTGCCCATGCCGTTTACACCGGCCTGAGCTTCGAATGGCTGAATGAGGCCCTGCTCCTTCGCCATGCTCCCCAGGGAACTTCTCGCGTGTTCGACACGCCGGGCTTTTACACGCAGGTTTCCAAACGATTCGGCTCTTACCGCCCTTACGTGCGCTACCAGTATGTCAATGCTTCCCAGAGTGAGCCGGTGTTTTCCGACGTCGGCCTGCGCCATGGGCCTTCGGTGGGCTTGCGGTACGACTTGAGCGACTTTGTAGCTTTGAAGCTGCAATACGACTACACTGCACGAGGGCGCGATCAGGCGTTCCACGCACTGGCCCTCCAGGCCGGTTTCACTTTCTAAAGGCGTGCAACGATGCCTCGTTTGACATTTGGTTTATTAATGTTGGCTGCGGCCATTTTGCTGTCCCACGTGCTTCCGGTTGGGACCAGCGAACCCCTCGCATTCGCCCCGCAAGGCCGCCCGGCGGCCGAGGATAGTCTGGGAATTGTGGTGAATCGTTCGAATCCAGTCGAGAACCTGTCTTTCGCGGAGCTGCGCAAAATCTTTCTCGGGGAGCAAACCCATTGGTCAAATGGCCGTCGCATCACCGTGGTGATGCTCGAGCCTGGCAAGCAGGAACGCCAAGCTGTGCTCGCTCAAATTTATCGCATGGATGACAAGGACTTCAATAAACACTTTCTGCAAGGAATGTTCACTGGAGAAGTCCACGCGGCGCCTAAGATTCTGGCGACCCCCACGGAGGTGCTCAAGTTCGTGTTCAACGTTCCCGGCGCCATCGGCTACGTGCGTGGCACGGAAGCGGATGAATCCGTGAAAGTCGTTCACGTAGACAGCCGTCTCCCCGGCGACAAGGACTACAGCATTCGGTTACACCCAAAATCAGCCAGATAATAGGAGTTTAGGCGGCTTCCGCGTTCTCGGTCAGGGCCGTCTCTGGTAGGCGTTTACGCAGTTTCCCCGTGGTTCCATAGGCCACAAAGCCGACGACAATGATCAGCGCTCCGAATGCCAGCCCATTCATCCCTAGCACGCTCTCCTGCTCGCTCTCCACCATCGCCAGGCTCAGAAGCAGCAGCGGGAATATTCCGCAAGTAATCGCGCCGGTCAGTCCGCCAGGGACGCGGAATGGGCGCTTCAACTCCGGCTCCCGGATGCGCAGCGCCACCAGCGTTACGAACTCCAGCATCAGGCTGACCCCGTAAAGCATAATGTCCAGCGTTACGAGCCGCTTGAACCCCAGCCCCAGGCATAGCGCCCAGCAGGTTGCGCAGGAAATGATGGCCACCCACGGCGTCTGAGTCCTCGCGCTCATCTTGCCAAAAAACTTTGGCAGCATGCCGTCCCGTGCCATTGCCAGCGGTAGCCGCGAATAGCTCATCACCAGTGCGTTGAACATTCCGAACCCGCTCATCATGCCGCCGAGCACGATCGAGAACCGGAGCCATTCGAATCCCAGGATCTTTCCGCCAACGAGCCCCCCCACTCCCGCCCAAGCGCCGTCACTCCCGAACGCCGAGGCCGGAATGCCCGCGAAATACACCGCCAGGAACGGGAGCACGTAACTAAGCGCCACCAGCACCACCGCTGCAATCATGGCCTTCGGATAAGTCCTTTGCGGCCGCTCGACTTCCTGCGCAATCGTCGAGGCGTTATCCCATCCCATGTAGTTCCACATGGCCACCAGCATTCCGCCAAGCAAACCCAGCCCCGTGGCGGCCGGCGCGCTATGGGCTTCCGCCAGCGTTCCCATTTTGAGCGGCGCCATCACCACGATCAGCGCGAACGGGGCCGACAGCAGAAAGAAAAGCCACAACGAGGTAATTCCCACGACGCGAATTCCCGCAAGATTCAGCACCGCGCAGGTCACCACCACGAAGAGCCCGGCGTAGATTCCATGATTCCCAAGACCAAACCATGGCGACATCTGCTTCAAGTAGAAAACAAACAGCGTCGGGTAGATGGCCATGTCAAAGATGCTCGCCGCCAGCGAGAGCCATGCTTCCTGAAAGCCCCAGAAGTTCCCCAAGCCGCGGCGCACCCACGCGTAGTAGCCGCCTTCTTGCGGCAGCGCGCTTGAAAGTTCCCCGATCATGAACGCTGTCGGCAGGCACCACAGCACTGGTAGGAAAAACAAAATTACAATCCCATGGCCATAGCCCGCACCGTGAATGATCTCTTCCGTCCCATACGTGCCGCCGGACACCATGAAGAAGGTGGCGGCCACAAGCGGCCAGAGCGTCAGCTTGGTGACTCTTTTTTTCGCTGTTGGGATTGCGCGGGAAGGTAGCCGGGCGGGAAGGGATATAGAACTCAATTTTTTCTCTCGTCCTCCTAAACGAAACTCGCTCGCGCCGCTGCGGTAAAGCGAGTTCGCATGTGCAGGATACAAGAGTCGTCACCGCATGCAAGGAAAAAATCCATCCGGGCGAATTTTTCTTGTCTCGCTAACCGTACTTTCGTGTCGCCTCAGCGCCCTCTCTTCTCTGCGTTCTCTCTGCCCTCTGTGTTAAATCCCTAAGCCCTTTCATCTTTGCATTGCTTCAACTGTTTTGACCGCGCTATCCTCTCATCCCTCGCGGAGGTGAATGATGCGGCTTCGTCATGCGATTTTTGCAACCGCCCTTCTCTCGCCGGTACTTTGCCTTTCCTCGTTCGCCCAATCCCCCTTCACCGTCGGCACTGCCACCGCCGCCCCCGGCCAAAAAGCGACCGGCTATCTCGAAGTCCCCGCAGGCGTCGACGCCGCCACCAGCATCCCCGTCGTTGTTGTGAACGGTGCCAAGCCCGGCAAAATCCTCGCCCTCATCTCTGGCGCCCACGGCACCGAATACGTCTCCATCATTGCCATCGAAAAACTCATCGCCGCCCTCGATCCCGCGCAACTCACGGGCATCGTCATCCTGGTCCCGCTCATCAATATCCAATCCTTCGAGCAGAAAGTCCCTCACGTCAATCCCATCGACAACAAAAGCATGAACCGCTTCTATCCCGGCAAAGCCGACGGCACGCAAACCGAGCGCGCTTCTTTCGTCATCACCAAGGAAATCGTCGACCGCTGCGACTACCTCATCGACTACCACGGCGGCGACCTCGACGAGAGCCTCCGCCCTTACGCGTACTGGGGTCCCACCGGCCGCGAAGCGCAGGACCGCACCTCCAAGGAAATGGTCCTCGCCTTCGGCCTCGATCACATCATTATTTGGCGCGAACGCCCCACCGATCCCGCGGCCACTCGTTATCTCGATAACACCGCTTCCGTCCGCGGCAAACCGTCCATCGTCGTCGAAGCTGGCCACGCCGGCACCGTCGAGTCCGACGACCTCGCTCTCCTCGTCAACGGCACTCTCAGCACCATGCGCGCCCTGAAGATGCTCCCTGGCGATCCGCATCCTATCGAAAATCCCGTCTGGATTGAAAAACTCGTTGATGTCCTCGCCGACGGCCCTGGTATCTGGTATCCCCTCGTCAAGCGCGGCACCTACGTCTCCGCGGGCATGAAACTCGGCGCCATCACCGACTACACCGGCAAACTCATCGCCGAGCCCCGCGCTCCCGTCTCCGCCATCGTCCTCCACGTCAACGCCGTCCCTTCCCTCAAAAAGGGCGACAACATCGCCGATCTCGGCGTCCCTGCCGCCAAGGCTCCGTAGCCGGGCGCTGAACTTTCTTCTCTTTGTTTCTGCAGTGGCCGGGCGGAACTTGTCCTCACCGTAGCCGAAGGAGCCCGGCACATTTTCTTGTAGTATTTTTTTCTTCTCAGCGCCTCCGTTGCGGACTTCAGCCCACCCTCTCTTCGCTCTCGCCGCTGGTCCTTCACGCTTTTGTAGTGGCGGGTCTTCAGAGCCGCGCCTTTTTCCCCATTCCCGCCTCTTCTTTTGCACCGATGCACCCTTCGATTCTCCTTGACACCCACGTCCGCGTAGACCACCATCATGTCGTGGTTTCGCCCTTTCGGGCGAAACTCCCGCTCCGCAGACCCAGGGCAGTTTCTTTTACCGTTAAGCTCCGCATCGAGCGCCAAGAGGGCAGTTCGTCCTCGGCTCGTTTCTCTCCGCTCCCGCGGGACCTGACCTTCTGCCCGACGTACTGCGCTACACGCCCAAGACCGTAGTGGTTCCAAACACAATACCCGAGCTCGACTCGCTTCATGCGAGGACCGTTTTTGTATTTCTGAGGAGAACACTAAATGTCTGAACATAATAAAGCTATCGTCCGTCGTTTGTTCACCGAACTCTGGAACAATGGCAATCTGTTGGTGGCCGACGAGCTTTTTGCCCCCAACTACGCTCACTATGACCCTTCGACGCCCGATTTTGGCCGCGGCCCCGACAGTGAAAAGAAGCGAGCGGCTCTCTATCGCACTGCCTTCCCCGACCTTCATTTGACGATCGAGGATGTCATTGCCGAAGGCGAAACAGTCATGACCCGCTGGTCCTGCCGAGGCACCCATAAAGGTGATCTCAACGGCATTGCGCCAACCGGGAAGCACATCACCATCACCGGTCTGACCGTCGCTCGTGTCTCGAACGGCAAGATCGTGGAAGGCTATGTCAACTGGGACGCTCTGGGCCTCATGCAGCAGCTCGGCGTCGTCCCTCAGCTCGCCAACAGAGCCAAAGCCATGGCGGCCACCTCCGCAAGGTAGCTGTCCCGGCTCTGCCAAAAAACCCGGAAGGCCCGATCGATCACGCATCGGGCCTTCCATTAAACATGAATTCCGAAGTTGGGTAGTGCTAAGGGGAGATACTAGGCCTCCGTTTCATTGCACGAACGGCCGAACACCGACTCAAGATCCGGAGTTATCCTTCCCCTTTTGAATGACTTTCCCTGTGGAAATCCAACTTCGCCGATGTCGGATTTTGCGGAATTATGTTCTTCATTACCCGATGAGGTTCTTTCACCAGGAGGCCCAAGTTCAAAAAGGAGAATAAAATGAGAAAATCAGTCCCCGCATTTCTCGCAACACTCGCCTTAGCAGTTCTTCCGCTCAGGGCGCAGAATCCGCCGGAACAGCACACCTTCACGCTCAACTGGCAGACCAACACTAGCCTTAACACAACCTATAACGTTCATTCGCTCACCGCATTCGACGGGCAAGCGCCACCGTCCAGCGTATGCGGCTCGGGTCCAGACGGCTCCAATGTCTGGTGTGGTGAGGTCCATCATTATGCGAGCGGCCTATACGACTCCAACTTTCCCACGATGATGCTGAGTGGTTGCAATATAACTGGTACATCGGGTCACACGGTATATACCGCTGTGGACCGCAGGACTGTGACGGAGACCGATAGCTTTTTTTGCACCGGATGGTCCGTGACAACCACCATCACTACGTACCAGTATCGCTCTGCTCAACGATATTTCTACTACTGGTACAACTTCCCGCAAGGGCAGCAGCCAGCGATCAATGGGACGCTAGGGCAGGTTTAGCATAGTAGTGTCGCAGGCCCAGGCTCGCATCGGTTGTGGTGGGTCTGTACGGGATATTTAGGAGGCAAGATGATTGGGCGCGCCCCAGTCGAAAGCCCCAAGTGAGTGGCGGGGAATGAAGTATGTAATTCCCGGATTTTGTCCCGTCCATTTCTCCTTCAGAAGTCAGGGAGATCAACTCAAAACTCACCGCTAAGGGCGTTTGGTATGTGTCCATCTTCGGAATTCAGGTCAAATCTGTGGATGCCCCGTCCTTTCCGATTCCCGTCGGAAAGGGTGGGGATTTTTTCTTCTCCTTGTACCCCCCGTAGCGGCTATCTGGACCCCGCCCCGTCATCCTCGGCCGTCCTGTAAGGTGGTCGGCTGATCCTCGATCCCCAACCGAAAAATGGCCTTGACATTTCTCTAATCTGTGATATACTTACTCACGTAGATAACTATGTTTGGAGTGCTCCCGCTTTTCTTTTTTCCAGGCACGTTTTCCCGTCGCTTACCGTCTTGCTCAGCTAAAGACATCCCTTTCAGAATCAGGCATTTACGGAATGCAAATTTCGTAAGTCTTTTCTTTTGATATTCATACGAATTGCCCGGGGGTCCCCCGGGAAGGAACATCATGAATCCATCAACGAAAGATCCCAGCGTCCCCGTTCTCGCGGAATCGGCCAAGGTCCCTTCAACGATTCGACTCGCTGCCTGTATCGCTTCGCCAATGGGAAGCGTTGCCGCCTCACTGGCTCGCATCCTCATTTCGGCCTTTGTCCTCACCATTTCAGCTTGACCAAACCCACCACTTCCCTGGAGTTATACAACGATGCCGAAGACCTCTCCGCCGACCTCCTCCCTCAACTCTCCGAGCTCTCACCTTCTATCGATCTCCGCCAATTTCTCGCCCGCCTTCTCACTCTGGTCACCAAGGGCCGCGTCTCGCCTCGACGCGCCTCCGTTCTCGCTTACATCACTAATCAGCTCCTGCAGTCTCGCCCCCGCGCTCATCACTGACAAGTATTCCACGGAATGTCACAGCGGGTTGTAGTCCTCCTGCCTCGCCCAAACGCGACCGGCTGGATTTTTCATGCAATATGAACTCATGACGATGATCCACGCCGCTGCACCGATTTCCCTTTTCTGATTTCCATTTTTCGCTCCACCGCATTGCTCCGATTCCGCAGCCAGAGTATCCTCTCTTTTCTCACGGAGGACTCGGATGCACATCAGTGCCGCAGGAAAGTGGTTCATCGCTGGAATTATTTTCACAACTAATTTTTGCGCTTCGGTGAACGCGCAGCAGCTCGACCAGAAGGTCGGCCAGCAATTCGATCAAAAATTCTTTTCCGAAATGCGCTGGCGCTGCATCGGCCCGTTCCGCGGAGGCCGCACCGTCGCTATCAGTGGCGTGCCCCACCAACCCAACGTTTTCTACATGGCCGCCGTCAACGGCGGCGTCTGGAAGACCACCGATCTCGGCAACACCTGGAATCCGATTTTCGACGATCAGCCCACCGGTTCCGTCGGCGCGCTTGCCGTTGCTCCTTCCGACCCGAATATCATTTACGTGGGCAGCGGCGAAGGATTGCAGCGCCCGGATCTCGCGACCGGCGACGGCGTCTACAAATCCACCGACGCCGGAAAATCCTGGACGCATTTGCAAAACCTCCGTGACGCCCAGCAAATCACTGCAATTCTCGTCGACCCGAAAGATCCCAACCGCGTTTTCGTTGCCGCCGAAGGACACCCTTACGGCCCGAACGCCGAGCGCGGCGTCTTTCGCTCCACCGACGGCGGACAAACTTTCCAGAAAGTTCTCTACAAGGACGAAAACACCGGCGCCGCTGATCTGGCTTTCGATCCCACGAATCCGAAAACAATCTACGCGGTGTTGTGGGCCGCACGCGTCGCGCCATGGGAAGTGCGCAGCGGCGCTTCGATCTACATTGCGGGGAGCGGGCTGTATAGATCGACGGACGGCGGGGATACATGGAAGCCGTTGACCAAGGGATTGCCGGGAGCGAGCGAAGGGCTCGGGCGGATCGGGATTGCGATTGCGCCGAGCGATGCAAAGCGAATCTATGTTTCGGCGGAGGCCACTAAGGTCGGGGGAGTGTATCGCTCGGACGATGCAGGAGAATCCTGGAAACAGGTAAACGCCGACCGCCGCGTCGGTGGCCGCGGCCCGGGCGCGATGGGCATCGCCGTCGCGCCGGACAACCCGGACGTGATTTACGTGGCGAACACCACCACGTGGAAATCAACGGATGGCGGAAAAACATTTGTGGGGTTCAAAGGTGCGCCCGGCGGCGACGATTACCAGCGCATCTGGATCAGCACGGAAAATCCGCAGATCATCGCGCTCAGCTCCGACCAGGGCGCGGTCATCAGCGTGAACGGCGGCGCGACCTGGAGCAGTTGGTACAATCAGCCAACCGCCCAGTTCTATCACGTCACCACCGACAATCGTTTTCCGTATTGGGTTTACGGCGCGCAACAGGAAAGCGGCTCCGTGGCGACGCAGAGCCGGAGCGATTACGGCGAAATCACATTCCGCGATTGGAAGTTGCCGGGAATTTTCGAGTATGGCTACATCGCCGTCGACCCGCTCGATCCGAACATTTTGTATGGCGACTGGCTCACGCGCACGAAGCAGGATATCGGCGAGTACGCGAAAGTTACTCCGGAGCCCGTTCGCCGCGGCGAATATCGCTATGCGCGCACGCTGCCGGTTGTTTTTTCGCCGCTCGAACCGCGCACGCTCTACTTCGCGGCCAACGTGCTGTTCAAAACGACGGATACGGGGAATAGCTGGCAGGTCATCAGTCCCGATCTCACGCGCGAATCCTATGAGACTCCCGCGAACCTCGGCGTTTTCGCCGCGAGCGATCCGGAAAAAGGAAAACATCGCGGCGTCATTTACACCGTCGCACCTTCCTTCAAGGAAGCAAACACAATCTGGGCGGGCACAGACGACGGATTAATTCACATCACGCGCGACGGCGGAAAATCTTGGCAAAACGTGACGCCGCCGCAACTGAAGCCGTGGAGCAAAGTGTCCATCATCGAGGCTTCGCACTTCGATGCGAGCACGGCGTACGCCGCGATCAATTCTTTCCGGCTCGACGATCTGCGCGCGCACATTTACCGCACGCGCGATTTCGGCAAATCGTGGACGGAAATCACAAAAAATATTCCCGATGGCGGCGCCAGCAACGTGGTGCGCGAAGATCCGCTTCGCAAAGGTTTGCTCTTCGCCGGAACAGAAGGCTCCGTTTACGTTTCCTTCAACGATGGAGACGATTGGCAGCCGCTGCAACTCAATCTGCCGCACACCTCCATGCGCGATCTCGTGATTCATGGCGATGATTTAATCGTAGCTACACACGGCCGCTCTTTCTGGATTCTTGATGACCTCACGCCGCTCCGGCAAATGAACGCGGACATCGCGAAAGAAAGTGTGCATTTGTTCGAACCTCAAGAAGCGATTCGTTTTCGCTGGAATCGAAATCCGGACACGCCGCTGCCTCCGGAATTTCCCGCAGGAAAAAATCCGCCCGACGGCGCCATCATCGATTACTACCTGGCTGCGGCGGCCGGCAAGCCCTTGACGCTGGAAATTCTGGACGGCCAGCAGCAGCTCGTGCGGAGATACGCGAGCACGGACAAATCGGAACCCCTGGAGAAAATCGCAGGTGAACATCCCATTCCGATGTATTGGGTTCGCCCGACGCAGATTCTTTCTGCGGGCGCTGGGATGCACCGTTTTGTATGGGACCTGCACTACGCGCCACCGGATTCTTTGGGGCATGAGTTTCCAATTTCCGCAATCGTTCATGACACGCCGAAATATCCGCTGGGGGCGTGGGCCTTGCCGGGGAACTACACCGTGAAGCTCACCATGGACGGAAAGAGCTATACGCAACCGCTGGTTGTGAAGATGGATCCGCGCATCAAGACTCCGCCTGCGGAGCTTCGCAAGCAATTTGAAATGCAGAGCGGCTCGGTCGAAGGCATGAATGAAAGCTTTGAAGCGCTCTCGCAAGTTCGATCGGTGCGCGCACAGTTGAAGGAGCGCGCCGCGAAAGCAGGGAAGGGCGCTATTGCGGATGCGATCGCGGCTCTGGACAAACAAGCAGCCGAATTGGAAGGCGCAGCCCAGAGTAATTTCTTCGGCTTGCCTCCCGGCGCGAAACAACCGGAGAATTTTTCCAGTTTGAACCAACATTTCGGCGGCATCCTTTCCGTTGCGGACAGCGCCGACGCCGCACCCACGACGCAGGCCACAGCCGTCTTTACGGAACTCAAAGAGGCTCTCGAGAAACTAGTTGCGCGGTGGACGAAAATCCGCCAGCAGGATATTCCGGCGCTCAACGCCGAACTCCAGAAGGCCGGACTTGCCCCGGTTGATCCAAACAAAGCGCCCGATGCTGCACCCTCCGCCGATGGGGATGGAGACGACGAACCCTAGACAATAAAAGAGGATGGCGCGAAAGGGCGGAGGGGCCAGAGAACCATGACCACAGTCAGACTATAGTTGGACTATGATTAGATCATAGTTGGACTATGGTCTAAGTGTGTGGTATCGTCAAATTGGGAGATGCACCATGCAAGAAATCGCTATATCCAAATTCAAGGCTACTTGTCTGGCGGTGCTGGAGCGTGTCCGCAAGACAGGGGAACCCGTCGTTGTGACGCGGTTTGGACAGCCTATCGCCGAAATTCTGCCGCCGCGCGATTTGACATCGCAACGGAGGTTTGGCGCACGTCTGGGATCGATGGAGATCCTTGGAGACATCGTCGGACCTATTGGAGATGAATCGGATTGGGAAGCGGCGCAGGACCCTGAGGACGAGCCGAAGGAAAAAGGGGGATGAAACTGCTCCTTGATACCCACATCTGGATTTGGAGCGACGTGGAACCATGGAAATTGAGCTCAGAGGTTCAGCGCGAACTAGCGAGTCCGAATAACGAAATCTGGGTCTCGCCAGTCAGTATCTGGGAGATGGTCGTGCTATTAGAAAAGAGGCGAATCAACCTGAAGCAAGACTTTGGACAGTGGGTTGAAGGGTCTAGACGAGACTTACAGCTCAATGAAGCCTTTCTGACTCTCGAAGTGGCGCAGGAACTGCGATTCACGATGCTGGGACACCGGGATCCGGCGGATCGATTTTTGGTGGCGACGGCGAAAGTTTATGACCTCACGTTAGTGACGGCTGACGAACGGTTGACACGGGTACAGGGATTGAAAGTTTTGGCCAACCGCTAAGAAAACCCCGCCTCATTCGAATAAAGTGAACTTGTTTTGCCGGGACGCCGCAGGCAAGCTATCCTCTCGCGCACAGGGAGATCCATCGATGAGAAATTCGATTTTTGCTCGACTCGCGAAGCAAGCGACTATCATCGGCTGCGTCGGAGTGCTTGCGACCAGCCTCGCGCACGGGCAACAGGTTCCAGAACAACTTTATTCGGAGATGCAATGGCGGATGATCGGGCCATTTCGCGCCGGAAAGGTGAACGCCGTAGCGGGCGTGCCGGGAAATCCCGCGGTCTATTATTTTGGGGCGGACGGCGGTGGCGTATGGAAGACGACAGACGGTGGGACGGTGTGGAAACCGATTTTCGACAAAGAGCCGGTCGCTTCGATTGGAGCGCTGGCGCTGGCGCCTTCGAATCCGAACATCATTTACGTTGGAACGGGCGTGAATACGATTTTTGCGGACAGCAGCTACGGAGATGGAGTTTACAAGTCGTTGGACGGCGGGGAAAACTGGCAGCACGTGGGACTGGAAGACTCTCGCCATATCGGAAGAATCCTGGTCAATCCGCGCAATCCGGATATCGTCCTGGTTGCGGCGATGGGCCACAGTTCCGGGCCCAACGAAGAGCGCGGAGTTTTCCGCTCGGCGGACGGCGGGCGGACCTGGAAGAAAGTGCTGTACAAAGACAATGTTACGGCAGCGGTGGATCTCTGTTTTGAGCCCGAGAATCCGCGCGTAGTTTACGCAACGCTGTGGCACGGGCTTCGAAAGCCAGGGCAAAAAGGAACATCCTATGGTCCCGGTAGCGGGCTTTATAAGTCGTTGGATGAGGGCATCACCTGGAAGCAAATCACGGGGCACGGACTTCCAGAAGAAGACTGGGGGCGAGCGGGAGTTGCGGTTGCGCCGGGAAACCATGGGCAACGCGTGTACTTGATTGTGGAGGTGAAGGACAAGAAAGGCGGACTGTTCCGTTCGGACGACGCGGGAGCGACGTGGAAAAAAGCCACGGAGGACCAGCGGATCAGCGGGTCTTGGTACATGAGCGAGATTTTCGTGGATCCGAAGAACGCCGATATTGTTTATGTGCCTTCGCAGAACTTGTACCGTTCGAATGACGGCGGGCACAACTTCACGGCCATCAAAGGCGCGCCCGGAGGCGACGACTACCACACCGTCTGGATCGACCCGACGAATTCACAACGAATTATGCTGGGAGTGGACCAAGGAGCGACGATCAGCTTGAACGGAGGGGAATCGTGGAGCACTTGGTACAACCAGCCAACCGGAGAATTCTACCGGGTTGCAACGGATCACCGGTTTCCCTACTGGGTGTACGGGCCGCAACAGGACAGCGGAACCGCAGGAATCGCGAGCCGCGGAAACAATGGACAGATCACGGAGCGCGACTGGTACCCAGTCGGGCCAGGCGAAAGCGGATACACGATTCCCGATCCGCTGGACCCGGATGTGGTTTACAACGCGGGACCCGGCGGGAGCGTGGTGCGATTGTCGAAAACGACGGGACAAGTGCGTGACATATCACCGGCTGCGGTACCGTTTGGAAGCAAGTATCGGTTTAACTGGACCATTCCAATGGTTTTTTCGCCGCAGGACCCGCATCTGCTGTACCTCGGGACGCAGTTTTTGCTGAAGACGAGCGATGGGGGAACGAGTTGGGAAGCCGTGAGCGAGGATTTAACGCGCGTGCGGCCGGATGAGAAGGATTCGAAACAGGCGCGAGGGACGATCCTGACGATCGCTCCTTCCGAAGTGAAAGAAGGAGTGATCTGGGTTGGAACGGGCGACGGAAACATTCAACTGACGAAGGATGAAGGAAAGAGCTGGCAAAACGTCACCCCGCCCAACACCTCTGAGTGGAGCACCGTGAGTATCGTGGAAGCATCGCATTTCGATGCAGGAACGGCGTACGCCGCCGTGAATCGCAACAATCACGACGATTTGCATCCGCACATTTTCCGGACGCGAGATTTTGGACAAACGTGGCAGGAGGCGGTACGCGGAATCCGCGAGAGCGATTTCGTTCGAACGGTGCGGGAAGATCCGGCGCGGAAGGGACTGTTGTACGCGGGGACGGAGATGGGCGTTTACGTTTCTTTCGATGATGGGGAACACTGGCAATCGCTGCGGCTCAATATGCCGGTAGTGGCGATTCATGACCTGGCCATCGAGCAGGACGATTTGATCGCGGCGACCTATGGCCGGGCGTTCTGGATTCTGGACGACGTTACGCCGCTGCGGCAACTGGACTCGCATAGCGCCTCCGCGGAAGCGCGTTTCTTTGCGCCGCGAACGGCGATTCGAGTGCGCCGCGACGAGAATCAGGACACGCCGCTGCCTCCCGAAGTTCCTGCGGGAAAAAATCCACCGGATGGGGCGGTGCTGAACTATTTTCTGCCGACAAAACCGGTGACGGACATTCAGCTGGAAATCCGCGACGCTGAGGGGAGGCTGGTGCACAGTTATTCCAGCGTGCCGCCGCCAAAGCAGCCGGAAGAAGTTCCGTACGTCGCAGAATATTGGATCGCGCATCCGCAACCGCTTTCGAAAGAAGCGGGGATGCACCGTTTCGTCTGGAATCTGCGCTACTCCGATCCGCGCGCCATGCACCCGCAGTCTCCGTACAATTATCCGATCGCCGCGATTGTGGGATCCACGCCGTTGCCTCCGCAGGGGCCGCTGGTGCTGCCGGGGAAGTATGAGGCGCGGCTGATAACAGAGGGGCAAGTGATCCGGCAGGCGCTAGAAGTCAAGATGGATCCACGGGTGGCGGCGGCGCGGCACGAATTGCAGAGTTCGCTGGAGCTGCAACTGAAAATCTCCGCTTTGCTCGGAAAAAACTTTGATGGTTACCAACAGACGAAGGAGTTGCGCGCACGGCTGGCCGAGCTGATGAGGCGTCCGAAGGAAGACCCCCTTGCCGTTGCGGCCAGCGCGCTGGACGGGAAAGTTGCAGCGCTGGCTGGAGAAGCGACACCGATCCTGGAGACTCCCAAGAGGGCCAGTTTCATGGCGGTGAACGATACCCTGACGGCGCTGATGGCATTGGTGGATGGCGCAGACTTCGCGCCCTCGGAAGAATCGTTCGCGGCCTACCGGCGGATTTGCAAAGGTTTGAACGAAGCTCTTGCGGCCTGGCAGGAACTGAAGAACAAAGATGCGGCCGCGCTGAACACCTTGCTGGGAAAAAGCAATCTCACGGAACTGCCCAGCGTTCCCGACCTGGCTGGCGATGCGGTTTGCGGAAACTGAGGGACAGGACTGCAGCGGAATGTTTGCGCCGAGGCAGGGATGAGATGATATCCTTCGCTGCGCTCAGGATGACAATAAATGCGGGATGACGGGGGTTACGGGATGACAGAAGTTACGGAATGAGTGTTAGCCCGGACGGCGCTGGAGTTGAGCCAGATCGGCGAGCACTTCGGCGCTGTGTTTTTCGGCGTCCACGTTGAGATAAACTTTGCGGACGATGCCATCGGGATCGATGAGAAAGGTGTGGCGCGCGGAAAGTTTGGCGACGCCCAGATTCACCAGCGAGTCGTAGGATGAAGAGACCTCGTACTTCGTATCTGCGAGCAGCTTGAAGCTGAGGCCTTCTTTGGCACAGAACTTCTGGTGAGTAGCCTCGTCCTGCACGCTGACACCGAGGATGAGCGCGTTTTTCTGTTCGTACTGCCCACGGTCACGCTGAAAATTGTGCGCTTCCTTGGTGCACCCGCTGGTGAAATCCTTGGGATAGAAATACAACACGACCCATTTGCCGCGGAGATCGTGCAGGCTGAGCGATTTGCCGTCCTGAGAATTCAGCGTGAAGTCCGGCGCGGGCGTCCCCAACGAAGGTGCCTTCCCCCCGGTGCGCATGGCGCGAACGACAAGGACTCCAAGGAGCAGAACGATTACGGCTACGCAGATTCCAATCATTTTCATCTCGCACACTCACCGCTAGTTTTGAACCGGGCGCGTTCCAAAGCTTACTATTCCTTTTGGCTGAACAGGCCGAAGCCCAAACGAAACTGAATGGTATTGATGCCGGGATTGGGCGTTGCAAGTCCCGCGTTCGAAATGTGCATGTAGCGGACTTCGGCGCCGATGTTGTGCTTGCTGCGCAGGAAGTGCAGACCGAGAGCAGCGCTGGTCGTAAAATTGATGTGGGATGTTCCTTCAGGCACTTTCGTGCTGGTAAAGAGCGTGCCACCGCCAAGCTCGAGATACGGAACCACGCTGCGGTGCGTGTCCAGCGCCCATTTGAAGGCGAATGGGTTTACGCCAACGCCGTAAGCTGTGTTCGTTTTCTGAACAACCAGAAAGACCGGGAGAGCATCTACCGCATATTCCAAACGGCCGCGCAGGAAACTGGGTCCATGCGGAGCGGTAAGGATCAGGCCGTAGCGGAATCCCACGTTCCAGACGCCGTCGCCGGATTGGCTGCCATTGATCCCGTGGCCCCCGCCGGTCCAAACCTGCAATTCATGCCCGCCCTCGACAGGGCCGGCTTGCGCGCAAACCGCCGGCGCATTTAGGAGTGCAACAAAGACGAGGACTAAGAAGATTCTCCGCACCGCAGCGTCTCCTTCAGGTTCTTTGATTCCAGCCACCGGAGTCTTGGTGCAGAGAAGATATAGAAAATTCGTTCGAAAGGCGACTCTCTTCTACTTCTACTTGAGGTAAGTGCCGTGATGCGGGGGACAGCAACTTGTATTAATCATAGTTTACAAACTGAGTTTAGTATGCTTAACTTCTGATTGCTGGCCAGGAACTTTGGGAATTCCGGTGTTGTTCATGCGGTTGTAATCACTCCAGACTTATCTTGGGCGGCAGCAGCTGGCGAATCCAGGCAGGGGACAAAGAATGCCCAGAAGTTTTTTACGCTTGAGTTTGTATTTGCGGGCTGCCGTCTGGCTGTCTATCCTGGCGGTTTCTCCAGGCGTGCGAGCACAAGAAGCGCCCGTTCCGCCACCTCCGATTCCTGGCAGCGTTTCCGTAGAGACGCCGGAGGCCGATCCGGCCCCAGCGATGTTTCCGCATCCGGAGACGAACCGGGTTTGGATTTCGGGCCAGGCGAATTGGATTTCGCAGTGGCATCCGGCCTTTCATTCGCCGTATCAGGGAGTGAATAGCCTTCCGCCAGAGGCGCAGGACGCGACATCGCGGGTGCTCACATTATTCACTGGTTTGCGGCTGACGGCCTCGACGGAACTGCTTTTCGATGTGCAGGAGACGGGAGGGCATGGAATCGGGGAAGCCCTGGGGCTCGCGGGCGCCACGAATCTGGATGTGGTGCGCAATCCATTGTTGAGTAAAGCGCCGTACGTCGCGCGCTTGATGTGGCATCAGATTATCCCGCTTAGCGGCGAAAAGGCGGCCGCTACACGAACACCGTATTCGCTGTTCAGCACGCTGCCGGCACGGCGGCTGGAGTTGCGATTCGGCAAGTTCAGCATGGCTGATTTTTTCGATTTGAACACCTACGGCAGCGACACGACAATCCAGTTTATGAATTGGACGGTCGACAACAACGGGACATACGACTACGCGGCAGACACGCGGGGATTTACGTTCGGGGCGATGCTCGAATATCACGACCGCCGCTGGGCGGTGCGGTTTGCGGAAGGACTCATGCCTAAAGTGGCGAATGGAATCCATTTGGATGCGGACATAGGCCGGGCGCACGCAGAAAATATTGAATTCGAGCTGCATGGCACTGTCTTGCGACACCAGGAAGGCGTTGTTCGCTTCCTCAGTTTTGTGAATCACGCCAACATGGGGAGTTACCGCGAGGCCATCGACAATTTCCTTGCGGGGATAACGGCCAAGCCGGAAATCACGGCTCATCCACTGCAAACAACGGTCAAATACGGATTCGGCGTGAATTTCGAGCAGCCGCTGAACGACGGGATGGGAGTATTTGGCCGGTGGGGATGGAA
>Ga0210406_10002497_pt1 | contig 20940 bp, 15 predicted proteins | sample IncBWC30MmetaG_FD_155454 | JGI IMG/M metagenome (GOLD analysis project Ga0210406, IMG submission 155454) | Forest soil microbial communities from Barre Woods Harvard Forest LTER site, Petersham, Massachusetts, United States - Inc-BW-C-30-M | ecosystem: Environmental > Terrestrial > Soil >... | reverse complement strand
CGCAAACTCCCGGAATCGCCGCTCTGGTTCTTGTGCCGACCCGGGAACTCGCGATGCAAGTCGTCGCGCAATATAACGCCCTGCGTTCCAAGCAGTCGCAACCCGCGGGACTCGTCGTTGGAGGCCTTCCTGAAGGCCGCCAGCTCGATGCCATCCGCAAGGGTGCACGGCTCGTTGTTGCCACGCCTGGGCGTCTCGAAGATTATCTCGATCGCCGGCTCGTCTCTTTGACTGGCGTCAAGACACTCGTTCTCGACGAAGCCGATCGCATGCTGGATATGGGCTTTCTTCCGGCCATCCGCCGCATCGTCGGCGTATTGCCGAAGGACCGCCAGACTCTGTGCTTCTCCGCCACGATGGAAGGCGCCATGGCGCAACTCGTGCGCGACTACACCAAGAACCCCGTCCGCCTCTCGTTTGGCTCGACTACGAAACCCTCGGAGAATGTTCGTCTCCAGGCCTTCGAAGTCCCCGAAAACGGCAAGCCCGATATGCTCTTCCAACTACTCGGCAACGAAAGCGGCCGCTGCCTTATCTTTTCGCGGACCAAGCGCGGCACTGAACGTATCGCCAAAAACCTGAACCGCCAGGGCATCAACGCCGCCATGATTCATGGCGACCGCTCGCAATCGCAGCGTACTTCCGCCCTCACGGGCTTCCAGCGCGGGCAGTATCGTGTCCTGGTTGCCACGGACGTTGCCGCTCGCGGCATCCATGTCCAGGACATCGCCCACGTCATCAACTACGATCTTCCCGACGTCGCCGAAAACTTCATCCATCGCGTCGGCCGCACCGGCCGCGCCGGTGAACGCGGCGTCGCCTCCACGCTTTTCCTCCGGGAACAGCGAACGGACCTCTTTCAACTTGAGCGCCAGCTCGGCATCAAGATCGAAAGAATTTCCGCGAATGGCCAGACCGCACCCAAAAAGGATCACGCTCCGGCTGCTTCGGATCGGGTTTCCACCCACTCCGATCGGGCTGCTGTCCGCCACGAACGCAGCTCATTTCATTCGGATCGCACTTCTTCCGCGTCAGGCTCCAGAATGACCCGCCTGCCAGGAGAAATCCTGCAAGTTCAAATGGAGAGCTAGTCCCGGTTTCCTGTTTTTCTGAAGGGTGCCCCAGGTGCCGGTTTTGCACCTGGGGTTCTCTATTTGGAGTGCGGTTTACCCTGAGGTTGCCGAAGGGAAGCTCGGCAACCTCTCTTAGGCACTCAACGCCTCCACCCAAAACGTTCCACGTGCAACCCTGCACAAGCCTCCGGCCCGCTCGTCATTTCGTCCATGCTCTCTTTGGGTCACAGGTCCCGACTGCTCTCCCCTACCTCCCTACCTCCAACGGCCGCGCATACCCCGTCATCTCCAAATACCCCACGCCCCGAACGCTTCCGCTCCCGCTTGTTCCCTCAATGGCAATCGCGCCTTCCCAATAGCTCGGCGCAATCTTGCTCCCACCCGCCAGTTCCTGCGATTTCAGACGAGTTGTCGCCGCCAGCTTCAGTCCCAGCTTCGGTATCTCTATGCTCCACGCCACCGGATACTTCGCCTCGGTAACGCTGCTCGTCCATGTCTCTCCCATCGGTGCCAGCCGGAAATCTGCCGCCGTCAAATGCACCGCTCTCCCCTGCGTATCCACATACGTTCCCGACGAAAACGGATCGGTAGAACCGTCCTTCCGCCTAAATTGGTAAAGCATCAATTCCGTGTCGTCCTCCAGTTGCAAGCTCAACCAGTCCCACCCCACCTGGTCCGCCTCCATCGTATGCGTGAAAAATTCGTGGTCCATCCAAGACGTCCCGTGCACCTCGATCGATTTTCCAGCCATCTCGATAGTTCCCTTGGTGAGCAATCGCGTAAACGAAATGTAGTGCGACGCGTGCCCCGCACCCGCTGCTTTCTGGCTGACCCCATTTTCCCCGTGAATCACCGGCGGCTTTTCACTATGCAGCGAAAACGACAGTGAAAATCTTTCGTCCGCCACTTTCAGAATCTCTTCATCGCCTTCCCACCGGATCTCCCAATTGCCGTTCCAGATGCGCTTCTCCTTTTCGTCGATTCCCGCCAGCCCCGGCCCCGCGCGGTTCGTCCGTTCCGAGTGATAAAACTTTCCGCCGTCCAGGTCGCTCAATGCCAGATGCGCCAGATACAAATCCTGAATATCCCAGGTCTCCTTTTTACCCGGATCCCGGTCTACCCCCTGGCGAAAGAACGTCAGTTCAAATCCATAGTGATGCCCGTCCGAAGCCGTCAAATTTCCAGTCGTATACCACCACTCCGTCTGGTAGTCAGGATGATTGAAATAGTCGCGCGGAAATTCATAGCGATAACCCGGCAGCGCCGTTTTGTATTGCCCCATAGCGCCTGGCAGCCACGCGAGCAGAAACACGAAGAGCAGGCGCTTACTCCTCATGAATCACCTCCAGCGGATTCAGCCGCACCGCCACCCGCGCCGGATAGAGGCCCGAAATCACCGTCGCCGCATACACCACGGTCAGCGCCGCCACCAACACCGCCACCGGCCAGTGAAACCGGATCGTCCAGCCAAACGACTGCTTGTTGATCACAAACACCAGGATCAGCGAAAGAAAATATCCCAGCACAAATCCCGCCAGGTTCGCCAGCAACCCCAGCAAACCCGCCTCCACAAGGATCATCTTTCGGATCTGGCCGGACGACGCGCCCAGAAACCGCAGCAATCCCAGTTCCCTCCGCCGGTCGATTACCAGTGCAATCAGCGCCCCGGCAATTCCCATCACCGCCACAAACACCGCCACAGCCTCCAGCGCATAGGTGATCGCGAACGTCTGGTCGAAGATCCTTACTGCCTCCGCGCGCAATTCGCGATTCGAAAAAATCAGGATGCGATGCCCGGCCGCCGTTTTCAGAATTGTTTTTCTCACTTCCGCGGCACTGGCATCGGGCGTCACAAACACCGCAAGATTGGTCGGCGCCTCATCCGGCAGATATTTCAAAAGCACATCGCGGTCCATCACGACGTAGCCGCGCTCGCTGGCGTAATCGTAATAAACATCCACGATACGGAAGCTTGTTCGATCTGCTCCAAGCGACAGAGTGATCGTGTCTCCGGTCTTCACCTTGTGCTTGTAAGTAAACGGCTCGCTGACGATGACGTTGCGCTTCCCGCGTAACTGCTCCAGCACCTCATTTGCAGGCCGCCCGGAGAAAAATTCCGCGTTCCTGTTGGCGCGCGGCACCCGCAAATCCACTGCCGCCAGCGTCGCGGGCATGCCGTCGTAGCTGATTTCATACGCCCGCAAACGATCCACGCCCGCAACGCCTGGCAGGGCCGCAATTTTCTCCACCAGCTCCGCGGAAATTGTGGGATGCCGGTCCGCCGCGGGATTCCCCGCCGGGCGCAGATACAAGTCCGCCGGCAACTGGTGGCTCATCCAGCTCACCACCGTCTGCCGGAAACTTCCCACCATGATTCCGACGGACACCATCATCGCCACCGCCGTGGCCAGCGCTCCCACCAGCACCGACGTCCGCCGCAGCGAAGCCGCCAGGCTCCGCGAAGCCAGCATCGCCTCCACGCCAAAAACTTTGCCCAGCACCCCTGCCGCGATGCCAGAAATAAAATTCACCAGCGCGGGCATGGCGTATGCCGCCGCAGCAATCAGCAACATCGACGCAAAATATCCGAAAAAGGGTTTCCCGGCGACAGCCGGCATCCGCGCAGCCAGCGCCGCAAACCCGCCCAGCGCGCCCGCGATCGCCAGGTCGCGTCCTTTATGCGACCTCGCAAGAAATTCCCGCCTTCCCTGCGCCATCGCATCCACCGGCGAAACTTGCATCGCTTCCCGCGCGGGCGAAAGCCCGGACAGGACCGCGACGCCCACTCCAATCAACAACGCCAGCGCCAGCGAATCCAGAGTCATTGCAATCGCACCGGGCCGGCTGCTGACGTACAGCGATTCAACCGTTGCTGCCATCAGTTTTACCGCTCCGCCGGCCATCACTCGCCCCAGCGGCAACCCCACCAGCGCGCCAGCCAATCCGAGGCATGCGGCCTCTCCCAGAAATGCAGCCAGCACATCCCTGCGATCCGCCCCGAGCGCCCGCACAATTCCGATTTCATTGCGCCGTCGCACCACCGAAACCGAAATCGTGTTGTAAATCAGGAACGCGCCAACCACCAGGGCGATGTAGCTCAGCAGCCGCAAATTCCACCGGAACGCCGCCAGCATTTTGCGGTTTTCTTCCGTTCCCGCTCCTTGCGGGCGCAACTCCACGCCAGGCGGCAGCACGCCGCTCAATTGCTTCCGCCATTTCTCCAAATTGCTGTTCGCCGGCAGCTTGATGAGAATGCGATCCACTCGGCCAAAGCGATTCAACGCACGCTGCGCCCCGGCGATATCCATCAGTATGGCGTTTTCATTTCCCGAGGCAGCCGGAATCACACCGCGCACCACGCAATCCAACACCCGGTCATTGATCAGCAACGAAATGTGCTCGCCGGGCTGCTTTCCCATGCCTGCGCTCACCCACACGCTCTCTGGATTCTCCACATCGCGCACGGACTCTTCCATCGTCTCTTTGCGATTGGAATTCGCCGTGTCTGAATCCGGAACCGAGGCGTAGCGGCTGCCTTCCGCAATCAGGTCCAGCCCGATCAGGGGCAGCGTCTCCCGCGTGTGCGCGTCTATGGCGAAATCTTCGATTCGAGGTGAAATTCGCAGCAGAAAAGGTTGCGTGGCCAACGTGGCGATGACTGCTTCCGGCACTCCGCCCGACGCGACCACTTCCAGGTCGTTGTCCCCGGCCAGACTTTCCATGGAAGAATGAAAGGATCCCGCCGTCGCGTTTCCCGCCAGTTCAATCGCCAGCACCACCGCCACGCCAAGGCCGACCGCCAGGACCATCAGCGCAAGCCGCACCGGCTCCTGAAACAGCGGCCGCAGCATCAACCGGTAGAAAAGTTTCCAACGAGCCATCTCAGCGCCGCGTCACTTCCTCCACGCGCCCGTCGCGCAGTTTCACAAGTGTGTCGCAGACGCTCGCCGCTTCCAGGCTGTGCGTGGCCATGATCGTCGCGGTTTTTTGTTCGCGCGTCAGCCGTAGAAGCAATTCCAGGATGACGCCGCCCGTCGCCGTGTCCAGGTTTCCCGTTGGCTCATCGGCCAGCAGAATCCGCGGGGCATGCGCCAGCGCCCGCGCAATCGCCACGCGCTGCATCTGCCCGCCGGAAAGTTGGTGCGGGTATCTCGCGCCCAGCCCGTCCAACTCCACCCAATGCAGCCGCTCTAGCGCCATCTCGGGCGCGCCAGTCCTGTCCGCCAGCAGAAGCGGCAACTCCACATTTTCCTGAACGGTTAAAGTGTGCAGCAGTTGGAAGGATTGAAAAACGAAGCCAATTTTTTCTCTTCGCAATCGTGTCTGTTGCGCGTCATCCAGATCCGACGTCGGCTGGCCCTCAATCCGTACCGTTCCCGACGTCGGAAAATCCATCGCGCCCGCCAGGTGCAGCAGCGTCGATTTACCGCAGCCACTCCGCCCGACGAGCGCGACGAACTCGCCCTCATTCACGTCCAACGTGACTCCCTCCAGCGCGCGAACGCTCTGCCCGTCGCTTGCATATTCTTTGCTGACGTTTTGGAGGGAAAGAATCGCCATGCGTCGAACCGCCGCCCGCGCGGCCGCTACTTCAGGTTGTTGAGCGCCTTTTCGATTGCCGAAGTCAAGTCCTTCGCATCCGGCTCGACTTCCGAATCAAACCGCGCGAGCACTTTGCCGTCCGGGCCAATCAGGAACTTGGTGAAGTTCCAGCCAATTTCGCCGCCCGTTTTCGGGTTCGCCATTTTATCCGTCAGGAACGCGTAAAGCGGCGTGATGTCGTCGCCTTTCACCGAAACTTTCGCCATCATGGGAAACGTCACGTGATACTTGGACGTGCAGAACGTCTTGATCTCTTGATTCGTCCCCGGCTCCTGCGCGCCGAAATTATTCGCGGGTATGCCAACGATCACGAAGCCGCGGTCCTTGTATTTTTCATACAGCGCTTCGAGTCCCGCATATTGAGGCGTAAACCCGCACCGGCTGGCCACATTCACCAACAGCACCACTTTGCCCTTGAACGAGGCGAGCGGCGTGGCCTGCCCTTCGATCGAGTTCAACGTAAAGTCGTACACTGTTTTCTCCGCTGCCATCATCGTCGTCCCCAAAAGTGCCAAAAGTAGAAAAAACCTTTTCATCTTCGTCTCCCGATTTGAGTTTGCGCGGAGTCTGAAAAAGTTCAGCTCAGCCATCCAGCTGCTTTCTCGATAGACGGCCAGCAACAATCATAGGCTACCTGCCCGGCGAAGCCCACTTTCCTGCCTGTCAATTCCGTGTAATTTATCCGCTCCTGGGGAAACGCACGCTATTGCAGCAAAAACACGCTGACGCTTTGCGCCTGCACGCTCAGTTTCATCGACTTTCCCGCCATTTCTGCCTGTCCCTGCCCAAAAATTACGGTCGCGTTCGTAGCACGCTCCGCGGGAGAGTCCTGCACCGGCACCGTAATCTCCCGTGCCTTCGTGCCCGCATGAAACGCCACCACGATCCTCTCCTCGTCCGTTTCCCGCATGAATACGAATGTCGTGTCATCCGAAGCCAGGCTCCACAATCTTCCACGCCGCAACGCGGGATGCTGCGCCCTCACCGAGAGCAAGGCGCTTACGTAAGAATGCATCTCCTCCTGTTCCGGGCTGCGTCCAATCTTCGTGAATGCGTTCCGCGCATCCTCGGTCCAGCCGCCCGGAAAGTCCCGGCGATTATCCGGATCGCGTCCCCCGGGCATGCCGATTTCGTCGCCGTAGTAAAGTTCCGGGATTCCACGCACGGTAAAAATCAATCCAAAGGCAAGTTTCAAACGCGCGGGCGTTCCCTGCGGCGTTCCGGAGATGCGCGTCGTATCGTGATTCCCAAAAAAGGGCACCAGAAACTCCGGATGTGGGTAAAGCGAATCCTGCCGCAGAATGTTAGCCAGCTTTCCCGCCGGCGCGCCATTCATCAAAACGTCACGCAGCGTAAAATAAAGCGGAAAATCAAAGGGCGCCGTCAATTGTGTGTCGACTCCATCCCAGCCTTTTCTTCCTCCTTGGTAAAAAGAAGTCACCGTCGGGTCCGGATGAAACACCTCCCCGATCGTCGAGAGCCGTGGATAGATCCGCCGCAGCGCCGTGTGCCACTGTTCCCAGAACTCCCGCGACACATACGGAAAAGTGTCAATGCGGTAGCCGTCAAGCCCCGTCATCTCCGCCCACCAGATGCTGTTCTGTGCCAGGTATTCGGCCACCACCGGATTTTCCGTGTTCATGTCCGGCAAAATTCCCGCGAACCATCCCTCGGTCAAACTCCGCCGCAACTGCGGAGGAGTGTGCGGGTCCACCAGCGATTCGAAGGCATCGTTTGTGATTTCTTTCTTCTCAGGCAAACCGTAAAACGATCCCTTCAACGGCGAAGCAGCCGTCAAGTGGTGTTCCAGCGTTCCGTGAAACCAGTCCGGCATCGGCGGATGCGCCACCCAGGGATGACGGGGCCCGACGTGATTCGGCACTACGTCAAACAAAACCTTCATATGCTGCTTGTGCGCCGCCTGAATCAATTCCTGATAATCCGCCAGCGTGCCCAGGTGCGGATCCACGGCATATAAATCCACCGCACCATAGCCGTGATAATCCTGCGCTGTCCCATTTTTCACAATTGGCGTCAGCCACAGCGTCGTCGCTCCCAAATCCTTCAGGTAATCCAGGTGCTGCTCAATGCCGCGCAAATCCCCGCCGTGAAACGCTCGCGGCTTGCTGCGATCGTGCGACCCAGGAAATTCCGCCGGCTCGTCGTTCACCGGGTCGCCGTTGGCAAAGCGGTCCGGCATGATCAGGTAAATCACGTCGTCCAGCGAAACCCCCTGATTTCTGCCCAGGGTCTGCTGCCGCGCCGCAATCGGCAGTTCAAACGTGGTCTCTCCGTGGGCCGTCGAAAGTCTGCAAACCGTGGTGCCGCTGTGCAGTTCCGGCCCCAATTTCAGCCACACGAAAAGGTAATTGCCATCGCCGCTGGACTCCGTCCGGCCGACCACCACGTCGCGAAGATTGCAATTCACATGAGTCGCGCGCAAATTCTTTCCGGAAAGCAGCAGCATCACATCCGGCGTCAGGCCCACCCACCAGTTGGGCGGCTCCACTTTCATCACCGCGGGCGCGTCCGGGTTCGAATTCTGCTGTGCCTTCAGCGAACTTCCACACAGCATCCCAAAAATCAAAATCAAACCAGTTACCACACGAACCCGGGTGCCCCAGGTGCCGGCCTTGCACCTGGGGTCTTCTCCCCCAGACACGGAATGCAAACCACGAAGCACGTTTCTCCTCCTACTCTCCTTCACGAAATATCAGATGCCCGAATGCCTCCGGCACATGAAAATTCGGCGCCGGCGTCAATGTCGGGCTCCACGCTGAATAAAATCTCGGCTCCACTTTCCCCTCTACTCTGAAAAAATTTACGCGCCAGCTATGCTTTGGATTAAATTCCGGCGTCAGGCTCCGCATCGGAACGGCCAGTTCCGCTGTCCACGTTAGCGCCGTCGGATCCTGAATCACGCGCCGCTGCAAACCGCTGCGCATCTCCTCTTTCTTGCCATGTGCAATATTCAGATCGATCCAGAATCCGTTGGGGCTGACTTCCAGTTCCCTGTAGACGCGCGCATCTTTCGCATCCGGCTGGAGAAACGCTTCCGCCACGTCGCGCTCCCACAATTCGTCGCGCCATCCATCGGCCCGCGCATCCGGGAACACATGCAGCTCACGATAGTGCGAGACAAACCGCACATACAGCGTCTGCCCGTTCCAAAGCAGACGCACCTCGGTCGCACGCTGCGGATCGGCTTGCTCTCCTCGCCAATCGCGCTCAAATCGAATCGGCTGAGCCCTCTCCCACCACCCCGCTCCAGGAAATCCATCCAGCCCCCCACTTTCTTTCAACCGCAGGGCATACGCCGTTGGCAAACCGTCAAATTTCAAAACCGTTCCACCATTCATCGTCCCGATAGTGTAGTCCACCAGCCGCCCGTTATTCTCCTTCTTCCCATTCCAGGGCGAGGCCGAGCACTGCGGCTTCAACCGTCTCTTCGGCCAGCAAACTCTTTGCGCAACTCGCCCCGCCGTCGCCAATCCGCGCACATCCTCGCATGCTACCATCCGCTTTGGACCCATTCTGGAAGGAGAAACTCCCGTGGAAGCACGCCGCACCACTCTGGCCGATCGCAACGTCGAGGTTCGCACCGATCCCACCCGCCGCAATCCCGCCGATTTTGAATATGTGAAATTCCGTATCGAAGCCAGCGCCGCGCGCATGACCCTCAACCGCCCCGAGCACAATCTTCTCAACGAATTCATGCTGCGCGAACTGATTGACGGCATCGCCCACGCCGGCGAGCGTCCCGAAGTGAAACTCATCGTCATCGATTCCGCCTGCAAGGTTTTCTGTGGCGGCATCGACGTCGGCGAATACACAACCGATCGCGTATTCCAGATGCTCGATGCATTTCACTCCGTTTTTATCCGTATTCTCGAAACCGCGAAACCTGTCGTCTGCGTTGTTAACGGCCCGGCCATCGGCGGCGGCGCGGAACTCGCCGCGTTTGGCGACCTGGTCATCGCCACGCCAAAAGCCCGCTTTGCCCAGCCCGAAATCACCCTCGGCGTTTTTCCGCCGCTTGCATCCACCATTCTTCCGTTTCTCGTCGGCCCAAAGGTCGCCCTCGAACTTGTGCTTCTCGGTGAACCCGTCACCGCCGAACGCGCCCTCGACATGGGCATCGTCAATCGCCTCGTTCCCGAAGCGCAGCTCGAAGCCACTGTCAACGACCTCTGCTCGCGTATCGCCGGCCACTCCGGTCCAGTCCTCACCATGGCCAAGAAAGCGATTCTCGGCGGCATGGGTCTTTCGCTCCGCGACGGCCTGCGCAATTCCATGAACATCTTCCTCAACGAACTCTATCGCCTCGAAGATTCCCAGGAAGGCCTGCGCGCCCTCAGCGAAAAACGCAAACCCAACTGGAAAAACCGCTAGCAGCGCGGCCCCAACAAACCGCACGGCTGTCCACAAGTGCACAGAATCGTTACCTGCCGGCGAATATGATCCTCTTGCAGAAAGAGGGCTGTTGGTTAGCCGGTTCATCTTCTTATGCTGGATAGCGGTGGTCCGCCCATGCTTGAGGACGTCAAACAGGCCGTTTCTTGCGCATCGCCGGCCTGGATGGGTACCCTCCCCTAAGCACCAGCTCTCATTCGACAGCCGTGGCCGAACGTGCACGATCTGAGCAGTAGGGCAACGACGAGCAGTTTGCAGCCCTCCTCGTCACACAAAAACACCCGTATTCTGGAGGTCTCTGTGGTTATCCGGCGGAAAACCGGTCTGATTGTTCTCGGAATCGCCGCATCACTCCTGCTCGCGCTGATTTTCGTTGCACCTGCGCTCATTCAAGTGGACCGCTACAGGCCCCGGGTCATCGCGTTTCTCCAGGAGACTACTGGAAAGCAGGTCGAAATCGGGCGGCTGGCGCTAACCTTTTTTCCTTTAGCCATTCACATCGAAAATCTCGGCGTCAAGAACCCTCCCATATTTCCGCGAGGCTATGTTGTCCAGGTGGCGCGCATCGATGCGGAACTTGGGATCGCTGCGCTCCTGCACCGCCAGGTGGTCATCAAATCCATCGTCTTGGAGGACCCCGTCCTGAATATGACGTCGGATCCCGACGGCCCGTGGAATTTCGAGAATCCAAAAGCGCAGTCTTCGCGGACTACCTTTCTTCTCGGGGTGATTTCGAAGGTACAAATCAAGCGGGGACATCTCATTGCGTCGAATCTATTACCCTCTGACGCGGCTGGTCCCATTTTTTTCGAGGCCCACGAGATTTTCTGTGACCTGGAAGAGGTAAATCTGATGGGAATTGTCAATCCGTCGTCTTCCTCGCTGGATGGCCAAGGCCGCCTGAAGGCGGGCCTCCTGCGCTTCGGCTCGGTCGAGGCAAGCAATCTAGATTCCAGAGTGCGACTGGAGTCCAGGCACGTGTTTTTCACGGAGGTTAAAGCGGAAGCCTATGGCGGGACTGCCGCGGGTGACCTCACTTTTGACCTGTTAGGAAAGAACATGAAGTTCAGGACCAATGCCCGAATGAACGGAATCAATGTGGCGCAACTTCTGGCGGCTTTCCCGAACGGTGGTGGAAAAATGACCGGAAAGCTGGAAGGGGACGTGAAATTGACGGGAGAAATCCTGCACTCCCTCCGTCCGCTGGCGGGAATGCACGGCACGGGACACGTGACCGTGCGCAACGGCCAGGTGCCTAGCCTCAGGCTCAACGCGAATTTGATGAAGCTGGCGCATTTCAATGATCTCGGCCCGGCCAAGAATGATCCTTCCGCATTCAACTTGTTCACCACCGACCTGGAACTCGACAATCAGCTGATTTCGAGTCGCGTGATTGACATCGATGGTTACGGAGTCGACGTGGACGGCTCCGGCAGCGTCAGCGTCTCGGGCTCTGACGAGTTGAACTATCGCGGCTTGGCGGAGATCACCACCAAGGAAGGCTTCCTCACCAACACCGTCGCCCGATTCTCCGGAGCCTCGCTAAAAGATGGAAAGTTGCAGTTTCCTTTTCGGATCACCGGAACAATCGATAGCCCGATTTTCTCCAAGGGCAAGGGCGATCTGGACGTAGACGCTGTACAAAAACCCCACTAAGGTTAGATCCCCCGCAATTGCGAAAAGGCTCAGGTATTTTCCCGTTCTCATCTGAGGGTTTCACCCGATGGACATCCGTCGCCTCTGAGCTATTGTGCTGCCCGACCAACAGGTCGGCTGCCGGCTTGCGAGGACGATTTTGTTGCGTCTGGCTATGGATGATTCTCAGGTACGCAAGCGCGCATGTCGTTTTGAGGCCCCCTTTATTCTCGAAAACAAATTCGGGGAGTCCCCGTGGAGATAGCTATGTCTACGACAGTCTTCAGACGGCTAACAGCCGTGGGCCTGCAAGTGCTTACGCTCCTTACTATTTCGCTGGCTGCAATCGCCGGCCAGGTGTCAGCGGCGACCAATGATAAACATTTCTTCTGGGCCGCGGGACAGGGCCCTACACCCAGTTCTGTCTCGAATGACCTGATCTATCATGGCGGCAATGCCGGGCCGGGTGCCATCGGCGTCGAGACTACCCCTGCGATTTACCTGATCTTCTGGGGACCTGATTGGGCGAACGGCTTCACGACCACGGACGCGAACGGAAGGCAGTACACCAGCCAGCAACTGCAAAATTACATCACTTCATTTCTGGCCAATCTGGGCGGCACGTCCTGGGCGGCCATCCAGATGGAATACTGCCACGTCGCCCCCGCGGGGACCACCAGTTGCGCCAATGCAAACGGCAGTGGATATGTCACCAATCCGCGGAAGCAACTCAAGGGCGTATGGACCAACTCAACGCCCGTTCCGAGCGACATCATTGCCCTGGGCCTCGCCGAAAACGTGGCCAATGATCCGCTCGCCGCGGAAGCGATCCGCGCGTCCGGTCACTTCGGCTACAATCCGCAGGCCACCTACATCATCCTCACGCCGCCGACCTCCATCGCCACCGGGCAGCCCGTCTATTGCGGCTACCACACACAGACGAGCAGCGTGGATGGCCTCGGCAATCCCTACCGGCTGCAATACGCCTTCATCCCGTTCCTCAACATGAACTGGCCTGGCCTCGGCACCAGCGGTTGCGGCATGAATTCCGTGAACACAATCAGCGACGATTTCGGCCACGGTGTCTTTGACGGCTACAGCATCGTCACCGGCCATGAGTATGCCGAAGCGGTCACCGACCCGGACAATTTTGCCAGCGTTCAAGACGGCTGGAACGACGCGCAGGGAAGCGAGAACGGCGACAAGTGTGCATGGACCGGTCTCGCGAGCGTTCCCATGGATAATCACACTTCGTTCGCGATCCAACCGCTGTGGAGCAACAAAGCCTTCGACGCCTCCGGCAACGGCTGTGTGCGATCTGCCCCGACCAATCCGCATGCGATGCCCGCAGCAGGCATCGTTCCGCCCGCGGTTGATGTCTGTATGACCCTCGGTGTCTGTCCACCGGGGGTCGCAGCGGGGCAGCCGATGCCCGTCAACATGGCCTATTTTGGCGGAAAAGTTCAGGTGAACCCCAAAATCTATATCGTCCTCTGGGGCTGGGGGGAAGCAAGCGCGTTTGACCACACGACCGCAGGCAACCCCGCGAACGACCCGGACGGAGCAGGCGCGCTGATGAGCCGATTTATTTCCGCGATGGGCGGCACGACCTGGGCGAATATTTCCACGCAATACTATCAATACAACTACAACAGCAACTATTCGACGATCGGCAACCCGAAGCAGCAACTCGCAGGCGTGTGGCACGACGACGCCAACCCCATTCACGACAATCTGGCACCGATCGACCTGGCGCGCGAAGCCGCGCGAGCGGTTGCATTTTTCCATGCCACTGATTTGCCCGATTCCAATTTCGTCATCGCCACTCCGCAGAAGTTCAACGACGCAGGCTTCAATCAAAGCCAGTATTGCGCCTGGCACGACTACACGACGCCGACGGGTTATCCCGGCGTGCAACAGGGTATCGCGTTCACCAACATGCCGTATGTGTTGAATGCCGGCGGCGGTTGCGGGAAGGACTTCGTCAATCCGGCGCCGACAGGAGATCTGGACGGCGTCACCATCGTGCTCGGCCACGAAATCGCCGAAACACTAACCGACCCCGGCGCCGAATCGACAACCGGCCAGGTGCAGAACGGCGGCTGGTTCGATTACCAGAGCTGGGAAATCGGCGACAAGTGCGCGTGGGTCGGCGACGGCCTCCAGATTCCCGGCGCAGCTTTCAACATGATTGGAAACGACGGCCGCGCGTATCCGGTGCAGACCCTGTGGAGCAACAAAAGCCTCAGCGGAGTCGGTTACTGCTCGCAAGGCTTCTGAAACGCGCTTGACCCCCTGGTCACCGCTTTAGCGTGGCGTAAGGTGCCACGCGCCGCCCGGCCACTTCCCCGAGCCGGGCGGTTTGCTTTTCATTTCTCTTCGGTTTCACTATGCGGCACCGAAAAAGAGCAATAACGCAAACCTCCAGTTTCCATTTTCTATTTTCCAATTTCTATTCTCTTCAACACTCTTCATCACACCGGAACGCGGGGGCGCATCTCTCAGTAATTCTTTGCGAGGTACTCGTGCAGGCGGCCGACTCGGAAAGCCGCATCGCCGGTTTCGATTTGCAGCATCAGCTGGGTCGCGGCCAATTGGTTGTGGAAGTCGAATGCCGCGGAAGTGTCGGGCGCCGCAACCAGTTGCAGATTCTTGTCCAGCTGTTTGTTTTCTTCCTCAAGCGACTTGAGTTTGGCCTCTTGCACCGCGGCGCATTCCACCAACTGCTGCCGAAGCACCTCCATCTGCCGCACAACGTCGCTCTCTTCCACTTTCTTCCATTCGCCGTGCGCTTCCACGGCGCGATCCAGATGCCGGTTGATGGAACGGCTCGCGAGATTGTAGCTGACCGAGACCTGCCCATACGGCTGCGCGCCCTGGGCAATCGGATTTACCTGCTGATGGACGCCCACGGTGAGGGCGACATCCCAATTATTTTGCCGGCTCAGTTTGTCCTGCACTCGCTGCGCACCCTCCTCGCTGTTCTGTTTTTGCGCAACCAGTTCTTTCAACGATTGCTCGCTCAGCGGCGGAACATAGATTGCCGAGAGCTTTGAATGCGTGTCCGCGCGGTCAGCCTCCAGCCTGATCCTTGAAGTTTGCAACGTGAAAAGCATCAGCTGCGTGGCATTCTGGGCCTCCAGCATTTTTGCGGTCTGCGCAATCAGCGTATCCAGCGATTTCGAGGCCTGTTCGATCAGTGAGAGTCTGTTCAGAAGGGCCGCCTTCTCCATGCTTGGCAGCGCGAACTGGATTTCCTGCTGAGCTCCCGTGCTGGCTTTGTACAGTTCGCAGTTCTTGCGCGCGACGTCCATGGTCAGCTCAGCTTTCCTGACGTCGGAGAGCCCCAGCGTGGCGCCCCCAACCAACTGCATGGGCAACCCAGTCTCGGGTTGCGTAAATCCTGCCGTCGCCGTTGGCGTGCGCAGCAAATTTCGTTGTGCCTGCGCCTGTTCCATCACGTACGTGCAGTAGGCCTGCTGGTCCTGTTGGCCCCTCGCAATCGCGGGCGCGGCACAAAGCAAACCTGCAGCCAGCAGGGATTTCCAGGGATTCCTGATCATTGGGCTCTCCTCAGAACAATAGCGGTTTACGGCCGAGGAACACGGTCTTGGACTTTGCGGATTCCGGATTGTCCAGATTCATCTGCATCAGGAATCCTCGGATGTTGGTTTTGAAGATGGGATGAACGGCCGTCTCTTCGCCCGTAAATACCTGGTTCACTGTGCCGACTTTGCGGCACGCGAACATGTTCAGGTAGCAGTCGTACACCGGACGCCCGGCCACCGCGCTTGCCTGGTTGTCGTAAGGAACGAACGCGAAGTACAGCGTCTTGCCCCCGGACGCGTTCAGATAATACGGGCTTTGTTTGGCGGTGCGAATGGCTTCCCGCAACCGGCTGATCTGTTGCGATTCTTCCTGCAGCTGCTTGTCGGAGACGTTGATCGCCACATCGAGCTGCGCGGCTTCGGAGCGCAGCTCCGCCTGCTTTTCCAGCACGTCGAGCGAATCCGTGCCCGTAGTGTTCTTCTGCAGGACGCTGTCCGTCAACAGCACCTCCGCAATTTTGCTGTCCGTGTAAGCGTTCTCTGCCTGGTTCAGCGCGGACAACTGGGTGGCTGCGTCGCCTTTTGTGATCAAGCCGGCCGCCAGGTCTTTGTTGATGTTGGACTCGACTTCCTTGAGCTGTTTGAGGACTGTCTGCGTTTTCACATTGTCGGCCTGCTTCTGCGTGTCGAGCGTGGCAAGTTGCGGCCCGATGGCGCGGTTGTGCGTCCGTTCGCGGGCAATTGCCACCTGCAGCTGAGGCTCAAGCGCCAGCAGCGCCGCCCGGTGCTTCTTCATTTCGGCAATGCCGCTTTCCAATTTCTGCGAATCCACTTTCAAGTCTTCGATGGTCTGCTGGCTGGTCACCAGCTTCTGCCGGAAATCGAGACTTTTTTCGTCGACCGCGGAGAGGATGATCGGCGCGGCCCACGAGGTGCTCACCGCATAAAAACCCATCACGAAGGCATAAGTAAGGATCCCGCCGAGCACCAGATACAGCACGGTTATCGCAAATACGCGGTAAAGTGAAATCACAACCTTGTAATGGAGCGATTGCCCAGGCGAAGCTTTCTTTGGCGTTGCGGGCGGAGTATCAGCGGTCAGGGTTGGCAAGCAGCACCTCTTGTTCTTCTTTGGTTCGCGTTCCCCAATCGGCGGAATCCATCGTACACAGGGCCAGCGGCGTCAGGAACAAGCTGCTCACCAGCGACCAGGCGACATACGCTCCAAACACCAGTGGATGGGCCAGCGCCTCTCGCGCGCTGTATCTCTTGATCACCCAGGTCAGCACGGCCCCGATTCCAAGCGCCGTCAGCAGCGGCAGCGGCCCCGCCCACGCCAGCGGGTCAGAAGAAAGCATGGTTATCACAACCAGAAAGCCAACAAGTGCCCCAAGCGGCGTAAGCACCAGCGTGAATACCGTGTTCGGATGCAGCTTCCAGACGTGCTGCGGAAGTGTTCGCAGCGTGTAGAAAAAATCGCGCACGATGCTGCGCCGCCAGCGCAATTGCTGCTTGAAAAGCACAGAAAGCGTGTTCGGGACGGTGGTCCAGCAAAGCGCGTCATTATTGATATACGTTCCGTAACCGCGCAGCAGTGTCTGATGAGTCAGGAATCTGTCTTCGCCTTGATTCACCGGGATGCCAAACCAATGGCGCGCGCGAATCGCCGGTTCGATCTCCAGCAGCAGTTCGCGCCGGATGGCAAACAGGCATCCGCTGATGCAGCAAATGCTCCGCGTCCAATTCTCGGGAATTTTGTAAAGCTGAAACGCCGAATAATAAATCACCGTCTGAATGCCTGTGATTATGTTGTCGTTCGGATTCCGGACTCCCACCCTGCCGCCCACCGACCCGATTCGCGGCTCGGAGAAGCAGGCGGTCAACTCGCGAATCGCGTCCTCGTGAAAAATGCAATCCGAATCGATCGAGATGATGATGTCGGCGGAGGAATGCTGCAGCGCGTTGCAAACCGTGCGCGCCTTTCCGCTGTTGACGGTATTTCGGCCGGTGCGGATGCGGATGTTGGTGAAATCGCGCTGGGCTTTGAGCACCCACTCGTAGCTGTCGTCGACGGAACAGTCGTCCTGCGCGATCACTTCGAACTTCTCGTTCGGATAGTTGCACTTGCTGATGCTTTCGATCGTTTCGTACACCGTCTTGCCCTCGTTGAAGCAGGGCATCAATACGCTGACCGTGGGCTGGTAGCTGTAGTCCTTCTGGATTTGTGTGCTGGGGAACGAAAGCTTCAGGATGATTCCCATCACGTACTTGACGACGGAGATCAGCACGCAAAGGACCATGACGAGCCAGAGAAGTATCGGGGCCATGATTGCAACATCTCCCGTGGCACATCGCCCATTCAGGTTGCGAGAACTTCCACGATTGTATACCCGGTTCGATTGTCCGGGACTCCCCGGCGCGGGGATTGTTTCCATCACCGCCAACTAAATCTATAAAAAATTCCGCACTCGATTGACACCCCTACCGACGCCTCGTAAACTGATTTGGACATCCAGCAGGCAAGGGAAGTGGGGAAGTGCCGTGCAAATCGGCCGCGGTCCCGCCACTGTATTCGGCTTCATCGCCGAGAGCCAGGCTACCCTCCCTCGCCGCCGTGGTTGGGCCTACTTCGCGAGAGGGTACGCCTCCAGAATGAACCCGGCTTCTCGCCGGGTTTTTTATTTTCTGCTTTCTCGCGGCGTTTTCATCAGGGGAGATTCATGCAACACGGTTTTGCCAATGCCATGCGCCGCGCCCGCGTTTTGGGCCTGGCCGGTCTCTTGCTCGGCGCCTTGCCGCTCAGCGCCCAAACTTTGGCGCCTGCTCCCGCTTCGCCCGCCACGCGCGAAGTCGTTGACGAAGCCGGCCGCACCGTTCGCGTCCCCTTGCTCCCCTCGCGCATCGTTTCCCTTGCGCCCAGCCTCACGGAAACGCTCTACGCCCTTGGCGTCCAGGATCGCCTCGTCGGCGATACCGACTACTGCGACTTTCCCCCCGACGCGCAAAAGAAACAGAAAGTCGGCGGCATCATCAATCCAAATCTCGAAGAGATTGCGGCGCTCCATCCGGACCTCGTTCTCGTTACCAAGGAAATTAATCGCCTCGAGACCGTCCGAGCTCTCGACGCCCTCGGCATTCCCGCTTACGCCACCCATTCCCGCAACATTGACGACATTCTCTCCACCACGCAAAAACTCGCCGACCTCCTTGGCGTGACCGAAACTGGCAAGTCCCTGACTGCTGATCTTCGGGCTCGCCTCGCTGCGCTACACGCCAGGCTGGAGCTGCTCCCGCCCAGTCGCGTTCTCTTTGTCGTTTGGACGCGCCCGCTTATCTCTGTCGGCAAAAACACTTTCATCGCCGATGCGCTTCGCAAAGCCGATGCCGCAAGCATTGTGGACGCCACGCAGGATTGGCCGCAGATGAATCTCGAAGAAGTTGTCCGGCTGCAGCCCGATTACCTGGTCTTCACCGCCTCACACGCCGAATCCGCTTCGCGTGATTTTGAATCCCTCGCGGTGCTGCCAGGCTGGAAGTTGCTCGATGCCGTGCGCAATCGCCGCTTCGCGGTTATCAGCGACGCCGTGAATCGTCCCGCTCCCCGCATCGTTTCCGCCATCGAAGAGCTCGCGCGCCAGCTTCATCCTGCCGCGTTTCAGGAGCGGCCTGTTCCCGAAGAGCCCGCGGTCCCCGCGCCAGTGCAGGCGAATCCACCTGCGGCGGCCCCCGCCCACATCGCTTTTAACGCGCAACCCTTCGGGGAGGAGCTGGCGTGCGCCCGCTGACCCTCACTCGCCTCCTGATTCGCTGCGGCATTCTGGCGCTCATTCTTTTTGCCGTGGTTGTCGTGGCCATGAAACTTGGCGCCGTCCAGGTTTCGCTCTACGGCCTCGGCAAGGATCTCCTCAGCGTCCTTCTTCATCGCACCACCAATTTATCCAGTGACTACGGCATGATTGTGCTTGGCATCCGCTTGCCGCGAATTCTTCTCGCCGTCTTCGTGGGCGCTTCCCTTTCGGTTGCCGGAGTCAGTTTTCAGGCGCTGCTTCGCAATCCTCTCGCCGATCCGTATGTGCTCGGCATTTCTTCCGGCGCCGCCCTTGGCGCAATCGTCGCGCTCATTGTGGAGGCGCGCCTCGATCTGACTCCCGAAATGGCCGGGTTGATCACCCCGGTCGGCGCATTTCTCGGTGCCGCACTGACCATCGCGGCCGTCTATGTCCTGGGCCGTCGTGACGGACAGATTGACAGCACGACCCTGCTACTCGGCGGCATCATCACCGCTTCGTTCCTCCAGGCGGTCATCATGTTCCTGATGACCACTCTCTCCGGTAATAATCTTCGCGGCAGCGCCTTCTGGTTCATGGGTGATCTTTCCACGCCTCAGCCTCGCAGCCTGCTTTACTTCCTTTCGTTTGGCTTCATCCTTGCAGCCGGCGCCATTTACACCACTGCCTCCGATTTGAATCTTCTCCTTGCCGGCGAAAAAGAAGCAATGCATCTGGGAGTGGATGTGCCACGCGTCCGTATAGTCGTTTATATTGCCGCTTCCATCCTCACTGGCCTCGCTGTCAGCGTCAGCGGCACGATCGGCTACGTCGGCCTGCTTGTCCCGCACGTTATGCGGCTCATCTTCGGCTCCGACCATCGCATGCTGATCCCCGCTTCCGCATTGGGCGGCGCGATTGCGCTCGTAATTGCCGACACGCTTGCGCGCACAGTCACTTCGCCAACCGACTTACCCGTCGGCGCGATGACAGCTCTCGCCGGCGCCCCGCTTTTCATTTACCTGCTTCGCCGGAGAATGGCATGAGCAGCGCGCTCCGCCACCCGCTTCCCGGAGACACTTCGCGCGCCACCACGGACGTGCGTCTCAGCGTCGAGCAGGTCAGCTACGCCTACGCGCCGAATCCCTCACAAGCGCCCCTATTCACGCTGGAGGCGATGAGTTTCCAGGCCAAGCCCGGCGAACTCGTCGCGATTCTCGGCCCCAACGCCAGCGGCAAATCCACTCTCCTCAAGTTAATCTCCGGCGCGCTCCATCCGCTCTCCGGCCGCATTTTCCTGAACGGCTTTGAAACGCATTCGCTTCCCGTCAAAACGCGGGCACAACGCATCGCCCTCGTCCAACAGGAGAGCCGCCTGCTTTTTCCTTCGCATGCCTGGGAATTCGTCATGCAGGGGCGCCACGCCTATGGCGGCGGCTTGCGATTTGAATCCCAGGAGGACATCCTTATCGCCAAAAACGCGCTGGCCCAGGTCGGCGCCGCGGAACTCGCCGACCGCTGGATGGACAAAATTTCCGGCGGGGAAAAACAGCGCATCATTCTCGCCCGCGCCCTCGCGCAGCAGCCTTTGCTCCTGCTTCTGGATGAGCCGACGCTGCATCTCGATATCGGCGCGCAGGTGGACCTGCTCGAATCCCTGCGCCGCCTGGCCGCGCAGAATCGCTACACCGTTGTCGTCGTCACGCACGAACTGAATCTTGCTGGCGAATACGCCGACCAGGTTGTACTTTTGCAACGTGGAAAATGTCTTCGTGTCGGTCCGCCGGCGACGGTGCTCCAGCGCGAAATTCTCGAACAGGTTTTTCAAGCGCCGCTTTCCGTGGAGATGACTCCCTCCGGCCGGCCGCGCGTAACGCTTTTTTCGAATAAGTAGAAGTCTTC
>Ga0210406_10002496_pt1 | contig 20956 bp, 17 predicted proteins | sample IncBWC30MmetaG_FD_155454 | JGI IMG/M metagenome (GOLD analysis project Ga0210406, IMG submission 155454) | Forest soil microbial communities from Barre Woods Harvard Forest LTER site, Petersham, Massachusetts, United States - Inc-BW-C-30-M | ecosystem: Environmental > Terrestrial > Soil >... | reverse complement strand
CTGGCCCTGGGAGCCTATGAGCAGGCGCTTGAGCCTAAGCGTCTCGTGACGCTGACCGGTGGCCATTTTGACGCCTACGTGAAGGATTTCGAAGCCTCCGCCGGACCAGCGACCGAATGGTTTACACAGCACTTGCTTGCTAACTAGCCGACCAATCATAATCCGGCTCGCGACGATGCCTTAGAACCGCGTGCCTCCATGTTGGGGTCAGAACGGTACCAGTCCGATTCTGGCCCCGAGTCGAAGAAGCTTGAAATCTGCAGCACGTCCGTTGTCACGGGTAACGAGGCTGCTCCAACATCAGTAGTGGCTGGGAATCAGCTGGCCTGCGCGTAGACCCTCGGTAGCATTCTTGGGCCGCGGCTGCACCTTGGGGATCTTCGGCAGGTCTATGTCGACCTTCTTATAGGGGATGCTGTCGAGCAGATGCCGGATCAGGTTTAGCCGGGCGCGGCGCTTGTTGTTCGCCGGGACGATGTGCCAGGGCGCCCACGGTGTGTGGGTGGCCTCGATCATGCGCTGGTAGACCGCCGTGTAATCCCACCAGAGCCGCACCGATTCAGTGTCCATCGGGCTCAGCTTCCAATGCTTCATAGGCTCGTTGATCCTGGCCTCGAACCGGCGTCGTTGCTCCTCCTGGCTGACGTCGAGAAAGTACTTGCGCAGGATGATGCCGTTGTTGACGATCATCTCCTGCTCGACCGCGGGAACCATCTTCATGAACCGCTCGTACTCAACGTCGGTGCAGAAGCCCATTACCCGCTCGACCCCAGCCCGATTGTACCACGAGCGGTCGAAGAGGATGATCTCGCCCGCTGCTGGGAATTGCGCGATGTAGCGTTGGATATAGACTTGGGACTTCTCGCGGTCGGAGGGGGCGGGCAAGGCCACGTGCCGGAAGACGCGCGGGCTCGTGCGTGCGGTGATGCGGCTGATCACGCCCCCCTTACCCGCCGTGTCCCGGCCCTCGAAGACCACGATGACGCGCGCCCCCTTGTCTTTGACCCAAGTCTGCAGCCGGGTTAGCTCGACCTGAAGCTTCCCGAGCTCCGCCTCGAATTGCTTGCGGCTGATCTTGCCGGACGCGTCCGGCGCCTCAACTACTCCTCGCTTCTTCTTGTCTTTCGACACCCGCAATCCTCCCTGGCCAAGAAATATTTCTATTCCCGCCCTCACTCGGAGCAGAATCCGCCGGGGTGTATTGATCTATCTCAACGCTGCACCGCAATCGGCCACCTTAGCGGAGAAGAGTAGCGTGATGCCTTCTCTGCTTCTGACCATCTTCGGCTCAGTCATCGTGACACTTACCTAGCCCGGCTGTGCCGTGGCCGGTGCGGTACCCGCCGATCGGGCCATCCAGGAGGAAGTGTGGGCGTCCCCGTCAATTATCGCGGGACCGCACCTGTCCTTGCGCTCCTCGTTGCCCTGCAGAGGATGATCGGGTGGTTGTTGAGCTGACGCAGGTCAGTAGGCGATCCAGAGTCCGGTCAGGATAACGATCAGCGATATGATGATCACCAACATATCAATCGAGGGTCACCAGCGTATGCGCTTCTCATCCATGGCTTTGGTCCTCCGCGACGGATTTGTGCAATGGAGGAGGGTGGACTCGATATCAATTATTTCACTAAGCGACCGGTGACGCGAGGTAGCGTCGCAAGACTAGTAATTGTCCCTGTTGTGCTTTGCACCTGAAGGCAAGCAGGACTCAGCGAAGACCCGCCATGGGCGGCGGGTTGAGTTCATGGAGAGAAAGCCAGGCTACGCTGGCCCCTGTCGTTCGTATGGAGCTAATTCAAGCTCGGAAGAAGTGTGAGGCGACGCCAGGGATCGACCATTCCTCGCCGGCCTTGCGCCTATGCGTCGATGAGGCCCAGTTTTTGACGTTGATCCAGTTGTCCCAGCTGCGCCAAAACTTCCCCTTGACAAGTTTTGGTATGAGCATAAGCCGGCACATGCTCAGAGGAGGAAATGGTTGGCGCCGGCTTGTTGTCCCGCAGGATAAAGGGGTTATGGCACGCAAGAGCGCGACAAACTCCATAGTGTTGAGCGCGAAGCCTTGTCTGGTGATAAGGTTCGGTCCTTCTGAGCTTTCGAGCTGTGAAGGACGCTTGGGCGTGATGCTGTGCTGGTTCACCTGCGGAGCCGGGCATTCGATACTACCAAAGAAGAATTTGCCTTGCAGACTGCTATTCCAACGAGCGAGCCTCGCACCCAGGAGGTCGTCTCCTTCGGGCCGTTTCGGTTGTTTCCATCAGAGCGCGTTCTCAAGAAGGCTGATGAGACCGTCAAGCTTGGCAGCCGTGCGTTCGATATCCTGCTCGTTCTGGTCCAGCATTCAGGTGAAGTGGTCGGACAAAGGGAGCTGATCGCCAAGGTTTGGCCCGGGATTTTCGTCGAAGAGGTCACCCTTCGGGTACATATCACGGCGTTGCGCAAGGCTCTCGACACAAGCGAAGGCGGCGAGCACTATCTCACGAATGTGCCGGGCCGCGGTTATTGCTTCGTTGCGCCGACGTCGCGGGATACGGCGGGTTTGCCAACTGCCGATGACTTTCCTGAGGCTCACTACCCTCTGCCACCGCCGCTCGTGCAAATGGTGGGGCGCGACGAGATCGTTAGCGAAATCTGTCACAAGCTGACGACCGAGCGGTTCGTGACCATCGTCGGACCGGGCGGATTGGGGAAGACGACGGTGGCACTTTCCGTCGCGCATACATTGCTGCCGGAATATTTTGGCGCCGTCTGCTTTGTGGAGCTGAGCCCGGTCACCGATCCGCGCCTGTTGGCACCAGCCGTCGTCTCCGCTTTCGGCCTGCCGGTTCAGTCCGGCGACCCGATTCCGGGATTGGTCGGCCATTTGCGCGGCAAGCCCGTCCTGCTGATCCTTGACGGCTCCGAACATCTTATTTCGGAGGCTGCGGCCCTTTCGGAGAGGCTTTTTTCCGAGCTGCCGCAGCTTCATCTGCTGGTGACCAGCCGGGAAATCCTGCGCGTGAGGGGCGAAAGTGTCTACCAGCTGTCTCCCCTCGAAATCCCGCCTGATGGCTCCAGTCTGACGGCCGCCGAGTTGCTCGGCTTCCCGGCCGTAAAACTCTTCGTGCGGCGCGCGACGACGAGCGGCGGCCCGATCAATCTGGCGGATCGAGACGTCAGGATCGCCGGCTATATCTGTCGCAAGCTCGGCGGTAACGCGCTCGCCATCGAATTGGCGGCGGGGCGTGTCGGAGCCTATGGTCTGCAAGAGATTGCAAGGTTGCTCGACAGTGAGTTTGCCTTGCGCTGGCCCGGACGCCGGACTGCTCCGCCTCGTCATCAGACACTGCGCGCGACGCTCGACTGGAGCTACAACCTGTTGTCGGAGGTCGAGCGTACGGTTTTGCGGCGCCTGTCCGTATTCGTCGCAGGCTTCACGCTCGAAGCCGCACAGCAAGTCGCCGGAGGTCCGGGGGGCGGAGCGGAAGAGGTGTTTGACGCGGTCGGCGGACTCCTGATGAAATCGCTTGCCTCTGCCGACACCACGGGATCGATCACGCGCTATCGGCTGCTTGACACGACGCGCACCTATGCCGCGCTGAAATTGGTCGATGCCGGAGAGCGCGACCAATTCCGGCGCGCGCACGCCGAATATTACTGCGCATTGTTGCAGAAGACGGCGAATGAGGCGGATTTGCCGACACATGAGTGGCGCGCCTTGGTCGCACATCTCGACGACATCCGCGGCGCGCTGCATTGGGCGTTCGGACCCGACGGCGATCTAGCCATCGGCGTCGACCTGACGAGCTATGCGAGCTCGATCTGGCTGAGCAAAGCCTTGTTTGCCGAATGCCGCGAATGGACGACGAAGGCCGCCGCGGTTGCGCCAGATCGAGAGGATGGCAAGGCTACAGATCAGCAGACCGTGATCCGTTTGGCGCTTGCGAGCTCCCAGTTGTTCACGACAAGCTTCTCGGTGGAGGCGATGGTCGCCTGGACCAGGACGCTGGCCAAAACAGTTCGCGAAACGCAGGGGCAATTGATACTGCGTTACTTGGCATCCTGGGGAGGGAATATCCGTACCCGCTATGATGAGGCGCTCGAACTTGCTCAACGTTGTGCCGAAGATGTGAGGAAGCTGTCTGATCCAGGTCCGACTGCTCTGGCGGAATGGATGCTGGGCCACTCTCTGCATCATCTCGGCAGGTTTGCCGAGGCGCGAACGCATCTCCAGCGCTCGCTTGATGTCGACACGGAAAAGGCGCGGCTCGCGCAGGTCAATGCGATCGGCTACGACCGCCGCGTTGATACGCTCGGCAATCTCGCAAGCACGGTGTGGATGCAGGGATTTCCCGAGCAGGCCGAGTTGTTGGGGTTGCGCGTGCTTGAGGCGGCACGGCCGCTTCAATTCGCAATGCCGCTCAGCGTGGCGATGACATGGGCCAGCTTCCACAGGTACTTGTCCGATACCGACATCGATGCCGTCGAGCACGACATTGTCGAACTGATCGAGCACGCTAGAACCCATTCGATAAAACCCCAAGTGGGGATCGGCCATTGCCTTTTGGGCCTGTGCCAGACGAGGCGGAATCAGTTCGATGCAGCGATACCGCTGGCGACCGAAGGGCTGCGGCTGCTGGCCGAAATGCGATACGAAGTGTTCGTTCCTCTCATCCTGGCCCACCTCAGCGAGTCCGCAATCGCAGTTGGTCGCCATGCTGACGCTGTGTCCCTGATGGCGCAGCTCGCAAGTAGAGATCGTAACAAAGAACATTGGTGCACGGCCGAAGTCCTGCGGGTGAAGGGATTGCTGGCGCTATCGGGCGATCACGGTGCAGACGCGGCAGCCACTCTTCTTCTGCAATCGATGGCGCTGGCGCGCAAGCAAGGCGCGCTCGCCTGGGAGCTGCGGGCGGCGATGAATCTCGCCCGATTGAGGGCCAATCAGGGCCGTCAATGGGAGGCTATCGAGTTGCTAAAAGGGGTTTACAACAGGTTCACCGAAGGCTTTGAATCTGTTGATCTCCTTGCCGCGCGGAGCCTGCTCGCCGAGCTCGCCCGATGAAAAATTCATAAGCTCTGTTGCGTCCAACGGCCCGAGCCTTGGGCTGTCGACAAATTCGGCGATTTCACCGAGTTCACGGTGCGACTGCCCCGACGGCCGCGTGCGTGATTGGAGGGTACGCCTGAAATAGGCGTAAGCCATTGAAATTGCTAGTCAGATCGCTACCGGAAGCGGCGGTTGGACCGGCCTGCCGGTATCATGGACCTCCAGAAAGTCGAGAAAAAAGCCTGGCGCCTCTCCGCGCTGGGCGCAGTGCTCCCGTAGCTCATCGGCTACATCGTCGGAGACGTCCCGCGGCCATCCTTCGTCGGTGTTGAATGCGACTACTCGAATGGGATTGTTGCACTGCCCCTCTAACAGATGGCGAATGAGCGTTACGCAATCGGCATCTTTTTCACCTGTCTCGCGTTGTTTGCACAAACCTAGGCTAGCGCAAAGAAAGGGTTTGGCATGTCGAGCTTGATAGCGACGATCCAGATCCTGGCATTCCTCGCCTATGTCGTCTGGCCCTGGATTTGGCACATAGCGACGATCCTGGGCCTGATATTGCTCGCGTATATAGCCTGGCCGTGGATTTCGCAAAGCAAGCCATGGGAAGATTTAACGTCTTGGCTAGAGCAGATTAAAGTGCCGCAGCAGAACGCGTCAGCGAGCACGCCGAGCGGACGGCTGTATGTCTCTCCGCAATACACGGACGAGTCGCGCATTCATTTTGAAGAGCTCGGCCAAGAGGAGTATCCGCGTCCATATCCCAAACCAATCCTTGCCCATGTAGATCGTACGAGAGGAGTTGATGTCTTCTGGTGGAAGGGGGAGTGTTGGTTTTTGCGGCACAACGAAGAACCGTATCGATTTCTCTGCGTCGTACACGGAAGACTGCAGTGGTGTTGGCAGGCGCGGCCGAATGCTTCCGCGCTGCCATGCAAGAGTCCCGATACCGGTGAGGATGGGTGGTGTTGGGGAAATGGAGTCAAGCACCACGATGATAGCTGATAGAGCCACAGCTGGCCGCGTTCGACAGCGAACTCGAGATCGGCCCTGTATTCGGCCGGGCTGACGGTGAAACGGTCGGTAGGGTCATCGGCAACATCTACGAGAACCCGGAGCTGTTAAATTGATCTCAGATGAATTGAACGCACTCGCCCGGATCTTGGCAACTGGGCTACGCCGGCCACGGCCCGCCAGGACAAGCGGTAATGGTGCCCATGCGCCCCTTTATTGCTCGCTAAAGGCTCGATGAAAACTATCGCGGATCGGCTGGGTGATGTAGTGGAAGAAGCTGCGTTCCCCGAGCTGCACCATCGCTTCAACCGGCATTCCGGGCGTGAGATGGACGTTGGGCAGATGGTCCAGCTGATCGCTGTCCAGCAGAATCTGCATCTTGTAGTAATCGCTTTTGGTCTTCTCGTCTGTGGTCACATCTGACGCAACGAAGATGACACGTCCGCTCACAAACGGCACCAGTCGTTGCTTGAAAGCTGGAAGACGGACCTGCGCTTCGAGGCCTGGATACACCACGTCGATGTCGTTGGGTGAGAGATGCGCCTCGGCGACCAGCCGGTCGTGGGATGGAACGAGTTCCATCACCGTATCGCCAGGCTTGACGACCGCGCCGACATTGAAGATGCGCATGCTGAGAATCGTACCGTCTTCGGGCGCCACAACGTCCCGCCGTACGGCAACATCCTGTGCTGCCCGCAAATTGTCCTCGGTCTCGTTCAGCTTGGAACGGGCCTCGCGCCTGTCGTCCGATACGTCCTGCAGGCGTTGATCTCGAGTCTGTTTGATGGACGAGCGGGACTCCGCAATGGTGGCGCGCGCGCGTTGTATCTGTCCGGCAAGATCACCCAACGTGCCGTGCAACGCAGCTTCGCTGCGTTGCAGTTGCAGCAGCTCACTCAGCCTCGACAATCCCTTTGAAAACAACGTCTGCTTCACCGCGACCTCGCGCTGCATCAGATCGAGTTGCTGCTCGGTCGCCCGTTGCTGTTGTTCGGCTGAGCTGATCACGGCAAGCTGCTGGTCGATGCGATCCTGCAGCACGGAGATCTGGCTGTTCAGGCTGACGGCACGCGCCTCGAAAAGCGCGCGTTGCACGCTCATCGCCTCGGCCGCTCGCGCGGCATCGAGACCCCGCCCGCCGGCGGCGGCCAGCAGCTCCGACTGGAACTGAATCTTGCCGTCGCCAGCGGCTTCTGAATCGAGGCGAGCCAGTTGCGCAAGCAACGTCCATCGCTGCGCCTTTGCCGTCTCGGCGGTGGCACTTGCCTGCGCGTCATTCATTCGGATCAGCACCTGACCGGTCCGAACGTGATCGCCATCATGCACGAGCAATTCCTGGACCGATCCGCCCTCCTGGTTGGCGATGACCCGATGTTCGCCCTCAACGCTGATGACGCCCTCCGCTATCGCGGCTTCGGCCAGGGGAGCGAAGAATGACCAGGCCGCGAAGCCACCGATGAAGATCGCCATGGAGATGAGACCGAGCAGCACGACGCCGTATGTCGGCGGATGCGGCGCATCCATCCATGGCCGCGGCAGCAACGGAACCGGCTGCTCAAGCTGAGAGACAGCGATATTCTGCGGGAGGGTGGGGGACTGGGTCATGATGCGGCGAGGCTCCGTTCGCGTCGAGCCGGTGCGGTAACCTTGGCGACGCGGACTTCGGTGGTCGGGCGATTGTCGGGGGCGGACCGTGCGATGACGCGGTTCAAGACATCGGTGCGTCGTCCGAACATCTCGACGGCGCCATCCCGCATCATCAGCACCAGATCGACGTGCTGCACCAATCCTGGACGATGGGAGACAAGGACGACGGTGGTTTCAAGCGCCTTCAGCTTTTCCAGTGCGCTAATCAGATTTTTCTCCGATTCGCCATCGAGATTGCTGTTGGGCTCGTCCAGGACGACGAACTTCGGATTGCCGAACAAGGCGCGCGCCAGGCCGATCAACTGCCGCTGGCCGCCGGACAGAAGCTGGCCGTTCTCGCCGATCTCGGTCTCATAGCCCAGCGGCAACCGCATGATCATCTCGTGGCATCCCGCAAGCTGCGCTGCCGCGAATACCTGCTCCGGACGCGATTCCCCCATCCGCGCGATGTTGCGGAACACTGTGCCCTCAAACAGTTCGACGGCCTGCGGCAGGTAGCCGACATATCGTCCAAAATCCTCCCGCATCCAGCTATGCACGTCGGCGCCGTCGAGGCGGACGGCGCCGGCGCTGGGAGCCAGCGTCCCGATCAGCATCTTGATCAGCGTGCTCTTGCCTGCGGCCGACGGCCCGATCACCGCAAGGCTCTCGCCGGGGTTGAGGGTGAACTGGACGCCTTTGACGATCGCTGAAGTGGTGTTGGGGAAAACGTGCGAGACGCGCTCCACCGAGAGGCGCCCGACCGGTTCCGGTAGCGGAAGCCCGGGCGGGCGGAGGCGCGGCTGGCGCAGGAATGTCTGCAGCCGGGAGAAGGCTTGCCTGACCTGAACGAATTGCTTCCAGCCGCCGATCAGCATCTCGACCGGCGCGAGCGCCCGACCCATGATGATGGAGCCCGCCATCGAGGCCCCTGACGTCAATTCATGCTGCAGCACCAGATAGGCGCCGACGCCGAGCACCGCGATCTGCACGCCTAACCGCGAGAATTTGGCTATGGCCGACAGCACCGATCCTCGCTGCGCGGCGCGGCGCTGCGGTGTCATCATTTCCGCCACGGACTCCTGCCAGCGGCGCATGACCGCGGGCATCATGCCCATGCTGTCGATTACCTCGGCATTGCGCGCGATGCTGTCGGCGCGACGCTGTGAGTTTATCGCGGCAGTGTTCGCTTCCTTCGTCAGTCGCGAAGTGATCAGTTCGTTGAGCAAGGTAAGAACGAAAAGAACAATCGCGCCGCCCGCTGCGACAAAGCCCAGCATCGGATGCAGGATGAAAATGACGCCAAGAAACACAGGCACCCATGGCACATCGTACAACGCGAGCGCAGCACTCGATCCGACGTAGCCGCGGCAGGTGGCGAGGTCCCGCAACGCCTCCATACGATAGGAGTGGCCGCACAGAACATTCTCGATCGCCCTTGCGAATCCCTCCGGCGCGACCTTGAGTTCCACCCAAGTCGCCAGTCGCTGCATGATCTGGTTACGCGTAAATTCCAGAATGGCCAGCAGCAGGATGGCGGTGCCTGCGATCAGCGAGAGATAGACCAGAGTGTTGACGTTGTGGGTCGTTATCACGCGGTCGAAAATCTGCATCGTGTAGAGGGAAACGGTGAGTTGCAGCAGATTCACCATGCCGCTGAACAAGCCCACCAGCAGCAACTGTGTCTTACAAAAACCGATCATACGGCTGAGAACCGTTTCGGTCCGTTCGCGCTGGTTCAGCGTCGCGAGCCTCGGCGTCGACTTCATAGCTTGAGTTCTCCGGATAGCTTGATTTCTCCGGCCCCAACCGTCAGTTCGGGTGCACAACGTTGAGTTTAGAGGATTGCTCGGACCGATCTAGGAATTTGTCGCTACCGCCGTAACGCAAGCGATTGGCTGTGTGGTCGTTGTGAAAGCGAGGCTGTATTCATTAGCGTTTTCTGGTTCAACTCACTCCGATTTGAACCTCCGGTCATCGACTCCTTCGTCGATGGCAAAGCGTTTGCTCGCCGCAACGCTATGGTTGTAATTAGTACGGTCAAAGTTTTAAAAGTCCGCTCATCGAGCTTGTCTTCGATTTGCTGTCGTTGCAATTGGTGCGCATCAAATCTTTAAAGTCAGCTTATTTATTTGCGGGTGCTAGCGATTCAAGCTGATGTCGCGCTTGAGTTCGTGTCGCGCTCAAGTTTATGTCGCACTGATGTGTAGTTGGGCTGAGCCCGCTGATTGCAGCCGTCGCGAAAACGAGTGCGGTCTGAAATCATGCAGTAACGCGGCGCTGCAAACCTCAACTGCGTTAAAACACGGTGAGGGTCACTGTGTTAAAACACAGAGAGGACGACAACCATGAGTACACTGCATTCAGACGTTGCTGGGCTCCATCTGCACGCACTCGATATCATCACGGGCACAGATAACAACGATATGCTGATCGGGACTGACGGGGATGACACCATCGTCGCTGGGAACGGTAACGACTTTGTAGATGCCGGAGACGGGAACGACACAATCATTGGCGGCGCCGGCGACGACGACCTCCACGGTGGAGCTGGTAATGATTTCATCCTCGCGGATGACTCCGGCGCAGGCAACGGCAATGATCGGGTGTTCGGCGATGATGGCGACGATCAGATCGTCGGCGGCGTCGGGAGCGACGAACTTCACGGTGGTAATGGTGATGATATTATCTACGGTGATCAAGTCGCCGATGGTCAATCCGGCAGAGTTGGCGGCGACGATATATTGAACGGCGATGCTGGCAACGATCATCTGTTCGGCGGCGAAGGCAATGATCAAATCTCAGGCGACGCGGGCGACGACACGCTGACCGGCGGAGTCGGGAATGACACCTTCATGTTCAACACGACGACGGAAGGTGTTGAGCGCGACACGATCACCGATTTCCAGTCGGGGCAGGATGTCGTCGACCTCAACGGGGTCGGCGCGGACTTCAATGTGATGGACCATCTCACCGACACTGCTGATGGAGCGACGCTCCAGACCGACACTGGCCAGACCATTGTATTCGAGGGCCTGCACGTGGCCGACCTTCACGCCACCGACTTCCACGTCTCGTGACGAAAAGCTGACGACGGCTTCGTAGCCTTTGTGGCGATGGCTTAACCGCCATCGCCACACCAGAGTGGCCGGGCAGGTGGCCTTCAGCGAGCAAGGGCGGCCCATCGGAGCGCGCCGGCGTGTCGGCCGTGCAAGCCCTCCGCTGATGCCGGGTTGCTCGTAGATCGTCAGCGGATCGGCGTTGGAAACCGCCCGCACTTGGCCTTCGCCAGCTGCAGGCTGACGGTCGCGGGCTCCTGTCAGCACGGCGCTCTGCTCGTGCCGCTCCACGAAGGCTGCGGCACGCGCGGCGATTCGGCGGCCGGCCGATTTCGAACCTTACCGGCACGCGGCACCGCCGCTGGCCTGGACTCGAGATGTCAGAAATGAACAGCCTCGACGGCCGGATTCCGAAAGGGGCTTTGGCCCTTTCGTCAGAACTGATATCAATGATTTCAGTTCGTCGTGGCTGGTTCGAATCCAGCTGCCCCGACCAGTAAAATCAAAGACTTAGACGTAGAGCCGGACACAAAATCTTCCCGGAAATTGCATTGGGAAGAGTATGGGAGGCGGCCGAATGTCGCAGGACGAAGAGAGCGCACGGGAGAGCTGGGCGCGAATTGCAGCTCGCCATCTTGTCGATGGAGCGCTCGCGGCAAGCGAGCGTATCAGATCACCTTGCTTCGTGAGATCGCGCGTCGAGCGCTCTGGCACTTGCCAAACTCCGATGACGAGCTCCAGAACCTGCGGGATTTTCTCGTCATTGGTAATCAGCCGCCTTCGGGTGACGACGAGCCTCCGTGGCCCTAATGAGTGGCCTAATGAAAACGCGAGGCTGAAGACCGGAGCCTCCAGACAGCCCAGGAATTTATCCGTCGCCCGACCACCGTGCTGGAGCCGGATTGAGCGGCGCGCCTCGCACCGAAACAGGTCCGACAGGAGGCGGCAGTGGCGACGATTTCTTGCGCGCCGTGCTGACGACGCGGGCACGAGCGACCGGCTGCGGGATGGCGGAGGTCGTCACCGGCTCCGCTGCTTTTTGCAATGACTCCACGCGTGCGGTTAACGATGAAAACTGATCGACGATTCGCCTTAGATCTGCTTGTTGAGCTGCAGAGCTTCGCGCGAGCGACTCCAATTGTGCCGTACTTTGCTGCTGCGACGATTGAATGTCCTTCAGCGTGGCACTGATAACAGGATCCGGGATCGGGACTGGGGCCATCTGATTCAGCGATCGTTCGGCAAAGCGGTTGAAATGCGACAGAGCATAGGTGGTCACGCTCACTGCGGCGAAGGAGGCCAAGGATACGGCTAACGCCAGCAACAGGCTTGACGCCTTCTTCGGTGGCGCAGGCGGGTCGTCTGGTTGCGTTTCCTTATCCAGTGTCTCAGTCACCTGCGTTCCTTACGGCGTCAAATTTCGTCACCGCATCGACAAAAAGAAAAGGGCCGTCGTGTGGACGAACCAGCGACGGCCCTTGCGCTATTGCCCACCCAAAGTCAGGTGAGACCATGCGCTTATATGGTTAATGATCAGTTATTGCGATCGAGGCCCGATCGAAATCGAGTCCATTGTTCGGACGTCGGAGTGCAAGTGGAAGTCCCGCGCGTCCCGCTGGAGTTCGATCCACGCGTGATCCGGCCGACGGGCGTTACGCCGTGCTGGCCTTGCGAGTTCCGTTGGCCGCGCTGGTATCACCGCGGACGGCCGCGATTGCGAAGGCAATCGGCAAAAGCAAAGCCTGCGAGAACAGCAGATTGTGCGACACCATCGCGATGACGAATGTGACGAGGGGAAGCGCGATATTTGAAGGATCTCTCGTGCGTATCATCGGCAAGGCCGACAGGCCGATCAGCCCGAGGGGAACGAGCCAGCCGACGAGCCCGACGGCCAAGGCAAACATCAGGAACGAATTGTGAGGCTGCAAAGCGTAGGCCACCTTGAATCCGATGCCGGTCCAAGGAAACTTCCGATAGACGAGCCACGCGCGCTCCAGAAAAAGGCCCCTTGCCGAAACCGAATTGACGATACCCTCGTTGCTCGCGCGCCGGCTGATGGCCTCGATGATGCTGTCAATGGAGCGCGCATCGAGCTCGTTCGACGCGAGTGTGCGTTCAACGTCGTCCTGCGCAGCCTTGAATGCGTCGGCAGCCCTATCAAGGTTCTGATGAGCTAGATGTACGGCGACCGCGAAGCGCGGATTGACGTAAAACGCAGTGGCGATCCAGCCCGCCAGGATGAATGCCGCGCAAGCATTGCGAAACCAACGAATGCGCGGCAGTGGCCAGCAGAGAGCGCCGACGAGAAGCAGAATGCAGAGCGCCGCAAGTATCATTGACTTCGATAATGTGACGAACAGGGCAGACCCCGCCAGCAGCAGGAAATAGCCGCGCCACTGCAACGGAACGCCAGCATAGGACGCTGCTGTCCCCAGCAGCAGTGCTGCCGCGGCATCGTTGGGGTTGACGAAGAAGCCGGCGGCGCGACCGAGAACATTTCCCATGCCGGTCGGTAGAATGACATCGATGAGACAGACCATGGCGCTGGCAGCGGTGCCGAATGCCGACAAGCGCAATATGTCCAATGGGCTGGCAGCGCTCGCCACCACGACGCCACACGAAAGCGTAGCCATCGCGACGATCAGGTTTTTCGCCACCTCGTCGAGCGGCCGAAGGAGAGCAAGCCCGACACAGATCGCGCTGAAGACGAAAACCGGCCACGCTCGCGCCAGCGCTGGGCGGATGCCAAGCACCGTTATGCCGATCGTGAGAGCCCAGAAGCCGTAATAGATCGGGGACCAGAACGGGAATCCGATGAGCTGGGGGCCGAAAAAGAACGCCAGCTACATTTGGAAGCCGGCGATCATGAGTACGCAGAGCGCCTTGGCGGGCAGCCTCAAGATCGCGCGCAGACCGTCAGTGTCGGCGCGGTGAGCCCCTTCAGCCGCTGTGGTGGGACTGCCGGTCATGGCGCAGCCATAGCATGCTCCTCATCGGAACGCATTGGCGCAATTGCAACTATAGAGCGATTATTTCAGTCGAATTTATTCCAACAATTCGGCTTGCCGGCAAGACATAGCTCCGAGCTACTCGGTCACATGAGATGCCGGATTCACCTGTTGCGGTTGATCGAGGTTCCGCAGGATGGAAGGGACAATCAGCCGCGCGCCAGCAACCGTGAGGTGATTCTCATCGGAATAGAGGGGCACATTACCGTCCGTGTTGCGGCATTCCTCTCCCTTGCAAAGGATGTCTTCGGGATCCACGAAAGAGGCATCCGCCAGCTCGGGCAGGCGCTTCGACAGCATGGCTGCAAACGTCAGTTCTTCGATCCGCGATGGCATCGGACACGAGCGGGCAAAGACCCAGGGGCGAGCGAGACAGACGAGATTTGTCACTGGTGGCGGATTGACGATAACGATCCGGCCCTTGAAGCCTCGGTAGAGTTCAACAAGGTCGTCGATCTGGGCCGTGTAGAGCGCCTCCAATGACGCGAACGTCTTCGGCGCGCCTTCATAATCCTCAAGGATCTGGCGATAGCCGGACCAGCGCTGCGCGTGGATCACCTCGGTCACGTGCGGATCGGCGATCCAGACCTTCATCTCCTTTTCGGCGTTTCGGCAGAATTTGGTCACGACGCCGCGCGGCCGGCTTCGGAGCGCCGAGCCGATAAAGCAGGAACCCGCCTGGATCAACTTGAAATGGCGATCCGGGCTCATGGCCAGCAACGTCTTCGTGTAATGATCGACGATGGAATCGCCTGCCACGATGGTGATCTTCGGATTGCCGAGATTGCCGAACTCGCAGAGGTCGGGACAGCCAAGCGAACCCATATAATCCGGCGTGACCTTGCCGCCGACAGCATATCGTTTCGTGGCAATGTCGGCGATGTCCTCCCCCAGCCGCCATTTGAAAACGGCCGGAGAGGTGATGACATAGCCGCAGAGCGAGACGGCGATGGCCGCCGATGCGTAGCTGACGAGTGGCCGCGAGGAAACGCGCTGTTGACGTCGAAATGGCTGTTCGATCCATCGGTATGATGCAAACCCGATGGCGAGCGAAAGCAGAAAAACAGAGGTGGATTCGATCGGCTGCAGTTCGCGGTAGAGATAATATCGAACGAAGACGAGAAGCGGCCAGTGAACAAGATAGATCGAGTAGCTGATTTTGCCGATAAAGGTGGCAAGTGGATTGCGCAGCAACAGCGCCGATCGATCCGCGGTGCCGGCGTAGATGCACAGTGCTGCGCCGAGGCACGGCGGCAACGCGTTCGCGCCGGGAAAAGGCATTCTGTCATCATAGCGGGTGATGACATAGCAGAGGATTGCGACACCCAATGCAAAAAGCAGCTCTAGAATGCGCCGGTCCCGAGGCGCGGGAATCCACAACACCAGAGCACCGATCACGAATTCGAATGCCCGGAACATCGGAAGGTAGAAGATTGTCGTCGGTCCATCCGGGAGGAAAAACGCAACGCGATCGGGAAGGCGGTCGACGATCGCGGAATAACTGTGCTGCACGCCGATTGAAAGCAGCAGGCTGGCTAGTCCCACGATCGCGATGAGTCCGGGAATGGCGAGGCGAGATCGCAAGCGAGAGGCGGCAGCAAGGAACGGCGGAAAGAGGAGATAGAACTGCTCTTCGACACTGAGCGACCAGGTGTGAAGCAGGGGCTGGTACTTCGCCGCCAGATCGAAATAGCCGCTATGCGCCCAAAAATAGACGTTCGAGAGCGAGAGGGCTGCGGCGGCCCCCGACAGGCCGAGTTGCCGGAAGTGTTCCGGAATCAACAGCAGGAAGCCGACGCAATAAGAGATCAGGATCGTTGCGAACAGCGCGGGCAAGATCCGCCGGGCCCGGCGCAGATAGAAGCGCTGGAAGCTGAACACGCCCCGTTCGACATCGCGCTTGATCAGGCCCGTGATGAGAAACCCGCTGATCACAAAGAAGATGTCGACGCCCACGAAACCGCCGCCAAAGCCGGGCACGCCAAGGTGGAACAACAGGACTGACAACACGGCGACAGCGCGCAGACCTTCGATATCCGCGCGGTATGTTCCATCAACCGCCGAGGTCAGACGTCCGCTCATGGTCGAGCGATAGCACGGCTGTCACAAGAATGCCGTGGCACAATGGCCACAACCACAGTGATCAAGATGAGCGGGCGCTATTTCGCAAACGACCGGCCTATCGGAGCGGCTCCGATCGAGCCCCTTGCAGAGCTGAGACGTCATCCAGAAAGCGAGCTGGACGAAGGCGATCTTGACGAGAGCAGCCTTGACGAGAGCGACTTGGACGAGAGCGATATGGGGGTTGGATCAATTTGAACTTGTGACCAGAGTGCGAAAGCTGGTAATATCTAAAAATGCTGAAAAACGTTGTTAAAAGCGGGCTCGCTTCAGAGATCCGTCGGACAGTGCAAGGCGCCTTGGCCGACACCAAGGCGTTTGGCGACGAGAGGCTGCTGGATGAAGTGGCGGGCGCCGTCGAGCGGCTCGCGCGCGAGCGCAAATTTTCCGAGGCTCAGCGTCACCGCCTGTTATATGCGATTTCCCGCAAGCTCCTGCCTAACTTTTCGATCAACGATGGCGGGCGTTATTTCCTGATGGATCAGGCGTTCCGCGCCTATTTTGAACGCTTTCTCGGGACCACCGGCAATTGGCTCAACTATGAGCGTCGATGGACGGTTGGGCAGATGCTGAGCCTTCTGACGCGCGTCCCCGGAAATCTTGCCGAATGCGGTGTGTACGAGGGAGCAACCTCCTATCAGCTCTGTCGGTTTGCGGAAGCGAACGGGCGCAGGGTTCATTTGTTCGATTCTTTCGAAGGTCTCAGTTCTCCGAACGAGAATGATGGCACGCATTGGAAAAGAGGTGCTCTTTCGGTGTCGGAAGACATCGTGCGCAAGAATCTCTCGGAATTCCATTGTTTCGAGACCTTTCCGGGATGGATTCCGAGCGCGTTCGATCGTGTCGCAGATCAGACCTATTGTTTTGTGCACATCGATGTCGATCTCGAGCAGCCGACTTACGACAGCATTGCCTTCTTTTATCCGCGCCTCGCGCCTGGCGGGATCATGATACTTGACGATCACGGATACGAGACGTGTCCAGGCGCGCGAAAGGCGGCGCTCGAATTCATGGCCGACAAGCCCGAACCCGTTGTTGATCTGGCGACAGGTCAAGGAATGATTTTGAAGACCTGACGCGGCAGCAACGGTCTCTGTCGTCTTGCGGGACTCGGCGGGATAGTCGGCGATTGCAGGTGTGCGACCCGTGCTCGCGGAATCCGACGAATTGCCGCAGGGATCGGGCAAGGACCAGGGAAGGGGACCAGGGAAGGATCCAGGCAAGACCCCAGGCAAGGATCAGGGACGACTGCCGCCCCTCTTTCACACGAACGAAAACGCCTCGGCGCTTTCCAATATCCGCTTGAGTTCGGAGAGCGCGTTTTCGAGGATTTCATCCGTCGCCGGGTGGCCGAGGCACAGGCGAATGCCGAGCGTGCCGCGGTCGACCTGCTGCAGGGCGCCGGGAGGTGCGATCGTGATGCCGGCCTGCGCTGCCTGTGTCACCAGGGCAATCAGCGTGCGGCCGGCGGGAATCGGTAGCCAGCGATGAAATCCTCCTGTGCCTGACATCGGCGCGAGCCATGTGCCGAGCATCCGATCGGCGATCGCGTTGCGGCGTGCCGCGGCCGCTCGTTTCAAGTATACCTGCCGCTGCAGATCACCGCTATGCAACAGCCGCGCGACGACTTCGGCCATGATCGGGGACGCCATCCAGCCGGTCGCGCGGACAGCGTTGATGCAGCGGTCGCGGAATTGCTCCGGCGCTATCATCGCGCCTATTCGCAAGCCGGGGGCGAGGCATTTGGCGAAGCTGGTGACATAGAAGCTGCGATCCGGAATAAGCGCCGACACCGGCGTCGGGGGCGAGGCGAACAGGAATGCATAGACGTCGTCCTCAAGCAGATAGGCATCGTGTCTGGCGATGACGTCCGCGACCTGCTGCCGCCGTTCCGGTGTCATCACGGTGCCCGTCGGAGTTTGCAGGCTCGGGGTTGCGAACAGAACACGCGCTCCTGTCTCGGAAAACGCGCGGTCGAGGGCGTCGGGCAACAGCCCGTCCGCATCGCCATCGACACCATGAAGCCGGTATCCATCCTGCGCCGACAGCGCGATCATGCCGGAATAGGTGAACCGCTCAGTCAGCACCACGTCCTTCGGCGCCGCGACCATGTTGAGAGCGATCGAAAGCGCATGCTGGCCGCCATGGGTAATGAAGAGGTTGGCGACATCGACCTTGATCCCGAACATCGAGAGCCACGCCGCCATGAGCTCGCGATGCGAGAGCAGGCCTTGATGCGGCAAATAGCCGAGCAGGGGGCTTAGCGCGCCGTCGGCCAATATCTCGGATATGATGGACGCGATCAGCTCATCCTCGCCGGTTGCCGGCGGAACATTGAGCGCGAGATTGATTATCGTTTGCGTGCTGCCCGTCGTGCTTGCGGGTGGGCGCGGGCGCTGCACGAATGTGCCGCGGCCGACCTCGCCGGAAACCAGGCCACGTGCCTCGGCTTCCGCATAGGCCCGCGACACTGTTCCGACGCTAAGCCCGAGCTGATTAGCCATGTCGCGCTGGGGTAAAAGGCGCGTGCCCGGCTTCAGGATGCCCCTGCGCACATCGATTTCCAGCGCCTGGACGAAGGCGAGGTAACGCGGCCCCTCGGTGTCGGCGAGGACCGGAAGCCAATCATAGGCAGCGGGGGTTTGTGACACAGCGGCGACGTCTCTTGCTTTGCCAGGCTAAAGAATAGTACAATTATACAATTGATGCAATTGTCGGGATTCGAGATCCGATTCGCGACCGATGAATTTCTTGCGATCAGCATGCTCAGCTAGGATTTCGTACTTTTTTGCACAGATTCAGCCAAATGATACAGTTCATTCAAACGAATACGGATAATTGAGCTACAATAAGTTTGACATTTGTCCATGCGCTGGGTTTTATTCTCGATCCAAGGGAGTACGGCGCGTGATCTACGAAATCCGAGTCTACGAAGCCGCCGACGGCAAAGCCGAAGCCATGAAGGCGCGATTCAGGAATGAAGTCGTCAAGCGATTTCCAACCCACGGTATTGAGCTGCTGGGCGTGTTTGAACCGGCTGGCGAACCATCGCGTTTGACCTATCTGACGCGATTCAAATCCGAAGATGATCGCAGTAAAGCCTGGGTGGCCTTTGGTGCCGATCCGGATTGGCGCGCGGTGAAAGCCGCGACCGAAGTCGATGGCCCGCTTCTGAAGAGCCAGACGGTGTCGGTGCTGTCGCCGGCGGTCGCAGGCCTGCTGCTTGGGTAACGTCTCGTGAGCTGAACACAGGCCATGAAACCTGCGCCGTTCGACTATGTCAGGCCCGACTCGCTTGCCGAAGCGTGCGAGGTGCTGGCCGGCGACGAGGATGCGCGCATCATCGCGGGCGGGCAGACCCTCATCCCCATGCTGGCGATGCGGCTCGCGCGCCCAAGCCGGCTGGTCGATGTCCTGCGTCTGACCGAGTTGCGCGGCATTCGTGCGGAGGACGATGCAATCGTCATCGGCGCCGCGACCCGTCAGGTCGAGGTCGAGCGCAACGAGAGTGTCCAGCGCGGGCTGCCGCTGTTGGCAAGGGCGCTGCCATGGGTCGGCCACCCGCCGACGCGCAATCGCGGCACGGTTGGCGGCTCGATCGCCAATGCCGATCCGTCCGCGGAGATCCCGCTGATTGCGGTGACGCTCGGCGCCGATATCGAAATCGCCAACGCTTCCGGCCGCACAGGCTTGCCGGCCGACGAATTCTTCATCGGGCCGATGCTCACTGCGGTCATGCTTGGCGATTGCGTCGCCGCCGTGCGTTTTCCGGTCTGGTCGCATCCGCATGTCGGAACCGGCTTCCATGAGGTCAGCGCGCGGCAATCGGATTTCGCCCTTGTAGCTGCGGCCGCTCAAGTCGCTATCGACGAGGCAGGGCGGTGCCTCGATGCGACGCTCGGGCTTGGCGGCCTCGGTGATCGCGCATTGCGGATCGACGTGACGCCTCTCATCGGCGAGGAGGCCGGTCATGTGTCGATCCCGGACATTGTGCGGGCCGCGACCGAAGACCTTGAAGTCAGCTCCGATCTGCATGCAACGGCGGACTATCGCCGGCGCGTCGCGTCCGTTTTGGGAATCCGCGCGCTGCAAGACGCATTTGCGGACGCGCGAAGCCGGAGCGGGGCGATCCAATGAAGGTGAAGCTCCGCGTCAACGGGCGGTCGTGTGAGGCCGATGTCGAGCCGCGCAAGACGCTGCTCGACACGTTACGAGAGGATTTTCTGCTTGTCGGCAGCCATGCCGGCTGCGAGCACGGCGTGTGCGGCGCCTGCACGGTGCTGATCGACGGCGAGCCGTCGCGCGCCTGTCTGATGTTCGCGGTGCAGGCGGATGGTTATGAGATCACGACCATCGAGGGACTGGCGCCGGCGCCGGGCGAATTGAGCGTGGTGCAGGACGCGTTCTGCGAAACGCACGGGTTGCAATGCGGCTATTGCACGCCCGGCATGATTCTGACGGCGCACGCCTTGCTGATGCGCGACGATACGCCCACACGCGACGACATTGTCGAGGCGATCTCCGGCAATATCTGCCGCTGTACCGGTTACGGGCAGATCGTCGAAGCGGTGGAATTTGCCGCCGATCGGCTGCGAAAGACCAATGCGCCACGCGATCCCCAGGCGATACAGACTGGCGGCACAGCCATGGGCCACCTGGCGAAGGCTGATGCGCCGCAAGGGGGCGTGTTGGAAGCTGCCCAGCCCGAGGCACCCCGCGGAGGCCGCTCGTGACTCCGGCGATGCCTCTGAAATTCGTCTCCTCCAATCGCAGGGTGCGCGAGGACCGCCGCTTTGTCGCCGGTCAAGGGCGCTTTGTCGCGGACATCCCGCTTGAGGGTCTGCTGCATGTCGCGCTGGTGGCGTCGCAGCATCCGGCCGCGCGGATCGTTTCGATCAATGTGATCGAGGCCATGAAGATGCCGGGCGTGCACTATGCGCTGACCGGCGAGGAACTCGCCAACGCCACCGATCCCCTGATGAACGGACTGGACACGCCGAACGTCCGGCGGTTTCCGCTCGCGGTCGGGCAGGTGCGCTATGCCGGCGAATGGGTGGTCGCGGTCGCCGCCGAGACCCGTGCGCAGGCCGAAGACGCCG
>Ga0210406_10002495_pt1 | contig 20965 bp, 18 predicted proteins | sample IncBWC30MmetaG_FD_155454 | JGI IMG/M metagenome (GOLD analysis project Ga0210406, IMG submission 155454) | Forest soil microbial communities from Barre Woods Harvard Forest LTER site, Petersham, Massachusetts, United States - Inc-BW-C-30-M | ecosystem: Environmental > Terrestrial > Soil >... | reverse complement strand
CCAATGACGTTTATATCTGCCCTGGCGGCAAGACCCTGACCACGACAGGCACGCGCGTGAATGACGGCGATACCTTCCTCTATCGAGCAAGCAAAGCTGATTGCGACGCTTGTGCCTTGAGATCACGGTGCTGCCCGAACACGCCTGCTCGAAAAGTGCCGCGCTCGATCCATGAGCACGCCCGTGATATGGCACGTGAGATTGGCAAGTCCTGGGAAGGTCGAGTATCGCGACGGCTGCGCAAGAAGATCGAAATGCTGTTCGCTCACCTAAAACGCATTCTCAAACTGGATCGACTGCGATTAAGAGGACCAAATGGTGCCCATGACGAGTTCCTCCTCGCAGCAACTGCCCAGAACCTCCGGAAGCTGGCCAAATTGATACCAATCCCGAGCCCGCAGCCGGCCTAAAAAAGCTGGCAACCTTAAAGGCCAACCCGGCTTCGTTCGGCTCGCGGACTTCTTCAACAGAATCGGCCATTTTCGGACTCATGCGCCGAAGCAATGTGACGCTACTCGATCACCTCATCGGCGCGCGCAAGAAGGGCTGGCGGTAAGGTGAGGCCCAGCGTCTTTGCGGTCTTGAGGTTTATAATGAGCTCATATTTGGTCGGTGCCTGCACAGGGAGGTCAGCAGGCTTTTCTCCCTTGAGGATGCGATCGACATAGCCGGCGGCAAGCCGCGATATTGCGATCAGATCGGGCCCATAGGATATCAGACCACCACGATCTACCCAGATCCGATTGCCGTAAACCGCGGGCAATCGGTGTTGGACCGCCAAGTTTATAATGATGTCACGATAGCCGTTCACAGAGGCAGCGATCGTCGCGATTAGTCCCGCGTTTTGAAAGCGCGCGATCTTGCTAATCCCCTTCTCGATCTCGCTACCGTCGCGCGCACCAATTGGGACAACATCAATCCCCAGCGAACCGGCAACTGACTGAATGACCGCGAATTGACCCACTCCAGAGGTGATCGTTGCGTCCCGAATGATGCCCGCGTGCGCAACACCCGGCGCAACCTGCTTGAGGATCTCTAGCCACTTGCCACTCAGGCTGTAGTCGAACTGCATAAAGCCGGTCGCATTTCCACCGGGTTGCGCGAGGCTTTCAACGTAGCCCGCTCCCATAGGATCAATGGCCGCAATGAACACGACTGGCACCGTGTTGGTCGCCTGCAGCAACGGTCCGGTGGTAGTACCGCCTGACGTAACCACAACGTCCGGTCGCCCGGCGAGCAATTCCTCAACACTCTTGTGGATGTCGGCGCCCTTCGGAGACGTGCGGTGAATATTTAGCGTTATGTTCTGGCCTTCGATCCAACCAAGTTTGCGCAAGCCCTGCCTAATTCCTGTCAATCGGCCCTCGTAGTAGGGATCACCCTCTATCGCCTCGGCGATAAGAATATCGACGCGGCGCACGGGTTCTACCCGTTGCGCCCGAACTGCAAAAGGCAACAAGGCCGCTGCGGCACTTCCCAAGATAAACTTCCGACGGCTCATAGCTCCTGCCCGAGAAGGAATTTGAATTATGTTAGCGTTTCTGGTTCCGGGCCGGAAGGACGCTGATGCCCGAGATGGGTCAAACTGAGACCAACTGGCATGTTTGCGCCACGTCCGGTTCAGCCCCGATAGCTGACATCAATCTGGGACAGATCGCACGTCAAGAAGCTGGGCGGCCAGACCTAACGGGCCGCACCTAAATGGGCTATAGCAACGTGTAAACATGTAACCGTTCGCAACGCCAACGATACAATGTCCGCGCTAAGTTTTCTGAAATGGCAGCGTGCCACCTCTCAATAGGCCGCTGCGAGGACTTCACGTCAAGTTACCATCAACCCGCAAGGCATATCAAAGCAGCGGACTTGCTTCCGCTTTCGGGGCAGCGCGGACATGGCCGGAACTGATGCAAGCTCGACCCGGTAGCGATTGACCCTGAGCGGACTTGGGTGGTTCCGGACTTCTGCGGCGCATGTTGCCGGCCCTACCGGTTATTTCGGGGGCATAGCGGACATGGCCGCGCTTGTTGCTGGCTCGACCTTGGTCGCGAATGACCCCCAGCAGACATCATGCCGCACTCCGCCGGATTGCAGCGTGCTAAGTTAAAACCAGCATATCCCCTTGGGGACCCAGATGAGGCGGCGCCAGTTCATATCGCTCCTCGGCGCGGGTTTTTTGGCACCGATTGCTGCCAAGGCGCAGCAAGCTGGGCGGACCTATCGTCTGGGTGTCTTGCTGCCGCTTACGCAACATGCGCCTATAAACGTAGCCTTTTTGGACGAACTTCGACGCGGCGGTTTCATCGAGGGGCAAAACCTCGGGGTCGAGTGGCGCGCATTTGCGGAACACTTTGATCGGATGTCGCTATATGCGGCGGAATTGGTCAAAGCACGGGTCGATGTAATTGCAACCGCAACGGATGAAGCAATTCGCGCCCTTCAACAGGTAACGAAGACAATCCCCATCGTTGCCATCACAGACGATATGCTCGGGTCCGGTTTCGTGAACTCGGTGGCGCGACCGGACGGCAATACAACAGGCGTCAATATCCTCGGGCGCGAGGGCAACGGCAAACGACAGGACATCCTGATCGAAGCAGTGCCGGGGCTTCGCCGGATGGCGGTGCTTGCCGATGTCACCACAGACCCGCCGCTTGACGCGCTGCAGGAGGGCGCGCGCGCCCACAACATCGAACTTTCAATTTATCGCATCGCCAGAGGTGACGAGATCGCAGCAGCCATTGACAATGCCAAGACATCGGGCGCCGCGGCGCTCAATGTTACGTCGTCAGGGCTGTTCTACGCCCATCGGCAACTCATTAGGGACCGCGTCGCAACGTTGCATCTACCGGCGATCTTTCCATGGCCTGAAGAGGCGGAGGAAGGCGGCTTTGCCGCCTATGGGCCGTCCCTCAATCAACTTTTTGTAGAAATGATGCCGCAACAGATCACGAAACTCTTCCGCGGCGCAAAGGTCGCCGACATCCCTATCGAACAACCGACCAAGTTCAAGCTAGTGATCAACCTGAAGACCGCTATGGCCATGAGTGTGACGGTCCCCCCAGCATTGTTGCTGCGAGCGGACAAGCTGATCGAATAGCGCCTGTCACCTCTGGCCCATCGCGTCATTTTGCGTGCGCGAAACAATCAGGTCGCTTTTGAAGAGAAGCGGACATCAACCGGCAGGCAGAGCCGGCTGGTTTGGTCGCGTTTGACCCTGAACGGAAGTCGGTGGTTAGTTTGCTGTGCCGCACAACTGCCCCCGGAGGTCCGGCGGTATGGTAACATACGGTCCGACCAGTCTGGGACTAGGGGCGACATGAAGCGACGCGAAGCTCAACGGGGACCGGCCAAAAGCCGGCGCGGAACAGGTATACGTAAAGGGCGAAAGACGTCGATTGCGCGTGAATCGAATGCCGACTTGCGGGTCCAGCTTGAACTTCGAACACGCGAACGCGACGAGGCTCTGGAGCAGCAGGCGGCGACCGCCGAGGTGCTGAAGGTCATCAGCCGCTCGGCCTTCGACCTGCAAACAGTCTTGCAGACACTCGTTGAATCCGCGGCCGGACTATGCGAGGCGGACATTGCGAATATCTGGCGGCCGGAGGGCACCGTCTACCGTCTTGCTGCAAGCTTTAGCATTCCCGGCAAGGACAAGGAGAAGTTGGAGAACGCAAAATATCTCGGAAGCGTCGGTCTCGAGCCTGGCCGTGGATCGATCGTTGGTCGGGTTCTGCTGGAAAGACGGACGGTCCAGGTTCAGGACGTTCAGGCTGATCCCGAATATGAGCTGAATGAGATCATACGCATTGGCGACTATCGGACGGTGCTGGGCGTGCCGCTCTTGCGCGAAGGTGTTCCCATTGGAGTCATCTTCCTTTCACGTTGCAGTGTCCGTCCCTTCACCGACAAACACATCGAGTTGGTCACCACCTTCGCCGATCAGGCAGTAATCGCCATTGAAAACGTCCGACTGTTCGAGGAGGTGCAGGCGCGCACCCAGGACTTGCTTGAGTCGCTGAAGCATCAGACCGCCACTGCCGACGTGCTCAAGATCATCAGCCGCTCATCGGTCGATCTCGAGACGGTGCTCGATACGCTGGTTGAAACGGCGGGGCGCCTCTGTCGCGCTGACCGAGCGCATATGTTCCGCCGACGTGACAACATGTATCACCTCGTCGCAACTCGCGGCGGTTCGCAGGAGGGGACAGAATTCCTCCGCAGTCATCCCTTAACGCCGGACCGCGGTACGGTGACCGGCAGGGCGGCGTTGGAGCGTCGCGCGGTCCACATTCCCGATGTCTTGCTCGACCCGGAATACACCTATCGGGAAGGGCAAAAGCTCGCCGGCTTCCGCACGATGCTTGGCGTGCCGCTGCTGCGCGGGGAGACGCTGCTCGGTATCCTGACCCTTAACCGTACGCACCTTGAACCCTACACCGCCAGGGAGATCGAGCTCGCCACCACTTTTGCCGACCAGGCGGTGATCGCCATTGAGAATGCACGGCTTTTCGGCGAATTACACGACCGCCAAGCCGAGCTGCGCGTTACCTTCGACAACATGGGCGACGGTGTTGTCACGTTCGACGCCGCGGGACGACTTGCAGCGTGGAACCGCAATTTCCAGGAAATGATTGAGCTGCCCGAGGCGTTCCTCGCTGGGCGGCCGAGTCGTAGCGAGTATTTCCGGTATCTCGCCGATCGCGGCGAGTTCGTCTCGGCCGATCTCGAGGCAGAGCTGAGCCGTAGCCTTGAGGATACCAGCCGGGAGATGCGCTACGAGCGGACGCGACCCGACGGTCGCGTCATTGAGGTACGCCGCAATTCAGTGCCGGGAGGGGGCTTCGTGCTCATCTATGCTGACGTGACCGAGCGCAAGCGAGCTGAGGAAGCCATTCGCGCGGCCCGAGACGCCGCCGAAAGGGCGCTGCGCGAGTTGCAGACGGCACAGGCGAGCCTGGTTCATGCGCAGAAGATGGCGGCACTCGGGCAGGTAACGGCCGGTATCGCGCACGAGATCAAGAATCCACTCAACTTCGTCAACAACTTTGCCGGTCTTTCGGTCGAGCTGCTGGACGAGCTGAAGGATGCCGCGGCACGGTCGGTCGGCGCACCCGATTCCGGCAAACGCGCCGAGATTGCCGAGATAATCGGCTTGCTAACGGGAAATCTAGAGAAGATCGTCGAGCACGGTCGTCGCGCCGACGGTATTGTCCGAAGCATGCTGCAGCACTCGCGTGGCAGCAGCGACGATTGGCAATCCATCGATCTAAACGCGCTCGCCGAGGAGGCCATGAACCTCGCCTATCACGGCGCCCGTGCGGAGGATCCGAACTTCGACATCGCGCTGGAGCACGATCTCGACCGCAATCTCGCACCGGTTGACGTCGTGCCGCAGGAGCTAACTCGCGTGCTCCTCAACCTCATAGGCAATGGCCTGTATGCCGTCGACAAGCGTAGCCGGGAGGGTGATGGCACATTCCGCCCGGCGCTGAAGCTCACGACCCGCGAGTTCGGCGAAAGCGTCGAGGTCCGGGTGCGGGACAACGGCACAGGTATTCTGCCGGAAAACAGGGATAAGCTGTTCCAGCCTTTCTTCACGACCAAGCCGACCGGCGAAGGCACTGGGCTTGGATTGTCGATCAGCTATGAGATCGTAACGCAACAGCACGGCGGCACCATCACGGTCCACAGCGAAGTCGGCGACTTCACCGAGTTCACTGTGCGGCTGCCGCGACGGCGCGCAGGGGTAGGATGAGCGGCATAGGCGTCAGCGTACCGGCTCGACGAGCCAATCATCTGCTCGTCAATGCGGTCATCGAATCGGATGTTTTGCAGTGCACGAGTCCGCAAATGGCCCATCGCGACATTTCCCTGCGCTGCAAAATTTGGTCGCTATCGGGGCATAGCGGACATCGAGCAAGCCAAACCAATGAGTTCGCGCCTAGCAAGGTGCAAAGCTAGAACGCTCACCATTCATAATAAGGACGCCTTGCAACCGTGTTCTCGCAAGGTGCCAAGGTCGCGCAACCCCACATCTCAACTGAACTCAGTTTACCGACCCCGCGATTACCGTGACGGTGGCAAGGTGTCACCTTCTAATCGCCGGGAGGGCCTTGATTAAGGAATACCGATACTTCCTCAAAAAACTGGGGCATGCCCGGGTCATTTTCTAGAAGTAAATGATTTTTGCCCGGCAGCGACACAAATTTAGCTCCAGCAATATTTGCGGCCAACTGCCGACTTTCGTCGATTGGCACCATCAAATCGTCGCGAGCGTGAAGAATAAGCGTTGGCACGGAAACTTTCGGCAACAATGCCCGAATGTCGAAGTTGCTGACGGTTTCGTAATAGCGGACTGCGCAATCTGGCGATGTGCATTTGCGCTGTAATTCGTTGAACGCCTGTGATTGCTCGGTTGTTGCCGTCGGCGCTAGCTGAGAGGTCAACAATTGCCTGAATGTCGGATCATCGGCAGCCCAGCCCAGTCGCATCAAGGTTGCCGTCGCCTTGTAACGATCGCGATCCGCGTCTGTTGTAGTAGAACGCTTGAGCCGGCCGGTTGCGAAGCCGCCAAGGAGAATAAGGCGTGAGACGCGCTCGGGGTGACGGACGGCATACGCGATAGAAACAGCACACCCCTGAGAAAATCCGAAAAGGGGAAACCGGCTGAGCCCGGCCGCGTCCACTACAGCTTCTAGATCACTTACCCAAGCCTCCAGCGATATTTCATTGGCATCCCAATCCGACAAACCGTTGCCGCGAGCGTCATACCTTATCAGCGTGTTCGCTTTCGCGAGCCGCAGAAGCAGGTGACGATAAAGCGGAAGCTCCCAGTCGAGTTCAAGATGGTTCAGCCAATTGGCTGATTTAACGAGGGGAGGACCTCGTCCAACTATGGAGTACGCTAGACGCACGCCATCCGCCGACCGGCAATATTTTATTTGTTGCTGAAAATTTGCGGAGAAAGGGCTTCTGGAGGGAGCGGGCTGAGCTTCCTTTTCGAAAATAACCGCGTATGCCTCTATCGGTTTCGCGATATTTTTTAGTGTCGGTTGTCCCAGAGCCTAAAGGAAACCTGAACCTTGTCGTCTATTTGGTCGTAAACTGCACCTGAAACGCAAATGCCTCCCGGCTCAGCGATGCTTTCCAACCTAGCTGCAACATTCACTCCATCACCAAGCAGGTCTTCCCCTCGAATTATCACATCCCCCAAGTGGATGCCGATCCGAAATCGGAGGGCATTTTCCAGCGCAACGCCAAGGATTGCTTCGCGGAGCTTCGTCTGGATGGCTACCGCGCACTCCACGGCGTCGACGACGCTTGGAAACTCGGCAAGAACGCTGTCACCAGCCGTATTGGCAACTCTCCCTCCGTGGTGTGCAATTAGACCATCCATTTTCTCCCGATGCGCCATAAGGTCGCGAAGGGTACCAAGCTCGTCGACACCTATCAGGCGGGAATAGCCGGCAATATCGGCGGAAAAAATCGCCGCAAGCCTACGTTCAACTCGGTCCTTGCTTGCCATTTGCGCCTGCACCAAAAATCAAATTTGAGCACAAATGCGCACCGTAAGGCCACGTTTTTCCTGCCTGACACGGCACAAATTTTGGAGGTGAGTGCGAGGTGGTGCAAAGGTGAAACGCCCTCCCCGCGCTGATCTTGGATTTGTCGCGCTTGGGGCCGCGTCGCGGCTAGGTCCGTTCATCCCTCAACTGCGGACGTGCGGGGTTTACATCGGCGTGTCCGTTTCGTGCCACAACCAGACTCATGCACCGCACCAATGACGAATGTTCCAGGAAGGCGCTTGCCGTGTCGAGGGTTCAAGCAAAGGCCAACTTCTTTGCCTGGCAATGAACGCCGATCTGTTGTCCGATCGTTTTCACCAGGCTCTCAAATCTCGATCTCGGTGCCAAATTCCACCACTTGTCTTGCGGGCACGCCGAAGAAGGTTGCGGAGCCTTTGGCATTATGCTGTAGAAATGCGAAGAGAGTCTCGCGCCAGACTGCCATACCTGCGACCTTGTCGCTTGGGATGACCGTCTCGCGGCCGACATAATAAGTGATATTTGCGGGATCGATGCCGCATATTTTTCCTTGATCGCAAGCGGCCTGCAATCCTGCTGCGATCGTGATGTTGCTTTCCATGAAGCCGAAGTGGAGAATAACGCGCGTAATACCCTTGATCACTTCAATCACATCCACCCGTTCCTCATCGGTGATACGCGGCGTCTCCTCGATAACGACAGTGAGGAGTATAATACGCTCGTGCATCACGTGATTGTGCCGGATGAATTGCGTCAGCGCGAGTGGCACGCCATTGGCCGCGGATGCAAGAAACACAGCGGTACCGGGCAGTCGCGCCCGGCATCCGCTGGTTGCGGTCTCGATCAGGTCTTCTTCCGGCTGACGCAAGTTGCGGCGGGCGCCCTCGACCAGCTTGGCACCGCTCCGCCAGGTCAGCATCACGAATGCAACCGCGCCCGCGAGCACAAGGGGAAACCAGCCGCCCTCAAGCAGTTTGGTCGAATTCGCGGCAAAGAAGATGCAGTCGATGATAAAAAAGAACCCGTTAACCGGGATGACGACGATCGGATGGTAGCCCCATTGCAGCGCGACCAGCGCCGCAAGCAGCGTGGTGATCGCCATCAGCAATGACACCGCGATCCCATAGGCGCCGGCGAGCGCGTCGGATGTGCCGAAGCCGATCACGGCTCCCAGCGTCGCTACTGCAAGCAGCCAGTTCACAACTGGCACATAGATCTGGCCGATCGTGTGACTGGTCGTGTGCCAAATCTGCATGCGCGGCAGGAAGCCGAGCTGGATCGCCTGCTGCGTCAATGAAAACACGCCTGAGATAATCGCCTGCGAAGCGATCACGGTAGCCATGGTTGCGAAGGCAACAAGCAGGTAGTGAAGCCAGTCGGGCGCGAGCTGGTAGAAGGGATTGTCGAGCGCGCTGCTGTCAGTGATAAGCAGCGCGGCCTGTCCGAAGTAGTTGAGCACGAGCGCAGGCAGGGCAACCGCAAACCATGCGAGCCGGATTGGCACCTGACCAAAGTGTCCCATATCGGCATACATCGCTTCGCCGCCTGTCACCGCGAGAAAGGCGGCGCCCAGGACGGCGAAACTGATGTGGAAATCCCGGTGGATCAGAAAATCGAAAGCGTAAAGCGGGCTAACGGCAACGAGCACCCCGGGCGCCTGCACTATACCGTGGATGCCGAGCAGTGCGAGCACCACGAACCAGGCGAGCATCACCGGCCCGAATATATTGCCGATGAAGCCAGTGCCTTTCCGTTGCATGACGAAAAGCCCGATCAGGATGATGAGGGTGAGCGGCACCACGGCGGGCGCCAGCGACGGCGCATCGACCTTCAGGCCTTCAAGGGCGCTGAGCACGGAGATGGCCGGCGTGATGGCGCCGTCGCCGTAGAGCAGCGCCGCGCCGACGAGGCCGACGACCAGAAGCTGGGCACGCCACGTTCCCGGCTGGGCGTTGCGGGCGTGAAGCAGCGCCAGCAGCGCGACGATGCCGCCTTCGCCGTGGTTGTCCGCGCGCAAGATCAACAGGGCGTATTTGACTGAAATGATCAGGATCAGCGCCCAGAGGATCAACGACACCACGCCAAGGATCGCTTCTGGAACGAGCGGCCCGCCATGGGCGGCCGCCCTGCCCGCTTCCTTCAGGGCGTAAAGAGGACTTGTGCCGATGTCGCCGTAGACGACGCCGAGCGCGCCCAGTGTGGCGACGATCGGGAGGCCTTTGGTGTGTGCCGCTTCACCTGGGGGAGGAACAGTCATTCTATCCCCGATCAGCATTTTTTCGTTGCGCAGTCTGCATCCGCCCGACGCGAATTGCTAGCGGCGATGTCGATTGATCTGGGGGTCCACCATCTTTACGTCCGGGTTTGAGTTTTCGGTGCACACAGGAGGGATTATGGCTCAGTAGAGCCATTCTCAGGTGTCGCACAACCGCCGTTTCGCGACCGCAGTATTTGGCGAACGACAGACCGTTCGTCAGAAGGTGCTACTTCCGCCTTGGGTCAATCTCGGAAGTCGGCGCGTGCTATCATAACGTCCGCTTACACCCCGTGAACCGACATCGTCAGCTTGGCCACTCAGGGCCGAAAGTGCCAGATTCGGAAGTCAGGCGAACGGCAAAATTCGGGGACCGGAATTGGCAACCAATTCCGGTCCCACGTCTTGCAACGTGGGGAGGCCGGTTATGCCCTGACCTTCGCGGTCGTTGTTCAGGAATTTGCAGCGGCCGTCCGTTCTGACAATTAGAGACCGTCCGTGGGCAAAGAAGCATTGGGCGTCTTCGTCCTGTCTTTCGCAGGCCACTGCTCGGAAAGCGGCGGCAGCGCCTGTTCCTTGCCGGTGATGCGCTCAACCGTAATCGCATACACGGTGATGATATCGATCCGCGGGAAGAAGCCCTTGGGTCGTTTTGTCTCCGGCTTGCCGTATTTTACCATCAACGCTTCGCAGAACCGCTGCTTGACTGCTCTGTCGTCGACGATCCGTATCCGGCCGAACAGGCACACGCTTCGATAGGCGAGACCCGAATCGCATTCAAACCGCCCGTAGTCAAAGACGCCTTCCTGCTCATCAACCTCAAAGCAAACGCGCCGACCCCTCTCGATGTTGGCGCGCAAATGTCCTGCTGCGTTCGTGGTGTGCAAATACACCTCCCCATCGATCCAGAGATACAGCAGCGGGATGCAATAGGGGAAACCGTCCTCGCTCACGGTCGCGAGACGGCCGCTATAGCCTTGTGCCAGCGTCTGCAGCGTCCGTTCATCCGACATCACTCGGTCGGCGCGACGCATTTGCGGTGAACTCATGACCAGGTAGCCTCCGCGTCGCCGTTCGAACCAACGGGCATTTCGGGTTTCCTTGCTATCCGAAACAGGATAGAAAAAAGGTGGTCTTGCGCAAAGACCCACTTGGCGCCGTTGAGCCATACCACTTGCCTTGACCGGGCATTGAGGTTTTCGAAAGACATCCGTGAAGAGCAGGCAAAGCTGGGCAGAGCTTTATGCGTTCGAAGCGGACCGCGCGGCGGACGCGCCGCTGTTCCGCCAGATTTACCTGCAGTTGCGATCGGCGATCCTGTCAGGAACGCTTCGTCCCGCGACCAAGTTGCCCTCGACGCGCGAACTCGCAGCACAACTCGGTGTTTCGCGGTCTGCAGTGATCTCGGCCTTCGAACAGCTGCTGGCTGAAGGCTATGCCTTCGGCAAGAAAGGTGCAGGGACCTACATCGCATCCGATCTTCCTGAACCTTTCGAGGCGATTCATCGCCGCAGGAAGCGGCCAGCAGCAGCCGCCGTAACGGCGGCCTCCTTCCGGGACCGCGGCGATTTCGTCGACGTGACGGCGCAAAGCGACGAGCGCCCCTTCAATTTGGCACGCACGCTGGTGGACACACGGACCGTCGAGTTGTGGCGCAAGCTCAGCGCACGCACGCTGCGATCCTTCGGGCGGCATCACCTTGGCTATGGCGATCCGCAGGGCATGCTGGAACTGCGCAGGTCGATTTGTGATTATCTCCAGGCCGCGCGTGGCGTGCGGTGCGAGCCCGAACAGGTCGTGATCACCGCAGGCACCCAGCAAGCCGTCGATATCGTTATCCGTGTCATGCAGGGTCCGGACAAGGAAGTCTGGATCGAGGATCCAGGTTACTCCTTGACCCGTCTTGCGCTGGTCGCGGCAGGCGCCAAGGTTTGCCCGATACCGGTCGACCAACATGGCCTCAATGTCACCGAAGGCATCCGTCGCGCTCCGATGGCGCGCGCCGTTTTCATAACGCCCTCCCACCAGTTTCCGAAAGGCGTTGCCCTGTCGATGGCGCGGCGCCTTGAACTTCTCGCCTGGGCGCGAGAATCAGGCGCTTGGATCGTCGAAGACGACTACGCCAGCGAATTCCGATACGGCGGCCGGCCACTCGCCTCGCTCCAGGGCCTCGATGAAGCCGAGCGCGCCATCTACATCGGAACCCTCAACAAGGCGCTTTTTCCAGGACTTCGGCTCGGCTACGCCGTGCTGCCTCCTTCACTGGTGCGGGCCTTCGTTACCGCGCGCTATCTCATGGACCGCCAGCCATCGAGCCTTTGCCAGGAGGTCGCCGCCGCCTTCATGGCGGAGGGGCATTTCGCAGCTCACATTCGCAGAATGCGGGAGATGTACCGCAACCAGCGGGACACGCTGGTCGCCACGCTCAGGCGCCGCCTGGGCGACCACTTGACCGTCGATCCGCCGGACCAGGGTATGCATCTGGTTGCCTATACTCGACGAGGGCTATCAGACGTCACAATCGAACAGGCAGCGCGAGAACACGGCGTCGTCGTTCGTGCCATGAGCCGCCTGTATGTTGAAGCACCGAAGCAATCGGCGCTGATACTGGGCTTCGGCGGCTATCCGCGTCAGATCATTGCGCCGGCGATTGCCCGGCTGGCTCGGGCCTTTGAAGGATAGGCAGTCTTCGCGTCGCAGCGATCACTAGGGCATGTCCGTTTCGTGCCCATGAACGGACGTGGCTTTTCATTGATCGGCAGTTTGGCCAAGGTTTGAAACCGCAATGCTTATAAAGCGCGGGGTCGGTGTAATAGAGCCCTCCTCATCGCCACGCGAGATGGATAAGTCAGCGGGCGTGGACCGGCTCGGTCAGGAAGCGCTCCGCCGGCACCGGCAGCATCGGCTCTTCGACCGCGGCCGGCGAATTCGTCAGACCCATCGAGGCCAAGCAGAATGCGCCACATGGCTGAAGCGTTTCACGGAGGATGGGCGCGAGGTTATTCGCGTTGTCGACTTGGAGAACCATGTAGCTCGTCTCGCAACGCCAGACGAAATCAGAGACGGCCAGTTTTTCGCGAATTTTGAAGAGTTTCAGGCCGCGCGGAGCGCGGCATAGCACATAGAAAGGATTTCGCGAAAATGACCACTCTCAGAAACATCATTGCGACGATCGCGATTCTACTCGCGGCGGCCTCGCCGGCATTCGGCGGTGGCAACGCCGGCTATCCGATCGGCGCAACGCCCATCACAGTGTCAGCAACCGGAACGACTCTCGCGACGGCGGTGACGTTGCCAGCCGTACCAGGCCAAACGACGTATCTCTGCGGCTTTTCGATCCGCTCGACTGCAACTGGCGGGAGCGCGGGGACAGCAACAGTGACCGGGACACTCGGCGGCACGCTCAGCTACACGCACTGGACGGGCCCCGTCGCTGGCGGTGGCGGCGTTGGCATCGTCGAGCCTCCGATCGGCGACAACTGCATCCCGGCAAGCGCGATCAACACCGCGATCACCGTCACGTCGGCGGCGCCGGGAGCCGGCGGCGTCGTATCGGTCAGTGCATGGGGATTTCAGCTTTAAAAGGGAGACGCGACGACAATGAAAACACATGGCGGCACAAATCACGTCCAGGGCCGCTTGAATCGCGGCACGCAACCGAAGCCGAATCCGAATCACGCAGGATCAGGCAAGCCACATGGCCAAGTGACCGAGGCATTGACGCGGCCGGCTGTGAATGCCGCTAACTATGCCGGGCAAGCGGTGAAGCGAAAATGAAATCGGCGGCGATTTGGTGGAGAACCGCCGTTGATGGCCGGCGACGCGCACGGCTCGCCCCTCAGTGCGCTGGCGCTGGTAAGTCGCGGCTGCCTTCCCGAGTGTCAAAACGAAATGGCCCCAAAACGCTGAGAACGCTCTGGGGCCATGATTAGGGATAGTCGAGGCGGACTCTACCGTTCCCTCAAGCACCTGAAGCACGGCCGAATTAATAAATCGGCGTGTCCTAAGTTAAAATTGCGAGTGTTCTAATTAGGACAGCCCGCCGCCGCCACATGACGGCCGCGCAGCGGGCGATGGCGACGGCGATGATCTATCCGGTGGCCGGGTCTCGGGCGCCCTCTTTGTCGGCTACGAGTCGCTGCCCTTTCACAGTTTTACGACGTTTCGGTGTGCTCGGTGTGCTCCAATAATCAAAGTCTGAGGCATTTGACGCGAGCTTTTGCAAACGTCGCTTGTCGCGGATCACTATCCGCCGTTGTTCCCGATCCCGAAACTGGACAATTTTTTCCCGATGAAACGCGTTGATCGCCCGGGAGACCGTCTCTATGCGAACCCCGAAATAGTCAGCGATTTGACTTCTGCTCATCGGTAAATCGATTATACCGCGATTTGATAGACGGACCTCCATCTCAAGCAGGAATTGCGCGATTTGCTCCGTCGCGGTCCTAACGCGAAGCATATCTGCTTTTTCATCAGCAGCTAATGCGGCGCTTGCCGCAGCGGAGAATAGCAAATTCGACAATCGTACATCGGATTTAGCGGCCAGCAGCAGCGCGTCACGTGATGCGGCAAGCGCCTTGATATTTGTCAGGGCCCGAACAGTATCGCGGTGGTGCCGACCAGTCTCGTATCCGAAGCTGTCGCCAGAAAAGAGGAACTGGAATATCGACCGTCGTTGTCCGGGCATTAGCCGAAAACGATACAACGCGCCTTGATCGACCACGTACACGAACTGGGCTAGTGCGCCTTGTTCGTAGACCGTCTCGCCACGACCATAACTAAGCTCGACAATTGGAAGCTTCGCAGCTTCCAATATGGTTCGGTCGATATTGATCAACGACAGCCCCCATGATGTAAGTCAACGAATACAGGCTCATCCTGACGTGAACCTTACAAGAAAGGTTGGCATCATGCCCGACAGGGCACCGTTAACGATCCTTAGCTAGGGTGACACAAGGCTGCCCGTCCTAGGCGTTGTCGGCGGTATCGAGCGAACGGGCTTGATCTAATGCAAACTTGGCCCTGCGGCTTATGGCAGCATGGGCCCGTTCTCTCCATCTGGTGTTGACTGAAGCCCGCCTGTCGCGCGGGCTTCATTTTTGCCCAGAGTTCGGGCGCAATCCCAAGAGTGGTGCTTTGGGAAATTGCCGAATCCAAAGCTCAGTAGCCCTGGTAACCGCGCCCGGCTTATCCCAATGAAAATCCGGCCTCACGTCGGCGCCCCGCCTGCCGCAAGCTGTGCAGACAAACCGTGGCTCGATATCTGAAAGCCTCACGCCATCATCCCATTGGTCCGCCGCGATCGCGATGTAATGGCTGCACCGATAATCCGAGCAATGGATCATCACCGCGCGCACGCCGGAGGAGCGCATCTCGGCGAATGTGATCTTCTGTGGCCGCTCCTGCATCCCCTTTGATTCCGCTGATCGGGCTTTGAGTGAAGCCGCTACAGCTTGGGACGGTGAAGGACGTTTGGCGCTGAATACGGCGCTGCAAGCCTATCTCGGGCACAAGAACATCCAGCAAACGGTGCGCTACACCGAGTCGTCGGCGCATCGATTCAAGGACTTCTGGCGCTGATCACCCAAGGGGTGAGCGGCTCAAGGCGCACCTTTTGGGTGATGCTAGGGGGCTGACTTGACCGGACCGGAAAACTCCGGTTGCATCTCAACACCCAAAATAATCTTTAGTAGAGTGTGCTTGTCCGACAAGGGAGGTCGCCATGCGACATGCCAAGGTGTTGGGATTTTTTGTTAGCATCATCATCTATTTCGTCGCTCCAATACATCCAGCTTTTCCTGTGCAATTCGAGTTCGCTGATGATTTTTGTCATTTTACGGGCCCCTTTTTTGATTGCGATTATGTGATTTTGTTGGACGCAGACGAAGTAAGTTACCTCTCTGACCCCGCCACACAGGCTGTGCTCTATCAGCAGATCGTAGCGACAATCCCGCCTCCCTATGGAGAAATCGTCGCCATTTTCGTGGGTGAGCGGATTCAGCAGATACAGAACGGCGCCGGTCCAGGCGGTTCGCGTGTTCAGATAACGCTTCGCAATGGTAATCTCTATTTGTTCGATGTTTTTGGCCGATAGGTCGCCCGCTCGGTTGGCGGCCCGCGTCTACAGGATCAAGGTGATCTGAGCCACGTGCCGCTGAGGGCTGATTGTGCGCTTCGCAAGACACTCCGCGTGTGAATCTGTTAGGTTGAGCGGAAGTAATGCGCAACTCACTTGGTCATCGCCCGTCGCTAATCGCCGGCGGCTTCTTCCAACCTTATCGATTTGCTGTTTGGTTCTCGTCATGGCGCGCGAATATATCATCTATTGTGACGAGTCGGACGATAAGGGCGAATTCTATTCTAATTTCTATGGCGGCGCGCTGTTGCTCGCTAACGACCGTGAGGCGATCGAAAACGTTCTCACTGAGGCAAAGGGCCCCCTCGCAAGGGATTCCGAATTCAAGTGGACGTACATCGGCCCACACAATGAGCAGCTATACATTGCGTTTATGGAGGCTTTCTTTGGTTTGATTGCGGATAGCTACCTGAAGGTCCGCATTATGTTTACGCAGAACATCAATCAAACTAAGGGCCTCGTGGAGTACTCGGTCGATAGCGAATTTTTCATCCTGTACTACCACTTCCTAAAGCTGGCGTTTGGCCTTCGATATTGCAACCTGGATCGGGCAGAGGACGTAAACGTCACCGTGTATCTGGACGACGTTCCGGACTCCGACGAAAAATTCGAAAATTTCAAAGACTATCTAAGTAGTCTGAGCGCCTTCCCGGTATTTCACCGCAATCGTATCGTGATCCGCAAAGAGAGCATTTCGGATGTGAACTCGGAAGATCACGTCATTCTGCAGGCAATCGACGTGGTGCTCGGCGCAATGCAGTTTCGATTGAACGAAAAACACAAGGCGGTTCCCGAAGGAAAGAAGCGAAGATGTAAACGCACGCGCGCAAAAGAGCGCGTGTATAAGCATATCAATAAGCTACTTCGGAGACTGCGACCCGGCTTCAATGTCGGCGGATCAACCGGTCACGATACCGGCGAGGAGGATAGGTGGCTGCATCCATATCGGCATTGGTGTTTCGTCCCGACCGACAGCGTGCGCGATTTGGCAAGAGGCAAAAAGAAAAAATAGCGGGCCCCGCGAGTGCCTACATAAATACCCCTAGCATCGCCAAAGGCTTCGACCCAAGCAGGGCCCGCTATTTGAACTAAGTGCGAAACTGATTCGGAGCAAGAGTCAGAATCACCTTTTGTCAAGATATATGTGGCCAAAACCACATAATCCACAATGTCATGTAGGAACCGTTAATCGTGGCCGTTGTCGCGATCGGAGAAAGGCGTCCTCGGAACGAGCGCCGGTAAGTCTGCTCTTCGAATTCTTTGGGCCATACGGGCGGCTCGCTGGCGGCGCTGTTTCATGGCGATAATTCGTTCATGCAATCTCATTTTTTCGCCTTCAGCCCGAGCCCCAGCGCGATCGCGACGAGCCGGCGGATCGCTTCGGAGCGGCTGGGCTCGTCGTCTTGCGACGCGGCCCACCTGTCGACGGTTTCACGAAGTTCCTTTGAAAGCCTGATGGCGGTGACGGGATCGCGCCCGGTGGCGGGACGTCCTCGTCCTTTTTTTGGTACTACTTTATTTGACTTTGCCATAAAGTGTAGTACCATAAAAGCAAGCCGAGGGGAAGCGCGCAGCACTTCCGCCCCGGCTCTAACCCGAGCGAGCGGCAATCGCGAACAAGCTCAGGCAAGCGCAACTAGAGTTGCTTCTGGTCGAAGAGGGCGGGAAAGAGCTAAGCCCCGCCAGTCTGCGCAGCATCATCGAGCGGTTGGAGAAAATCATCGTCAGCCTCACCCCGCGCACTCGAGGCAGCATCGGCGAATAACCTGTCCATTTCCTAGAACGCCGACCAAAGGTAGACTAGGAGGGTGTTGTTGTCGCGGGCATTCGTTCCCATGCCGTCGAAATTCGTGCTCGCGCCGTTAAACTTGTTGTAGGCGATGTATTGTACGCCAAGCCTCGTGTTGAACCACGGCCATAACGTTGGCGCGTTATTTTTGCCGAAGAACTGGTATGCGATCTCAGCGATGAAGCCATCGCTGTTCGGACTGAATGTGCGGTTTCCGCCGTAAAGAACGGGATCAGCGCTGCCCCAGGTGTTGAAGTAACCGCCAGTAAGGATGACCTTGCCGTCGGTGCCGTAGGTCAGCGCGACCTGAGCGCGGAAGGTATTCAGGGTATTATTGAGGTTGGCGGCGAGACCGGCCGCCACGCTTGCAGGGAGATACTGGTTCTCGTGAAGATAGGTGGCGCGCATCGTGATCCAGTAGCCCTCACCATGATACTGGTATTGTGAATCGAAGCCGATGTCGTCGAATCTGTTGGTGCCAGAGCCCAGAACGAAATCGGCCATCGACAGGCCCGTCTCGGCAAACAGGCCGAAGGCGCCAAATTCCAGCGAGTGCCGGCCCCAGTCCTTTTCGAAGGCTGCCCGGAAATACGGTGCGACGTTGTTGATCGGCAGCGTGTTTATTGGATTGACGCCGAGCGAATTAAGCGCGCCCGAATTCAGCGTCTGATAGCCCGTAACTTCAAGATAGAGCTGGTCGTTGATGAAAGTGTAGGCGCCGAGGCCGAGCACCTGCGCCGCGAAACCTTGGTCGATCAGCGTCTTGGCGGCCGGCGTGTTGGCGAGGTTAGAGGTCACAAACGGGTAACCCCAGGCCGGCGTAGAATTCCAGGGATCCTGCACCGTCGGATTATTGTTTGCAGTGAGGCGTAGACGAGCGGCATGCCCGCGATGTTCATCGTATCGGCGTAGCGAATATCGAGATTATCCCAGGTGAATAGATGTGGCACCGGCGGCCCAAACGGCTGCGCATTGTACGTGAACTGGGCGTAGGCGCCGATGTGATCGGTGATCGCTCCGCCATAAAAGATGCTTGCGGTCTGAAACTCGACATTGTCATTCGGCTTCAGGTTAGGCGCAGAGCCCGCGATGTTCTGGTCAGCACCGGTATGCGTGAAAGTAGCGATGGCCTGGACCGACACCGGCAAAGTCGGATCGGGTGGAAACTGATCCTTAGTGGGATATTGCGTGTTTCCCAGTACCCGCTTGTCCTCCGGCACTGAACGGCCAAGCGTGTAGCCGAGGATCTTGAAGCGCCGCCCGAACGGCGTGAGTTGTGGAAATTCGGTGTGACACATGCCGCATCCGAGTCCCGTCTGCCGTGCGTAGCTCGGAAGCGCGACAGCGGTTTGTGGAAACATCGTCGCCAAGATGGACGCGAACAGAAGCGAGGCTTCAACCAGCAGGCGCGCACGATCGAAGCCACGAAAAGCCCCTTGTGGCACGCGATCCTCCCTATTTTTTGCTACTTTTTTGTTTTTTGTACGAGCAGCGCCGCTGCGACTGCTCGCAGTCACGAAATCCAAACCTACCGAAAGAATCAGAGATGTTAGACCGATGAGCGCAAATGCGGGCGGCTGTTAGTCGCGATGTGGCACACTGCGGTGGTTTAAGAATGGTCTTTTGATGACTCTTCCGCACGCTGGCGGATGCTCTCGCAGCAATGGACACGCTGCCGAAACAAGTGTGAAAAAACTCCGCTGCGAGAATCACCTTGCAAGGTGAATTTGAGGTGGCCCCGGTTGCTTCGGCGCCGGGGCCTTTTTTCTTTTGGGCCAATGAGCATCGCGCGGGCTGCCATATTTAGAACGGCAAGAGCAAGAGAGACCCGCGAATAAGAGAGGCCCCTTTTTTTAGCTGGTGGAGAAACCGCGATCATGGTTGCACGGCATTCCGGCCGCGTGTCACGGTCTCTGTCTCTCGCAGAGGGGCAAAAACAAATGCTAGAGTTCGGTCATTTCATTGTCGAATTTTGTAAGGCTCTTGCGTGGCCGGCGGCGGCCGTCATCATTGCATTCACGTTCCGCGCCGACCTGAAAGCGATGGTTCAGCGGGTAACAAAGCTCGGTCCCCAAGGCGTGGAGTTTGATCCAGGGCGTCAGCTGGCCCGCACTTCTCAGATCGATGCGCCCCCAACAGAGGTTTATGGCCGTCCTCCTTCGCCGGCGGTCAAGCAAATCGAGGATCACCTAAGGGGGGCGATAAAGGATATTGAAGAAGACAAGCGTTTCGACGTCGCGATGCGAGAACTGGCCATATCGCGTCTGACGAATCATTTCGAGGGGGTGTACCGCTCGATCTTTGGAAGCCAAATAAGCGCGCTGATCGCGCTGAACCAAGCGCCCGATGGCGCGGTTTCGAAGGAAGAGGCTGTCCAATTTTTTGAGAATAACGCGCAAGCCAAGTTCCCGGACTTCTACCGGAACGCCTCTTTCGAGACTTGGGTTCAATTTCTCCTAAGCAATTTTTTGGCCGAGTTCGACGGTCACAAATACAAGATCACGCCGATTGGGCGTGAGTTCATTAATTTCATGCGCCACGGCGGGTTCCCCGAAGCAAAGCCCGGATAAAGGCCCATTTGCTCACGCTGAATGCCGCGAGGCCCTGAGGCTTGCGGCGGCGTCGCGACGGTGGCAAAAGGCGGGGCGCCACATGGAGGAGTCCCCGCCGTGTCGCGTGCCAGCCTGGTCGAAGCCTACATCAGCGCGTTGCCGTTTGCCGCCGTGGCCATCGTCTCGGACGGTCTGCGGTGTCGGATCGAAATCGGCGGCACATCCGCACCAGCCTTCTATTTCAAACCAAGCCATCTCGAATTGGTGCTTGCCTCGATCGATCAAGAGAGCCTCGCAGGCAAGCCACCGGCCGCCGTGGCCAGCGCGATCGAGCAAGCGGCGGCAATGCTGGAGGCGCCATTTCAAACGCCCGGCGAGCTTCGCAAGGCCGCTGGACAGCAGGTCGACAAGATCACAGCACGCATCAAGGTTGAGGGCGGCCCGAGTGGCGCGCTGAAGAAGTTCAACACCGGATATCGAGCCTACCGTCTGGCGCAGATTGAAAAGCACGAACCGGCGATTTCCTACGCTGTTTTTCTCGAAGAATTCGTCGTCACGCCGGCCGTGCGCCACGTTGCGGCGAAGGGCCGGATGATCTAATTTTTTTGCTGGCCGTTCTGCAGATGGGATCGAAGATGGAATTTCCAAAGAAACTCAGTCATTTCAACAGTAACGCCGGGCAATCCACGA
>Ga0210406_10002494_pt1 | contig 20975 bp, 20 predicted proteins | sample IncBWC30MmetaG_FD_155454 | JGI IMG/M metagenome (GOLD analysis project Ga0210406, IMG submission 155454) | Forest soil microbial communities from Barre Woods Harvard Forest LTER site, Petersham, Massachusetts, United States - Inc-BW-C-30-M | ecosystem: Environmental > Terrestrial > Soil >... | reverse complement strand
GTTACCGGGGTGCGCCTGAAACACGCCAATAACGGCGAGAAACGGGAAATCGAACTACACGGCATTTTCGTTGCGATCGGCCACAACCCGAATTCCACGGCGTTTCGCGGCAAGCTGGAAACGGACGAGAACGGCTACATAATTCCGCGCCACGGAAGCCTGACGAATGTCCCGGGCGTGTTTGTGGCGGGCGACGTTCAGGATCACCATTACCGGCAAGCGGTAACCGCGGCGGGTTCCGGTTGCATGGCGGCGCTGGACGCGGAAAAGTTCCTGGAAGAGCACAAAGACTAGCGCGCGACTGGCCTCCCGGCGCAACTCCGGGCATAATCGAATGGTCCATGTTGCGTTCGATCCTTCTGAAGTTTTCCGAAAGCAAAAGTTTCGCCCACTGGGTTACCACCAACGCCACGACGCGCCGGATGTCTCACCGCTTTGTTGCCGGCGAAACCCTCGAAGAGGCGTTGCAGGTGGCGCGCGCCTGTAATGACGCTGGAATGCACGCGACCCTCGACTACCTGGGGGAGAATGTCAGCACCACCGCCGATGCACAGAAGGCGCGGGACGCCTACCTGGAGATTTTTGACCGTATCGCCCAGGAACGGCTGCATGCCAACGTTTCCTGCAAACTGACCCAACTGGGATTGGATCTTTCCGCTGAATTCTGCGAAGGTCTGGTGCTTTCCATCGCCGAGCGGGCAGCGGCGCACGACAGCTTTCTGCGCATTGACATGGAAGGCTCCGCGTACACGCAACGCACCGTGGACCTGGTGAAACGCGTGCGCGCCCAAACACCGACCGTTGGCACCGTGATCCAGTCGTATCTCTACCGCAGCGAAAGCGATGTCAACGACCTGCTCTCCGTTGGCTGTCGGATCCGCCTGTGCAAGGGCGCCTACAAAGAGGACGTGGAGGTCGCTTATCCGCGGAAGGCCGATGTGGACGGCAACTACATTCGTCTGATGCGCATGCTGCTGCCGAGTGGGTTTTACCATGGGATTGCGACGCATGATCCGAAAATGATCGCGGCGACGATTCGCTGGGCTGCGGAAAAGCAGATTTCCAAGGACGATTTCGAATTCCAGATGCTCTACGGAATACGCACCGACCTGCAGCGCCAACTGGTGCGCGACGGCTATCGCCTGCGCATCTACATTCCGTATGGCCGCGACTGGTTTCCCTATGTGATGCGGCGGCTGGCGGAGCGCCCCGCGAATCTGATGTTCTTCCTGCGCAACTTCCTGCGATCGTAAGCGGCAAGGAACCCGACGCTTCTCCTTCTTGAACTCTGGAACTCTTTAACTCTCTAACTCTTCAACTCGTTCATCCCAACGATTCCCCTGGATTCATCGCGTGAACCGTCAGCCCAGCGATGTCTTTCGTCTCGGCGCGCAATGCTTCGGGCGTGCCGGTCAGCATGGGAAAGGTGGCATAGTGCATCGGGATGACGTGTTTGACGCCGAGGAGGCGAGTGGCGACAGCGGCTTCGCGAGGGCCCATGGTGAAGACGTCGCCGATCGGCAGCATCGCAATTTCGGGCTTATAAATTTCGCCGAGGAGTTTCATGTCGCCGAAGACCGCTGTGTCTCCCGCGTGATAGAGCGTCACGCCACCCGGGAGCTTCACGATGTAACCACCCGCCTCGCCGCCGTAGATGCGCTCGCCGTTATCCTCGATGGAGTTCGAGTGGAAGGCGTTGGTCATGGTGATCTCGAAATCACCGACTTTCTGTGAACCGCCTTTATTGCCGGGAAGGCACTGCGCTCCGGTTTTCTTGGACTCCAGCCAAAGATAAGTTTCAAACGTAGCGACAATCTTGGGTTTGAATTGCTTGGCGATAGGAAGCAGGTCGCCAATATGATCCGCGTGGCCATGGGTGATGAAAATGGCGTCCAGTTTGGCGAGCTTTTTCAGATTTTCCGGGCAGCGGGGATTGGACATTATAAAGGGATCGATAATTGCGAACTGGCCGCCGGGCGTGGTCAAGCCGAAAGTGCTATGCCCGAAATAGGTGATTTTATTTCCCTTCAAATCAAGCATGGAAATCTCCTTGGCAAATAGGAACAGGTTGCAAAAAGGTCCCGACGAGTTGTCATCCGAGCGAAGCGAGGGATCTGCTTTTCGTGAGCATCGAAGAAAAAGCAGATTCCTCACCCCGTTCAAAAGGCGAACGGGGTTCGGAATGACAAGTCTAAGAATCGTATCCAAAGCCCACCGAGCCGTGCGCGTCTCTAGGATTATTTCCAACGACCCGCTACTTGGAGAGCAGCATCTTGATGGCCGCCTCGTAGGTGTCGTGGTCACCGGCGCCGACAAAGTGGCCAATCTGCTGGCCGTCTTTCGCATAGAAAACGGAGGCTGGAATCGAGCCGTTCCATCCGGGCAAGACGGCTTGGACGAAAGCGTCCTCTTCACCCTTTTTCTTCCGATAGTTGGGGAAGATGGGCTTGTAGCGCGCGAGGAAGCGCCGCATTAGGATGAGGTCGCCGTCCTGGTCGAGGCTGACGCCCACGACTTTCAGGCCTTGCGGAGCGTACTGCTTGGCCAGTTCGTTCAGCATCGGATATTCGTCGCGGCAAGGCTCACACCAGGTGGCCCAGAAAGTGACCAGAAGAGGTTTGCCTTTGTATTGTTGGAGCAGTTTCTGATAACCCTGGGTGTCGATCAATTCCGGGTCCTTCGGGGCGGGCGTTTGTGCCACCGCCAGCGCCAAACCTACGATCACCAGCAGTCCTGCCAGTGCGAATCTGAGCTTCATGTGGTTCCCTCTCCCTCACATTCTAGCCTTTCCTGGCTGGTTGAGAATCCAGGGAGTACCGCGTAGAATGGATTTGATGCTGCTTTTACTCGGCAGCGCTAATTTTATTTGGACTACCGCCGGTTGCGTTTCGTAAGCTAACCCCGGCCTGCTACCTGAAGCAAAGGAGAGTTTGCATGGCTTATGTGATTGCCGAACCTTGCATCAACACCAAAGACACGGCGTGTGTCGATGTGTGTCCGGTGGACTGCATCCACCCGCGCAAGGATGAGCCGACCCACCAGAGCGAAACCATGCTCTATATCAATCCCGTGGAATGCATCGATTGTGGCGCTTGCGTTCCTGTGTGCCCGGTGACCGCGATTTTCGCGCTTGAGGATCTTCCAGAGAAGTGGCAACAGTTCACGGCGATGAACGCCGACTGGTACGCGAAGAAGTAAACGAAGCAGGGCGAAACTGGGCAATTTTCTGGTTTACAGAGCCCCGAAATCCCGGGGCTCTTTTTTTGCCCGGGTCGAACACGAAGCCGGGAACGGATCCCCGAGGCCGCCTTTTGACTGCATTTCACATCCAATCCGATACCATTCCTGGGGCTGTTCGAGGGAAATCATTGCGCCGATTTTTGATGAACTTTTCATTGCTATTGATGTTGCTGCTTCCATGCGCAAGCAAGGCGGCGCAATTGACCGGCGTTCCGCAGGGCACATATTCGGGCACCCTGCAAGCAGGCGAGGCTCAGCTTCACCTCCTGCTGCATCTCTCTAAGGGCACGAACGGCTCGCTTCGCGCCACGCTGGACAGCCTGGAACAAGGCGTGTTTGCGATAGAAGCGAGTTCCGTTTCGTTTGCCAATTTCAATTTGAAATTGGAACTCACTTCGGTCGGCGCGCGCTTCGAAGGCAAGGTTTCCCCTGACCACGAGAGCATTGATGGCAACTGGTCGCAGGGCAGCGCGTCCATCCCATTGAAATTCCGCCGCGAAACCGGCGCGGTAGCGCGAAAGCCAGGCGATGCGGTTTTTCCCGTGGAGGGGCTCTGGCAAGGCGCCGTGGAAACGCACGGGATGCGGCTGAGATTCCAACTGCATATTTCTCATGACACGGAAGGATCGCTGATCGCCGCGCTCGACAGCCTGGACCAGGGAGTGACCGGGCTTCCCGCAAACCATGTGACCTTGAAGGATCCGATCTTTCATTTCGAAATTCCATCCGTTGCCGGCGTTTACGAAGGCACCCTGAACGCGGCGAAGAATTCGATAACCGGCAAATGGTCGCAAACCAGCGCGGACAATTTACAACTAGACTTCAAGCGCTCGGATCAAACCCTGGAATTGCGCCGTCCGCAAACGCCCGCGAGGCCGTTCCCGTATGCCGAAGAGGAAGTGACATTCGGCGGCGGAGCGGAAGGAATTGTGCTGGCGGGAACCCTGACGCTGCCGAAGGGCGAGGGGCCGTTTCCCGCCGCGTTGCTCATCTCGGGTTCCGGACCGCAGGATCGCGACGAGTCTTTGGCCAATCACCGCCCGTTTCTGCTGATTGCCGACGCCCTCACCCGAAAGGGAATTGCCGTGCTGCGCTTCGACAAGCGCGGCGTGGGTAAATCCACCGGCAATCCGGACACTGCAACAACTATGGACTTGGCTGCGGACGCGCAAGCGGCGCTGGCGTTTCTGAAATCGCGCAAGGAAATTGACGGATCGAGGATCGGGCTGATCGGCCACAGCGAAGGCGCGATTATCGCTCCGTATCTTGCGGGTCATTCGAAAGACGTGAAGTGGCTGGTGCTGCTGGCTGCGCCCGCAACTACGGGCGAGCGAACGCTGCTGAACCAGTCTGAGCTCATAGGCCGCGCCGGAGGTTTGAGTGACGACCAACTGGACGCGAGCCTTGCGTTTGATCAGGCCGCCTATGCCCTGGTGCGCAAAGAAAAAGATCCTGGCGCCCTCGCCGAGAAGCTGGTGGCGCTGGTGAAGGAGTCTGGGCTGGACGCGGCGCTGCCCCCGGCGACGCTGGAGACGCAGCTGCGAATGTTGGCGTCTCCGTGGTTTCGCTTCTTCCTGGACTACGATCCATTGCCGAATCTGAAAGCCGTGAGCTGTCCGGTGCTGGCCTTGTATGGCCAGAAGGACCTGCAGGTTTCTGCGAAGGCCAACCTGCCGCCGCTGCAGAAAGCATTTCACGATGCAGTGAACACCCAGGCGGAGACTCGCGAGATGCCGGATCTGAATCACCTGTTCCAGCATGCCTACACGGGGACCCCCGCCGAATACGCCGCTATCGAAGAGACATTTTCGCCGGAAGCGCTGGCCATGATTGTGGACTGGGTTAGAGCTCACAGCTTCTCCAAGTAACAAAAGTTCAATCGGTCATACTTGCTCCTCGATTCAATGTTTGCGGGTCTCGCGGTATCATGGAATGTGAACCCGATGCCCGAGCCTCGCCCTCCATTTCATCTTTTGCTGGTAGTGCATGCCCACCAGCCCGCTGGAAATTTCGAGCACGTTTTTGAAGAGTGCTTTCGCACCGCTTACGACCCTTTTCTGGCGATGATCGAAAAGCATCCGGGAGTGCGACTGGCGCTGCACTATTCCGGCCCACTGCTTTTGTGGATTGAAAAGAATCATCCCGAATATTTCGACCGGTTGCGGAAACTGGTGGCCGTTGGCCGGGTGGAACTCATCGGCGGCGGATTCTATGAGCCGATTTTGATTTCGATTCCCACCACGGATCAGGTGGAGCAGCTTAACCGCCTGGCAAGCTACATCGAGCAACATTTTGGCAAACGACCCACGGGAGCCTGGCTGGCGGAGCGCGTGTGGGAGCCACAGCTTCCAGGTTCGCTGGCGGAGGCGAATGTGGCATACACGCTGGTGGACGATCTGCCGTTCATCGCCGCTGGGTTCGAGGCGGAAGAGCTTTTTGGAGCGTATATCGCCGAGGATCGCGGCAAGTCGGTCTGGTTGTTTCCCGGGCTGAAGGACTTGCGTTACCTGATGCCGTTCCGCAAACCCGCGGAAACGATCGCTTATCTTGAAAAGGCCGCGCAGGGGCATCCCGGCGGCGCCGCCGCTTTCGGCGACGACATGGAGAAATTTGGGTGCTGGCCGGGCACCTTCAAGCATTGTTACGTGGACGGCTGGCTGGAGGAATTTCTCGCCGCGCTCGAAGAGAATTCTTCCTGGTTGAAGACGGTGACGCCTGGAGAGTTCATGTCGAGCCACCTGCCCTTAGGCCGCGCGGATCTGCCGGCCGCCTCTTACGCGGAGATGATGGAGTGGGTGCTGCCAACAAACACGCGGCAACGATTCTTCGCGCTGGAGAAGGAATTCACGTCGCGGCCGGATGTGCTGGCATTCCTGCGGGGAGGTTCCTGGCGCGGCTTCTTTCGCAAGTATCCGGAGTCCAGCCTGCTGCACAAGAAAATGCTCCGCGCTTCCGCTGCCGTCGCTTCGATTCCCACTCGCCGCACCAGCGCCGAGTATGCTACGCAAAATCAGGAGGCACGGGACCGTGTGCTGCGCGGACAGGGAAATGATGCTTACTGGCACGGCGTTTTCGGCGGAATTTACGCACCGCACCTGCGCACGGAAATCTGGCGCAATCTGATCCGTGCAGAGTTGCTGGCGGACCAGCTCACACCGGGCGGGCTTATGCCCCGTGTTGAATTGGTGGACTACGATGCCGACGGCGCCGCGGAAATCCTTTTCAGCGCACCCGAATTTCAGGCGCTGCTGAAGCTGTCCGATGGCGCCACAATTGCATTTTTTGATTTTCGCCCCGCGAGTGCCACGCTGATTAATTCGGTCATCCGGCGTCCAGAGGCATACCATTCGAAGCTCCGTGAAGCCGCCAATGTGAAGCCCCCCGAGGGCGGCGCGGTTTCCATTCACGATCAGGTCCTGGTGAAGGAGCCGAATCTCGAAAGGTTCCTGCGATACGATCGTTATCCGCGGCATTCGTTTCGCTTGTTTCTTTTCGATCCTTCGCAGACGCAGGTGGACTATGAAGAGCTCAGGGTGAAAGAGGTGGCAAAGGCCGCCGCCGGCGCATATCTTTTGCATGCTTCTTCCGCAAATTATGCGGATTTGCAGATTGCGTTCGATCTTCCGGAATATGCCGCAGAGGGCAGGGAAGTGCCGCAGCTATCGATTACCAAACTGTTCCTGTTTGGCCCGACCCCGCAGGGATGTGAAGTAAGCTGCGATATTTCGATAACGCTTTCCGCGCCGCTGTCGCGGCCGCTGGCTATGGGACTGGAATCGGTGATCAATTTTCTGGCGCCCACGGATGCGGACCGCTTTTTCGAGACGCCGGCCGGCCCGCAAAATCTGCGCTTTTCCGGTATTTTGCCGGCGCCGCTGCTTCGCGTGGAGGACGGGTGGCAGAAGATGCGCGTCACGCTGCACGCTCCGGGCTCGCAGGAGTTTTGGGTCGCCCCAATCGAAACGGTGTCGGAATCCGAAGGCGGATTCGAGCGAGTTTATCAGGGTTCGCAAATCCTGTCGGTGTGGCGCCCGGACTTCGTGCAGCACACCTCTTTTTCGGCGCGCCTGCTCTGGCGCGTGGAGTCGTTGTAGGTTTTCCGTTGGGCACCTGGCGCTCAATCTAGCTGGTTGATGCGCCCGGGGTTTGGCGAGGTGGCTCTCGGGAGTTATCCTCTTCTCGGTGAATCTCCGATTCCAGACGCTGATCTCCTCGCCGTGGCTGATCTTCTGTCTTGCCCTGCTTCTGCGGCTGAGCTTCCTGTTTTATGAAGCACATCAAATTCCGCCCGAAGCGCTGGCCACAGTTCCGTTTCAAAATGAAGTTGGAAGCGTTGCCGCGGCGGTGGCGCAGGGCCATGGATTCTGCTGCGTGTTTCGCCAGCCGACAGGGCCGACGGCCTGGCTGGCGCCTGTCTATCCGTTTTTCCTCGCGAGCATCTTCAAGGTGTTCGGGAGTTTTGCAGTTGCATCGTTTTATACCGCCGCTTTCTTCAACTGCATGTTCTCGGCGCTCGTGTGTTTGCCGCTGTTCTATACAGCCCTGCGAATGGGGAATCGAACCACGGGCGCTGCGGCCGGCTGGCTGTGGGCGGTGTTTCCCAGTGGAATTCTCATACCCTTCGAATGGATCTGGGACACCTCGCTTTCCGCTTTGCTCGCGATCACTCTTCTGTGGGCCACTTTTCGCCTGAGTGATGATCCCCGCCAGCGGAATTTCGTTTTTTATGGCTTGTTCTGGGGCTTCTGCCTATTGGTAAATCCGGCGCTTGGTGCCGTTTTCCCTTTTCTGCTTATCTGGCTTTATATTCGGTTGGGTTCATCGAAGCTCCGTGCACTTGCCGATATTGCACTGGTTGTTTGCCTCGCAATTCTTGTCTGCCTTCCGTGGACCGTTCGCAACGCCGTTCAATTCCATCGATTCATCCCGATCCGCTCGGATTTTCCGTTCGAATTGTGGATGGGAAACAATCCGATTTACGACGAGCACTCCCGGCAGAGGAATCGCATCACGCGTTATGAAGAGGTGCACCAGTATTCCCAGTTGGGTGAGACAGTTTATCTGGAAGAAAAAGGTCGGGCAGCGAAGGAATTCATCCGCACACATCCCACACTGACTTTGCAACTGGCGGCGCGGCGGGTGGTGGCGACCTGGATGGGAACTCCAACGCCCTGGCAGGACTTTCAGCGAGCCGATTCCAATCTCGCACGATTCATCTTTTTGTGGAATGCGGTGACCGTTATCGGTGTGGTCGCGGGGCTCGCGTGTCTTTTCTTTGTCCGCAGGCGGTTCCTGCTGCCAATCGCTGCCTTTCCATTTGCGTTTCCACTGGTTTATTACCTGACACAGACTTCGCTGCGGTTGCGGCATCCTTGCGATCCGATCCTCGCGCTCCTCGTAGCGCTGGCCTTGGCCTGGCCCTGGTTGCGCACCGCCTCGCATGCAAATGCAGGTTGATTGCGGTACACTTCCGCAAGCCCAATATTCCGAAAAATCAGAGAATTCATTGAAGTAAATTCATTCGTTAGAGCTCTTACCGATGAACAGCAGCCCGCATCCCTCTTTCCACTCGGTCCATGTTCAGCTGCTGATCACAATATTCCTCGCTGTGTTGCTCTGGGCCCTTTACCAACGCCTGAGAAAAGTGGAGTTCTTCCGGTGGTGGGCCTGGGCGTGGACAAGTTCCGCTCTTTTTCTGGCCGCGGCTATCGAGTCGGTTAAGGTTGGCCCCGACTGGACGCCCCTGAAGATCTGTTTGTTAGTGGCCGTCCTCGTTTTTGGAATGCTGCAGTCGCTGCTCCTGGCGCTGGGTGGCCTCAGTTGGCGCGTTCCGGAGCGATCGCTGCGAAAAATGTTCAGGGCCGGACTGTGGATCACCCTGGGTCTGTCCGCTACAGCTTTCTGGTTTGGTTACGCGCTCCGAGCGCATCGGGACGTGAGCTTCGCCGCGCGCAATCTGCCAAGAACGCTGACCATGATGGCGGCGCTTGGTTACTGCTGTTTTGTATTTTTCGGGCAGTGGCGCAGAAAGGGATCCTGGGCGGCGCTGATGTCCGGCGCGTTTTGCCTGTTTTACGCGATTGACCAGGTCTCCTACACCATCGATTTTATCGGCATCCTCCGCAAGTATTATGGCAACGGCACGGAAATTACCCCCAACCCCATCGATTACGTGCAAAGTATGCTTGGTTCTCCGCTTTTCTTCCTGGATCTGGTGCACATTTGCGGCATCTGCCTGGGAATGATTCTGCTGCTGGTGGAGCAGTCACAATCGACGGAGCGCGACCTGGAAGTCAGCGAGAGCCGCCGGCTCGGATTGGCTGTCAATAACGTCGAACTCCAGGCAGAAATTGATGAACGGCAGCGCGTGGAACTCGCCTTGCGGGCCAGCGAAGATCGAATCCTGCAAATTCTTCAGGGTTCACCGGTGGCTATCGTGGTTTCGCGGGTTTCGGACCAACGGATCGAACTTGCCAACCGAAAATATCTGGAACTATTCGGCTATACCCAGGAAGAAGTCCCGGACGCTGAGCACTGGTGGCCACTGGCTTATCCCGATGCGGAGTACCGGAAAACGATTCAAGAGCAATGGCAGGCGCTGGTGAGTCGCGCGAACCAGGTACCGGGCGAATCGCAATCCATGGCCGCGCGGGTGCGGTGCAAAGATGGCACCATGCGTGAAATCGAGTTTCACTTGTCTCGCGTCGTGGATTCTTATCTGGTCAGCTTTGTGGACCTGACTGCGCACAAATTGACCGAAGACGCATTGCGCGAAAGCGAAACGAAGTTCCGGTTGGTTGCCGAGACTGCTCCCTGTGCCATCTGGATTTTGCAAGGCGAACGGCTGGTGTACGTGAATCGCTATGCGGAAAACCTCAGCGGCTATTCACGGGATGAACTTTTTTCCATGAATCCATGGGAACTGGTGGATCCGGAATTTCGCGCCATGGGGGAGCAGCGCTCCGACGCGCGCCTACGCGGGGAAAATCCCGAGCCTCGCTACCAGTTCAAGATCCGCACGAAATCCGGCGAGGTCCGCTGGCTTGATTTTTCGGGTGCGCGCACTAACTTCGAGGGTAAGCCCGCCATCCTGGCCACCGCATTCGACATCACGGCAATTAAACGCGCGGAGCAGCAGCTACTGGAACGCACCATGTACCTCGACGCGCTGATAGCCAATAGTCCGCTGGGGATCGTGACCAAGGACGAGCAGAACCAGGTCGTGTTCTGCAATCCGGCGTTCGAGCGGATGTTTCACTACTCGCAGAGCGAACTGCAAGGCAAGGACATTGACGACATCATTGCGTCACACGACCTGGAAGAGGCCAACCGCATGACGTTTTCCATCCGCGGCGGGGGTGTCGTCCACGCAACCACACAGCGCCGCAGAAAAGACGGCACGCTGATTGACGTGGAACTGCACGGCATCCGCGTTTTCTCCGGAGACACGTTTGTAGGAGCATTTGCCATCTATCAGGACATCACCGACCGCCGCCGCTCGGAGGAAAAACTTCAGACACTGCGCAACCGTCTTACCCGGACGCAAGAGGAAGAACGCTCGCGAATCGCCAGGGACCTCCATGACGATATTGGCCAGAGGCTGGCTGTGCTGAGCATTGATCTGGAGAAGATGAAGCTTGCCTCGCAGCAGGACGGCTCGGCGCTTGCCAAAGAACTCGAGGCTCTGGTGCGGACCGCGGGTGAGATCACTTCGGATGTCCACAACGTATCCCGCCGCTTGCATCCCTCGCAGGTGGAATTGCTGGGCCTGGCGCCCGCGCTGAATAATTTTTGCAGGGAATTCGCCAATCGCAATTCCATGCACATTCAATTCACCAGCGCGTGCCTGACCTGCAAACTTGCTGACGAAGCCTCCCTGTGCCTTTTCCGTGTGGCCCAGGAAGCGATTCGAAACGTCCTCAAGCACAGCGGATGCCGCGAAGCGCTTGTGGAACTCGATGAGATTTCCGGTTCACTGCGGCTGCGGATTTCTGATCGAGGAAACGGATTTAATCCGGCTTCGGCGGAAGCCTCACAGGGGCTGGGACTTCTGAGCATGGAGGAGCGGCTGCGCAGTATGGGCGGGGAGCTGTTCGTGCATTCACGGCCCGGCGGAGGCACCTGCATCGAGGCGTCTATCCCCGCTACACACAACGTTCCGGCTTAGTGCCCGGACCGGTCCTGCCGATTCCGATGGCGTTCCATCGCTGGCGGCTCCGCTCATCCTCTGCTAGAGTTTTCTTTCAGCGTGTGGAGACCGTCATGCCGATTCCCAAGGAAATTCTCGCCATACTCGTCTGCCCGGTGTGCAAGAAGCCCGTGCATCCCGCTCCGGACGACTCCGGCTACAAATGCGAAGCTTGCAGACGCTTTTATCCCGTGCGCGACGGCATTCCGGTGATGCTTCCCGAGGAAGCCACCATAGCGCCCGAATGACTCATCGCCTGCCAGCCGACATGAAATCCCAAATCGCGAATAGCGTTCCGCGACTCAAGCGCCTGCTGCCGCGCTTCCGCAAACTGCGCATCGGTGTGCTTGGCGACCTGATGCTGGATCGCTATGTCTGGGGCAACGCGAATCGCCTGTCGCCAGAAGCGGCGGTCCCCGTTGTCGATTATGTTTCACAGCAGGATTGCCCCGGCGGAGCAGGCAACGTCGCGGCCAATGTTGCCGCGCTTGGCGCGCAGGTGGAGATTTTCGGCGTGGTCGGCGCGCAAAAAACTTCGGGACGCGGCGAGAAAGTGAAAAAGAACGCCCCGGACGAAGCCGGTGCCGCGCTGCACGCCCGTCTGCGCAAGCTGAGCATCGGCGACCGGGGAATCATCACCGACGCGGATCGCATAACTACGCTCAAGACGCGCATCATCGCACACCATCAGCAGATCGTGCGCATTGATCGCGAGCGCCGCGATCCCGTTGCGCCCCAGACGGAGGAGAAGCTCTTTCGCCTTCTTGTTGCTTCGCTGGCAAAGTTTGATGGACTCGTGCTTTCCGATTATGACAAAGGCTTGCTTGGGGATGGCTTTGCGGATCGCGTGCTCAGCGCGGCGCACCAGTTGAAAGTACCCGTGTTCGTGAAGCCCAAGACTTCACGCCTCTATGCCTATCGCGGTGCACGGCTAATCGTATGCAACGCCAAGGAAGCGGGCCGTTACGTCGGCCGCACACTTTCTGACGAGAAATCCGTTGAAGAATCTGGTCATGCACTGCTTCCACACTTTGGTTGTGCTGCGGTGGTAATCACCCGCGGAGAAAAGGGAATGGATATCTTTCAGGAAGTCCCGCCGAGGCACCTGAACATCCCGGCGACGAGTTTTGAAGTGACTTACGCGCGTGTCGGTCAGCCGGGGGTTGATCGCGGCGCCATGGGACGCCAGGTGTTCGACGTCACCGGGGCGGGAGATACGGTTTTGAGCGTGCTGTCGTTGGCCATCGCCGCGGGTACGTCGCTGCCGGAAGCAGCGCTGCTCGCCAACACCGCTGCTGGAGTCGTCGTTGGAAAACTGGGAACAGCGAGCGTCTCGCCGGAAGAGCTTGCTGGGGCGCTGGACGAAATCCATTTTTAGCGCGCCGTTAAATACACCAAGCCTGTCGCGTTTGATTCGTGCGGAAAAAGTTGGATTCTATTGATGCGATCCAAAAAGATTATGGCGGAAAGCTGAGAGATTTGTCAGAGGGCAAAACCCAGAGCGTTACAACACGCGTCTTGCGGCTTTTATCCGCGTCGGATGCATCGGGCATTGGCGAAAACGGGCTGATCGCTACATTCACCTCAATCGAGGTGCTCTCCTTGGGCGCTTTTGCGCTCATGATCTTGTAACTCTTCACAGGCCCGTAGTATCCGCCGGGTCCCCAATCGGCCGTGAAATCGTTCATCTTGTAGCTTGCCGAAGGCTTCCATAAATCGTAGGCCTTGTTCGTGTCGCCGGCGACGAGCGCGTCAAAAAAGTGTGCGGTCGCTTTTTTCTCAGGGTAATAGCGGAAGGTGAACCAAAGGACCACGGCAAGCGTTAACGCCAGTGCGGCCACCGTGAATAGCATTACTCGGGACTTTTGCGGCGTTTCTACCGGTGGTTCGAGAAGCGACATTCGGTTGTCTCCGGCGTGCATGCGGACCGCCCTAGAATGTTACAAGAGCAGGCGGACCCCCGCAAATTCTCTATTTAGTTGGACGCCATTATTTGTGGATTGGTTCCCTTGCCGGCAGGGCGTGATTTCATAAGCCGCGGGCCGCTACCCGGCCAGCGCGCCGCTGGAACCCTCGGGCAGCTCAATCGCATATTTCGTGCGGGCTTTTTCGCGATGCATTTCCAGTGCGAGATCAATCAGTTTGTCAATCAGTTCGCGGAAGGAAATGCCGGAGGCTTCCCACAATTTGGGGTACATGCTGATGGAAGTGAAACCCGGGATCGTATTCACCTCGTTCAGGAAGAGCTTTCCGCCCTTCTTTTCGAGGAAGAAATCGACGCGGGCCATTCCGGAAAGTTCCAGCGCCCGGAAGGCTTCGACGGCCAGAGTCTGAATTTTTTTCATTTGTGCTGGTTTCAGGTCCGCGGGGATCAGTAGCTGCGTGCCGTCCTCCAGGTACTTCGCGGTGTAATCGTAGAATTCGCGGTGCGGCACAATTTCACCGGGCACGGAGGCCTGCGGCGCGTGATTGCCGAGGACGGAGACTTCGATCTCGCGGGCGCTCACGGCTTTTTCCACCAGGATTTTCATGCCGAACTCGCACGCCAGATTCAGCGCGGGCGCCAGCTCCTCGGAATTGTGCACCTTGGTCATTCCCACGGAAGAGCCCAGTGTCGCAGGCTTCACGAAAACAGGATATTCAAACTTTGCTTCGATTTCCGACTGTACCGCGGCCGGTTCTTTTTCCCATCGCCAGCGAAAGACGGTAACCCAAGGCACGACGGGGATCCCAGCGTTTTCGCAGAGGCGTTTCGAAACGTCCTTGTCCATGCCAATCGCCGAACCGAGAACGCCTGCGCCGACGAAGGGAATGTCCGCGAGCTCCAGCATCCCCTGGATGGTGCCATCCTCGCCAAAGGTGCCGTGCATTACGGGGAAAATCACGTCGAACCGCTGTGCGCCCGCGCCGCGATCGAGAGGCACAATGGCGGCTTCCGTAGGATCGGCGGTGAGCATCACGCGCCGACCGCTTTTCAGGATGTCCGGAAGCAGCTTTGCCGCGCCTTCGCCGACGAGCCAGTGGCCATCCTTGGTGATGCCGATGGGCACGGGTTCATACTTATCCATGTCCATGCCGCGAATGACGGAGGCGGCGGAGACCAGGGAAACTTCATGTTCTCCCGAGCGGCCACCGAAGAGCACGCCAACGCGAAGTCTTTTCTTTTTGTCTAGGGTCACGAATCATTCCTGTCTTGCTGGGCCAAGGAAGCACTCATTTTAACTAAGAATTCAGTTATAAGTGGAAACGCCAAAAAAGGGAAAAGGGGAGTCGCGCTGGCGTTGCGGAAGCGGCAACGGTGGAAGAAGCAGGAGGACTGCCGCGCGCCTGTGGCTTTGAACGCCATGAGCGTTGACTTTTCTGGATGCAGGGCGTGCGAGGGGATTATCGCCGTTTCCCTTTCCCACATATTTCTGGAGTGAACTCCCTGATACGCTTGACGTAACGCGTAATTCCTGTTACTCTCTGAGAGTGATCGTCAGCTATCGGGATAAGCGGACGAGGGATTTCGCCGGCGGTAAGTACGTTAAGGCTTTCTCCGGGTTTGAACGCTCTGCGCGGCTGAAGCTCGACCGTTTGGAGGCGGCCACATCGCTTGGAGACCTGGCTGTATTGCCCGGCAATCGTTTTGAAGCGCTGCGTGGCGACCGCCAGGGCCAGTACTGCATTCGCATTAATGATCAATGGCGCTTGTGCTTTGAATGGCCCACCAGATCACCCGGGCCGGCCAATGTGGAGATTGTCGATTATCACTAGGAGAATTGTTATGGCTGTCGCCGCTATTCATCCAGGAGAACACCTGGCCGAAGAACTGGAAGCGCTTGGCCTGAGCGCGGCCGAACTGGCCCGCAAAATGAAGGTGCCGACCAATCGCATCACGCAAATCCTGAACGGAACTCGCTCCGTCACAGGCGATACCGCTCTGCGCCTCGCTCATTTCTTCGGCACCAGTGCACAGTTCTGGCTGAATCTCCAAAGCCTCTATAACCTGCGGCTCGCCGAAGAGAAGGCTGGAAAATCTATTAAGGCGCTACCCAGATTGAGACGGCGCGAGCCAGTCCATGCCTGATGTTCGGATCTCCCAAAATTGAGCGGTTTCCCCCAAATTACTATAGGATTTTTTTGCCGAGGGCGGAGAGGACGAGTTCCACACCGAGTAGCGCGGTGCGGTTGTGCTCGTCAATGACCGGATTGATTTCCACGACTTCGATGGACACCATGGCTTCGCTATCGGCGATCATTTCCATGGCAAGGTGCGCTTCGCGGTAGGTGACGCCGCCGCGCACCGGTGTGCCCACGCCGGGGGCGTCGCTTGGATCCACGAAGTCCATATCCAAGCTGACCGCGATGCCATCCGTATCGTCCATCGCAAATTTCAGAGCGTCCGCCATCACTTCCCGCATGCCACGCTCGTCAATTTCGCGCATCGTGAAGGCCTTTACGCCGAGCTTCTTGATGAACTTCTTTTCGTGAGAATCCAGGTCCCGGACGCCGACGAGGACCACATTCTGCGGCTCAATCTTGGGCTTGTAGCCGAAGAGATCGTAAAGCTCGGGAACGCCGTAGCCGAGAATACCGGCCAGCGGCATGCCGTGGACATTTCCTGACGGCGAAGTCTCGGGCGAGTTCATGTCGCTGTGGGCATCCAGCCAAATGCAGCCGATCTGCTTCTTTTCCTTCTTAAAGTGCGCGGCAACTCCGCCCACGGAGCCTGCCGCAATGGAATGGTCTCCACCCAGCACGAGCGGCAACCAGCCTTCCTCGATCGCCTTCTGGACGGCCGTGCCGAGGTCCTTGCAGGCATCCGTGATTTCCTCGACGTATTTGGCGCGCTTTTCGCCGACCGGCATCTCTTCCGGCTGTTTCACGGAAATATTGCCAATGTCTTCCACCTGGAGGCCAAGCTGCTTGATGCGCGCCTGCAGTCCGGCAACACGCAGGGCGGAGGGCCCCATGTCCACGCCGCGGCGGCTGGCGCCGAGGTCCATGGGTACGCCGATGATGCGAACTTTTTGAGGCATAAAAAGGCTCCGTGACTGGTGACTCGTGGCTGGTGACGGGTGATTGACGCTCTCCGCGCGGAGAACCGCCAGCCACTAGTCACCACCCATCAGTCACTTTAGTTCTGGCTAAGAACGAACGGTTGAATCAGCCGGGATGGTACCGCAACTACCCCAAATTAAGGATATACCCTGTAAATCATCCGTGGGAAGGGGATGACCTCGCGGATGTGCTCGGTGCCGCAGATCCAGGCCACGGTGCGCTCAAGTCCCAGGCCGAAGCCGGCGTGAGGGACGCTGCCGTAGCGGCGCAGATCCAGATACCACTGGAACGATTCAATTGGCAAGTTGTTCTCTTTCAAGCGCTTAACAAGTAGGTCGTAGTCGTGAATGCGCTGGCTGCCGCCAATGATCTCACCGTAGCCCTCAGGCGCGAGCATGTCGAAAGAGAGTGCCAAATCGGGGCGCTGGGGGTCTGGCTGCATGTAGAAGGCTTTGATGGCCGTGGGATAGTGGTGAACCATCACCGGGCGGTCAAAGCTGCTGGAAATGATTGTTTCCTCGTCGCCGCCGAAGTCGTCGCCAAACTTGGCGGGGTTGCCGTTTTTCTGGAGCACTGCGACCGCCTCCTCGTAGGTGATGCGCGGGAAGGGTGGTTTGATGTTTTCAAGCTTCTTAATGTCGCGCTTCAGCACTTCGAGTTCGCGGGGTTTGTTTTTCACCACGCCTTGGACGATGGCGCTGACTAAGCCTTCGCTAAGGTCCATCATGTCGGGTAGTTCGGCGTAGGCGGCTTCCGGCTCCAGCATCCAAAATTCGGTCAGATGCCGGCGGGTTTTGGATTTCTCCGCGCGAAAGGTGGGGCCAAAGGTATAGACCTTGCCGAGGGCCATGGCCGTGGCCTCGATGTAGAGCTGGCCGCTCTGGGTGAGATAGGCCTTTTGATCGTCAATGTAGTTCACTTCGAAGAGCGTGCTGGTGCCCTCGCAAGCCGCGGGAGTGAACATGGGCGCGTCGGTGAGGGTGTAGCCCTGGGAGTCCATGAAATTGCGGGCGGAACGAATTGCTTCGGCCCGGATGCGGAGAATCGCGGCTTGGCGCGGGGTGCGAATCCAGAGATGCCGCTGGTCGAGCAGGAAATCCACACCGTGCTCTTTCAACTGGATCGGGAAAGGCGTGGCCTCGGAGACGCGCTGCACGATCTGGATTTTGGTGACGCCCATTTCGTAGCCGCCGGGAGCGCGCTGCTCGGCCCGAATCTTGCCAGTGACGATGACGCTGGACTCCTGCGTGAGCCCCTTAAGCGCTTCGAAAGCCTCTGGGTTTTCCTTGAGAGCGCAAACGCCCTGGATGATGCCAGTACCGTCGCGAAAGATGGGGAAGACCAGTTTGCCGGACTCGCGAATGTTATAGAGCCAGCCGCGGATGGTTACTTCCTGGCCATCGTATTTCCCTGCGTTTTCAATGGTGATCGTCGTCATGGTGGGCTTCTCTATGAAAACTCCAAACAATTAGTTTAGCAGAGAAGGGCAGAGGCTTCCTCGCTCAGCCAGCAGGTGCTTGTTTGTGCTGACCAAGAATTATCGATTCGCTAAGGTTTTGATGTTTCCGAGACCCAATAGCCGTTCGTCGGCGGTGACAAGCGTCAGATCAAAGACCAGTGCGGTAGCGGACAAGAAACGGTCGGCGGGATCCAGGTCGAAAGGGAACTGGCGGCCAGCGAGAGCCACTTCGTGGGTGAAGGGAGCCAGTTTAGTAGCGGAGATGGCGTGCGCTACCCATTCGGTGAGATCGCCGTGCAAATGCACTTTTCTCTTCTGGTGGAGGGTCAGGGCTTCCCAGGTGCTGATTGGCGATAGCCAAAGTTCATTTTGTCTGTCATCGAGAATCCGGGCAGTTCGCCGCCCAAGGCGCTTCGGATCAATTGTCAACCAGAGCCAAATGTGCGTATCCAGGAGGAACTTCAATCGCGCTCTGCCTCCCATTCGTCTTTGTCAGCTGCCGGTGAAATGATATCGCCGAGGATCATGGAATCCTTCAACGAGCCGATCCACGCACTGCGATCCATTACTGGTCCAGGCGGAACTACTTCCGCAACGGGTTTGCCGTGGCGGGTGATGCGGATGGGCTCGTGAGTCTTGCGAACCTGTTCCAGAAGGGCCAGGCACTTGGCTTTGAATTCGGAGATGGAGACTTCAATCATGGGGCCACCTTTTGACTATATTATAGACTATGGTCAGAATAATGGTCAATTTTATTCAGATCGGCAAAATATCGAACTCGGAAGTATTCCAGCCTGCGTTCTGCTAAAGCGCTTGCCAGTCTTCTTCGAGGCGGTCGAGGGATTTTGCGGCGGCGGTGATTTGGTCGGGGAGGCTTGTCGCGTCGTGCCCGGTCTTTTCTTTCAATTCCAACGTCAGGGGAATCTCGCCGCCGGGCAGCGAGCGGAAGAGCTTTAGCGCGGCGGGCCAATCGATGGAGCCGTCGTGCGGCGGCAGGTGCGCGTCTTTGTCGCCAAGATTGTCGTGGATATGGGCACTGACGATGTGCTCGCTCATGGCCTCAAAACTGATTGCAACGCGTTCGTCATCGGGGCCGTCGGCCAGGTGCGCGTGGCCGATATCAAAATTGAAGCGCAAGCCGGTGAGGCGCGTCTCTTCGACAAAGGTGCGCAGGTAGGCCGGGTCTCCCATTTCGCTGGTAGTGTTCTCCACGCAGATAGTCACGCCCACGTGCTTGGCGTGCAGCACCAGGTGTTCCAGGGAACTAAACGCCGCGTCCCGTTTGCGAGGGTCGGCTGTCTCGCGGGGGCCTCCCATATGAAGGATCATTCGGGAGAAGGGAAGGTCCTCGGCGATATCAATGGCCCGCTTCAGCTCGTCCATGGCTTCGATGCGCCGCACGCGCTCGACTTCCGTAATGGAGAGCGGAGTGCCGCCTTCGCGATTGGGGCCGAAGTCGCGGCTTGTAGGTGCGTGCAGGGAAGCAAGCTGCAGGCGGTTGTCGGCCAGAATGTGTGCCAGGCCACGGACATCCTGGGTGACGGTGTAGTCAAAATGGCCGCGGCTCGCAAACAGCTCGATCGCCTGAAAGCCCGCGCCATGAATCAGCGCCAGGAACTCCGGGGTGAGCTTCTTGGATACAAAGAGGTAGGTCGAAAGGATTCTTTGCATAAGTTAAGAGTTTAACCGCAGGTAAGGGTGCTTTGAAAAGAAAGCGATGTGGAGGCCAAAGGATGAGTAAACAGTTCGGGCGCGGTACAACTGAGTTTATACTTGCCGGGCACTGAAGGAGAGTTTCGACCACGCGAGAGGAGCCACACCATGAAATACCTTATTGCAATGGCAGTTTGCCTGTCACTTTTGTTGGCGACGCCTGCGGTTGCGCAAAAGGCACCCGAAGGAATTTGGGAAGGCTATGACGGGGAATGGACACACGTGTCTCAACAGCTCATTGCGCTGGCCGAGGCGACACCGCCGGAGAAATTTGCCTGGCGGCCAGCTCCAGGAGTGCGCTCCACCAGCGAAGTTTACATGCATATCGTAATGGCGAATTTCTATCTGCTTAGCGTCACCGGTCCCAAAATGTCCGCCGATCTCAAGGAAGGCATGGACAAGACAGTCACATCGAAAGATGAAGTCATCCGCTGGCTGAAGCGTTCACTGGACGCGGTGAAAGAAGCACACTTGGCGCAGAAGCCTGCGGATTTGCAACGCAAGGTCCACATCATGGATCGGGACGCGACCGTGGAGGGGATGTACCTGCGTATCATCGTTCACGCGAACGAGCATATGGGGCAATTGATTGCGTACGAGCGGATGACCGGCGTTGTGCCGCCTTGGTCGAAGGAATGAAGACACGACCAGGCCGGGACACCGCTCCCTTAGCTTAGTAATCGCAATTTGACCGCAAGGTTGATTCTTTAATAGCCGATGGCGGAGCCGTCATCGCGTGGGTCGGCTGCGCCGCAACGCTCCCCGGTCTTGGGATCGATGCCTATCGCGTTAACGAGGCCGATATGACCCTTGCGTTTTACTATGTAGCCGCGCGCTTTCATCTGCTCTTCCATTTCCGGCGAAAAGAGCCTTTCCATAAGTACCACGTCCGGCAGCCACTGGTGGTGGAAGCGGGGAGCGTTGATGGCCGATTGTGCGTCCATGCCGAGGCGCATCCAGTTCAGGACGGTAAGCAGCGTTGCGGAAATGATGGCCGGGCCGCCCGGGGAACCCGTGACGAAGCTGAGCTGCCCGTTGCGAAGCACGATTGTCGGCGTCATCGAACTGAGAGGCCGTTTTCCAGGAGCGATCGTGTTGCCCTCGGATTGGATCAGGCCAAAGAGCGCATTGGGCACGCCGGGTTGCGTCGTGAAATCGTCCATCTCATCGTTCAGAAGGAATCCCGCGGAAGAGGTGACGTGCGAGCCGTAGCTGTCGTTGAGCGTGGTTGTGCTGGCAACGGCGTTTCCGGCCGCATCCACCACCGAGAAGTGCGTCGTATGCGGACCTTCTCCCAGGTTGATGATGGTATTCGGCGCAGCACTGGCGCTC
>Ga0210406_10002493_pt1 | contig 20981 bp, 17 predicted proteins | sample IncBWC30MmetaG_FD_155454 | JGI IMG/M metagenome (GOLD analysis project Ga0210406, IMG submission 155454) | Forest soil microbial communities from Barre Woods Harvard Forest LTER site, Petersham, Massachusetts, United States - Inc-BW-C-30-M | ecosystem: Environmental > Terrestrial > Soil >... | reverse complement strand
CTCGGCCTGCTTCAGCACCGCCACAATCTGCTCCACAGAAAATCGCTTCTTCTTCATACAAAATCTCCTTTTCAGATTTTGCCGAAGACTAACATTTCAGTTGGCCCAAAATTTCCGGGGCCGATCAGTCATTTAGGTCAAGGGGTTTTCTGTTTTTCTTTCCTAAGCGTTTTAGTCTCTTCTGTTGTTCTGTTTTGGTTGATCCGCATGTTGTTCTCCACCGTGTTTCAATTCGCACTTTGAGTGAGCCGCTCGTGGCTCTGTGTCAGTTGGGGTCAGAAGGAGAAGTCGATGCTGCCAGTTTTCGGTCGGCCTCGCTCAGGGCCGAACCCCGTGCGCAGTCATCGGGGAGCGGGGTAGTCGCAACATTTCGATATGATCTCCTTCCTCAGGCTGCTACTTGATAGAACGGGATGTACGGCTCCTGGGTGATCCAGATGCGATGAAGCAGTACCGCCAGCTTGCGAGCGACGGCGACGATGGCCCGATTGCGGGACTGTTTGCCTCCGCGCGAGGCCAGGTGCAGACCCCACTGTCGTAAGGTGGAATCTCTCCCATGCGGACCGAGCACATGGTTGGCACACTCGACCAGCAGAGTTCGTAAGTAGATGTTGCCAGCCTTGGTGATGCCGAGCTGCGGGTCTCGATCCCCGGACTGACTGCGTTTTGGCCGCAGGCCGAGGTAGCAGCCGACATCGCGACTTCGCTGGAAGCGTTCCTTGCTGCCCAGCGTCAGAACGTAAGTCAGGGCCGTGAGCTGCCCGACACCGTAGACCTGGATCAGCGCTTGTGTCTCTGGATACTGCGTCTCCGTGAGTCGCTTGATCAGCCGGTCGTAGTGCTTGATCTTCTTCGTCATCTCCGCGATCTGCTCGAGCACCGGACCCAGCGCCTGGGCCAGACCTGGCGGCAGCACGGCCACGCATCGCTTCGCGAAGCAGAGCGTGGACGAGGCCGGCAGACGATAGCCGCAAGGCTTAGCCAGTCCGCGCACGGCGTTCACCGCCGCCGTCCGCAGACGAACGATCAGGTTGCGGGCGCGGATCAACGTCAGTGCCTCCTACTGAGCGACCGTACGATGGGCAATCGGACGCAGGATCTTCGGATCGAGCCGCGCGTATCGAGCCAACTTTTCCGCATCCACCTGATCGCTCTTCCGATCGCTGTGCGAGATCGCACGCAGCTCGCGCACGTTCGCTACGATCACTTCGTGACCCAGTTCCTGAAGCTGTTCGCTGACCCAGATCGAGTGCGTTCCCGCTTCCATCGCGGCCCACTCGTCGCGCAGCTCTAGATCGAACTTCTTCGGCATCGAGTTCTCCGATCGCCATGTCTCGAAAGAAGACTCTATAAAACCCCGGTGTGATCAACTCAAACGCCAACTCTTCGAAATGGAATACGTCGTTGATGAAGATTCTGTTTTTGTGCCAGCTGATGTCGCCGCTATTGTTCACCCGTCGCAGAAGGAGACCCTTCGGGTACGGGAACTCCGGCAACTTGCGTGGCAATCGGACAGAGCTGAGGTGGTAGAGACTCGCCGGAACTTGGTTGTTCAGGCCCTCGTGCGGACGGTCGTTGTTAAACACGTAGCGAAAATTATCGAAGCGGCGCACGTCGCGATACGTGCAAATTGTTAATATACCGTTAGTTACAGATGCATCATGCACAAAGGAAACAGGTTGAAAGCTGAAGCCCCCAACCTGTCATTTTGCTTACGCGCACATTTTGAAGGTGAGCGAGAAAGGCGGGTTATCTCTTCTCATCACCAGCTGACTTCAGCATCTCTTTGATCGCGCGCTTGTCGGTCGCGTAGTTGTTATGCGCCGCAGTCGGATTCGCGAGCATCCAAAGCCAATGTGTCGAGTTTTTCACGGTGTAATTTCGACATGAATCCCCTCGAGAGCGGGAACTGTCCAGGTAAGCAGATCGCTCGGGTCATTCAACGCAATGATCCCGGGGTACTTACACTCCTGCGGAGCATCCGGAAGCGACTTCAAATACTCGCACCGGGTCTTTCCCCAATCCAGCAAATGCGTCGCGATGTTTCTCTCGCTCGGCCCGGCGAGGCTCGTCAACTCCAGCAACCGCAGTTGATTCGCAAAAAAGACCACAAGCGAAGTGCGCTTCAATATCTCGTTGAGATCGACTTTGGTCTGCGCTGCCGCGGCCGTCTTCTCGGTCAAATCAATATCATCCAACGCGGAGAAGGTCAGGTAACTCCCCAGGCTATGCGTAACAAGGATGAACTCCTGATTGGCTCGCGGCTTTTCTGGGTCAGCTCCCGAACCTCCCGGCACATCTGAAATCGACTTCAAAATCAACTGGCGAATCCCATCCAGAACGTAGCTTCGTAGCGGCCCAAGCACCATCACAGCGTCAGAGAATCCCCAATCCATCAACTCCGTCTTCAGATCCCGGTTTGCCCTCGCACCCTTCGGCCGAAGCTGACGCAGTCGCGTCGCCTCATCCTTCGAGATCCAGTCGTATGACTTGAATCGCTGCGGAACATCCGGATTCGGTTCACGAGTAGAGCATGTAGCAATCTTTTCTTTGTTCGGAGCAACAAACGAGGCGTCACTCGCAACAAACTGGCGGCATTTCAAAGAAAAAGTCAGCGGCCACCAGTTGATCTCGTCCACATACAGCGTCTGCCCGCTGGACCGGGCAAGCTGAAAGTGAATCGCATAAGGAGCAGCTGCATGCCACTCTTCCTCAGTCTTCCAGATTCGCTCATCAAAATACTCGAGCGTCGGATCCGGCGCATCCAACCGGAACTCATCCTTGTCCGCGTAGTCCCACTGACCAATCGCAGTACCCGCAGGAGCCGTGCAGTCTTTCAGATAGTTGCAAAGATTCTTTCTCATCGCCAAAGAGTCACGATCGTTTGGACCGTGAGACCCGATCCCATGAACATAGAAGATGTGAATCTCTTTGCCCATCGAGTTTCGCAGCATCTCCCCCAATGAACCAGAGCCTTGCGACGGAGCATTCGTGGACTTCGACTGCCCTTCAGACGAAACCCCCGCGCCGTAGCAAAGAATCGCAGTCAACAACCATGAAGTGTGGCGGCTCATTGCATAGCTCCCGAAAAACATTCGACTGAATAACGTCAACACGAGCCTTCTCTGAACCGCGAAAGGCACTTTACTTCATGGAGTCTCGAAGGGCGACAAAGTAGCTGTCATAGCTGTTCAGGCGAATCAAACCGTGATGTGGATACTCAATATCGAAGATTGCGCCGATGGTGAGAGACACGATAGCGGCAAAGGTCACCATGTGAAGCCAGTTGTTGTGCCCCGGTTTGATGACGAGGCCGGCAATGAATGCGCACAGGCAGCTCAGGAAAAGAAGAAGAAGAAACACAGCGTCGGGTTGGATGCATGTTGAACGCGTTGCGACGGGTATTGGTGATATCGAGCATATTGTTGAGCGCTGGAAGAAGAACCAGAGTCGCCGAGTTGGGATTCGGCTGAGACATCGACGCAGCGGCGGCGGACTCCTTCCAGATCTCTTCCTGCAGGCGCCGCGACTCTGGACTCACTGAGTGATCGCTCGTTTCGTATTGATTCAGGCGCGAGGTGACATAGTCACGGAAGAGTTGCCGAATAGGCGGCTGAGTCTCCGGCGGAAGCAGGTCGAGACGATGATATGCCGTGTCGATCGCGTTGAGTTCGTCGGTTGCGAGCGAGCGGTGCTCATCGAAGCGGCCGATGGCCCCTGAGAGGGTGAAGGCCAACAGAAGTCCAAACAGCGCAAAGTCCGCGTTTTCGATCGTGGCGCTCGGCTCCAGTCCGGTACGGACCTTAAAGCGGCGTCCCGCCTCAAGCAGAAGGAGCATTACGAAAAAGAGCGGTATGGAGAGGAATGGGGAAAAGATCATGGGCGGTCCTCACAAAAAAGTGACATTTCCAAGGATCCGTATCGAGTTTCCTTCCTATGACCGACGATGTCCCAGACCTGTCCCTTATTGGCCTCTTTGGCCAACTTGGCCCGAGCATAGAAGGCCCTGACGCTGCCCACAACTAGGAGTTTCCCCAGTTCGGATCGGCAAATCCCCCACTGCAAAATAATCCTATGGAGGCGGATCGTCTGCGGTTCCCGAAGTCAAAGTTCCCTGGCTCAGGACTTTAGCTATTGGCATAAAATCAACTAATCTAACCCGGAGTTGCTCTCAAGATGCCGCATAGAAGTGCTGGCGATGCGATCGGTCTCCGCAAACGGAGCTGCTAAGATCAGTCCCGACGAGTCGGCTAAGGCTCGGGAATGGGGTCTACAGTCCGTTGGCGCGCCGTGTGTAAACCTTATGCTACGCTCCGTCCGATCCTGTAGGATGTGCGCGTGGCACGATACCCATACATCAGTCGCTTAGTTGGAAGATTCATCGCACCAGCAGAAGCCCGTTCCACGTGGCTGCGGTATGGTCTGGGACTCGCGCTTCTAGCGTTCGGATTCCTCTTTACCTGGCAGGTGTTCAATCTGCAGAGGGCCCCATACTTCACGCTGTTCCTGGCATCAGTGGTTGTAACGTCGCTCTTTGGCGGACCCGGGCCGGGTATCGTTGACACAATCCTCTCTACTATTCTGGGCTTTCTCGTCTCGCCGCCTGCGTGGACGTAAGGAGCACCAGCGTCAACAGTCGTGTGGTTCAATTCGCGCTCAGGTTTGCGCACAGAATCACTTGGCAACGAATGGTGAGACGTAGGATTTACCCTCCATTGCTGCTTCAATCGCTGGAATCAGTTGGGTCTTCATGCGTGATTTGAGGACGTATCCAAGTGCGCCTTCGGCCACGCAGGCCTTTAGAAATTCTTCTTCCGCGTGAACAGTTAGAAAGACGACTTTTGCTTGCGAACTTGAGAGGCGGAGGCGATGGATGGCTTCTATGCCATTGAGAACAGGCATGGTTATGTCGGTGACGATAACCTCGGGACTGAGACGGAGAGCCTCTGATAGCAGCATCGCGCCATCTGTTGCGACCCCCACGATATCGTAGTGGGGTTTCAGAATAGCGAGGGCGGCTTCGACAAACGGAGGATGATCATCAGCCAGTAAGAGTCTTGTTTTCATTCCATTGGCCTGAGTTCTTGTTTGAATCGGAAGCGCTCTGTCTACCAGATTGGTCGATAGTACGGAGCTTTCCTTAATGCAACAACTGGGAAAAGCCCTAACGGTCAGTTGTGACTGCGAGCTTTTTTGGTGGGATTTTTTGACGTGGTTAATTTACTTTGTGAAAATATTTACATGGATTTTTCTAGTGACGGCGGGTAGGGCCAATCTAGCGGTGCTCCACCTGGTGTGAATCTGAGGAACGGAAGTCCTAATCAGGGACAGCTTCAGTTCCGATCACACCCTGAGGTATTCGCGGCTCCTTTATATTTGTGTTCAGAGATTAATGGGCGCTCTTTGGAGGCGTCAGTGCCAAGATTTAGAGGGGCCCTACCCGTTTCAAAACCAAAAGAGTCGCATACATGATCCTTTTCCTGCTTCATCGTCAGCGTGGGCAATCGTTGCCAAACAGACAGGACAAATGGAATCAAACGACCAATCGAACCTTCGCCAGTGCAGGTAATCGTCCATCTTTCTTTACCTGAATCACGAGCTCGGAACCTCTAAGCGGAGTCTGTCGTAGCTCCGACATAGCAGATATGCGTATCTCATCAATTAGCCGGGCATCTACTCCCCTCGCTCTATTAAATAGACGCCGTCACGGACCTCTGTGCGTGATTGCCGATGAATCTGTGCGGTCATACTACCGCAAAGATAACCATTCCGTCCGTTGTATTGAAGCCCCATTCGCCCTTGAATACGCCCCGATATAGCTGGCCTTGTTGTTTCACTCGAATGGGTGATCCCGACCGAATTCCCTCTTGGAGGATTTCTTGCCCGTCGCCTTTCTTAGTCCAGTCAATACGGAAGCTGAAATTATCGGCTAAATTCTGAGAGCCCATTGGGATGTACTCAAAGTTGAACGCGCCTGGCAACGGAACGAACTCAGCGGTGTTTGGGTTCTCGATTTCCATACGGTTAATTGGAACATAGACGACCCTAATTCGTATTCGTCTTGTTGTCCCTCTCGTGTCCCTCTATTATTCTTCCAGGGCAAAACCCTACCCTGTCACCATCGTTGCCTTGGCTCTGAGTAAGGCAGCCGTGTCCCCGAAAGTCCGGTTTACTAAGATGGATCGCCGCTTGATCTTCTGGCAAGTTCACGCCTTAGACGGCATGGGTCGGTAGCTCAATCTTCCTTGGCGGGCTCAAAGTTCAGTGGCACACTCTGAGCCGGTGGTTTGCGAACGTTGAAATCGATGTATGTCTGCTCGTGGCCTTCGGGGTGCTGCTCTCGCCACAGTACCAGCAGAAGCGGCGGAAATTCCGTAAGGACCACCATCGTCAGGTGGACCTTCGCGTGACATTTACCGATCTTGGCTTGGCTATCCGCCTAACTTGCACAAAATAGGACTCGATAGCCCGAAAATCTCGCCCGTCAAATTTGACGAAATTTGACGAAGTTTTTGGAAGGTGGCGTTGTAAGTGATTGATAAATATGGCTCCTGAGGTAGGACTCGAACCTACAACCCTTCGGTTAACAGGCGGTTCATGAAGGCCGGAGCACATGTGTTTTCAATGGAGTAGAGGAGCGCCCAGGAGTAGTCGGCATAGTCGGTAAAAACCGGCATTCCGAGCTCTGTTTGGCATCAAATTCCTAACCAGTGGACGTGGGCTGACAGTGGGGGTTCAGCCCATTCTTCTTTGCCTTAACTTAAGCTCTCTCTCCAGCGGTACCCCTAGGAAATCGCCGCCAATCAAATTTGGATTCCACCGCTCAAGCGTCGCAGGTGAGGAAACGGATCGGGCGAGAATACAATCGCAGAACCCGGAGCGAAACATGCGATCTGGCGTTCGATAGATTCGTTATAAACCTTTCGCACTTTCGCAGCCAGGACGATTCATGACGACGCAGAGTGTCCAAACCCGGGAGCCAGCGAATCAAGCCTATTTGATCCGTCAGCCTTGCATGGCAGGCAAACCGGCCGGGATCTGTGGCGTGAAGGAGCTGAGTCTGAGTGCCATGACCAACGTCGGGAATTGCGCAAGAAGACATTGAGACCAGACAGCAGGAGATGGACCGCGACACAAAATATCACTAACTGTGACGGACACGTGGAAAGACCTCCCAACCGGGAGCCTTTGTCGTGTAATGATGTGTGTTCAAGGAGGGTACCTATGGCCCAAGAGAAATGGACACCAGACTCAGTCCCGCGGGTTCTCATGAATCCCGCCTACGTTCTAACTGACCCGTCGATAGTGCCGGAGGAGAAGTGGATCGAGGCCAATGTCAAGTTGATTGGTGATATGGGGGCGTATACCTACCTGTTAACGCTGCTGGATGTCCTGCGGCACAACCAAAAGTGAGGGCAATACCCCACCTCAAGAGAGAAGGCCTCCCAACCGGAAGCCGTTTCTCTGCATGTCACATGTCACGTGTCCTGCGCCCTAGCCACACTTTTAGTTACCGCTAAGTCTCAGTGGGGGAGCGACCCTTCGCCGATGAGGTTGCTGAGCGCTCATCGCGTTTCGATCCACGCTCGGAGTCGCAAGTGGCCCCGGGGGGAACTTCCCACAGTTGCACGGCGATATACGATCCTCCCGGTCTATCCACTCGACTGGATGGATCGTGCGGTAGGCGCTCACCGCTTCTCCGAGAGTCGCGAATGAGGGGAGTTCGCCGAGCGCTTGAAGAGCCCGAATCGTCATGACGAGGCCGGCCAAAATATCGTGTCGAAGCCAGGACTTTTCGTACCGGTGCAGATCCAGCCGGCTTGATTTGCTGGCATCGCGTGGCGGACGAGACGGCCAGGCCCTGTGGTTTTGGAGGAGATCGAGTCAGTCATGGCTTCAGAGATTCCCTGAAACCGGAGAATTAGTGGCTATGGTATGTCTCACGTTCGCGTTGTCGGTCTCTTGATGAGCCGTAGCACTGTAATTTGTCCAGAGAACGACGACAGACCGAGACCCAACCCTATAAGTACGGTCCAGAATTGCAGGTGCTGTTTGCCACTCGACGATATCTTGTGGCGAATCCCGGTAGGTATCGATCCATCGGTGCCAGAACGCCTTATCATTCGCAATTAAAGGAAGTTCAAATTCGAGTTGGTCCCAATAGGCATTGAAAATGAAATAGACAAGGAGATTCTCCTCGGGCAACTCTACGCTGAGGGCGATACTATGCGAATAATCACTCCAGTCTGGCCGGTCTAGTTTTACTCCATGCCAGCCTTTTATGCCCCGTCTGATCAATTGCGTTAAAGTCATTCGCTGACGCTCGGGACCCATATCCCGCAATAGCCGTCGTTGTATTAATAACTTCACAAACCGGCGCACATCTGCGTGCTCTTCAAGGGATGTCCAATCGAACCACACGCTCTCGTCATTGTGGCAATACGCGTTGTTGTTGCCTTGCTGCGTGCGCCGGACTTCGTCGCCCATGGTGATCATGGGCATTCCCAACGAAAGCAAAGTGACGGTCAGCAGATTCTTGACCTGTCGATTCCTGAGTTTCTCGATAGAAGGATCATCGGTGGGACCCTCAACGCCGCAGTTCCAACTGCGGTTATCGTCCGCGCCGTCACGGTTGTCCTCACCATTGGCTTCGTTATGTTTGCTGTCATAGGAGACCAAATCATTGAGTGTAAATCCATCATGGCATGTTACGAAGTTCACGCTCTGCTCCGCTTCACGGTTTTCTCCGCCATATATTTCGCTGCTGCCAAGCAGCCTGTCCGCGAAATGCCGCAATGAACGATCCTCGCTGCGAAAGAAACTTCGTACGTCGTCACGAAAGCGCCCGTTCCACTCTCTCCAACTATCTCCGACAAAACTGCCCACTTGGTATAGCCCGGCCGCATCCCAGGCTTCGGCGATCATCTTTGTTCCGGCAAGAGCTGGATCGGACTCGATATCCCAGAGTACGGGTGGATTGGACATCAACTTCCCGCTGGAATCGCGTGCGAGGATGGACGCTAGATCGAACCGGAACCCGTCCACGTGCATTTCTTCAACCCAATAGCGAAGACTATCCACGATCATGCGGCGAACGATGGGATGATTGGCATTGAGCGTGTTTCCAGTCCCGCTGTAGTTGGCACATCGTGAACGGTCTTCTTCCAGGATGTAGTATGCGTTGTTGTCTATCCCGCGAAAACACAGCGTTGGCCCGTCGTGCCCTCCTTCCGCCGTGTGATTGAACACGACGTCCAGGATGACTTCGATTCCTGCCCTGTGCAGTGCTTTCACCATGTCGCGAAACTCGTTGACTGGGCTTAGAGGGTCCTTACATGAGCTATAGGCTTGATGCGGCGCAAAGAACGAGATGGGTGCGTAGCCCCAAAAATTGACAAGCCCCGGCAGGCAATCCTGGGCATCGAACTGGAAGACGGGCAACAGTTCCAATGCGGTGATCCCGAGCCCTTGAAGATACGGAATCTTCTCGATCAATCCCTTATAGGAGCCGCGGGTCTCCTCATTAATGCCTGAACTGGGGTGACGGATGAACCCGGCTACATGCATCTCATAGATAATCGTCAGCGTCGTTGGATGGCCAAGCAGTTTATCGCCTTCCCAGTCGTATGCCAACGGATCGACCACAATGCTCTTCATTGCGGTTGGGGTATTGTCCCCCCGTTGGCCTGCACTCTCCCGTTTGTAGTTTCTGGGGACAACCACGCCGCGCCCGTAAGGATCGAGAAGAACTTTGTCTGGATTGAAACGCAGACCATTGCCAGGATCGAAGGGACCGTGGACTCGATATCCGTAGAGTTGTCCGGGTTGAATCCCGGGCACAAAAACATGCCAATAATGATAGGAACGGTTGGCATACGGATCGAGAGTGATCACATTTGTAGGCTGCGCATCATCTTCCCGGTTGAAGAGCAGCAGTTCGACAGATGAAGCGTCGCGAGAGTAAAGGCTGAAGTTCACGCCCTCACGGGAGACGGTTGCCCCGAGAGGAGCGGCCTTCCCGCTGGTCTTTGCAATCAAAGGGAACCGCGAGTCATTCGATGACGATACGGTCGTGGCCATGTTCGCTTGTGCTTTTCTCCGTTGCACAGAGAGGATCGTGATCAAACCTGCATGTGGTTTCGTGTTCAGACAACTGGGCATCGTACGGCGTTCCATATGTCTGTCGCGTACTCTCCGATCGTTCGATCACTCGAAAACTTGCCCGAACCCGCGACATTCAAAATGGCTTTGCTCGCCCACTCATTCTGATGAGCATACAACTCAAGCATCCTCTGGTCTGCTTCGAGGTATGATCTGAAATCAGCAAGGTGCATGTAATGATCTGTGTTCAACAGTACTTCGCGAAGGGGTGAGAAGATCCCAGGTTCGTGGCGGCTGAAGAAGTCTGAGAAGATCATGTCCAGTGCAGCGCGTGTTTCCGGCTCGTTTTCATAATGCCAGTGTGGGTTGTACCATCCGCGACTGTCGGAGACCTGATCTGCTGTCAGCCCAAACAGAAAGAAGTTCTCCTCGCCGGCCTCTTCGGCCATTTCGATAGTTGCGCCGTCACGAGTACCGATGGTTAGAGCGCCATTCATCATAAACTTCATGTTGCTTGTACCGCTGGCTTCGTAACCCGCCGTTGATATCTGGTTCGATACATCGGACGCTGGAATCAGTCGCTCTGCGAGCGAGACGCGGTAATCGGATAGAAAAACGACCTTCAGACGGCCGCGAACGACAGGGTCGCCGTCGATAGTACCGGCAATGTTGTTGATGAACTTAATGATCAGCTTCGCCAGGTGATACGCTGGCGCTGCTTTGCCGGCGAAGAAAAACGTTCGTGGCTCCATTGCCATGTTCGGGTCATTCCGAAGACGGCTATAGAGCACCACAACCCGCAACGCATTTAGCAGCTGCCGCTTGTATTCGTGAATCCGTTTGATCTGGCAATCAAAGATCGAGTCCGGGTTCACCGTTTGCCCCATGCTTGTTACAAGCCATTCCGCAAACCGAACCTTGGCTTCGCGCTTAGCCTTGAGGAATGCCTCTCGAAGGTTTCTATCGCTGGCAAGCGGCTTAAGATTGCTTAGCTGGTTGAGATCTGTAATCCAGCCATTCCCAATGGCATCGGTAATGGTTGCGGTGAGAGCGGGATTGGCGAGCAGGAGCCAGCGTCGAGGAGTGACGCCATTTGTTTTGTTGTTGAATCGTTCTGGAAACATCTCGGCGAGGTCCTTGACCGTCGTCGTCCTCAGCAGGTTCGAATGAATTGCAGCGACTCCATTGGTGCTGTGCGAACCAACGATGGCAAGATTGGCCATACGAATGTTGCGCTGAGGGCCTTCTTCGACGAGACTCATGATCGCGACGCGCTGGTTATCGCTGGGGAACCGGGTCCGGATCGAATCAACCAAGCGACGGTTGATTTCGTAAATGATCTCCAGATGACGCGGCAACAATATCTCAAACCACTCAACGGGCCACTTCTCGAGAGCTTCGGGGAGCAGCGTATGGTTCGTATAGGCCAATGTCTGCTGCGTTAGCTCCCAAGCGTGATCCCATTCGAGATGCGCGTTATCCAACAAGATGCGCATCATCTCCGGCACCGCCATCGCCGGGTGCGTATCATTCAACTGGATCGATAGCTTCTCTGGTAACGTGCTCCAATTTGCATTCCTCCGGCGGAAGCGTCGAATGATATCCGCCAGGGAACAAGCCACCAGAAAGTATTCCTGTACGAGACGCAACGCTTTGCCCAAACTTGTAGTGTCGTCTGGATACAGAACCCGCGTTATCGACTCAGCCGCGAGATCCCCTGTTTGTGCAGCGACAAAATCGCCGCGGCTAAAACTCTGAAAATCGAAATAATCTGTGCTCTTTGCTGCCCAAAGTCGAAGTGTGTTTACATTCTTGCCCCCATAGCCAATGACTGGACGGTCAAAAGGAATACCCCACAAAGTGGACGGCCTTCCTGGCACCAGTCCCAATGTCCCACCCTGGAGTTCAAAAGAAGAGTTCAGCTTGATCTCGACCTTCTCATGCGGCCGCGCGATTTCCCAGGGATCCGCTTGACGCAACCAATTGTCCGGCTTCTCTTGTTGCCAGCCGTCTTCAATGAGTTGTTTGAACATGCCGTATTCATATCTCAGCCCGTAGCCCATGGCCGGAAGTTGCAGAGTGGCCATGGAGTCAAGAAAACATGCTGCCAGCCGGCCGAGCCCCCCGTTACCCAGACCCGCATCATCCTCCTGCTCCAGAAGCGAAAGTACATCGACGTTATTTTTCTTTGCCGCTTCTGTCACGATCGGATCGAGCAGAAGGTTGGTGATATTGTTTGCCAGGGAGCGGCCGAGGAGAAACTCCATAGAGAGGTAATACACACGTTTTACATTTTTGAGGTCGTACGTCTTCTCGGTAAGCACCCATCGCTGTGAAAGAACGTCCCGCACAGATCGGGCGGCAGCCTCAAAACGTTCACGCGGGCCGATGGATGACTCATCCGCAACATTGTCGAAGTGGAGATGTCGTTGATATAACCCATCCCCCGCCATGAACTGGATAGGGCCACATCCGTATTGTTCGGGAAGTCTTGCATCTACCTTCTCTTTTGGTGTCATGCCCGGGCTCGCAGCCATCTGTTTCTCCTTCGTGACTATTGGCACGCCAGTTCATTCGGCGTCTCCCCCCTTGCGGAAATCGTGCGCCTCTGGCCGCGCATGAAGCGTCAGGAAACGGGCTCTAATGCGGCCATCTCCAGCCAGCGACCTCGGGGATATCGTTCCCATGTTTATAAGCGTAGTTCCGGCATGCGATCTGCATATTGCGGAAGTGTTCCATGGCGTGCGCTCCGACCACCTGGAGCCTTGGAACACGCTTGATGACGTCCATTGCCAGACTGAAGCGGTCAATTTCGTTAGAGATCGCCAGCTCTAGGGGTGTATTGATGTTGCCCTTTTCCTTGTAGCCACGAACATGCATGTTGACATGGTTTTTTCGCCGGTAAGCCAATCGATGGATGAGCCATGGATACCCGTGAAAATTGAAGATGACCGGCTTGTCGACGGTGAAGAGCGAATCAAATTCGTGATCGGACAATCCGTGGGGATGCTCCGAACTAGGCTGTAATTTGAAGAGATCGATCACATTGATATAACGGATCTTGATATCGGGAAACTCGCCCTGCAGCAGGCAAATCGCCGCAAGAGCTTCCTGAGTGGGTATATCGCCGGCGGAGACCATCACCACATCCGGTTCGCTACCTTGGTCAGAACACGCCCATTCCCAGATTCCAATGCCCTTGGTGCAATGCGCGATTGCCGAGTCCATATCCATGTACTGAAGGTGCAGCTGTTTATCACAGACGATGACGTTGATGTAGTTCTCGCTCTTAAGACAGTGGTTGGCGACAGATAGTAGGCAATTGACATCGGGTGGCAAATAGATGCGTGTGACTTCCGCGCTCTTGTTCACGACGACATCGAGGAACCCGGGATCCTGATGAGTGAAGCCGTTGTGGTCCTGCCGCCAAACCGTGGAAGTCACAAACATGTTCAGCGACGCAATGCTATCTCGCCATGAGAGATGATTGCAGATGGAGAGCCACTTCGCATGCTGATTGAACATGGAGTCAATCACATGGATGAATGCCTCATACGAAGAGAAGAATCCATGGCGTCCGGTCAGCAGGTAGCCTTCGAGCATGCCCTCAAGGGTATGCTCGCTAAGCATCTCGATAACTCGTCCGTCAGGAGCTAGTTCGCCACCATCAGCATCTTCGGGAAAATAGTCCTCTATCCAGAATTTCTTGCTGACCTGGTAGACATCCTGCAGCTTGTTCGACGTGTTTTCGTCCGGGCCGAAGACGCGAAAGTTCTTCATGTTCAGCTTCATCACGTCGCGGAGGAAAGCGCCCAGCGGACGCGCGTTTTCTGCCTCGATGGTGCCTGGTTTATCGAATTTGCAGGCGTATTCCTGGAATGCCGGCATGCGGAGAGCCTTCTTCAGGTGCCCTCCATTCGCGTGAGGATTGGCTCCCATTCTTCGCGCGCCAGCCGGTGCAAGTTCTTTGAGCTCCGCAATCAAAGTTCCGTTTTCGTCGAAGAGCTCTTCCGGCTTGTAGGCCCGCATCCAGTCTTCCAGTTGATGAAGCCGTTCCGGGTTCTTCTTCACGTCCGCCATCGGAACTTGATGCGCCCGCCAGGAGCCTTCCAGTTTGTGCCCGTCGATCTCACTTGGAGCGGTCCATCCTTTTGGCGTCCGTAGCACGATCATGGGCCAGCGGACACGCTCAGCCACCCCCGTCCTGCGCGCTTCGCTTTGCGATTTCCTGATCTCGGAAACGCAGTGTTCCATCGTCGCAGCCATCGCCTGGTGCATGCTCTCCGGATCGGAGCCTTCCACAAAGTATGGCGTCCATCCGTAGCCTCGGAAAAAGCTCTCCAGTTCTTCATGGCTTATACGTGAGAGGAGCGTGGGGTTATTGATCTTGTAGCCATTCAAATGCAGCACCGGCAGCACTGCACCATCTCGGATCGGATTCAGGAACTTATTGATTTGCCACGACGTGGCAAGTGGTCCGGTTTCCGATTCTCCATCGCCGACTACGGCTGTAACAATCAGTTCCGGATTATCGAAGGCTGCGCCACACGCATGCGAAAGTACGTATCCAAGTTCCCCGCCCTCATGGATTGACCCGGGCGTCTCCGGCGTGCAGTGACTTCCGATGCCGCCCGGAAAGGAAAATTGTTTGAAGAACGCCCGCATGCCTTCTTCATCTTCACTCTTATCCGTATAGATCTCCGAATATGCGCCTTCCAAATAGACGGGAGCGAGAACTCCGGGCGCTCCGTGTCCAGGTCCAGCGAGAAAGATCATGTCCAGGTCATATTTCTTGATCAGGCGGTTCAGATGGATATAAATAAACGCCAATCCCGGACTCGCGCCCCAGTGCCCAAGAAGACGATTCTTGATGTGCTCCGCTTTAAGAGGCTCCTTCAGAAGTGGATTGTCCTGTAGGTAAATCATGCCCAACATCAAGTAATTACAGGCGCGCCAATAGGCGTGGATTTTCTCCAACTCCTGGGTCTCGAGGGGAGTTCCTGAGATCGTAGATCTCGCAGCTCCATAGGCACTCAGGGGATGGCGAACTTGTACAGGTATTGCCACGGGTGTCATGGTCGTGCTCCTTTTTGGCCGGATCGCAGATTCAGCCAGTTAAAAACTATCGGCAACTCTCGATTTCGACGACCGTAGAGTTGTGCCCTCTGAGGGAATGCTGTCGGCTGGCAGAAGATTGCTCGATAGTGTTTGTACCGCGATCTCAAGCGCTTCGATCTCGGTGCTGATTTCGTCCGTCATTCGATCCAATCGTTTGGGCTCGTCTTTCAGCTGTTCGGCCTGTGAAACCGCGCTAGAACGGGCTAAATCCAGATGGCGCACGGGGCAAGATTATTTGTTTCCAAGGAGTCAGGCGATTCAATCTCACAGGCGCTCTTGCCCCCTGAAACCTATTTGCAAATCGTTGAGGAACATCGGGAGCTCCTATCGTCAGTCTCACCCAAGGCCACCGGTGAAGACAACTAGGGAAACACCTAAGTAATTGCATTCCCCTGACACAGGGACAGCCAGCTTGCAGAGCCCTCGCGTTCGGTCTTCATGAGCTTCCGCGAACCTGATCAGGCGTAAATTACACCGCCGATTCAGATTCCGTATCGACGTGCCGAGTGTCGTTCCAGAATCGAATTACCGGTCGGCTAAGGTCCTTTTCGTAGCCCAGCCCACTCAGACTCGACGTACTCAACATGAAATATCTGCTGTTGGCAGTTGGTTCAAGTCCGAGCCATCGCACCGCCAACACGCGAATGAAATGCCCGCTTGTAAACAGCAATACGTCGCCTGAAATCGCGCGTACCCGGCTAACCAGATTGTCTACTCGCGCACTTACCTGCTGCGGCGTTTCACCCCCTGGGCATCCATCCCGAAACAGATTCCAGTCCGGGCGCTCCAACCGGATGTCCGCGCCGCGGCGGCCATCATATTGACCGTAATCCCACTCCACGAGATCGGAGTCAATCTCGGCCACGGAACCGAATCCCGCTAAATCGCAAGTCCTGCGTGCGCGCTGCAATGGACTGGTGAACACCCTTGCGAAGACAAGTCCCCTGAGACGTTCCCCCAGCCGTCCAGCATTATGCTCGCCCTGTTCCGTGAGGGGCAGGTCCGTAAGTCCGGTGTGCTGCCCTGTAATGGTCCAGGCCGTCTCTCCGTGCCGGGCCAGATAGACAATAGGAAGACGATCACTCATCGCTAGGCCTCCAATTTCCTTTGTGGCTGGTCGTCCGCCAGAAACGGTTCTTCGACCCTTTCAGTATTTTTCTGGCACAAATCGCCTTCCTTCGAGTGAGGCCTGATCGTCGTATGCACCCTTCGTCCGGCGCTTCGGCAAGATAATCTTTTTATGAGGAATTTTTTTGTAGGGGATAAGGCTGAGGAGTTGGGCGATGCAGTTGAGGCGTGCACGCTTTTTGTCATCGGAGCGCACGATGTACCAGCGAGCGGTGTCCGTATCGGTGATCTCTAACATCTGATCTCGGGCACGAGAGTAGTCGTACCATCGTTCACGGGATGGCAGGTCCGTTGCACTGAGCTTCCATTGACGCAGCGGATCCTGAATGCGAGCGACAAACCGACGTTCCTGTTCCTCATTGCTCACCTCAAGCCAGAACTTGATCAGTCGTATGCCGCCATCCGTTATGTATTTTTCGATCTCAGGGCAGAGCTCCAAAAAACGTCGGTGCTCCTCTTTCGTGCAAAAGCCCATCACATATTCCACACCAGCGCGGTTATACCAACTCCGATCAAAAATCGTTATTTCGCCGGCGGCAGGAAAATGCTGAATATACCGCTGCATAAAAACCTGGCTCTTTTCTCGATCGGATGGCGCAGGAAGGGCCACGACGCGAAACACGCGTGGGCTCACCCGTGCCGTTATTGCGCGTATGGTGCCGCCTTTTCCCGCACCATCGCGGCCTTCAAAAATAACAATCACACGTTCGCCAGACTGCTTCACCCATTCCTGCAGTTCGCATAGTTTGACCTGAAGACTCTGTAGCGCCTGTTCATACACCTTCCGGTCCAGCTTGTCCCGGGTGTCTCCATCGTGTTTGGTGCTTCTGGTTTTCGCCATCTTCGGAGCCTCCTGAAACCTCGTAGTCAGGGCCAACTATGCTAGATCGCGCCTAATTTGTGGCATGAACCCTATTTCGTCACCGCGATCGACTTGCGGAAGAGCGAAACGCTGTATGAGAAGAACGCCAGCCCGATCACTGCGACCATTGCGAAGTTGCGCCAGACGGCGGCCAGTCCACCGCCGCGGTAGATGATGATCTGCGAGAAACTGATAAAGTGCCGTGACGGAAGGAAATACGTGAGCGCCTGTAGCCAGCCGGGCTGGCTTTCGACAGGAGTCGAGCCGCCCGAAAGGAGTTGCAATACCATAACCACCAGGACGATCAACAGCGCGAACTGCGCCATTGAGCGCGAGATGGTTCCGAGGAACACACCGAGCGCCGTCGCAAAGAACAGGTACAACAGGACGCCAGCGAACCACAGGACTAGCGATCCATGGATCGGAACCTTCAGGATCATTCGGACAACGAGGAACAGCGAAAGCATCGTGGCAATGAGAATCACGAGACCATTCGCCACGACCTTCGCCATCGCGATCTCGAAGGGGGTGAGCGGCATCACCAAGAGGTGCTCGAGCGTGCCGTGTTCGCGCTCACGGATCACTGCGGCTCCCGTGAGAACGATCGTGAGCAGCGACAACTGGTTAATGATGGCCACAATGCTCGAGAACCATGCCGAGATGCCGTTTGGGTTGAACATCTTGCGCTGCACGAGGTTCACGGGGCCGCTTGTGTCGACATCCGTGCGTTTGAGATAGGCCGCGAGGCGTTGGGTAATGATGTTGTGGATGTAGCCGGCGCCGATGCCCGCCTGCTGCATGGCGGTCGCGTCGATGTTCACCTGGACGTCCGGCTGACGTCCGGAACGCAAATCCCGTTCAAACTGGGGTGGAATCACGACGACGAACATGAAGCGGCCTTCGTCCATGACTCGCTCGATTTCGTCGGTTCGAATCCTCACTGGATACTGAAAGCGAGGGGGATAGAATGCATTGATCAACTCCTCCGACAGCGCGGTCTGGTCCTCGTCCGCGAAGGCAATCGAGGCATTGTTAACCTCGTTCGAGGTGCCGCTCGCCTGTTGGTAGATCGTCCACGTGAACGCGTAGAGCACGAAGAGCACCAATACCTTGTCACTCAGGACGCTGCGGAGCTCCTTAATCGCAAGCCAGAAGATGTTGGTTACGGAGTCCATCGCTACTTCTCCTGCTTCTTCAACCCGAGCATGCTTATGAACAGGAGTACGGGGATCCAGCAGAGGAGAACGAGCATGTCGTTCCACATGAGATCGGCTCCGAGCCCTTTCGTGTAGGCGCCCAGGCTCGAGTGCATGTAGTACGTCGTGGGCCAGATGGAGCCCACGACGCGCGCACTGCCCTCCAGGGTCGATATCGGCTGCAACATTCCTGAGAATTGGATCGATGGCTGAATCGTGAGAATAGCGGTGACGAACACGGCCGCGACTTGAGTGCTTGTGAATGTCGAAGTCGCCATTCCAAGTCCTGTCGTGACAAAGACGTAGATGAACGTACAAAGCGTCAGAAGCAGAAAGCTGCCCTTTATGGGGACACCGAACACGATCAAGGCAAGCGTCACGAGAATGAAGAAGTTGATCATGGCGATCGCGAGATAGGGCAGTTGCTTGCCGAGCAAATATTCCAGGCGTCCTGTCGGGGTAACGTAGAAATTGATGATCGAGCCCAACTCCTTCTCGCGCACGATGCTGACCGTCATTAGGACCGCTGGAATCAGGATGAGGAGTATCGCCGGTACGCTGGGCACGATCGAGTAGATGCTCTCGAACGTGGGGTTGTAAATATAGCGATCCTGGAAGTTCGCGGTGTACTTGGTCGGCCCTTGATAGAGCCGATTGCCGGGATCTGCAAGAAGGTTGCTCTGAACCCCCTCCATGTATCCCCTGATCGTCTCGGCACGGAAGGGGTTCGCGCCATCGATCTGGATGAGGACGTCAGGGGTGTTGCCGCGCCGCAAGTCGCGGCTGAAGTTCGGAGGGATCTCAACCACGGCCGCGACTTCGTCTGCCTGCATGCGATCGAGAGCATCCTCGTCGGAGAAGGTTGGTGATTGCCACCTGAAATATCGGGGTATCGATCTGAACTGCTCGAGGTACGTCCGGCTGTCCTGTGATTGATCGCGATCCAAGGCGGCCACTTTAATGTGCTCAACGTCCGTCGTAATGCCGAAGCCGCAGACCAGCATCAAGAGGGCCGATCCCAGGAAGGCGAATGTCAGCCGAATGGGATCGCGCATGATCTGAATCGCCTCGTTGCGCGCATAGGCCAACAGCCGGCGCAGGGGCAGAGGAAGCGCCGCCTTCTCATGTGCCGGAGCGGGAATGGACGCTGCGGCCACAGGTACCTCGCTCGCAATCTTCGCCTGTGTCGAACCTTTTGCCTCCTGCGCGATCCCGTCTTCCATGTAGCCGATGAACGCCTCCTCGAGATCCTTGGCGCCGCGCGCCTCAATCAACTTCTGAGGCGCATCGCAGGCGAGCACCTTGCCGGCATTCATCAGCGAGATGCGATCGCAGCGCATCCCTTCATTCATGAAGTGCGTTGTGACGAAGATCGTCACGCCCTGCTTCCGAGAGAGATCGGCCAGCAGCTCCCAGAAACTATCGCGGGCAACCGGATCGACTCCCGAGGTGGGCTCGTCAAGTATCAGTAACATGGGGTCGTGGAGCACCGCGACCGCCAGCGAGAGCCGTTGCCGCACGCCCATGGGCAGCGAGTCGGCCAGCGCATCGAGATGGGGACCCAAGCCGAATCGCTCGACCAGTTCTTCGATGCGCGCCTTGGCTTTGTCAGCCGGGATGTGAAAGAGACGCGCGTCCAATATGAGGTTCTCGCGCACCGTGAGCTCGCCCCAAAGCGAGAACGCCTGGGTCATGTACCCGATGTTGCGGCGGACATCCATGCTGCCTGCTTCAACCGAGTTACCAAAGATCTTCGCCGTGCCTTCAGTGGGAGGCTGGAGTCCGACGAGCATCTTCATTGTCGTCGACTTGCCGCAGCCGTTGGAACCGAGAAAGCCAAAAATCTCGCCGCGCTCGATCTGCAGGCTTACGTGATCGACGGCTGTGAAACTGCCGAAGCGCTTGGTCAGGCCGTACGCCTCGATAGCGATTTCGGGTTTGTCGCTTACGGAGCGTGGCGGAATCACGAGTTCCACATGGCCCTTGCGCTTTTCTTCCGGAAGCAAACCGACGAAGCAGTGCTCCAGATCCTTGGAGCCCGTGCGCTCCATGAGCTCAACCGGCGTCCCGGTCGCGAGGACTTTCCCCTCGTCCATCGCGACGATCCAATCCCATTGCTGCGCCTCGTCCATGTAGGCCGTCGCGATGACGACACTCATGTTTGGTTGAGTCTTGCGAATATCGTTGATGAGCGCCCAGAACTGGCGCCGTGAGAGCGGATCTACGCCTGTGGTCGGCTCATCAAGAATGAGGAGATCCGGGTCATGGACCAAGGCTCCGCATAGCCCTACCTTCTGTTTCATGCCTCCCGACAGCTTTCCCGCCGGACGATCGGGAAAGGGCCCAAGCCCGGTGGCATCGAGCAGCTCTTTGACTTTAACGGGGCGCTCACTCGGGGAGAGGCCAAAGAGCTGCGCCATGAAGTCCACGTTGTCGTGGACGCTGAGCTCCAGGTACAGGTTCTTGCCGAGGCCCTGCGGCATGTACGCGATCTTGGGGCACACGGCGCGCCGGTGCCGAAGCTGCCTCATGTCGCCGTCGAGCACCTCGACCTGCCCCTCCTGCATCTTCTTCGA
>Ga0210406_10002492_pt1 | contig 20981 bp, 21 predicted proteins | sample IncBWC30MmetaG_FD_155454 | JGI IMG/M metagenome (GOLD analysis project Ga0210406, IMG submission 155454) | Forest soil microbial communities from Barre Woods Harvard Forest LTER site, Petersham, Massachusetts, United States - Inc-BW-C-30-M | ecosystem: Environmental > Terrestrial > Soil >... | reverse complement strand
CCTCAACGAAAAGTCGGGTTTCCCATTCCGAACGCCGGCCTTCTGCTCGGCTTCCAGGGGACGACGACGGCTCGGCGAGAAGGAATATCGAGCCGCTTCAGTGACGCCGGGGGTTGCACTTCGCCCCAGAACTCAGGCCCACGTGAGGTTTGGCGGTAAGCCCTGATTGGACGTCGTAAGTGGGCAGGACGAGGGGGCAGAGGCCGAGCCGATGCGAATCGGGAATCATGCATTTTCTTGCGAAATGCTGAAATCAGTGTTATATCATTTCCCAACGGCCGGATGAAACCCGCCTTTGGGGACGCCCGCCGGCGAGGAGACGGGAAGAGAGAACGCGCTTGTGACATTTGAGCGACAGTGTGACACGGGAAAAGATTTTTTTATTTGAATCCGCCGTAACCCATTGAAAAGTCTCGATTCGAAAAAATAAACGCTAGTAAACGCTAGCTATTTTACCTAGCGTTTATTAGCTTTTATTGGCGTTTATGCGGAGTTATTTGAATCCCGGACCATCCCTCCGAGAATCGGTTTGGGCTGCGGCGGGAAGGCGGTTCTGGCAAATCGAGGCGCCGCTCCGAGCCTGCGCGACAGTGCAGCATTCCCCAAGCAATTGGCTTGGTTGCGCCGGAAAAGCCGCTATCAGTGTTCCTCCGCGCCGCCCTTCGCGGCGGCCCGATCGTGAGGCAATGGGGCCGACCATGGACACGGCTTATATATCGGCGATTTCAGCGCTCGCCGGCTCGGTGATCGGGGGTCTCACCAGCGGCTTCACAACCTGGCTCAGCCAGCGCTCCCAGGCCCGGGCGGGCATGGTGGCTCACGATCTCGCGCGCCGCGAAGATCTGATCAGGGATTTCATCGTCGCGGCGTCCAAGGCCTATGGCGACGCCATCATCAATAGCGAGCCGAAGATGCCGGAACTGGTCGATCTCTACGCGATGGTCAGCCGGATGAGGGTCTTAGGTATGAGCAAAACGACCGCGTGCGCGGACGTTGTCATGCACTCAATCGTCGAGACCTACTTCACGCCGAATCGGACGCTCGCCGATCTCAGGGAGATCACGAAGACCGGGCACGGCATCGATCCGCTGAAGGACTTCAGCACAGCGGCTCGCGAGGAACTGCACGCGTTCGCGTTGCTGTGAGGAGACGGCGCTTTCGGGTTCTAGCCGGAGATCTCCTCCAAAGCCAGATTGGTGGTGCGCGGTCCGAAGAGGCCGATCGTCGCCATCACCACGCCCATCGCCGCTGCGATGAAAATAAAGACGCCGATGGCGCCCGCGCGCTCGAGCACGAAGGCGATGACGAACGAGCTGAAAATGACCGAGAGCCGGCTCCACGAATAGACGAAGCCGGCGGCGCGGGCGCGAATCCCGGTCGGGAACAGCTCCTGCTGGTAGGCGTGGAAGCTGAACGACATGATGTTGGCGGCGAGGGTCAGTCCCACCCCCATCGTGACGATGAGCGCCGAACCGAGCGCTTGGCCAAAAATGAGGCCGCAGACGAGAATGGCGCCAGCCGCGGCGACGATGATCCATTTGCGCTCGAACCGGTCGCCGAGAAAGAATCCGAGGAGCGGCCCGATCGGGGCCGCGAGCGCGATTACGGTCGTGTAGCCGAGGGTGGTCGAGACCGTGATCCCCTGCTTGACGAGGAGCGATGGCACCCAATTGTTGAAGCCGTAATATCCGACCGTCTGAAAGATATTAAAGACGCTCATCAGGATAACCCGGCCGCGAACGCCGGGAAGCCATAAGTCCCGAAAGCTGCTCGCTGGTGAAACCGGCTCCTCGGGGCCGGGCGGCGGCAGCGGCCGGCCATACTCCGCCTCGACCTTCGCTTCGATTCCGCGCAAGACTTGGTCCGCCTCGGCGAGCTTCCCATGCTTGGCGAGCCAACGTGGGCTTTCCGGTAGCCCCCGCCGCAAAAAGACGACAACCGGCGCGGCGATCACCCCGATCAGCACCACCCAACGCCAACCCTCTAGGCCCAATGGCGCGCTCGGCACCAGCATGTAGGCAAGGAACGAAACGACCGGCACGGCGACGAAGCCAATCGCCTGGTTAATTGCGAAGGCGCGCCCGCGCAGGCCCTTAGGCGCAAGCTCGCTCAAATAGGCGCCGATCGTCACCATCTCGACGCCGAGGCCAATGCCGCAGATGAGGCGCCAGAAGTTGACGCCGGCGGCGTCATGCTGAAGCGCCACCATGACGTTGGCAGCCGAATACCAGAGCAGCGACCAGGTGAAGATCGCCCGGCGGCCGAACCAGTCGGCGAGAAAGCCGCAGAGCAGGGTGCCAATAAAGAGGCCAGTGAACAGGGCGGCGATGAAGCCCGCCACTCCGGCCGTCCCGAAAAGGCCCGTGGTCGTTGCAGTGAGCACGCCCGACTTGACGAGGCTCGGGGCGACATAGGCCGAAAACAGGAGGTCGTAGAACTCGAAGAACATGCCGAAGCCGAGCAGCGTGACGATTGTCCAGATCGTGCGCGTCGCCGGCAGCCGGTCGATGCGGGCCGAAATCGTGCCCGCGCTTCCCGCAGCTGGCCCGCTGTCATTCATGTTTCCTCGCCTGCCGCGGCTCGCGCGTATGCCTCGCGCGCTCGGACCGCCTTTAAGACGCGCGCTTACGGCTCGGTGTCAAATACGCTTCCGCTTCCAGCCTTTCTGAAAGCGCCGGCCCGGCGGCGGGCTAAGTCTGGTTCAGCATCGCGCGATCGACGCTCAAGGGGCCACCGCCCGCAAAGGCGAAATAGAGGAATATGAAGCAGAACAGGACCGCCAATTCTCCGGCGTTGACCACCGGATAGAACGAGCGCGGCGCATGCGCCATGAAATAGGCGAAGGCCATCTCGCCCGAAAGGATGAACGCCACGATCCTGGTATACCCGCCGATAAGAAACAAGAAAGCGCCGACGGTTTCAAGGATCGCCGCGAGAATGAGGAGGCCGCTCAGCGAGGGGACGGGCGAGGGGGCGGGAAAGTTGAACACTTTCGAAAGCCCGTGCTGCAGAAACAAAAGCCCAATGACAATGCGCAGAATGCTGAGGATATAGGGCCTAAATCTCTCCATCCTGGCGTAAATGGCAGTCATAATCGCCTCCCACCCGTGTTGGCTTCCCGCCGTCCTCCCACGAGGACGATTCGCGTCTAGGTCGGCAGTTAACACCGCAGCCGCGCTTCGCCACGCGAGTTTCGTCTTCATGCGGTAGCAATCCTGAATCACATTCGCTTGATCGATGATGCCGCCGTCTGCTCTCGTACGTTCTTTGGCCGCTTCGACTTTCGTTCGGCGCCTCGCGACTGCGCTCGTTTACCTCGTCTTTGCCGGTTTCGCCGTGGCTCAGGACGCGCCGCTCAAGGTCGCGGTCTACGACGTGCCTCCTTACGGCCATGTCGAGCCCGACGGTTCGATTGACGGCCTCAGCGTCGATTTGTGGCGCCGCGCTGCGGAGAGCCTCGGACGCGAGTACCATCTCGTCCCGGTCACGCAGATGGAGGAGATCCTCAAGGGTCTCGAGCGGAAGGATTATGACGCGGCAATCGGCGCGATAACAATCACGCCAGCCAGACTCGCGCGGGTGGACTTCAGCTACCCGGCGCATCGTTCGGGGGTTGCGGTTGCGGTGCGCCAGGACGCCGGGCCTATGTCGGCGTTGGCCAGCTACGGGTCCGTTCTCGGGGAGCTGACGCCCCTTGTCGCGCTCACCTTCGCGCTTCTCATCGTCATGGGTGTCGCGATGTGGCTGGCCCGAGCGGCCAATGCGGCCTCATGGCCACGAGTCGGTCGTCGACACTCTGCGCGACGGCATCTATTGGGCGGTCGTGACGATGACGACGGTCGGCTATGGCGACAAGACGCCTAAGACCACAGCGGGCCGGGTCATCGCGGTCGTTTGGATGCTAGCCAGCGTCGCGCTGGTTTCGATCCTGTCGACCTCGATCGTCTCGAGAATGAACCGCTGATCGCGTGGTCGGCGGTCTCCGACTGACGGAAGCCGATCTCGCCGGCAAGCAGCTCGCCGCGGTCGCTCATTCTTCGGGGGCCGAGTATCTCGATGAACGTCATTTGCGCTACGCGTCCTTCGATGATCTCGCCGCCGCCTTGGCTGCGCTCGGCCGCGGGGAAGCCGACGCTGTCGTCAACAGCATCGGCGCGCTGCAGTATCTCGTCTCCACGCGCTTTAAGAATACGATCAGGCCGCCCCACGGCGTTCTCGAGCCCGCCTATATGGCCATCGCGCTCCCGCCCGGCAGCCCGCTCAAGAAACCGATCGATGAGGCGCTGGTCGGGATCACAGCAAGCCAGGAGTGGCGCCAGGTCGAGGATGGCTACTTCGGCCCGCAGCAATAGTCACTCGCGCACGGGCCCGAGGCGCTTTGCACTTGGATGGAGTCGGTTTGCTCCTTCTGGGCAGCGGGCCGCGACCTTGGTTCGGTCGAATCCGTTTGGGTTTTCTTGGCTCCTGGCCGTTTCGCTCCGAAGGCCCGCGCCATGAGGGTTGGATTTGTTTGGATTTCCTTGGATTCTCTCGTGCGAATCGAGACTTATCAATGGGTTACGCGGCACAAAGTGGGGAAACTTTTTTCTCGCGCCTTCTCCCTGGCGTCGAGAGGCGCCGGGACGGGAGCGTGCGATCGAGGCCATGCGGAAGCGCAGGATTGTTCACGGGGCAAGCTTAACCAGATTTCTGATTTTCTGCAATAGATTATCGTCCCAGCCGCTCCCTTTCGGCCGCCTCAATCCAAAAGCAGGCTCGCTCTAGGCGAGACGGAAGTGCTGCTCGCCGCCGGCAGGCGCTTCGCCGACCACCATTCCGCGCTCGCTCAAATCCTCGAGATGGGCAAGGGTCGAAAGGCCAGCGGCATGCGTCAAGGATGGGCTTAGGCCGACATAGATCCTGGCGACGAGGGCCGGAATCGTCTGCGGGCCATTCGCCAGCGTGTTCAGGATCGAGACTTCGCGCTGGCACCGGTGATGGATCAGCGCGCGTAAGTACCGTTGCGGCTCGACGACGGGGCCGCCATGACCGGGCCAATAGATCGTCTCGGGGCGCCCGCGCGTCTTGTCGAGCGAGTCCATATAGGCGCGCATCGAGCCGTCGGGCGGCGCGACGATTGACGTCGACCAGCCCATGACGTGATCGCCGGAAAACAGCGCGTTTTCCTCCAGAAGCGCGAAACATAGATGATTGGAGCAATGTCCGGGCGTGGCGACGGCCTCGATCGTGTAACCGTCGCCTAACCAAGGCTCGCCGTCGCCGAGAACTAAGTCAGGCGAATAGTCGCGGTCATGTGCGGAATCGAGTCCGGTCGAGCCGTCGCCGCGGGGCGTAAACGGTGCGGCGCCGACCACCCGCGCGCCCGTCGCCGCGCGAAGCTTCCTTGCGCCGATGCTGTGATCGCGATGGGTATGGGTGATAAGGATTGTCTCGATCTGCTCGCCGTCAACCGCGGCGAGCAGCGCGGCGAGATGCGAATCGTCGTCGGGGCCCGGATCGACAATCGCGACCCGCCCTTGGCCCACGATATAGGTGCAGGTGCCGTTGAAGGTGAAGGGCGAGGGGTTCGGTGCGACCAAGCGGCGCACCATCGGCGAAACCCGGGTCAGAGCGCGCGGCGGCGGCTCTCGCGCGGCGGCGAAAAGCGCGGACTCATTCTCGTCATCGGCCATCGCGCGCTCTTTGCTGTCCCGTCCACCCGAGCGGCTCGCCGCCTTGTCATGATAGTCGGCCTCAGGCAATGTGGCGAAGGGCCGCTTCGCGCCAAGTCTTACAGGATATTCCCATGACTCTTCACACGGCGCCAGCCGCCATTCGGTCGTCGGCGGAACGGATTGGGCAGGGCTTCGTGCTCGCGCTCGGCGGATCGCTCCTGCTCGCCATTTCGGCCAAGGTTCAGGTTCCCTTCTATCCGGTGCCGCTGACGCTGCAGACGCTCGTCGTGCTCCTACTCGGCGCGGCGCTTGGCGCGAGGCTCGCAGCCGCCTCGGTCGCGCTCTATCTGATCGAGGGTCTGGCGGGCCTGCCGGTCTTCGCCGGCGCGGTCGCCGGACCTGGCTACATGGCGGGGCCAACCGGAGGATTTCTCCTAGGATTCCTGGCCGCGGCGGCGCTAATCGGCTTTGCCGCCGACCGGCGGTGGGACCGCTCCTGGATCAGGCTCCTCGGGTCGCTGAGTCTCGGCCACGCCATCGTATTCGCCTTTGGCTTTCTGTGGCTCTCCCAGTTCGTTGGCGCGGAGAAGGCGTTCGCCGCGGGCGTCGCGCCTTTCGCGCTTGCGACGGTCGTCAAGACCCTGCTCGCCGTCGCGCTGGTTGGCGCGGGCAGGAGTGCGCTCGAGCGAAGGGGCCGCTCCTAGGACTGGCGCGAATCGGCGTGGCGGCGGCCCCCGATCGCCAAGGGCCGCCTTCCCGAGCGGCTTTCGCCCGATTCGTGAGCCTGGCGACGCGCTGGAGCGATAACGACGCCTACGGTCACCTCAACAACGTCGTCTATTACGCGCTGTTCGATTCCGCGGTAAACGCGATCCTCATCGAGGCGGGGCTGCTCGATCCGGCTTCGAGCCCGGTCATCGGCCTGGTCGTCGAAAGCAATTGCCGCTTCTATGCCAGCCTCACCTATCCCGAGCCGGCCGAAGTCGGCGTCGCGGTCGAGCATCTCGGCCGCTCCTCTGTGCGTTACCATCTCGCAGTGTTCAAAGCCGGGGCTAAAGAGGCCGCCGCGGCTGGCCGCTACACCCACGTCTATGTCGAGCGGGCGACGAACCGTCCGGCGCCGATCCCCGAGGGGCATCGGCGGTTGATGGAAGGCCTGAAGGCGCCCTGACGACCTGGGGCCGCGTTACCGGTTCCGGACGGCGATCATGGCGTCGCGTAGAACGTTGACCTCGTCGCGCGCTTCCTGCTGCCGCCACACCATGACGTCCCGGATCGACAGCATGCCGACCAGCTTTCCGCCGTCCATGATCGGCAAATGGCGAACGCGGTGTTTGTTCATGAGCTTCTCCGCCTCGATCATGGTCGTTTCCTGCGTGCAGGTCGTGACCTCGCGAGTCAACAGGTCGCGAACGTGCATATCCGCGAGCCTGGCTCCGTCCTTCGCGAAAGCGCGCACCACATCGCGCTCGGAGATGATGCCGACCAGGGTCCCCTGAGCGTTGCAGACCGGGAAGGCGCCGATGTTGAGCGCGCTCAGCCGCGTGCAGATGGACGTGATCGATTCTTCGGGAATGCACGTCGCGAGAGACTGACGATTGGATTTCAGGACGTCTGCGACCCTCATGGAGAGCCTCCACTCGAAGGTTCGAATAGTTCGCCCGTACGCCCGTCCAGACTGTGCCGCTGGAGTTGGTCTGAAACAAGGCCGGCGTTGTCGGAGGCTTGCGCGCCCTTGATCATGGGCTTGGTTTGAGGCATACGAGCGCCTCCTCATTATCCGCCGGTGGGTTCGTCCCTCGCGGGAAGACCTTCTGGTGATGTCGTGAAAGTCCGTAATTCGCTGAAATCCTTGCGCAACCGCCATCGCGACAACCGCCTCGTGCGTCGCAAGGGCCGCGTCTACATCATCAACAAGACGCAGAAGCGCTACAAGGCGCGGCAGGGATAGCCGCCTCATCGCCGATTTTTTTGACGAGGGCCGGCCCGCGCGTTAGAATTGTGCGATGCGGCATCCCGCGCGCGCTCTCTTCGCCAGCCTAGCGATCGCGGCCTTTCTGGCCGGCGCGTCGGCGTGGGCGGACGAACCGCCGGCTGCGCCTGAAGCCACCCCGGACGCGCAGGCCCCTCAGGCCAAGCCGGACGGGCCGGCGCCGCAGGCGAAAAAGGACGAGCCGCCGGAGAAAACGCCCGCGGAAGAGCGCGCCGAGCTCTACATGCGGCTCGCGGCCTCAAAGGACGCGGACGAGACTTCTGGGATCATCACCCGGCTTCTGCACAACTATTCGGAATCCGGTTCGGACACCGCCGACCTCCTGCTTCGGCGGGCGCGCCAAGCGATCGGGGTCGAGAACTATTCCAACGCGCTCAAAATCCTCGATGCGACGATTGCGCTCCAGCCGGACTGGGCGGAGGGCTGGAACGCCCGCGCCACCACCCGTTACCTCGACGACGACTATAAGGGCTCGATGGCCGACATTGCGCAGACGCTCAAGCGCGAGCCCAAGCACCTCGGGGCGCTCATGGGGATGGGGATGATCCTCGAGGCGCGCGACAAGCGCGAAGAGGCGCTCAAGGTCTATGAGCGCGTCCTGGAGATCGCGCCGCACTGGCGCAACGCCCAGGAGGCGGCCGACAAGCTCAAGGCGGCGCTGGCCGGCAGCGAGCTTTAGCGCCGGCTGGCGGGCATTGCAGACGCGCTCTGGGCCGGCGCGCACTTCCGCACGCGACCCAATCTTTTCAAGTGATTAGGCGCCTTTTTGCGCTAATCGAGAAGGGCCGGATGGCCCTGCTCGGCCTCGCGCCGACGCTTGCAGTCTGCGCGGCCTGCTGTTAGTGTTGTCTGAGACAACACTAACAGACAAGAGCCACCGCCATGACGCTCACCGACGAGATCCGCGCCTTCAACCGCTTTTACACGCGCGAGATCGGCCTCCTGAACTGCAGCCTGCCGGCGACCGACCTGTCCCTGCCCGAGGCGCGCGTTCTTTACGAACTGGCCCAGGCGCCCGAGGACGGGCGAACCGCGGCGGAGATCGGCCGGGCGCTCGACATGGACAAGGCGCATCTGAGCCGCATCGTGGCGCGCTTCGTCACGCGCGGGTTAGCGACCAGCCGAGTCAGTCCAAACCATCGTAAGCACAGGCTTATCTCGCTCACCGACGCTGGGCGAAAAGTCTTCGCGGGAGCCGAGGCCGCCGCCCGGGGCCAAGTCGACGCCCTGCTCGAGCCTATCGACCCCGGTGGCCGCAATCGCATCGTCGAGGCGATGCGCGACATCCGCAGGGCGCTGAAGGATCGCGAGGCGGCGCACGGGCAAGTGAGCCTGCGGCCGCTGCGGCCGGGGGATGTCGGCTGGATCATTCATCGCCAGACGGTCCTTTACACCCAGGAATACGGCTGGGACTGGACTTATGAAGGGCTCGCCAGCCGCATCCTTGGCGCCTTCGTCGCCGAATTCGACGCGTCCCGCGAAGATGGCTGGGTCGCCGAGCGCGGCGGCGCGACCGTCGGCTCGATTTTCCTAATGAAAAGCGACGATCCTCGGATCGCGAAACTCAGGCTGCTCTATGTCGAGCCAAGCGCCCGCGGGGCAGGCGTCGGGCGCAAGCTGGTGGACACGTGCGTCGCTCGCGCGCGAGAGTTCGGCTACCGCCAGCTTACCCTGTGGACCAACGACATTTTGTTCGCCGCGCGCCGCATCTATCAGGCGGCGGGGTTCAGCCTCGTCAGCGAAGAGCCGCATCACTCGTTCGGCCATGACCTCGTCGGGCAGACCTGGACGCTTGAACTGGGATGACGCAACTGCATCGCGGTTATCGGCTGGACCCGTTTCGACCGACGCTAAGCGGAAATTCCCGGGCGAGCGGCCAAACTCGGACAGTGGATCTCTTAACCGCCGCCCCTGCCGCCACCCGCTCCCATGCCTCCTGAGGGGGTCTGTGCCCCCCTGCCGCTGAACGGCTGAGCGCCGATGGCGCCGGGCCCCCCGCTGCTGGACGGCTGAGCGCCGACGCCAACGAGAGGCCGGAAGGATCGCCTGCCGCCGAACGACTGAGCCGAACCAATGCCGCCGAGCGATGGGGACGCTCGTAAGCCGCCAACGGGCGGAGCCAGAGCGGTCGGCGGAACCCGACCAAACAATCCTCGTTCGATCAGCATTCTCGTCTCTTCGTCGCGATTGAGCGACTGTCCAACCGGCGCTCTGCTCTCGGTCGGATCAACGCCCTTGAGCGGCTGGACGCCTCAAAAGCGGGGGGCGCTGAACGGCCGAGCGCCGATGGCGCCGGGCCCCCTACCGCCAAACGGCTGCGCGCCGACGCCAACGAGAGGCCGGAAGGTCGGATCAACGCCCTCGGGCGCCGGCTGTACGCCTCCGAAGCGAGGCTTGACGCCGGCGGTTGACGACCGACCCCTTTCAAGAGGGGCCCTGATCCCCTCGAGCCAAGGCTGATCGCCGCTAAGCGGTAGTCGGGCGCCCTCCCCCTCCGTCCCAGGACGCTGCCACTTTTGCGGCAGCGGGGCCGCAAGGGGACCCTCGACACGAGACGGGCCCACCCAGCGTCCGCGGAAACCAGGATTGATGTTCGCCGCGGGCGTTCCGCCTCCAAACAGGGCGCGGACCGCCGCATCGCGGTAAGGAACATTACCCCTGTGGGCGGGGTCATGGCGCCACTCCTCGCCGAGCGCGTGGTCGCGGTCCCTCTCTCGGTCGCGGTCCCGGTCCCGGTCAAACAGGGCCAGTCGCTTGCGGTCGATCTCGATATGCCGCGTGCGAAAGTTCAATACGAACGGCACGATGATCGGGCCGCTGATCCAACCGCACCCGCCGATAGTCGCGCCAGCGAAGATGGGAAAAAACGGCGGATAGTCGGGGTAGGGCCAAGGACCGTAGGCGAATGAAGGATCGCAAATCGGCACGTAGGCGACCTCTGGACTCGGGGTCTCGATCGTAACCGTTTCTTCGATACGCGTGGGCTCCTGCTCCGTGCGTACGATCTCTTGCGACGTCGTGACCAGCCTGCCCGCCAATTGAGCCCGACGGCGAAGCCGCTGAACGGCGTCCATAAGGGCGGCCGGATCGGCGAGGTACGCTTCTCCAAGCTGCTCGGTCCATTCGAGGTTGGCGTCCAGCATGCGTAGGATACGCGGGAAGGGTGTGAGCGACTTCACGCTAGGGTCCCATGACTTCTGCTGCAGGGCTGCGAACAGCTGGTCGCCCTTGAGGGCGGCGTTCTGAGGATCTTGCACCCAGCGTGCAGCCTCCACGACGTCAAGCGGATAGGTCGCGGCCGCGAGAACGTCGGCTAGCAGATCGTCGGGATAAAGCGCGATTGGCGCGAGCATTTGCCCGAGACGGGCGGGCAAGAGTGGCGAAGCCGGCTTGGTCTGCGGCGTTGTGGGACTTTCAGCCTGCGGCGCGGGGGGCGTCGGCCAGGAAGGCGACTGCGCGCTCGCCGCCCCGCCGTCGCCAGGATTGTGGCTAGAGCGGCGCCTACCATGGCGCGCCTCAATGTCTTCGTCGTGAGCTTCATTTGCTTCGTCCCCAGCGAATGCGCCAAGAGGGCGCACACGAATGAACACTTTAGCAGGCTGCCGCATTCGCCGGCGCTGCTGGAGCCGCGCCGACGGCGCTCCTCATGTGCTAAATGGAACGGCGGCGACGGGGCGCCACGAGCGGGACCCGGAAGATTGCGGCGATCCTCCCCGCCGGACATCGTCGGCTCCAGCCTTTTTACGGGCGCTGGCGCGGGTGCGCGCGCTGTGCAGCGACCCGATCGACCCAATCGAGTCGCCTCCCGGTGTAACGCCGCGAGCCGCAATCGCCACCGTTGGCGCTTGACACCGCAGCGATCGCCCCGACAGAAGGCGCGTGCGTTATAAAAACACAGGGGCGCGCAAGGCGCATACATGCTGACGCCAGACGAACTTGCCGCGATTCCGATCTTTTCCACGCTTTCGCCGGTCGCTCTGGGGGATGTCGCGCGGGCGGCTGCGGACATCCATCTGAATGCCGGAGAGTACGCGGTCTATGAGGGCGAGCCGGCGGCTCTATTCGTCGTGCTCGAGGGAACAATCGAGGTCGTCAAGCTCGTCGATGGCGTCGAGCGCAAGCTTGGAATGCGCGCCGCTGGCAATCTTTTTGGCGAGATTCCTCTGGTTTTCGGCGCGCAGTTTCAGGCGGGCTTTCGGGCTACCGAGCCGACGCGTGTCCTGAAGGCGGACGCGCGGCTCTATTACGAGCTCGCCGCTTCGTCGCCTGAGCTTGTGAGGACGATGAACACACTCGCCCACGATCGCATCGGGGGCTTGCAGAAGCTTGCGGCGGAGCCGCACAATGCTCAAGCCACGCTGCTCGGAAACCGTTGGGACAGCGCCTGCCTCGATCTTCGCCGCTTTCTCGAACGGAACCAGATTTCCTTTAGCTGGCTGACGCTGGACGATCCCAATCTCGCCGACCACTGGTCCGGGCCGACGCCGCTGGAGAGCGATTGCCCGGCGCTGCGGCTCGCCGACGGGACAACGCTCATAAGGCCGCAGCCGCGAGAGTTCGCAGCGCTGCTCGGCCTTCAGACTGCTCCGCGCTTTCAGGAATATGACACAGTCATCATCGGCGGGGGACCAGCGGGCCTCGCCGCCGCCGTCTATGGAGCCTCAGAGGGCCTACGCACGATCGTCGTCGAGCAGGAGGCGCCTGGAGGCCAAGCTGAGACGTCGTCGCGAATCGAAAACTACCTCGGGTTTCCGAGTGGGATCTCGGGCTCGGAACTCGCAAGCCGAGCGCTTCGGCAGGCCAAACGCCTAGGCGCTGAGATTCTCGTCGCGCGCAAGATTGTCCGCCTCGATGCTCACCCTCGACGGATCGTGCTCGACAACGAGGAGGTCCTGAATGCGCGGACAATCATTGTCGCCTCCGGAGTGAGCTGGCGTCGTCTCGCCGCCGACGGGTTCGACCGCCTGCTCGGCAAGGGGATTTTCTACGGCGCGGCGCGGAGCGAAGCGGGCATCGCGCACGGGCTCGACGTGCATCTTATCGGCGCCGGAAATTCGGCCGGCCAGGCCGCCATGTTTTTCGCCAATCACGCGCGAACCGTGACCCTGATCGTGCGCGCCGACGCGCTCGAAAAAAGCATGTCGCACTATCTGATCGATCAGATCCGCAGCAAGTCGAACATTCGGACGGCGCTGCGCTCCGAGGTCAAGGCGGTTTATGGCGACACTCACCTGACCGCGATCGACATTTTCGATCGCGGCGCCGATGAAGTCCGCCGAGAAGAGTCGGGTGGGCTGTTTGTGTTCATCGGCGCCGACGCCGAAACCAGTTGGCTGCCGCCTGAAATCGCACGTGACCCGCGAGGCTATATTCTGACCGGCGGCGACGTCGTCAAAGCGGGCCGCTGGAAGGAGAGCCGCGACCCCTATCTCGTCGAAACCAGCGTGCCAGGCGTGTTCGCCTGCGGAGATGTGCGCTACAGCCCCGTGAAGCGCGTCGCCTCCGCCGTCGGCGAAGGCAGCATCGCGATCGCCTTTGTCCACCAATATCTGGCAAGCGCCGGAGCTGCGTAGCGCCGCGCGATGAGCGAGACCCGGAAAATCGCAGCGATCCTGGTCGCCGATGTCGTCGGCTACAGCCGGCTCGCAGGCGCGGACGAGGAGCGAACGCTGGCGCGGTTGCGCGCGCTCCTCGGCGATCTGATCGAGCCCGCGATCGCCGCGCACCATGGCCGAATCGTCAAGCGCACCGGCGACGGGTTCATCGCTGAATTCCGCAGTGTGGTCGATGCGGCCCGTTGCGCAATCGAAGTGCAGACCGGGATGATCGAGCGCAATGCGGGCGTCGCGCCCGACAGGCGGATTGAATTTCGTATCGGAATCCATTTGGGCGACGTGGTCGAAGAGGCGGACGGCGACCTCGTGGGCGACGGCGTGAACATCGCTTCGCGGCTGGAGGGCCTATGCGCGCCCGGAGCGATCTGCCTGTCGGAGGACGCCTATCGCCAGCTCAAAGGGCGGCTCGATCTCGCCGTCAGCGATCTGGGCTTGAAAGAGCTCAAGAACATCGCCGATCCGATCCGCGTCTACTCGCTTGAGGTCGGCAAGGCCGCGAAACCGGCGCTCGCCTCTACAGCGGAAAAATCCGCCCCGCCGCGCCACTCGATCGTCGTTTTGCCGTTCGCCAATATTGGCGGCGACCCGGAACAGGAGCACTTCGTCGACGGGGTCACGGAGAGTCTCACCACCGATCTCTCGCGTATCCGCGGCGCCGTCGTGATCGCCCGCAACACGGCTTTCACTTACAAGGGCAAGCCGCTCGACGTGAAAGCCATCGGCCGCGACCTGAACGTTCGCTATGTCCTCGAGGGCAGCGTCCAGCGGGCGGCAAACCGCATGCGCGTCAACGTGCAGCTCGTCGACGCCGAGTCCGGCAGTCATCTCTGGGCCGAGCGGTTTGACAAGCCGCTGACCGACCTCTTCGACATGCAAGACGAAATCGTTGCGCGTCTGGCGAACGCGCTGAACGCCCAGCTCATCGCCGCCGAGGCGCGACGCGCCGAACAGGCGCCCACCCCCGACTCGATCGACCTCTTTTTTCAGGGGTTGTCCTGGTTCGGTCGGGGCCGGTCCCCGAACCATATTGCGCAAGCACGGCGGTTTTTCGATCGCGCGCTCGCCGCCGACACCGATAATGTCGACGCACTCATTGGATCGGCGGCGGCCGACATTGCCGACGGCGGAAATTCTTTTGTTGCCGACCCGGCGGCGGCCTTCGCCGCGGCCGAAGCGAAGCTGACGAAAGCTCTATCGTCATTCCCGAATCACACGCACGGCCATGCCTTTCTCGGGTACGTTGAGATCCTGACGAAGCGCGCGCTTGAGGGCATCGCCGAATGTGAGCATGCGCTGGCGCTGGATCGAAATCTCGCCGACGCTCATGCCTACATCGGCCTTGGCAAGATCTTTACCGGCCGCGCCGAGGAAGCCGAGGCCCACATTGACCAGGCGCTCCGCTTGAGCCCGCGCGACCCATCGGCTTACGTGTGGCTGACTGAAGTCGGCATTGCGAAAAATCACCTGGGTGATTGCGAGCAAGCGGTCTTATGGTGTCGGCGGGCGATCGAAGCCAATCGGAATTATCCCGAGGCTCATTTCCACTTGGCCGCCGCCCTTGCGCGGCTGGGCCGGCTCGATGAGGCGCGTTCCGCGGTCACTGCTGGCCTTGCGCTCAATCCGTCCTTCACCGTCTCGCGCGCGCGGATAAACTGGACTGCGATGAGCGACGACCCGACGCATCCTCAGCAGCTCGCGCCCATTTTCGAAGGCCTGCGCAAAGCCGGGCTCCCCGAACAATGACGACCCGCGGCCAAAGTGAAGAGAAAACCATGGAGCATCGTCCGTTCGGTTCGACGAAGCGCGGCGTCGCGGTCATCGGCCAGGGAACCTGGAATATCGAGCAGGCGGATTCCATGACAGCGATCGCCGCTTTGCGCCGAGGCCTCGATCTCGGCATGACGCATATCGACACCGCGGAGATGTATGGTTCGGGCGCGGCGGAGACTCTGGTCGGGGAGGCGGTCGTCGGGCGGCGCGACGAGGTCTTCCTCGTCTCCAAGGTGCTGCCGAGCAACGCATCGCGGAAGGGGACGATCGCCGCGTGCGAGCGGTCGCTCAAGCGGCTCGGGACTGACCGCCTCGATTGTTGCCTTCTCCACTGGCGCGGATCGCACCCTCTTGAGGACACGGTCGCCGCCTTCGAGCAACTGCGCGCCGACGGCAAGATCCAGTCGTGGGGCGTCAGCAATTTCGATGTGGACGATCTCGACGAAATCCGCGAGACCGCGGGGGCGGGCAAACCCGCTTGCAATCAGGTGCTCTACCACTTGCAGGAGCGCGCGATCGAGCACGCGGTGATCCCGTGGTGCGAAGCGAACGGCGTCGCCGTCGTCGCCTATAGCCCATTCGGCCACGTTGGCGGATTTCCGGGTCCGCATACCGCGGGAGGGCGGGTGCTGAAGGCAATCGCCGACCGGCATAATTCCACGCCGCGCCAGGTCGCGTTGCGTTTCCTGACCCGGCGAGCGTCGCTGTTTGCGATCCCCAAGGCGTCAAACCCGGAGCACGCCGAAGAGAATGCGGGCGCGGCCACGCTTAATCTCAGCGCCGCCGAGCTTTCGAAGATCGACGCCGCATTTCCGCTTGGGGCCCGTCCACGCTCGCTGCCAATGCTTTGAGGCTCAGAAACGAAAGTACAGGAAGGGGCTATAGGCGCCGGCCGCGACCGTGATCATGGAAAAAATCAGGAGCGCGAAAGTCAGGGCGACGTCCGCAGGCGCGCGCACAAGCAAAGGCGGCGTCCATTTGGCTGGCCATCGCGGCGCAACCGCCAGCACACAGCCGATGATGAGCGTCATGATCGCGCGGTCGTTGAGCGCGTCGTGCATGTCGAAGCTGATTTCGCTCAAGCCGTTTTGGCCAACCAGGCTCGCGTAATACCCGATCGCCTCCGACAGATCCGTTGAGCGGAACAGCACCCAGCCTCCCATAACGACGAGCAGCGCATAAGCCCATCGTGCTGGACTCGCGACCCGGGCGAGCGCGGAGCCTAAGCCAAGGCGCTCGATCACCAGGAAGGCGCCGTGCCAGACGCCCCATAGGACGAACGTCCAGTTCGCCCCATGCCAGAGCCCGCAGAGCAGGAACACCATGATGAGATTGCGGTACGTCTGCGCATCGCTTCCGCGGTTGCCGCCGAGCGGAATGTAAAGGTAGTCGCGCAACCACGACGACAGCGACATGTGCCAGCGACGCCAGAATTCGGTGATCGAAAGCGACGTGTAGGGCATGCGGAAATTGCGCGGGAATGTGAACCCGAGCACGATGCCGAGGCCAATCGCCATGTTGGAATAGCCGGCAAAGTCAAAATAGATTTGCACCGTGTAGGAAATCAGGCCGATCCACGCCTCAGCCATAGAGTGATGAGGGACCGTGTTGAACGCGACCTGAACGAGCGGCGCAACGACATCGGCCACCAGCACCTTCTGGGCGAGGCCGATAATGAAGATCCGGGCGCCCACGGACGCCCGTCCGAGTGTGAACCGGCGGGCGTCCAGTTGGCGCGCGACGGTCTTGTAGCGAACGATCGGTCCCGCAACCAGTTGCGGGAACAGGGAAATGTAGAGCGCGATGTCGACCGGGTTGCGATTGGCTCTAAACCGACGACGGTAGACGTCGATGATGTAGGACAGGCAATGGAAGGTGAAAAACGAGATGCCGAGCGGCAGCGCAATGTCGGTCTGGAATGACGGCGTCCCGAGCGGACTGAAAAGGGTGGTCAGGTTAGCGGTGATGAAATTGGCGTATTTGAAGATTCCGAGCAGCAACAGATTTCCGGCGACCGCGACCCCAAGTGCAAACCGGCGGGACGAGCCCTCTCGCGCGTCAATCAGCAAGCCCGCGCAGAAATTGAAGGCGATCGAGAGCAGAAGAATGATGACGAACCGAGGCTCTCCCCAGGCGTAGAACAGCAGGGAAAACAGAAGCGTGACGATATTCTTGGCTTGGACGGTGGGCGTTAGGAAATAGGCGGCCAGGAAAATGGGCAGGAAGTAGAACAGAAACGTTATCGACGAAAACACCATTCTGAGCGCCCTGCCTCCGGCCGATCGGCGACGATCGCAAACTTGATTTGCCTAGCTTCGAGGCATTCCCAGACGAGTGAAGCCGCGTCAAGACGGCGGTAAGCGCACGCTGGGGGCGAGATGCGTCCCACAATGAATAGCGTGTATACGCTGTAATACAGCACGACATATAGATTTTTGCCGTTAAATATGCTAGCGGCTCTTGCAGGCGGGCAGGCGTCCGCCTACCTCGATGAGGCCGGAATGCCCGATGTCATCACCGCCAACCGGCTAACGGACGGCGTTGTCGTGTTTCAAGCAATTGACGATAGCTGGGCCGAGGACTTCAACCGCGCCGCGGTTTTGCCCGATCCGCAAGCGACGGCCAGCGCGCTCAAGCGCGCCAAAGAGGACGAAGCGAACAATATCGTCGTCGACCCCTATGCGATTGTGGTCGAGGAGCGCAACGGTCATCTGGCGCCCAAGGCGTTGCGCGAAGCGATCAGGGCGACCGGGCCGACGATCAGGCGCGATCTGGGCAAGCAGGCGCTAGGTCAGGCGCCCCACTCGGGTCCGAGGGCCGCGACGGAGACCGATCATGTATCATTATGACGATTTTGACGCCGCCTTTGTCGCCGCGCGCGTCGAGCAGTTCCGCGATCAAGTCGCGCGCCGCCTCAGCGGCGAATTGACCGAGGAGCAGTTCCGCCCCCATCGGCTGATGAACGGCCTCTACCTGCAGCTTCATTCCTACATGCTGCGCATCGCGGTCCCCTATGGCGTGCTCAACTCGCGCCAGATGCGCAAATTGGCCGAGATCGCGCGGAATTACGACCGCGGCTACGGCCATTTCACCACCCGGCAGAATATCCAGTTCAACTGGCCGGCGCTCAAGGACACGCCCGACATTCTGGCCGAGCTCTCGAGCGTCGAGATGCACGCGATCCAGACCTCGGGAAATTGCATCCGCAACGTCACGGCGGACCATTTCGCCGGAGTCGCGCAGGACGAAATCGCCGACCCGCGCCCTTACGCCGAAATCTTAAGGCAATGGTCGTCGCTCCATCCCGAATTCTCGTTCCTGCCGCGCAAGTTCAAGGTTGCTGTCAATGGCGCGGCGCACGATCGCGCAGTGGTCCAGGCCCATGACATCGGACTGCAAGTCGTGCGCAATGACGCAGGCGAAATTGGTTTTCGCGTCTATGTCGGCGGCGGGCTCGGCCGAACGCCGATGATCGGGCGCATGGTCCGCGATTTCCTGCCCGAACGCGACCTGCTCGGCTACGTCGAGGCGATCTTAAGGGTCTATAATCTCGAAGGTCGGCGCGACAACAAATTCAAAGCGCGCATCAAGATCCTGGTGCACGAGAAAGGCCTCGAGGCTTTGCGCGAGGAGGTCGAGGCGGAATTCGCCGCCCGCGATCCCAATGCGCTCAATCTTCCGGAAAAGGAGCTTGCGCGGTTTCGCGCGTTCTTCGCGCCCCCCAAACTTGACCTCAAGAAGCCAGTCAGCGACCGGGTGGAGCGCCGCAAGTCGAAGGACTCGCGCTTCGCCGGTTTCTTTTCTTCCAACATCGTGCCGCACAAGACACCCGGCTATGTCACGGTGACCGTCTCGCTGAAAGCGATCGGCGCGATTCCGGGCGACGCCAGCGCCGACCAGATGGACGCTGTCGCCGATCTGGCCGAGGACTATTCGCACGACGAGGTCCGCGTCTCGCACGAGCAGAACCTCATCCTGCCTCATATCGCGCTGGACGACCTACCGGCGGTCTACGATCGCTTGGCGTCGGTCGGCTTATCGACGCCGAACGCCGGCGCGATCAGCGACATCATCGCCTGCCCTGGTCTCGACTATTGCGCGCTGGCGACCGCGCGCTCGATTCCCGTCGCGCAGCGGATTGCTGAGCGCTTCGGCGACGGCCAGCGCTCGAAGGAGATTGGTCCTTTAAAGATCAAGATCTCCGGCTGCATCAACGCCTGCGGTCACCATCACGTCGGCCATATCGGCATTCTTGGACTCGAGCGGGCAGGGGAAGAGACTTACCAGATTACGCTCGGCGGCTCGGCTGACGAGCAGGCCGCGATCGGCCAGATCGTCGGTCCCGGTTTCAGCTCCGAGAATGTCGTGGGCGCAATCGAAACCATCGTCGACACCTATATGGGACTAAGGCGTGAGGAGTCCGAAACCTTCCTGGACGCGTTCCGCCGCGTCGGCATGGCGCCGTTCAAGGAGGCGCTTTACGAGCGAAGCGCCGGATCGGACATCTGATGAGCGCCCATGACGTCAAGCTGTTCGGCGATCAGATCGCCGCCTCGCGGCTCGAGACGCGCTTCGCGCAGCTCAAAGCCTCTTCGCTTCTGAGGCTTGCGATCGAGGATCTCTATCCCGGCCGCATCGCGCTTGTGTCGAGCTTCGGCGCGGACGCCGCCGCGCTCCTGCACATGGTGGCGCAGATCGACACGGCGACACCCGTGGTCTTCGTCGACACTGGACAACACTTTCCCGAGACGCTCGCCTATCGCGATGACCTGGTCGCGCGTCTCGGTCTAACCAACGTCCTCGACGCCGAGCCGAATGCTGAGACGGTGGCGCAAGAAGATCCCGAGAAATTTCTGTTCATGAGCGATCCGGACCGCTGCTGCGAGATTCGTAAGGTCCGTCCACTTGCTGAGGCCATGGAGGGGTTTGACGCCTGGATCACCGGCCGTAAGGGTTTCCAGACCACGACGCGCGCGGCCCTTCCGCTGTTCGAAGCCGAGGGCGAGCGCATCAAAATCAACCCCCTTGTCGGCTGGAGCTCAAGCGATGTGCTGAAATATATCGCTGACGCGGGATTGCCCCGGCACCCCTTGGTCGCCAAGGGCTTCCCGTCCATCGGCTGCCTGCCCTGCACGAGCCCGGTCAAACCTGGCGAGGATGAGCGGGCTGGCCGCTGGCGCGGGCGAGGCAAGATCGAGTGCGGCATCCATTTGGGGCCGCTCGACGCCGGTTCAGGCATCTGATGCCTTTGTGGCGGCGTGAAGGTTTCGTCGAAGACCAATGGGCGTTTCTCGGCGACGAGGCTCCCGTGCCCGAGGAGGGCGCGATCGTCGTGTCGCTCAAGCGCTGGCTGGCAGAGCGCGAGTCGCTGTCGGCGCGGGTGGCCCCTGTCGGAGTCGCAGTCGAGGCCGGAGCTGACGCGCAGGCGCATCTGTCCGATCTCACGAACCGGCCGCTGGTCGCGCTCGCGTTCGACAAGTTCGCCGACGGCCGCTCGTTCTCCTACGCCCGCATCCTGCGCGACCGGCGCCAGTTCCGCGGCGAACTCAGGGCGATCGGCGACGTGCTGATCGACGAAATTCCACTCATGCTACGCTGCGGCTTTGATTCGTTCGACGTGACCAACGCGCCGACCCTGCATGCGCTTCAAGCCGGCCGGTTGCCGGGCTCGCCGCTGCACTACCAGCCGAGCAGCGCGCACGACGAAGCGCACGAGGGAACGCGGCCATGGCTGCGCGTGACGCGGCCATCGACGGATTAGGCTGAAGGGCCAAACCGAGGTTGCGCCGTCATCGCGAGGAGCGAAGCGACGCGGCGATCCAGGGGTCGTAGGGCGCCGATGACTCCTGGATTGTACGTGTTGACCGGCTGTTCTTTGGCGGCTCGGCGTCTGCGGTAAGAATGGCGGGCAGGACGGCGAGATCGATTCGGGATGGAACACGAGGTCGC
>Ga0210406_10002491_pt1 | contig 20987 bp, 17 predicted proteins | sample IncBWC30MmetaG_FD_155454 | JGI IMG/M metagenome (GOLD analysis project Ga0210406, IMG submission 155454) | Forest soil microbial communities from Barre Woods Harvard Forest LTER site, Petersham, Massachusetts, United States - Inc-BW-C-30-M | ecosystem: Environmental > Terrestrial > Soil >... | reverse complement strand
AAGCCCTTGCATCTGGATCGCGATGTGCTGGCGAAGCTCGTGGACAATCTCAACGGTCTCACGGCATCCGATGCCGAGCGCCTGGTTCGGCACGCGATATTCGATCATGGTGCGCTCACCATGTCGGACATTCCGGAAGTCCTGGCCGCCAAATACGAGTTGCTCAATCGTAGCGGTACGTTGTCGTACGAGCCTGCGACCGCCAAGTTCACCGATGTCGGCGGGATGCAGAATCTTCGGCACTGGCTGACCAGCCGCAAGCCGGCCTTCGACGGCTCCGCGCCGGAGCTGGATCCACCGAAAGGCGTGCTGCTGCTCGGCGTGCAGGGCTGTGGAAAGAGCCTGGCGGCGCGGGCCGCGGCGGGGATCTTCGGGGTACCGCTGGTACGGCTGGATTTCGGCGCGCTCTACACCAAATGGCAAGGCGAGGCCGAAAAGAACCTGCGCGAATCGCTGCAATCGGCCGAGGGACTCTCACCGTGCGTGCTATGGGTTGATGAGATCGAGAAGGCGCTGGCGGAGGGTGATGGGGACAACGGCGTCTCGCGCCGGGTCCTCGGAACCTTTCTGACGTGGCTCGCCGAGCAGCGCTCACGCATCTTTGTCGTCGCCACGGCGAATGACATCACGACGTTGCCGCCGGAATTGATCCGAAAGGGTCGTTTCGATGAGATCTTCTTCGTCGATCTCCCGGGCCAGGACGCGCGCGCGGAGATCATCGCCATTCATGCGCGCAAGCGTGGCCTCACTTTGAATCCTGCGGAGCTGGCCGCCCTCGCGGGCCGCTGCGCGAGTTTCTCGGGCGCCGAGATTGAACAGGCCATCGTCGCCGCGCTTTACAGCGCACACTCCACCAAGCAACTCGTCAGCGCCGCGCTGATCGCGCACGAGATGCAGACGACGCGGCCCCTCGCCGTCGTGATGGCCGAAAAGGTTGCTGCCCTGCGCGCCTGGGCGGCCGGCCGGACGGTCTCAGCCGACTGACGCCGGCGACGGAGAACTCCCGTATCCGCGCAGCGGGCCGGCACGAGGCGTGCGCGCTGCCCCCATATGGGTGACAATGTGCGGGACATAAGAGTATTGGGGGAGTTTCATTGACTCACGCTGCCATCGTCGGCTGGGGCAAATGCCTGCCGCCGTCCATTTTGACCAATCAAGACCTGGCCACGTTCCTGCCAACGGACGACAACTGGATCACGACGCGGACCGGCATGAAGGAGCGGCGCATCTCGCACGTCCCGGGGATGGAACTCGCCATCACGGCGGCGCGCCGCGCCATCGCCTGCGCAGGGATGTCGGGCAAGGACATCGAACTGGTGATCTACGGCAGCTGCAGCAACGACGAGACGGTGCCGAACAGCGCCTCGGGTGTGCAGCAGCGCATCGGCGCGTCCCAGGCGGCGGCGTTCGACGTCAATACCGCCTGCACCAGCTTCATGTACGGCCTGTCGATCGGGTCATCGATGATCAAGAGCGGCATCGTCAAGAACGCGCTGGTGATCGGCGTGGAACTGATCTCTCAATACATGGATTGGGACAACCGCAATGTCGCCGTGCTGTTCGGCGACGGCGCGGCGGCCATGGTGCTGAAGGAATCGCAACACGAGACCGGCGTCATCGCCGAGAAGCTGCAGTGCTACGCCGACGCGCGGCAAATCCTGCGCGTGCGCGGCATGGGTACCATGTATGCCAATCTGGGCGTGCAGTTCGGACAGACCAGCTGGGACTTCGACGGCCAGGAGATCTTTCGCAAGGCCGTGCAGGGCATGAGCGAGGCCAGTCTCGATGTCATGCGCCGCGCCGGCGTCACCATGGATGACATCGGCCTGGTCGTGCCGCATCAGGCGAACCTGCGCATCATCGACGCCGTCGCCAAGCGCGCGGGCGCCGGCCCCGACAAGTTGTTTCTCACGGTGCAGAAGTACGGCAACATGAGTTCGGCGACAGCGCCGGTCGCGCTCGTGGAGGCGGTGGAAGAAGGCCGCGTGGCGCCCGGCAGCCTGGTGCTGATGCCGGCATTCGGAGGCGGCCTGACATTGTCCGCGCATCTGATTCGCTGGGGTGATCGCCTGACGCCATTGCAACCTTGCGATGCGGAATTGGCGCCTTCTTCGAAGACCGCACTTGAAATCGTGAACGAGATCCGTGCACAAAAGAAACTGGGCGAGGCGGAAGCAATTCGCTTCAAAACCTTGAGCTTCCCGGAAAATCGCGCCGACTAATCCGCCATGAATGATACGAATCCCAAACCCGAGACGACACTCTCGGGCGACGATATCCACGCCTGTCTGCGGGTGCTGCGTGCAATCGAGGCTGATCGATCGCACCTCGCAGGCCTTGCGTTGGAACAGCGGCGGGAACTGCTGATGCTCGCAGGCCTGGTGACAAAGCCCGAGCGGCATGACGTCACTCGTATGGCAAAGGCGTTCCGGCGCGCCAAACGCGCGATGACGAAAGAGCAGGACCGGCGCATCATCGAGCGCGCCGGGCTGCGCGTCCAGCGTCGCTCCAAAATATATGCGCCGCTCTGGCTCGAGCGTCCGAAACCCGACGCGGCTCAGAATCGCCCCGAGTTTCATCAGGAGCGAAATTGTTACGTCTGCAAAAAGCCCTTCGCAAAAATGCATCGCTACTACGACTCGATGTGCGAGGCGTGCGGCGACTTCAACTATGCCAAGCGCGAACAGAACGCGGATCTCAACGGTCACTATGCCCTCATCACCGGCGCTCGCGTCAAGATCGGTTTCCAGGCAAGCCTCAAACTTCTGCGGGCCGGCGCGCACGTCGTTGTGACGACCCGCTTTCCCGTCGACGCGGTCGACAGGTATTCCAAAGAACCGGACTACGCTCACTTTCGCGAGCGCCTGCAAATCCACGGCCTTGATCTGCGGCATACCCCGAGCGTCGAGCTGTTCACTCAATTTCTGCTCGAGCGGCTGCCCCGCCTCGATCATATTTTGAACAACGCCTGTCAAACAGTGCGTCGGCCGGCCGGCTTCTTCCGGCACCTTCTTGCCCGGGAAACCGAATCCTTGGGCAATCTTCCCGAAGCCTTACAGGCTCCGCTGGCGCATCACAACGAATTGCGGCGAGGCATCGAGGGATCGCGGGCGCACCGCAACGGCACAGCCCTGGCCGCGACCGCGCAGCGGCACGGTGAAGGGCTATTGCACAGCGCTGCGCTCTCACAGCGCCGTTTTCTCGATGAGGATTATCATGGCGGCGAAGCATTATTCCCCGCTGATCAATACGATGAGGATTTGCAGCAAGTGGATCTGCGCGAGATCAACAGCTGGCGATTGCGCATGCACGAGGTCGAGACGCCGGAACTTCTCGAGGTGCAGCTGGTTAATGCCATCGCGCCGTATATTCTCAACGCGCGCCTCAAGCCGCTGATGCTGCGCACGGCTGAGCGCCACAAGCATGTCGTCAACGTCAGTGCCGTGGAGGGACAGTTCTACCGCACCACCAAGACCGACAAGCACCCGCACACCAACATGGCGAAAGCGGCGCTCAATATGATGACGCGGACCAGTGCACCGGACTTCGTCAAGGACGGAATCCACATGAACGCCGTCGACACCGGGTGGGTGACCGACGAGGACCCGGCAGCGCACGCGACTCGCAAAGCGAACTTGGGGTTCTCGCCGCCTCTGGACATCATCGACGGCGCCGCGCGCATTGTCGATCCGATATTCGCAGGCAGTCTGACGGGTGAGCATGTGTGGGGACAGTTTCTCAAGGACTACAAGCCGGCGCCTTGGTAGCCGGTACGGCACTTTCCATCCGGAATGCGACAGCGGAATGCAGCGCACCATTCCGGGTGGATGCCCAATTGACTTTAAGGTGTGGGGTCGCGGCGCAAGCGCGCATACTGGAACCCATGTTGCGCTTGAAAAGTCAAATTACATGAGTCTCGAATTGGCGGCGCCGCTCACCCGTATTCTGATCGTAGATGACCACAGTATCGTGCGCGACGGACTGGCCGTGCTCATCGAGCGCGAGCCCGGCATGAAAGTCGTGGGATTTGCCGAAAGCGGTGAGGAAGCCGTGACGGTGACGCGTCGGCTGAAGCCGGACCTGATCATCATGGATCTCATGTTGCCGTCCCTCAACGGTATCGACGCGACACAGCGCATCATTGCCGAATTTCCTCGGATCCGGATCATTGCGCTCTCTGCATGCCACACAAATGAACAGGTGTGCCGCATGTTGCGCGCGGGCGCGCTTGGCTTTGTGCTGAAAACAGCAGCAGCCACGGAGCTGTTGCGGGCCGTACAGGTGGTGAGCAGCGGCAAACAATACATCAGCCCGGCCATCACCGCGTCGTTTGCCGACGGCGCGCTCAGCATGCCCATCCCCAAAAGCCCGTTTGAGCGCTTGAGCAGCCGCGAACGCAAGGTGGTGCAGCTCATCGTTGCCGGATCCACGAGTTCTGACATTGCGCTGCTTCTGTCATTGTCCCGCAAAACCGTGGACACGTACCGCGGGCGAATCATGGTGAAGCTGGGTGTGGCCAATCGGTCGGCCCTGATTCGATTTGCCTTGGAATACGAACTGCCGGCCGTGTGACGGCCGCCACAGATTCGCGCCGCCATGCCCGCCATGCCGCTCCCGAAGCGATGTGTATTGTTTTGCCCTACATCCGTCCTGGTTTCCTCTGGTTAAGCTGTCACCGACGAGCACCAAAAGGAGTAGGTAATGGACGAGCCGGTCAGTCATCTCGTCGCCGAGCGCCGGCGGGAAGAACATTGGATCGATACGTTGCGGGTCGCGGACGGCCTCGACTTCAGCCCCGAAGGCGGCAATACGCAGCAATTGGTGGATTCCTCCTTCGGACTCGAACCTGAACTCGCCGAGGCATTGCGACTGCGCATGCTGCGCATGGACTTTCAGCCGCAGTTCGACCTTGGCAGCGGCCGGGGTTGCGGCGTAGAGGCGCTTGCACGGTGGGTTCGATCAAGCGGCGAGGCCATCGCGCCGTCGGTCTTCATTCGCATCGCAGAACGGACCGATTTGATTCACACCCTCGGCGCGTGGGTACTCCATTCCGCATGCGCAACGGCATCCGCGTGGCGCGGCCGCGCCACGCAGCCGACGACCTTGTCGGTCAACGTTTCGGCGCTTCAAATCGATGAGAAGTTCTTTGGCGTCATTGAGCGAACGCTCGAGCAAACCGGCTTCCCCGCAAATCAGCTCGAACTGGAAATCACCGAAAGCGCGCTCATTGCCAATCTGGACCGCAGCATCGAGCATCTCAAGGCGTGGAAGCAACTTGGTGTTCGAATTGCAATGGATGATTTCGGAACCGGCCATTCGAGCTTGAGTTCTCTGTCCAGACTGCCCGTGGATCGGCTAAAGCTGGACAGATCCCTCGTGCAGCGGATGACGCAGGACAGAAAGGGCGCGGCGATCATGCGATTGGTCGTGTCACTGGGGGCGGAACTGGATATGGAAGTCATCGCGGAGGGTGTGGAGACCGAAGAGCAGCTGGAGATGCTGACGGATCTGGGCTGCCCACGGGCTCAGGGCTACTTGCTTGGGCGCCCAATGACGGCGGAACTGGTCCAGGTGGCGCTTGGTAAGACGTGGGGCAATCGAGCCATGCCGCTCCACGCTCGCGTTGCCTGCGCAGTCAGAGAATCGCAGCGCATCGATCGCGGTGCCGCATCGTCAAAAAGGTCCACTATGAGCTCTTACGAGGCCACCCACGCAAAGATTGGAAATCGACGCCTGATCTCAATCCCCTGATCCCAAGGAGCCGCACCGTCGTCTGCCGAATCATGTCAACGCGAGACTTTCAGTCGGTTCTTTACGTTGACGATGACGCGGATATTTGCAGCGTCGTGCAAGCGACGCTTCGCTTGGTGCCAGGTCTACATGTGCAAACCGCCGACTCCGGCGAACGGGCGATCGACCTTGCCTACGAGCTCCGGCCGGACCTGGTGCTGATGGATGTGATGATGCCCGGCCTCGATGGTCCCTCTACTTTTAAGCGAATGCGGGAGAGCGCGTTGCTTGCGCATATTCCAGTCATCTTCATGACTGCCAAAGTACTGCCGGCGGAGATTTCTCAATTTCTTCAATTGGGCGCGATCGGTGTCATTGTCAAACCATTCGATCCTCTGAAGCTCTACGGTGAGCTGTTTGCTTTGTGGAACAATGGAGACGCCGCGCGCCAAAGCTCAATCGCGTGCAGCGGACAGGCCAAAGCGCAGGCACAGATAGATTCATTGACCATCAATTTCCTTCAGCGTACGTGGGCCGATGTCATCAATCTAGCGAATATGATTGAGCGCGCGCAAAATCGGGACCGATCGGTATTCAAGGAAATCGAGCGCACCTCCCATTCCCTCCATGGCGCGGGAGCCATGTTCGGTTTTCCCAGGATAAGCGAACTGGGTGGAACGATGGCGCGCATGGCCGAGGGACTCGCGGCAGGCGCCGAAGCACCCGGCTCCCCACTCGAACCGGCGGTGCTGCAACAGTTGCTGGAATTCAGCAAACAACTCGCACAAGAAGTGGAAGCTTCCTGGCAAACTGCGCCTGAGAGCGCCGCGATGTTTCAAGGTCCCAGCGGAGCGAGATAGGACAAAATCGTGGTCGCGACCTGCGCAGCGGACACCTGAGACTTTATCAGCACCGCGGCCACTTTGCTGTATACGTCATGCGGCACGTCGGCGGCGGAGAGAATTATTATCGGCACCGAATGGCCGGCGTATTCCGCAATCAGATCCACCAACGTAATTCCGTCTCCGTCCGGCAGCGATTGGTCCAAAATGACCAATCCAAATTCCTCTTCGCGAAGCAGCCGTTCCGCGTCCCGCAGGTTGCGCGCCGGAACGACTTCTACCCTGTCGGAAAGGGCAGCACGAGTGACGCTGATCAAATCTTCGTCGTCTTCCACGTATAACAGTCTCGGCAGGATCGGGTTCGAACCTGCCTCGGTCGCACCGGCAAAGTTAAGGAGCACTTTGTGGGCCGCAGTCTCGGACAGCCGGGAGGTCCGGGGCATCGCGGGCGCCGCGTCCATCCGCGGCAGGTCGATGTAAAAGACACTTCCCTGACCGACTATGGAATCGAATCCAATGCTCCCGCCCATCGCCTCCATGAGTTTGCGTGCAATGCTGAGTCCGAGGCCGGTTCCCTCGAAGCGGCGGGTCGCAGAGGCATCGGCTTGCGCGAATTTCCCGAAAATATGGGCTTTGAATGCCTCCGGAATCCCGGCACCTGAATCCTCCACCTCGATGCGCAACGTTGCCGAACCAGGTCGGACGCGAATCCGCACCTCGGCGCCCGGCAGGGAAAACTTGGCGGCGTTCGACAAAAGGTTCGCGACCACTTGCATGAGCCGATCAGGGTCTGCCATTACCCGATCGTTGGCGGAAACCGGCTCGAGCACAAAACGGACCCCGCATTTCCCGGCGAGGCCCGCGTTGCCTTCAACCGATTGCTGAAGCAATTCAGCCAAGGGCACGATGCTCATCTTGAGCGTCAATTTTCCCGCCTCAATCGTGCCGATATCCAGGATATCATTTATGATTCGCACCAATCGCCCGCTGTTCTTATATGCGATGGCCACCATCGCGGCCGCACTTTCCGGGAGTGCGCCCATTGCGCCGGACTGGAGCAGTCCCAAAGAGCCGCGGATCGAGGTCAGAGGTGTCCGAAGCTCGTGGCTGACTGTCGAAATAAATTCGTTTCGAATACGATCTATTTCGAGGCGCTGTGAAACGTCCAGGATCGAACTGAGAACGAACTCCCCTTCCGACGTACGCAAAGGGTTGAGCCCGATTTCTATCGGCACTTCAGAGCCATCCTTTCGAAGGCCGTAAAGGTCCCCCGCGCGCGCCATCGGGGCGTTGAATGATCCCTTGCGAAAGTCCGGGATATTTGCGCGGAATCGCTCCGGCACCAGCATCTCGATCGGCCGGCCCAATAACTCCGCGCGCGGGTAACCGAAGAGTTTTTCGACCTGTGCATTGACCAATACTATGGATCCGCTGAGATCCATCAACAGCATCCCCGTCGGTGCTGCCTCGATCACCAGGCGGAACTGCTCATCGGCGTGCTTGCGTTCGCGTTCACCGACCTCGCGCTCCATGTCCAATCTTGCATTTTCCATCGCCGAGGGGCTCGGAAGACGCAAAGCGCTGGGAAAGTACATGATGAGGAGGATCGCAGTGGTGACCGACGCCAATGCGGTGATCAGCTTTGTGCCGCCGGAAATCCAATACGTCGGGTGCCAGATCGTCCAAATCTCCATTGCGTGCGTAAAACCGCAGGCGATGATGAAGATTGCGAAGCACAGAAATATCCATTTGTGCCGCAGATCAATGCGCCTGTGGACAAAATAAAGAAGCGTGCCGGAAATTGAAAGATACGCCAGAGAGATGAATCCGTCGGAGACGACATGGAGTGCGAGTATGTCGGGCTGCCACTGATAGCACATGCCGTGGGGCATGAATCCGTTCGCGGAGAAGAAACGTCCAACAAGAGAGTCGATCATCTCATACCGTCCTGGTGCGATGCCGCAATGGGTGCTTTGAGTTGCGCAGATGCAGGGTACGCTCCTTGCAGCTTTTCGAAGCTGAAATAGCAGAGTCGTTTGGGTGCCCGCTGTTCAGCCGCGTGACGCACCCCGCAGTTTCGCGCCGCCACTTCGGACATCCCGTTTGTTTGAGCGATGTGTCGAGTTTTACCCTACATCATCGCTATTTTCCTCTCGCTAAGGTGTCGATCGGGAGTAGCGGGAATACCAAATGGAGAGTCCCCTCGGAGTTCTCATCGTCGAATGTCGTCCCCACCATAGGTAGCCAACAACGTATGTGCGCGCTGTTTGAAAGCCAGGATCTCGCGGCACTGGACAAATTCGAAATATTATCGCCGTCGCTGAGCGAAGTACTTGGGGCCCTGCGTTTTGATCGCCTCCGCGACGCCGTTGAAGATCTCGATTTCCAGCAAGGCGCCCGGCTTCTGCGCGAGGCTCGGTTGTGATCATCGCGACGCGTCTGAGAGATCTGCCGCTGCGCGTGCAACTCATGCTGGCATTTGCACTTCTACCGATCGCGACGACCATGGTCTTGACGGTCACACTGACCACCATGTCCGGCAATCGGATGCACGCGGAACTGCGTGAACGATCGGTCCGGATTGCGCGGCGACTGCAATTACAATTGGAGCCGGTCTTGGCCTCCAACGATCGGCTCGCCGCGCATACGATCTTCGCCTCGTACTCGGGCGATCGCGAACTCGATGGAATTGGGTTGTACGCGGCCGATGGCGCGCTCATCGAGGGATCGGGTGCTCGACCCGAGCGCTTGCCCAATGGCGCGGACGCCGCAGCCGACGCCCGCCATGTGGTCGCCGTTGCCGATGTAAAATCCCGCCAAGGTTTCTCCGGGCGCCTGTACCTGAATTTTTCGACCCGGACCAATGACGCCTTACAACGTCACGACCTGTGGATAGCAGGCAGTCTGGGCGCCGGAGTCGTGCTGTGCGCGCTGATCTTGGCCGTGCAACTATCACGGCGCATTGCACGTCGTTTGGTGAGAATCGCGGAGGCGGCCAATCGAATGGCAGCCGGCGATGTATCGCAGATTGCTGTCGACGATGGCACCAAGGATGAAATTGGCGCGCTCGCGCACTCGTTCAATGTCATGGTCAGGGAATTGAATCGCCTGTCCGAGGATCACGACCGGCTGGTATCGACCCAACGGGAGCGGCTCGAACATCTGGTATTGGACCGGACCCGCGCCCTCGAGCAAAGCCGCGAGATGTATCGGCTCATGGCGGAAAGCACCCGGGCCATTCCCTTCATATTGGACGTCACGAACAACCGCTTCTCGTACATCGGGCTTCAGGGAATCAGCGCGTTCGGCGTCCCCGAATCTCAGTGGAAAGAGCCGGGCGCGTTGGACATGATCATTCCCCGGGATTCGAACCACGAGGTTCGGCTGCGGTTCGACGAATGCGAAAGCGGCTCATTCGAATTCTTGACGCCGCTGGTCCACCTCGACGGCCGCCGTACCGAGGTGCGTTGGACGGGTACCTGCGAGTGGGTGGAGAGTGCAAAGGTGTTGCGCGGCCTCGTGCTCGATATTACCGAGGTGCGACGCCGTGGGCTCGAACACGCGGCGTCGCAAAAATTGGAATCCGTCGGCCGCCTTGCGGCCGGCGTTGCCCACGAGATCAACACCCCGGTTCAGTTCGTCACCGACAATGTTCAGTTCATGCGCACATCCATGATCGATATTGCCGCAGTGGCGCTCGCCTATCGAAGTTTGCAGCACGCGGTGCAGTCGGAAGGAGACGTCGTGGCGGCGGTGCAGCGGACGGTCGACGCCGAGAAAGCCGCGGATCTGGACTACATCCTGGAGAATGCGCCGCTGGCGATTGACAGCTCCATCGAAGGACTGGGGCGAATCGCGACGATCGTGCGCTCGATGAAGGAGTTTGCACACCCCGACCAGGCGGTAAAGCAATCAGCGGATTTGAATCAAGCCATCCGCAGCACGCTCGTCGTCGCCCGCAACGAATACAAGTACGTGGCCGAAATCGACACACAGCTTACCGAGCTGCCGCTCGTGCAATGCCATCTGGGTGAAATCAACCAGGTGATACTCAACCTGCTGGTGAATGCCTCGCACGCAATATCGGATGTCGTCAAGGACACGGGAAGTCTCGGGAAGCTCACAGTCCGCAGCCGGCTCGACGGCGAGGAGGTGGAGATTTCCGTCAGCGACACGGGCATGGGCATCCCTGAGGCTGTGCGGGCCAAGATCTTCGATCCCTTCTTCACGACCAAGGAAGTGGGCAGGGGTACCGGGCAAGGTCTGGCGATCGCGCGCAGCGTCATCGTAAACAAGCACGGCGGCACGCTGCGTTTCGAGACCGAGTGCGGCAAGGGTACGACGTTTTTCATCAGGCTGCCCGTGGACGCTACGCATACCGCGCCGCTGTCCGACAAGATTGCGGCATGAGCATCCGTATCGTATTCGTCGATGATGAACTCAACATCCTGCAGGCGATGCGCCGCTCCTTTCATAACATGAGAGAAGAGTGGAGCATGGAGTTCGTGTCAAGCGGCGCCGCTGCGCTCGAATCACTCGCCAAAGCGCCCGCGGACGTCATCGTCTCCGACATGCGCATGCCGGGCATGGATGGCTGGCAGCTCTTGGCCGAGGTCAAGAAATTATATCCCCAGACAGTGCGCTTGGTGTTATCGGGCCACGCCGACCCGGGTTCAGTGATGCGCGCGGTGGGAACGGCGCAACTCTATCTCGCCAAACCGTGCGAAAGCGGCGCGCTCAAGGCTGCGATAGTCCAAACTCAAATGCTCAGGCAACTGCTGAGCAACGACCGTCTGGCATTGCTGGCCGGAGGAGTCGGCATGTTGCCGAGCGCTCCGGCCGCGTTCCAAGAAATTTTGGCGTGCTTGCAGAATCCGGCGGCCTCGCTTGCCGATGCTGCGCAGATCATCGGCCGCGACGTGGCGATGGTTGCCAACATCATGAAATTGGTCAATTCCGCATTTTTTGGCTCTCGTAGACCGATCACAACGACCGATCGGGCGGTCGCGTACCTTGGTATGGACACTCTCGGCGCCCTCGTATTGGGACATAGCGTATTCCAAAGCGGCGTAGCGACGGGTATCGCCGGGTTTAGTCTGGAAAAACTCTGGCAGCACAGTCTGCAGACCGGCATGGCGGCGCGGGCGATCGCGTTTTCAGAGAATTTGCCCGCCGCCAAGGCAGATGAGGCCTTTCTCGCAGGTGTCCTGCATGATGTAGGCAAGGTGGTATTTGCGACAAAGGCTGCGGCGCATTCGAGCGACGCGTCGGCCGTCGACATGGCGCAAATGGAAGCGCATCACGCGGAGGTCGGAGCATATCTGCTCGGCCTTTGGGGCTTTCCCAACTTGATCGTGGAGGCGGTCGCATTTCACCACACACCGGGTCAGGCCTCGGAGAAGGGCTTGGGCCTTCCGGGAATCGTGCACATCGCCGATCGGCTGGTGCATCTCAAAAGCGAAAATCGATCCGGATCGAGTGACACCGGGGTGCAAGCCGGATTTCTGGAAGGTTTGGCGCTCGGCCATTGCCTGCCGAAGTGGTCCGCGGCGGTCGAATCCTGCGACGACCAAAAGGCCGTCGCATGAACCAACGTGTCCTTTTCGTCGACGACGAGCCGAATGTTCTGGAAGGCATCCAGCGGACTCTGCGCAAACAGGTGCAGCTGCAGACGGCTTCGAGCGGCGCCGAGGCTCTGCGCCTGATGCGCGAAGCAGGTCCGTTCGCGTTGGTCGTCTCTGACATGCGCATGCCCGCCATGAATGGCGCGCAGTTTCTGGCCAAGGTCCGGGAGCAAGAACCTGACACGATCAGGATGATCTTGAGCGGCCAGGCCGACCTGGAGGCCACGATTTCGGCCGTCAACGAGGGTCACATTTATCGGTTCCTCACCAAACCGTGCCCCTCAGACCAGTTGCTCGCCGCTGTCGAAGATGGCCTCAATCAGCATCGTTTGTTGACCGCTGAAAAGGTGCTCCTGGAACAGACGCTGAGCGGCGCGGTGAAAATGCTGATCGAGATCCTCGGGATGGTGAGCCCCGCGGCTTCGAACCGCGCGGCGCGGCTACAGCGCTATACGATCGAATTGTCGACCGCGCTCGGATTACCGGAGCGCTGGGAATTGGGTCTGGCCGCATTCGTATCACAGATAGGCTGTGTTGCGTTGCCCAAGGACATGCTCTTCAAGGTTGAGGCTTGCCAAGCCCTGACCGAAGAAGAGAAGCGATTGTATGAATCTCATCCCGAAGTGGCCGGTAAGCTGCTCGCCGCCATTCCTCGTCTCGAAGACGTCGCCGCCATTGTTGCAGCACAGTTTGGTTCCTCGAATTTTGCCGGCATGCCGGAAGATCTTCGGCAATGGGATGTTCGCAGCGTCGGCCAACTACTGCTGCGGACGTCAATCGAATACGACTGTTTGGTGGCGCGCGGTGCGAGCCGTGAGAGCGCGATCAATACATTGCGTGCGCCAAAACTCGAGATCCCTCTCTGTGTGCTGCAGGCCCTCTTAAGCCTGTCGACGACCGCCAAGGAACGCATCGTTCGCCAGATCCGCTTGGCGGACCTGACGGTCGGCATGATCTTGGACGAGGATCTCGTCAGCCCCAAGGGGATCCGCTTGGTGCCTTCCGGCACAGAAGTGACAGGCACGTTGATGATACGGCTGACCAGTATTGCGGGCGGTGTCGGCGTCGCCGAACCATTCCGCGTGCGAGCCGCCATATAAGATGAAGACAGTCAGAGTCGATCGGCCATCCGTCGTCCGGGAGAGGGCCTCGGACACTGCGCTGAGCGCTCGCTCACCGTTCGCGATCATTTGGATGTTTGCCTCGATCGTGCTGTGCTTGCTGGTCATGGCCGATTTCAGCTTTGGTGTGCTGTCGTCGGTTCGAGCGTATGTCGGCGCCGAGAGTCGTTGGTCGAAAGCCCAGAAAGACGCCGTCTTCCACCTGCAAAAGTACGCGGCCACCCGCGATCCGGACGAGTTACAGCGATTTCGCGAAAACATCACCGTTCCCTTGGGAGATCATGCGGCGCGAATCGAGATGAACAAGACTCACCCCGATATTCAGAAAGTGCGTCAAGGGTTTATCCGCGGCGGCAATCATATCGATGACATCGATGGCATGTTTGATCTATACCGTCGGTTTGCCCGGGTCAGTTTTATGCAGCGGGCAATTCGAGCCTGGGAGGCGGCCGATCACTACATGATCCAACTCGACGAGGCCGGAAGCTCATTGCAGCATGAGATCGAGTCTCCATCGCCGCGCGCGCAGGAGATCCTGGCCTCACTGGCCAGAGTCTCCTCGATCAATGAAATGCTCACTCCCATCGAAAACCAATTCGTCGAGGCCTTGAGCGAGGCATCACGCGCCGCCTACCAGTTGCACAAGGCGATCTTGTTCGCCGCCACTCCTGCGCTGCTGGTTCTAGGAATCGTGTTGTCGCTGCGCATACTTCAACAACGAAAGCGCGAGGATGACCGCATCCATCACATTGCCTTCCATGACGATCTTACCGCGCTTCCGAACCGATTGATGTTGACCGGGCGCTTGGATCAAGCTCTTGGCCGCCACCGCCGGGCAGAGATGGCATTGGCGATTCTGTATGTGAACCTGGACCGCTTCAAAGTCATCAACGACTCGCTGGGACACGATGCCGGGGATGTGCTTCTGTGCCTGGTTGCAGATCGCTTGCGCGCCCAGTTGCGGGAAGGCGATTGCCTGGCGCGGGTGGGGGGAGATGAGTTTGTCGTTCTAATCGAAAATTATTACAATTCGATGGCCGTTTCCGACCGCGCTCAGCGCCTCATCGAACAATTGAGCGCTCCCTATCGGCTCGGCAACAAGGACTGTCACGTCACGGCAAGCATCGGCATCAGTACCTTCCCGGCGGATGGCGGCGATTCGCAGTCCCTCCTCAAGGCTGCCGATGTCGCGATGTATCGGGCCAAGGAAACGGGGCGAAACAACTATCAGTATTACCTGCCCTCGATGAACATCCACACCTTGGAACGGCTGGAACTGGAGTCGGACCTGCGCCGCGCCCTGGAACGCGGCGAATTCTTTCTTCACTATCAGCCGAAGGTGGAAGTCGCCAGCGGCCTGATTACCGGAGTCGAGGCGCTATTGCGCTGGAAGCATCCACTGCGGGGCCTCGTCCCGCCTCTGGACTTTATTCCCCTGGCGGAAGAGACCGGTCTGATCGTGCCGATCGGCGAATGGGTGCTCGCAACTGCGTGTGCCCGCAACAAGGCTTGGCAGGGTCGCGGATTGCCGAAGCTGAGCGTTGCGGTCAACCTGTCGGCGCGTCAGTTTGCGGACACCATGCTCCTGGCGAAATTGACGCGAATCATACGCGACAGTGGACTCGATCCGTCGCTTCTGGAGTTGGAAATCACCGAAAGCGTGGTCATGTCGAACGCGGAGTGCGCGGTGAGCGTGCTCGAAAAGTTGAAATCATTGGGCGTTCAAATCGCCATCGACGACTTCGGAACGGGTTATTCATCGCTCGCCTATCTGAAGCGCTTTCCAATCGATATCCTCAAAGTCGACCGGTCATTCATCCGGGATATCCCTGCCGACTCCGGCGACATGAAAATTACGCGCGCCATCATTGCCATGGCGCATGGCTTGCGGCTCAAGGTGGTGGCAGAAGGCGTGGAAACCCCGGAGCAGCTGAAGTTTCTCGGGAGCCAGTCATGCGATGCGGTCCAAGGGTATTTCCTATACCGGCCGCTCCAGGAAGAGGAGTTGGCGGATGTTCTCAAACGCAACCGGCAAGTCTGCGCGGCTGCTTGGGCGATTCCCGCCTGACCCACGACAGCGCATGCCGCCCGCAAGGCTGATGGACTATGAGTCGGCACCTTGGCAGTCCGCCCCTACCGCCGCGTTATGGCGTTTTCGCGGCGACGCAATTGCAGCGAAATGTGCGCGCAGTATGGCGCGAGGCAGAAATCCCATCACGACGAATCCCATGGCCACGCCAAAGCGCTTGGCGAGTTTGAGATGCGGGAATGTAATTGCCGACGCCACCCCGCAGAGAACCAGACCGAAAACTTTATCCGTCTTGATCGGATGCATGTCGGGGTGAATGCGGCGGGACAATAAGCGCAATTTGGTGTGGCCTGGGCAATAGCGCGAGCGATCCGCCGAAAAATGAAAATCAAAACGATTTCCGAACGCGTGCTGGGAGTCTTCGCGCTTGATGTCGCGCATGAACATGTGGTGCAACTGCTTGAGGGATTTTATGCCGCTCTCGCCGCCACCGTTGTCGCCATGAAGACGGTAGTATCCCAGGACTTCCGAAATCGACACGACGCTTCCCGCAACCCCCGCCAATCCCGTCGTGTACCCGTCGGCAGCGCGTCGATATAACTCCTCATCCATGATCGGCATGATGTCATCGAGGAAGGTCTTTCGAAACGCATTGCCGCTGGCCGGCGGGCTCACATAGTAGCCGTAGTTGGCAATTTGCTCGCGCGTTGCCATGGCGGAAAAATCGTAGCTTGGCAGCAGCAGGCCAAGCGGCTGTAGATTGCGATCGGTCAGACCAAGGTAGAACTGCACCTTCACCGCGTCATTGTCTTGGAATGCGAGAACGATTTTACCGACTGCGTCCCGCACGAGAACGTCGTCGGAATCAAGAAACAGCACGAACTCGCCGCGCGCGGCCAGCCATCCGGCATTGTAAGCCGCACCCTGTCCCGCGTTGTTCTGGAAGACCGTGCGAATCTTGGGGGCATAGCCTGCGATGATTTCCCGCGAGCCGTCGCTCGAGCCGTCATCCACGACAATCACTTCCAGCGGAGCATAGGTTTGGCCTAGCGCGCTGTCGATTGCCGCCGCCAGGAATTTCTCATAGTTGTAATTTACGATTACAACCGTCATCAAGGGTCCGCGTTCATGCATCGCGCAAGTTCTCGATGGCTTGGTCTGGTTGATCTCTTGGTGCTCGGCGGAGCAGCAAGTACGTCTATGGAAAACAGCATAACCGCGTTTTACGGGTCGACGCCAGCGAATTGGCGTATGGCGTTTCGGTCACATTAATGTCACATGCGCCGAGTCGAGCCGTTGTCCTACGTCATCCGTCGCGTCTTCCGCTATCCAAGTTCGCGCCCAGGCCGCATTCTGGGCCTCAAACCGCTATGGAGGCCTGCCAATGAAGAATGACACGCAAATTCAGCAAGAAGTTATCGCCGAGCTCGATCGTGATGAAAATGTACCCGCCGGCACAATTGGCGTCGAGGTGCACCACGGCGTCGTCAAGCTCGCCGGCCGCATCAATGATCCCGCTACGACGAAGAGCGCTGAGCTCGATGCGAGCCGCGTCGACGGCGTCACCAAGATCGTCATGGACATGGGTGTCGAGAGGCGATGAACGAGGAAGCGCTGAACTTGAGCATCCGCAAGTTCCTCAAAATCGTCGGCATCAATTCGCAGCGCGAGATTGAGCAGGCGGTGGCCAAGGCGCTCGCCGCCGGCAGCATCACGGGCACGCAATCATTTCCCGCCAAGATGAGGCTGGAAATAGCCGGGCTCAAGGTGAACGTTGAATTCAGCGGCGACATCGACCTAAAGTGAGTTGAGCTTCTTCGATCGCATCGCCGCGATCATCTTCGTCCATTCCTTGCCCACGCCGGAACATTTCTCTTGCGTGTAGAAAGATTCGTGTTGTGAGACCTCCCGTTTCATCGTGTCCCACCCGTCCTGCACATACGGGGACAGGTCGGGCCCGATGTTGGATGCCCGCATGACTTTCTCGAGCATGGACTTGGCGATCTCCTCCGCGCTTTGGTCGCCCCTGGTGAGAAACCCCTTCTTGACGCAAAGATCGTACTGCGAGGCTGTGCCGCCATAAAAGATCCCAAATTGGCGTGCCTGCCCTTGCTGCGTACTCTGCGCGGCGGATGCCGGAACCTCGTCTGCATGAGCGGCGGCGCCGAGCGACGCGATGAGCGCTAAAACCAAGCATGTCTGATTCATTGTTACCCCCGGCATTTCGTTTTCCCCGCCGTCACCCACAGCTCCCGCAGGCGCGGAGCATTGGCTTCGGCTGGCGATTTGGCGCTTTCTTGGGCTTATACGCTTTGATGCAGTTCATATTTTCGCCGATCCTGCGGGCGGGATTAGTCTGGCCTCCATTATAGGGCCCTGATGAGTGCAGTGCAGCGGGCACTCATCCGCCTTTGCGGAGGCTTGTCCGCCTTTTCCGACATAGTATGGGCGGGCATGGCGTTCAGCGTGGCGCTTGCACCTGACAGACCCGTGGGCGCCGATGCGAGACAATGATCAACCTCTTCTGTCGCGGGTGAGAGAGATTGCGCGTCATTCAATGCACGTCCGTGGCTTTTATTTCTGCGCTGTTGCTTGCCTGCGGCGGGGGCAGGGGCGGCGACATGTCCTCCTCTCCACCCAGCATGGCACGGGGGCAGCTGCTGCAGAGTCCTCCTGAACTTCTGTCCACGGTGACCGCCTCGGATCTTCTGCTCACGCTCAACGCCGCGAGCAATCAGCAATTGTTCGCGCTGAGCGGCGCACCGGTGTGCGACGTACTCATGTATCGCATCGAGTACGCCACGGTTGGGGGCGCCAATGAACCCACCACGGCGTCCGGTGCCTTGATGGTGCCGACGGGCCTGGGTTCGACGTGCACCGGCAAACGCCCCATCCTCCTGTACGCGCACGGCACGACCACGGACCGCATGTTCAACATGACGGATACGAGCAATGCAGAGGCGCTGTTCTTGACGGCGCTTTTTGCATCGAAGGGATACATCGTCGTGGCTCCCAATTATGCGGGATACGACACGTCGACGCTGTCCTACCATCCTTACTTGATTGCCGACCAACAATCGAAGGACATGATCGATGCGCTGACCGCGGCGCGCACAGCCCTGCCCTTCGCATCGGCGACATTGACCGAAGACAACGGACAATTGTTCATCACGGGTTACTCTCAAGGCGGCTACGTGGCGATGGCCACTCACCGCGCCATGCAGGCCGCAGGCATGAGCGTCACCGCATCCGCGCCCATGTCGGGCCCCTATGCGCTGGCCGCATTCGTCGACGCCGTCTTTTACGGCGAGGTCAACGGCGATGGGCCGATATCCGCCACGCTGTTGCTCACCGCATATCAAAAGGTGTACGGCAATATCTACGCCAATCCAACGGATGTGTTCGCGCCGCAATACGCGGCCGGGATAGATTCCTTGCTGCCGAGCACGACACCGAGGAGTCAGCTGTATGCGCAGGGCAAGCTTCCCGAATTTGCACTCTTCAGTTCGACGCCGCCCGCTCCGCAGTTCGCAAGCATTACTCCGCCCACGACGCCGGCGAATTTGGCGGTTGTGTTCGCACTCGGCTTTGGCGCCGGAAATCTGCTGCAAAACAGTTACCGCTCGAGCTACCTCGAGGACGCACAGGCACACCCCGACGGCGGCTTCCCCACAGTGACCACGGGTGTTGCAGCCGCGGCTCCCGCGCTGCCGTGGCGACAGGCGCTGCAGATGAATGACTTGCGCGACTGGGTTCCCACGGCGCCGGTCCTGCTGTGCGGAGGCGATGTCGACCCGCTGGTGTTTTGGTTCAACACGCAGCTGATGCAGAATTATTGGGCCTCACGCGCACCCGCATCCGCCTCGATCAATGTGCTGGATCTCGAGTCGGCCGTTGCATCGAATGATCCCTACGGCAGTCTAAAAAACGGTTTTGAGCTGGCAAAAGCACTGGTCGCCGCGAATGCCGTGGCCCAGGGCGCAACCGACGGCGGTGCTCTCGCCGTCGACGAAGCCTACCATGCACAACTCGTGGCCCCGTTCTGCTTCACGGCCGTCAAAGCATTCTTCGGAACTCAATAGCCGGCGTCTTGCGAAAGATCAGGTCTGCTTGAGGTGAATGGAGCCATCCCCCGTGCGGATGCTGAGCGTCTGGCCGCCGCCGTTCATTTTGCCGCGAACGTGCGATTTGCTCATGACGCCGTCCACCGTGATCGGCATGTCTGAGCTGATGTGACCATCGTGAGTGCTGGCGTCGATGTCGGCCGAAAGATCGCCCGGCAGCGCGACATCGATGCCGCCGTCGCCCGAACTGATGCTCCAGACTGAATCCAACTTGGAGCCGTGAAGGGCGATCACATCGATCCTGCCGTCGCCGCTCTTGGCTCTCAAGACGCCAAATCGCCCCGTGAGACGAATGTGGCCATCGCCGGAAACGGCGTCGCATTTGCCATCGAGATCGCTGGCATCAATGGCACCATCGCCGGTGTGCAGGCGGACATCGCCCGTCAGAGAATTCACGGTGACGCTGCCGTCACCGGTGCGCAGATCGACTGCACCGATGAGGCCATTGGCCTTGACGGCACCGTCGCCCGTTTCGACCCGCAGATCCGCCTCCTTCGGCATGCGAACCTCGACATGCAGTCTTCTGATCGGGCCGAGGGCAAACTGCCACTTGCTGACGATCCGGGCGGTGAGCTCGATTTCATCACCCTGCTGATGGGATTCGATGTGCAGTGTCTTGTCCAGTTCATAACCAATGTATTCGACACGAAATTCAACCTGCTTGGCGTCGCCCGTGGTCACTGTGACGCTGCCGTCATTGGTGTTGACGTGCACGTTGGCGCGATTCGCGACGCTGAAGGATTTGGCGTAGTCCTCGGCATGCACCGTGCCGGCAAACGGGCCCGCGGCGAGAAACGCGATGCAGATGCCCGCCCAGGGATGGAGGAGAATTCGCTGACGTCGATATAGTGGAGTCATGGCCCAAGGCCTCCCATGTCGTTGATTTTAGAATTCGCGTGCTGTGTCGCAGCGATTTGCCGTTCCCATCGATTCGTAGACGTACAACCCCGCCGGGCGCTAAAAGTTGCAGGTCATGAGGCTGCGATTGGGATCATCATTGTGCAGCGGTGTCGGATTGATCGCGGCAGACCGGTTGGGTGAGCGGCGCGACATGCGCGTAAGCGCCCGATCCGGCGCCGGCGATTTCGTAGCAGTTCGCATCGACCCACACGATCCAGTCGCCGTTGGCGGTCTTGTATCTCTCACCCGCGTGGTGCTGCGCGCCGGATCGCCAATGATCTTCCTCGGGTCCGCCGGAGACCGACTGATTGGATGCCGGCTTATGGTTGCGAATCTCGAATGCCTGCAGCGCGCGCCGCGCTTCCGCGGCCCAGTCCACCCCAGAGCCCTCGCCCTTTGTTGCTCCAGGCGCGGCCGCGACGGTAAACGACGGTGCGTCGAACGCCGGAGGGGCCACCGCGACGGCCATCCCACCCCCTCGGCGTGGCAGGTTGGCCACCACCACGCGGACCTTGGGCGGATCTACAGGCGCGATATACAGCAATTGAACGGCATTCTCGGTCGGGGCGCCAAGCCTTCCGGGCCGCCACGCCATCATAAGGACCGCAATCAGGCCG
>Ga0210406_10002489_pt1 | contig 20993 bp, 16 predicted proteins | sample IncBWC30MmetaG_FD_155454 | JGI IMG/M metagenome (GOLD analysis project Ga0210406, IMG submission 155454) | Forest soil microbial communities from Barre Woods Harvard Forest LTER site, Petersham, Massachusetts, United States - Inc-BW-C-30-M | ecosystem: Environmental > Terrestrial > Soil >... | reverse complement strand
ATGGGCGTATAAGCATAACGCGAACACGCCCACACGCCCATTCGCCCATTCGCCCATTCGCCCAAACGCCCCTACCTCCCTTGCCCCTTCTCAATCGCCGCTTGCCAGTCGGCATCAGACTCAATTGCGACCGCTCCGTGTTGCATGGCCCAGGCCATGAATCCTTCCGGCGCATCCTTCACACCGAATACGTTCGCGAGTTTAAGATCCTTGATCCCTTTCCACTTGAGATTCTTTAGCTCACAGTTGCGAAGATCAACCCGAGTGAAATCCGTATCTTCGCAGTCTGCATCGCTCAGGCTACAACCGTTTAGATCACCATCGGTAAAGACGGCATACTGAAGATTGGCTTTGGCGAAGCTGCCTCCCCGAATGTTGGCGGAAGTTAAATCCGCATACTCGAGGTCAGCCCGATCGAACACTCCGGCTCTAACATCGGCGGCACGCAGGTTCGCTCGAGCAAGGTTCGCCCCGGAAAGCCGCACGCCTTGAAGAAACGCGTCGCTAACATCGACGCCAACCAGAGCGATGTGGTCAGCTGCGAGCTCCTGGAGCGCTTCTGTTCTGCCACCACTACCTCCTTTGCCCTGGGCAGTGTTGATCACCTGCCAGGCTTGGTAATGCTTCTGCTTATCTCGATCGCCGCTCTCGGCGAAATAAAGAATAACTCCAAAAAGAATGGAGAAAGTGCCCAGGTATTCGATCACTTCAAGAAAAGCCCAGTTACCCAGTAAATAAGATAGCCAATCCCAAAGCCATTCGAGAGCTAAAAAAGGTTGCAACCATTTGTACTTGGCGCGTTGTAGCCGGCTCTTGCAAGATTCCGGGCGCCGTTTAACTCTATAGATATACATAGGGAGCTAGGATTTCGCCTCAATGAGTTATCGATCTTAACGCTCTCAGGCAACGCTGCGTTATCGTCCAACACTCATTTCTCGGCGCTTATGCACAGAACGCCTTGGGATGTCCATCTATTCCAGTTCGAAGCAAATTAGGATGATTTGCTTCTAAGTTTTCTCACCTTAGGCTCGAAATCGTGATTCTCGGGAATAAGATGGCAAGGAATCGGATCATCTTTCTCGGAGCTTAGCTCCTGGAAAATAGGGTAATACAACACAACACCTCAGAATCGAAAAATCATAACATGAAGCCATCAAAAGCGATCATCGCCGGCGCTGCCATTGCCGGTCTATTGAGCGGGTCTCTCGCAGTACAATCCTTCGCCGCGAGCACCCAAAGCAAAGCCGGAACCTCAGTCCGGACTCTGGCCGATGACCAAAAGGGAAAACATTCCTGCAAGGGACAGAATGAGTGCAAGGGCCAAGGCGGTTGTAAAACCGGAGACGCCGGCTGCAAGGGCAAGAACTCCTGCAAAGGCAAGGGTGGATGCTCGACTAACAAGCCCTCCTAAACCTAGAGAACAGCATTCTTCTGTCTTCTAGTCTTCTGCGTTACTAACGCCCCAAAAGGGCGCCGCTCGATACTATCGGCGGCGCCCTAGTGCAGAGGAACGCCGTGAACGGCGATTACTGATTACTGATCACTCGCGCGAGCACGTTAGACCATATCACATCAGCAGGACGTTCCCGGGAGCCGCTTGCTACCAACCAATAGACCTGCCAACTTATCCCGCGGCCACGGGACGGCTCCCCTCCAGCGCGGCACCCCACCTTTCACATTTCACCTTTCACCTCCTCACTCCACCCCCATGCCCGCCAACGAGTTTAACGGATTTACTGACTACGGGATCGGCATCGGCCTGCGCGTTCCTCATTATCGCCATATTCTGGCCCAGAAACCGGTAGTCGATTGGTTCGAGATTATTTCAGAGAATTTCATGGTCGACGGCGGTCGCCCATTGGAAGTATTGGACGAAATCCTGGAACAATATCGAGTCGTCCAGCACGGAGTAGCGATCTATTTCGGTTCTGCCGATGACCTGGACAAGACTCACCTCAAAAAGCTAAAGCGACTGGTCCGACGAACTAACACCCCTTGGCTCTCCGACCATTTGTGCTGGGGAAGCGTTGATGGACGCTATACCCATGACCTCTTGCCGATGCCCTACACCTTTGCCGTAGCCAAACACACAGCAGAGAAGATCAAAGCCGCTCGTGACTATCTCGAAGTGCCTATCTGCGTTGAGAATGTTAGCAGCTACGCTGAATATCATGCCTCGGAGATGACGGAATGGGAATTCCTTAGTGAAGTAGTCGAGTTAGCTGATTGCGGTATTCTTCTGGACGTAAACAACATTTACGTTTCGTCCAAGAACCATAACTTCAATCCTTACGACTATCTCGATAACGTCCCCCATCATCGAGTCGGCCAGGTGCATATCGCCGGCCATTCCAAGTTTGAGAAATACATCCTAGACACCCATGATAATCCTGTGCTCGACCCGGTTTGGAAGATGTATGCCCACGCGATGAAATTAGTGGGAAATACCGCTACCTTGCTCGAATGGGACGACCGGATTCCTACCTTTGATGAGGTCCACCGTGAAGCGCTCAAAGCCAACAAATTCCGCCAATCACTCGTCGCCACCAAATAGTTCGGTGCAATCGCGCGAGGATTTGCGCGCGTTACAGCGGACCATGACCAGCGCTCTGTTTCGGCCGCTGGATGCCCGCTGGGGTATGCAAAAGACTTGGACCGATGGACGGCCCACTCGTGAAGTAGCCGCTGAGTTTATCAAGCCGAATGACCGGCTAAACTCATTCGAGCGATTAGAAATCTACAATCGCCAATACTGGTTTCGCGTATTGGATTGTCTGCACGATGACTATCCCGGGTTACGCGCGATTCTCGGCACCAAGAAATTTACCCAATTAGCCACGGCCTATCTGGCGAAATACCCATCCAATTCTTTCACCCTACGCGATCTCGGTGATCGTTTGGAGCAATTCATCCGGGACGAACCTGCTTGGACATCGCCCCACGAATCGTTGGCCTTCGACATGGTTCAGTTCGAATGGGCTCAGACGGTTGCCTTTGACGGGCCTTCCAAACGGCCAATCACTGCCGATGACATTTTAGGAAAAGCGTTAGATCAATTGACTTTGGGCCTGCAACCTTACCTCTCACTATTGCGGTTAAACTACGCCGTCGACGATTTTCTGATCGCGGTGAAAGGGCGGGAAGAAGACGCTTTGCGAGGCGAAGCCAGCAACGCCATCCATTCTGCTCCCCGAGCTTCGCGAAAAAAGCCGGTTCGGCGTCCGAAAAAACAGCAAATCTTTCTGGCGGTGCATCGTTATGAGAATCAGGTCTACTCAAAACGCCTGGAACCCGAAGAATATCAAATTCTCGCGGCGCTAGCCCGCGGCGATACCGTGGGTGTTGCCTGTGAAACGGCCGTCGCTCAAAGCCCCAGAACCGATTTCGATTGGGCCGATACCATCAAAATTTGGTTCGACACTTGGACTACCCTGGGGTGGTTTTGTTTACCTAAATGAGCACAGACACCCAAACCGTTAGTCGCAGTCGTTCTTCGTCAGAGAGTTTCGGTAGGTTTTGTCAATCAACCCTGCTACTCCTGATCCGGATCTATTTCTTCTGGCAGTTGTTTAAGATAGGGTTGGCTAAACTCGAGCACATCGAATTTGTTATCGGGTTTTTCACCAAACTGGGGATTCCCTACCCGGACATCAACGCGTGGGTCGTCGCCGCCACCGAGTGTTTCGGCAGCATCCTTATCGTGGTCGGATTGGCGTCCCGGCTTGCCGCCATCCCAATCACCATTTCCATGGCGGTCGCTTATTGGGTCGGTGACAATAACGCGGTGCTCAATATCTGGGGTCATCCGGACAAGTTCATCAAAGCAGATCCTTTCCCGTTCTTCCTCGCCGCGCTGATCATTCTTTGTTTCGGACCCGGCTGGTTCTCTTTGGATGCGATACTGGGACGCCTATTCCGGCGCAAGAAAGATCCCGAGGCATAATGAGTTGACCTCCCACCTGATCGCTAGACTCCGATGTTGCGGAAGATCGATTGCATCATGATTAGGGTGCCGGACGTCGATGTAGCCGCCGCCTACTACACTAAGGTCTTCGGCCTGTTACCCCGATGGAGCGGAGACAACATGGTTGGTCTCGTCTTTCCAGAGTTCCATGTCGAAATTGTGCTCCACTCCGATGCGTCTATCCCTTCACCGGTTGAAGTGTATTACTTAGTCGATGATGTCGTCGCTGCGTTGACTCTATTTGTAGCAGAGGGCTGCCGCGTAGAAGTGGCGCCGTTCGACATCACCGTCGGGAAATGTGCCGTAATCAAAGACCCATTCGGTACCCGGCTGTGCCTGCTCGACCTAACTAAAGGGCTCCGCCCCAATAACCTCGCCGGGTCAAAGCATTCGAGGGCGGATGTCTAGGAAAGTTTCGAACCGCCAACCGCCAACTGCTAACCGCCAACTGCTAACCGCCAACCGCTAACCGCTAACCGCTAACCGCTACCGGCCAACTGCCAACCGCTGCCGGCACCATCCCCAACGCTTGCCTTACGCCCGAGTCTAGCTCTTCCGGAGTCGGACGGCGCCCCATCCAACCAACGTAACCATCTGGCCGAATAAGAGCCGCGCTGCCGCCGCTAACGGCCCATTGCTTCCAGAACGTTTCCCCGGTAGCACAGGCGTAAGCGCCGTTTTTCCTAATTTCTGCACTAGGAAATAAGACCGCGACCCTCAAGTCATGGATGTCCTGGAAAAGTTGGGAAACATCGCCAGGGGCCCAGCTGGGCAATCTTCCATCGTCGAATAACAAAAGCGCGGGACCAGGGCCGGCCAGATCCAAGAGACGCAAGATTTTGCCTTCTGGATCAAGGAGGTCTCCATCCAGAGCCCGCTTTCCAATCCACGGCCCTCGACCTGACAAAATGGTAGAACGAGTGTAAGTGGCGTCGAGCATTCCCGCTTTTGGCGCCACCACTGAAAACAGTCCCAGCCGAGGAAGCGCCCAAAGCGCAGCGGGCGCTAGTTTCCTAATGAAACTAGGGCCCAGCAAAATTGTCCTCGTCAGAAAGTCCGTGTACGAGTCCACCGTCTTAACGATTACTTCTCGTCGCTCGGTTTCGTACGACGCCAGCAAAACTTCCGCATTGGCGCCAGCCAAGCCCCGAGCCAGCTTCCAAGCCAGATTATGCACATCTTGGATGCCACTGTTCATCCCCTGGCCGCCGGCTGGACTATTTATATGCCCAGCATCACCGGCCAAGAGAACTCGCCCCTGGCGGAAATGAGGACTCGTCCGGCAATGAATATGAAAAACGCTCGACCATAGACATTGGAAAGGGCCAACTCCGAACAGCTGATGTACGCGCCGCTCGATACTGCCGGACTCTACTGCCGCCACATCGGTTTCTCCTGGCTCGAGGGTGGCGATAAACCTCCAATGGTGCGGTTCATAGCGAACACCGGCCAACCCGCCGTGTTGAACCGGCGCAAACAAAGGCCACGGCAGCTGGTCCCTTTCATCGTCCAGACGAATGTCCGCTAACAACATTCGAGTGGGATAAGTTTTGCCTTCGAGTTCCCAACCGAGTGTCGTCCGAATTGTGCTACGAGCTCCATCGCATCCGACCAGATATTGACCACGGTAGGTCTGGGAGACGCCTCCCGGCGCTTCCATCTGTAAAGTCACGCCGTCAGCATCTTGATCAAACCCGGTCGCTTTGTACCCGAAATGTACCTCCGTAAATCCGGAGGCTTTCACCGCCTCGAATAGCAATTCTTCCGTGCGGTTTTGCGGAAGAATTACAACCCCACCTGCCGAACTGATCTTTCTGAAAATGCTGAGATCGATTCCGGCAAACGGCCTGGTTTTCCCCGCGACCCATAAATCCACCCGACTCAGTAGCTCGCCCGCTTTGACAAATTGATCGTAGACTCCCCAACTCCGGAAGATTTCCAGCGTCCGCGGCAAAATACCGAGAGCGCGCGAATGAGGGTCGATCTCGGTTTTAAGCTCGAAAAGGATGGTCTTTACTTGCTGCCGTGCCAGGCCCAAAGCCAGGGACAAACCCACTGGCCCACCTCCAACGATGAGAACAGGTACATCGTTCATGCCACTACAATTACGCGCTAGAACGGGAAAGAGTGCAAGGGTGAAGGCAGAACGGAGTGATGGAGTGACGGAGTAATGGAGTTTATGGGGTGTTGGAGCGCCATCTCAGCACTCCAATACTCCATTACTCCACCACTCCGGCGACCACCCCGCGCAAACCGCCACCGCGAATTCCCTTGCTTCCAGGTCATTACCGGGCCAGCTTCCCTTTTTGCAGGGGAGCCTTTGGCTGAGATTCGCGGTGTTTACCGTGGAACCCTTTGAACCTGATGCGGGTAATGCCGCCGAAGGGAGCGATAGGTGGTCCTGCGTTGCTGAAGACGATGACCACACCATATTTCCAAAAAAGCCGTCGGATTTACGTTAGCGGCACACTCCATCCCACGGTCGCTGTTGCTCTCCGCCAAATCGAGCAATCCCCTACCAAACATCCGGACGGAACCGAGACATCCAATCCGCCGGTCCAGGTCTACGATACTAGTGGTCCCTGGGGTGACCCTGCCGTAAGTCTCGATATTCAGGAGGGGCTTCCCGCTCTGCGCCAGCCATGGATCCTAGGTCGAGCTGATGTCGCTGAGTATGGCGGACGAGAAGTGCGCCCGCAAGACGACGGTTATCTCAGCCAGCTGCATGCGAGTAAGGCTAAGAATGGTTCGGGCATTTTCCCGGGGCTGAAGCGGCGCGCTCTGCGAGCATCAGCCGGGCATCCGGTAACTCAGCTCTGGTATGCAAGACAGGGAGTCGTTACGCCCGAGATGGAATATATCGCGATCCGAGAAAATCTTGGCCGCTCTCTAAGCCAATCAAACGGGAATGAGAATCATCATCCGGGCGAATCCTTCGGGGCACATATCCCCAGAGAGATTACGCCGGAATTTGTTCGGTCGGAGGTAGCCCGCGGACGTGCCATCATCCCGGCAAACGTGAATCATCCTGAAGCGGAACCGATGATCATCGGGCGAAATTTCCTGGTTAAGATCAACGCAAACATCGGTAACTCGGCCGTTGCCTCGAGCATCGAAGAAGAAGTCGAGAAGATGCGCTGGGCCACTTTGTGGGGCGCCGACACGGTGATGGATCTTTCTACCGGCAAAAACATCCACACGACGCGAGAATGGATTCTTCGCAACAGCCCGGTCCCGATTGGCACTGTCCCAATTTATCAAGCACTCGAAAAGGTCGGCGGTCGCGCTGAGGAACTAAGCTGGGAGATCTATCGCGACACTCTGGTCGAGCAAGCTGAACAAGGGGTTGATTATTTCACGGTTCACGCCGGGGTACTGCTCCGGTTTGTGCCGCTCACGGCGAAACGAAAGACTGGGATTGTGTCGCGAGGTGGTTCCATCCTGGCAAAGTGGTGCCTGGCGCATCATCAGGAAAACTTTCTCTATACGCATTGGGACGAGATTTGTGAAATTATGGCCGCGTACGATGTCAGTTTTTCGATCGGTGACGGCCTTCGCCCGGGCTCAATCGCCGACGCTAACGACGAAGCTCAGTTTGCCGAGCTCTATACGCAAGGCGGCCTAACTCGCCGAGCTTGGGATCACGGTGTCCAAGTGATGAATGAGGGCCCAGGTCACATCCCGATGCAGATGATCAAGGAGAACATGGACAAGCAACTCGAATGGTGCCATGAGGCGCCGTTCTACACACTCGGCCCGTTAACCACTGATATCGCGCCCGGCTACGACCATATCACCAGTGCCATCGGTGCCGCGATGATTGGATGGTTTGGAACCGCGATGCTCTGTTATGTGACTCCGAAAGAGCATCTAGGACTTCCCAATCGCGATGACGTTAAACAAGGAGTGATCGCTTACAAACTTGCGGCTCATGCCGCCGATCTCGCTAAGGGCCATCCCAGCGCCCAATGTCGTGACGATGCAGTCAGCCAAGCTCGGTTCGAGTTTCGGTGGGAAGATCAATTCAACTTGAGTCTCGATCCCGAAACCGCTCGCAAATTCCACGATGCCACCCTGCCTCAGGAAAGTGCCAAGACCGCACATTTTTGTTCCATGTGCGGACCTCACTTCTGTTCGATGAAGATCACAGAAGAAGTGCGTAAATACGCCGCCGAAACCGGCGTTTCTGCTGATCAAGCAATCAACACCGGCCTCCACGAAAAAGCCGAAGAGTTCGCATCTTCCGGCGGACAGATTTATCGCTGATTACGTCGTGTCGAAACGGCGAGTGGCCGACTGGGCGAAAGTAGACTTAGTGGACGTAGTAGACTGAGTGGACAAAGTGGTGTCTGCCAAGACGACGCGCTCGGTAGCGGTCCACTGGGTCCACTCAGTCCGCTTCGTCTACTAAGTCCACTTTCGCCGTTTCGCCGTTTCACCCACTCGCCGTTTCGCCTAATAGAACGTCCCACTCGGCTGATCCTGGAACGAATCTACAAACTGCTCGATTTTGGGATCGTTAGATCTCTGCACCAATACATAGTTACAGGCAGAGTTGCTCCAAGTATAAACGCGATAACCTTCGACGGAGCGTTTGCCGTAACTCACAGGCTCTTCGTTAGGTGGCCAACAGTAGATAGTCAAAATCTCGTCGGCCCGTTTGTAAACCAAGGCTACAACTGCTCGTTTTGCCAGCACACCGACACGTCCTCCGGACAACTCATACCCATACTGGCGAAGATCAATCGCGGGCGGAGTAAAACCAACCTTACTGGCAAACCAGGGCTTCAAAACGGCTAAATCTGCAGAAGCCAATTCTACCGGGGCTCCGGACGAAACTCCCGAATAGTCCACCACGGCTTGTTGGGAAAGTTCTTTTCCATGGTCCGGAGATGAAAGTAACCCCACGACTAGACCAACAACAACCACTGCCGGTGCGCCAATCCAAACGTACCGAAGTAGACTCATTGAACGCTTGGCTTGCGCTTGATAAATCATGCCCAAGACCTTGGCTCTCAGTTGGGTCGGAGCCTTGAAACGAGGTGCGTGCATCCGAAACTGGGAGCGAAACTCTCGGATCTCCCAAGTCTGACTCTGACAAGATAGACAGTTTCTAAGATGCTCTTCGAGTTCGCCTTCGGCGCCGGGTTCAAGTTCCCCGTCAACGAACGCATCCAAGTATTGGCTCGCTAAGTCACAGTTCATCTAGCCTGCCGCAATCGCGGGCCGGTATGCACATATCTACGAATCCTTGCATTAAGCAAGGTAAGTGCTTTTCTTTCATCCTCTTTCCTGACTACGAGTTAACCGTCTTTATTCCCCGATTTTCCAAAAAAACAGCGGCTTTTTGGCGCGTCGCGCGCACGAAAAAAGCTAGGACTGGGACGCTAAAACCGATATAAGAAATCGCGCCGATCTTTGGTGCGGTAACGTGTTCTTTTCGAGAGGGAAGAAAGAGAGAAGTTGCTTAGGCTGTTGTTGCCGCGGGCGCTCAAAATATGAACCAGAAACAGAGAGAAGCTTTGGTTGATCTGCTTTTATTGGGAATGTTCGCAGACGGCTCGTTAAAGGTGAGCGACGACCAAAAACTACGTTCGGTGATTGAGGAGATTGGCTGGGAATCCTACCAAACTCCCGATCTTTATTTTCAATCCGCCATCGCGAAAGCCAGGGATGCAGCGGACACGGAAACAGCAACCCGGTCCCGGCTCAAAAAAATAAATGAAGGTCTTGCCAGTGACGACGCTCGGCAGCTAGCCCTTGAACGTCTTGAACGGTTTCTAAGTTTAGATAGTGAACCCGCGTTGGAAGAATCCAAATTCCTAGAGTTGGCGAAGGAGAATCTTCACGGCGAGCAAGTGGCGTAGCTGCAGGCTTGGGATCGCTGAGAATTGATCGGAGCCTTTGGTAAAACGGCTACAAAGGTCGGTTCGCCCGGTAACTAGTTACAGAAAACGTTCGTGCCACGGCTCGGCGGCGTTTCGGCACGATTAGCGAATTGGTCGGATACGCGTGTCACCTTGCGAGACACAAAAGGCGGTTCCGCAGCCTCGCCCTACCAAACGAAAGAGCAGTCGCTCATTCGTTCGTGCCGCCGCCCAGTAGCGTTCTGCGTGCGAACCGTTCGTTGCTTTGACGGCGAAGAATGACAAACGTGTTATTATCGCCGTAATTCGCCCATGGTCCTTGCGGAACTTCTCTAAATTCTACAAAGCGCCAATCACAGACGTCTTTGCTGCCAAGACCAAGAAAATCGCGCACGGCGGGTGAAACATCGAGACCCGCGCCCTGGTTCAAGTTCGGCCGCGGACGCTCGTTCCCGAAGACATACTGCCAGTGATCGGTGCGGAATGGGCCGCAATCTTCCCATTGAGCGTAGCATACTCGCGCACCATGCCGGATGGCGAGCCATCGGCCTTTGAGCACCGTTTGCCCGTCTCTAACAAAAGCTTGTTTAAACCAAGGGATCACCTGAGCTGCTTCAGGCTTGGTGCGGCCACCTTCGACATCATTGTAAGGCAGCGCCACGTAGAACGGATTCTGACGCGGAACAAAGCTTACGGGAACAAAGTTGCGGCGACCAGCCGGATCCGGATTGTCATACCCGCCGTAGCTCGAGCTCCAGTACTTGTCCCAGGAACTCCGATCGTTTGGAACCGGATTGTTTCCGGATGGGCGTTCACCGATCCAGAAAATTGTGGTCACAATATTGCCCTTCCAGCCATAGCGGCCGGGCCCGGTAAACAGAGAATTGCTCCGCCCCATCAGAGAGGGACCAGTCTCGTAACGCTGTCCGTCACCCGTGAAAGTGGTCTTGGTGGGCGACATGACCACCTTGGGTTCCACTTTCAGAAGCGCGTTCTCTCGCAGTTTCATCGCGTATTTCGCGAAGTCGGTACTGCTCTCGTACTGCGATTGCGCCAACGCGTTGCCACCCAATGAAAGCAACATTAGCGCTGAGAAATATTTCGCCAGCATGGGATACGGTTTCGTCCCTTTTACGGGCACTAGGGGTCTCAGAGCAAGTGAAATCTGCATTCGTGGATCTAAAATGGCCGGTTTTCGGACAACTCCAGCCGCGATTGGCCCCTACTATTAGCCTTTTTTAGACAATTTCAACAGCGTGGATGCCAAATAAATCCTTAGAGATTTCTTCGGCATCCAGGCTATGGGCCGTGAGACGGATGCGCCACGTCCATCTCGCGGCCTGATATTCTATCATCGCGCAACCCCTGCAAATCGGCTCTGAAAGCCGCAGCAGAGCTGTCCAGCGTCAGCGGACAGCTCTGCTGCCATAGCCTGCATCGCCCGCGAATGCATGCCCATTGCCGGGCGATGCGAGCTTAGTAGCGAAATAAAATTGTATCCCGAAGATAATCGGCATCATCGACGGCCGGATAATCGAGAGTAAAATGCAGCCCCCGGCTCTCTCTTCGTGACAGAGCGGAATCAACGATAAGGCTTGCCACCGTACAAAGATTCCGCAGTTCTAGCAGTTCGGTGGTGAGCTTGAAGTCCCAGTAAAAATCTTGAATCTCCCGCTGGAGATTGCGCAGCCTGGTGCTGGCGCGCTGCAATCGTTTGCTGGTTCTCACAATGCCCACATAGTCCCACATCAGGCGGCGGACCTCGTCCCAGTTATGATAAATCACGACCAATTCGTCAACGTCCTGAGCATGACCGGGACGCCAGGGCGGCAAATGGATTTCTTGATGATATTTCGAGTATTTCGGACGCAGCAGCGCCGCCGCGCACCTTTTCGCTAGCACTACCGCTTCCAAAAGCGAGTTGCTGGCGAGGCGGTTCGCACCATGTAAACCGGTACATGCCACTTCCCCAATCGCAAACAAGCCGCGGAGCGTGGTAGCGCCATCCAGATCCGCCTTCACGCCGCCGCACTGATAGTGTGCCGCGGGCACGATCGGTATCGGCTGGGCAGTAATGTCGATGCCGAGCCCAAAGCAAGTCTCATACACGTTAGGGAAGCGTTCCTTGATAAAAGCAGCCGGCTTATGCGTGATATCCAAGAACATGCACGGCGCTCCCGACCTTTTCATTTCTGCGTCAATCGCCCGAGCCACGATATCGCGGGGCGCCAGCGCTCCGCGGCTATCGTATTTCTTCATGAACTCGCGCCCGTTCACATCGATGAGTTTGGCGCCTTCGCCTCGCATCGCTTCAGTGATGAGAAATGAGCGTGCCTCCGGATGGTAGAGACAGGTGGGATGAAACTGAATAAACTCCATGTTGGCGATAGCCGCTCCCGCCCGCCAAGCCATCGCCACCCCATCACCAGTGGCAATATTGGGGTTAGTTGTATATTGATAAACTTTGCCGCAACCTCCAGTCCCCAAAATCAATCGGTCTGTCCGAAGAGCGGTCACTTCGCCGGTTGTTTCATCTAAAACGTAGATGCCGACAACTCGATCTTCCGTGGTGTAACCGAGCTTCCCGGTGGTGATAAGATCGATCGCCATGTGGTTCTGCAGCACCACAATCTCCGCAGTCGCTTCGACAGCGGCTACCAGCCGTTGCTCAATTTCGCGGCCGGTAGTGTCGTGATAATGCAAGACCCGGCGTTTGGAATGCCCGCCTTCTTTGGTGAGATCCAATTCGCGATGACCATCTTCTAAAACCCGCTCATCGAAATGGACACCTAACTCCATCAGATCTTGGATGGCGGCGGGACCTTCCGTTACGATCGTCCGAACCGCATCGGGATGACACAGGCCGGCTCCCGCCACCAACGTGTCTTTAACGTGAAGATCAAAAGAATCCTCAACGCTAGTCACCGCCGCTACACCGCCTTGCGCCCAAGCGGTGTTTGAATCGGGCAGGTTGCGCTTGGTCACCATGGCCACCGTGCCGAATTTCGCGACCCTGAGCGCTAACGATAGACCCGCAATACCGCTCCCCACGATCACAAAATCAAAATGCTTCATTGCACCATCCGATTGTCGATAAGTCTGGTTTTACCGAAGAAAACCGCGGCAGCCAAAAGCAAGGGCGGCCTCAGTTGTGATACCGGCTCCAAAGTCATTGGATCAACCACCGTGACGTAATCGATCTTAGCCAGCGGCGCACTTTGGATCTTCTGCTTCATCCAGTTCAGCAACTTCGTCGCGGATGCCGTTCCCGCGCGAACCTTTTGTTCCGCTAGTAGAAACGTTTCATAGATGATCGGTGCTTGGCTCCGCTCCTCTTGGGTCAGGTAACCGTTCCTGGAGCTCATCGCCAACCCGTCCGGTTCACGAACGGTTGGATGCGCATCCAGCTCTACCGGAAAATTCAGGTCTCGCACCATGCGCCGCAGGATCGCCAGTTGCTGGAAATCCTTTTCCCCAAAGACCGCCACATCGGGTTGGACCAGGTTAAATAGCTTGCTGACCACTAGACAAACACCGTCAAAGTGTCCGGGTCGCGCCGCGCCGCACATCACTTGGGAAAGCTTATTCTCGATCAAAGTGATGGAGCGGTCCGGGTAGTACATGTCCTGTGCTTCCGGAGCGAAAAGAACGTCGCAGCCCTCTTGGCGGAGTAAAGCAGAGTCCCGATCAAAAGGGCGCGGATACCGCGCCAAATCCTCTTCTGGCCCGAATTGGGTCGGATTGACAAACACGCTCGCAACCACGGTCCCCTTGGTGCGAGCACGCTTTCGGGCTCGCCGGATCAGCGCGAGATGTCCTTCATGTAAAGCGCCCAGGGTCGGTACTAAAACCACAGGACGCGGGAGTTTGGAGACAAGCTTTTGTATCTTTTGAGGCTCTCGAACTATTCGCATCAACGGAACCGCGCATTCATTATCGGCGCAGTTGAAGAAAGCCCCTGATTGGTAGTTCGGCAAGCGGGAGCCAGTGGACTCAGTAGACTTTAGTTGACGGTGTGGACAAAGTGGCACCGTGCTTCAGCACGGTGCCGATGGGTGCCCCGGCGGTCCACTACTAAGTCTGCTTAGTCCACTGAGTCCACTTATCCGCCACACGCTCGCAGGGTTCTTTACGCCCACACGCCCCACCGTATCACGCCGTTACCAGACTAGGAGACGCCTTTTTCCCCGAGAGCTGCAACAATCCTCGCAACGGGATCGCGGTCCATTTCGGCCGATTATTCAGCTCGTACCGCAATTCATACATCGCTTTCAGAATGGCATAACTCCGCAGCAGCAACCGTAGATCGGTTCGATCTGAGGGTACGAATGACGCCGTTCCACTCGTCTCCAAATACGCCGTCAGAAATACCTGCGAAGCGCGAGTCGCCCATAAATCTGCAAATGCTCCCAGAGTCTCACGATCTTGCGGCCGCACCGTGCGCGACTCCAATAAGCCGTAATGCGCCGCATAATGAAACGAGCGGAACATCCCCGCCACATCGATTAGCGCGGACCGCTTCAGGCGCCGTTCTCCCAATGCTCGGGCCGGCTCGCCTTCGAAATCCAGGATCACATAGTCTTTTCCGGTATAGAGTACCTGTCCTAAGTGATAATCGCCATGGATACGAATCTTGGAAACCTGGATCGTATCCTGAAGCAGGTACTCATGGGAACCGTTCAAGATTTCTACCCGTTGCAAAACTTCGTCAGCCAACGCTTTCGGATATTCATCCAACGTTCCTAGAACGCGGGTTAAGAGCGCGAGCGTGTGTTTGCTGTCAGTGCGAATCGATTGATAGACGGAGCGCTGATGCTGTAGGCTGAATGGTTCGGGCCTGAAATCCGGTGATTCCTGATCTGATGCCAGCGCCAAATGCATCTCCGCGGTGCGTTGTCCCAGCAGACGCATCGCCTCCAGATGAACTCCTTCGATCAGACTCAAAAACGGATCTGGTATCGTATCCCACCAGGTAGCGTCAGGCGGGACATCCAAAGTCGGGTCGGACAGGACGCGATCAAAATAGCGGTCAACCGCCGCCAGCGTTTGTGACCAGCCATCCTGCTCGTTGCTGGTAAATCCTTGAGCCATCACCACCGCTGCCGGATCCTGACCACGGGACAAATACTGAATATCGCCCAAATAAGTGGGCACATAGGGGAACCCGCAACGCTCACTGAGTTGTTTGGTGACTTCGAGATCTGGATTCAACCCTTCATCGAGCTTCCGGAACAACTTCAGATAAATCTGTTCGCCAAAAATAATCGAGCTGTTGCTCTGCTCCACTTTCAACGCTCTGGATGAAGTCGGACGACCCGCCGCCAGGAGATCATGCAACCCTTTCGATTGGGCCGGCACCAAGCGTCCCGATTTACCGGCAACCACGGTGTTATTCGCCATGAGATCCAAAAGCGCGGCTTGGAACCCCTGGGAGGCAATCGCGTCAATTAACAGATCTCCTTCGTTCCCCACTCTGGCTATAATTGCCGCGGGATACTCGACCTCTACGGCTCGTGCCTCCTCGCCCGAAACAAGTTTAATCGGCAGGCAGTAAAGATCGCGCGCTCCTTCAGAAAAATTCACCGCAATAATCAACAACTGAGCTTGGTCAACCTGCGGAAAATTGATCGTATCAATTAGGTTAACACTGATAATGTTGCGCGCCTTGCTGCGATACCATCGGCACCGTCGCATGTAACCGGTTAAATCTCGTTCGAAAAACCGCGTCCCGGCAGGCGTTTGCCACCAACCCGGTGTGCCGTCAAAACTGATGGACGGCAGAACCAGGTCACCCTCGGTAGCGCCGACGTCCGGCGGCACCAACAGCAGCCAGAAGAATGTATTCGGACCCAGCGTAATCGGATAAAGCGTGTCCTTGATTACCGGGAACCGTCCATGGCCGAAGGCATCTTCCGGAGTCCATCCCGCCCAAGGCTTCAAGTCCAGTTCCACGGCTTGCGAGAACCGGGACAGGTTGATCACTATCAACACGGTTTGGGTTTCGTAGGTACGGGTAAAGGCCAGCACCTTATTGTTAGTCGGCGCTAACATTTGAAAATCGCCTGACCCTATAGCCGGAAGCCGCTTGCGAATCGCTATGATCCGCCGCATCCACCAAAGGAAAGAAGAAAGGTTCGTCTCCTGAACTTCAACGTTGATCGCCTCGTAATGAAATTCCGGATCAATATTTACCGGCAAATACAAAGAGTGCGGATTAGCTCGGGAAAAGCCGGCATTTTTGTCCGCGCTCCATTGCATTGGGGTACGAACTCCGTTCCGGTCGCCCAAATAAATATTATCCCCCATCCCGATCTCATCACCGTAATAAAGGATGGGGCTGCCCGGCATCGAAAACAGGATGCCATGAATCAATTCCAGCTTTTTCCGGTTGTTATTGAGCAGAGGAGCCAATCGGCGGCGAATACCTAGATTCAACCTGGCCCGGGAGTCGCGCGCATAAACGCGGTACATATAATCCCGTTCCTCCTCGGTGACCATCTCCAGAGTCAGTTCGTCATGGTTGCGGAGAAACATCGCCCATTGGCAATTGTCCGGGATACTCGGAGTCTGGTCGAGAATATCGACGATGGGATACCGATCTTCCATGTGCAGCGACATGTAGATCCTGGGCATAATCGGAAAATGGAACGCCATGTGGCACTCATTTCCTTTTCCAAAATATGCGACCGCGTCATCCGGCCATTGGTTCGCTTCCGCCAGCAACATGCGATCCTGATACTTCTGATCGATATGCTCCCGGACCTCTTGCAGATAGGCATGCGTCTCCGGCAAATTCTCGCAGCTGGTGCCTTCTCGCTCGAACAAATAGGGAACCGCGTCCAGCCGCAACCCATCGACGCCCATGTCCAGCCAGAAGTCGACCACATTGAACATGGCGGCTCTGACCTCGGGATTGTCATAGTTGAGGTCCGGTTGATGCGAATAAAAGCGGTGCCAGAAATAGGCGCCGGCCACCGGATCAAAGGTCCAATTGCTGACCTCGGTGTCCTTAAAAATGATCCGGGCTTCGCTATATTTCTGGGGGTCATTCGACCAGACATAGTAATCGCGCCAAGGATCCCCCGGCACAGCTCGGCGAGAGCGTTGGAACCAGATGTGCTGGTCGCTGGTATGATTTAGGACCAGCTCCGTAATGACCCGCAGACCGGCGTTATGGGCGGCGTCCAAGAATTGGCGAAAATCGTCCAATGTCCCGTAGGAGGGATGGACGTTGTAGCAGTCGGCGATATCGTAACCGTCGTCCTTCAAGGGAGACGGATAGAAAGGGAGCAGCCAGATGGTCGATACTCCGAGGTTCTTTAGGTAATCCAGTTTACTTAACAGCCCCTGGAAATCGCCAATCCCGTCGTTATTAGCGTCACAAAAGGTCTTAATGTGGAGCTGATATATGAGCGCTTCTTTAAACCAAACCGCGCTACCTGGTTTGGCGACTTCCTTTGTCTCAATGGTTGGAATCTGCATCGACTAATTCAGTGTTCAGTTCAAGGGAGCAGCAGAATGTTCCGGCGCTAGCCGGAATATTCTGCTGCTATAGCCTGCAGCGCCACAAAAAGCATACGCATTTTGTGGCGCTGCCGGCTCAGGGGAAGAGGCCGCGATCGGTTCGAGCCCGCATCACTTTCTCAACTCCGATAGCCATAGCAGCAATTCGGTGCGGCATCTTCTCCTCTTTGGCTCGTTTAATCACCGCGGTAAATGATTGTTCTAGTACTCGAAACAACCGGTCGACCACCTCGGTCTCTCTCCAAAAGAAACTCTGCAAGCTTTGTACCCATTCAAAGTAAGACACAATGACGCCGCCCGCGTTGCAGAGAATATCGGGAATAACGAAAACTTCCTGCCAACGCTCAAAAAATATCTTGTCCGCCTCGACGGTAGTCGGGCCGTTGGCGGCCTCTGCTAGAATCCGGCAATGGATCTGGCCGGCGTTTTTGCCGTGAATCACACCGCTGATCGCCGCCGGCACCAGAACATCACACGGGATAGTCAACAATTCATCCGGAGAGAAGCTTTCCACGTCAGGGAAACCCTCCAACGAGCCATGTACGGCCGCATACTTCTCAGCAGCCCGTATGTCGATGCCATCTTCGTTTCGATAGGCTCCGGATACATCGCTGACTGCGACCACCTTCATTCCATTCTTATAGGCCAAGCCGCGGGCCACAATCGACCCAACGTTCCCGAACCCCTGGATGACCGCTGTCCCCCCCACCAGCTTCAAGTTAATGATATGGGCAGCTCTTTCGATCAAATAGACAACTCCTCTCCCCGTCGATTCTCGCCGTCCGTACGTCCCCCCGATGCTCAAGGGCTTTCCCGTGACGATCTCTGGGACTGAATAGCCCTGATGCGATGAATAGGTGTCCATAAACCAGGCCATCACCTGTTCGTTGGTGCCCATGTCCGGACCCATGATATCAGTGCGCGGCCCAATAAAAGGGATCATCTCTTGCATGTAGCGCCGGGACAGTCTCTCCAGTTCAACTGGACTTAATTTGCGAGGATCGCAGTTTACCCCACCCTTGGCCCCGCCATAGGGAAGCCCTGCTAACGCGCATTTCCAACTCATCCACATCGCCAAGGCGGCAACCTCGCCGATCGTTACAGAAGGCGAAAACCGCGTACCCCCTTTTGTCGGGCCCATCGATAGATGGTGCTGCACTCGATACCCTTCGAACACGCGAACCGAACCGTCGTCCATCCGGACAGGTACGGCAACAGTGATCGAACGCTTTGGGAAAATGAGGCGATCTCGCAGTCCAGCCGGGATATTGATGTATTCGGCGATCAGCTTGAATTGGTCGCAAGCCAGTTGAAAGCTCGGGTCGGAGTAGATGTGCTGCATACAGGCGTCTGAAAACAACAAAGGCCGCACCCAGTGCGGCCCTCTTCACATTTAGGGGTTTCTGCTCAACGGTCCTATTGAAGGATCCACGGTTGAGGGAAGAATGTCGCGCAATTGCGAAATTGGCAAGTGCGGGCAGAAGGAGTTGCAGGAGTTCAGGAGCATCTTTGGTGGGGCGAGGCTCCCGAACAACCAAATGGCTCTATCGAAGCGACAAAATCCGCCTGGGCTGGGCGACGTTGCTAGACCTACATATGCGCCGAGCCGTGGCCCCGCGCGGAACCCCGGCTCGGCACCTCTAAAGGCATTGGGCACAGTGAGTAGATCGTTCGGCTCGTTGCCCTGATTACATCTTCGATGGTTCAGAAGCGTCGCCCTACCATTCCCCCGCGAAGTCTGCTACCCTCCCTCTCCGTGCAAACTCAGGTCCGACCATGGCACGAAATTCTGGACTCCCGCGGACGGCCGCGGAAGCAGTACCAGCCTTTGCTCGACCACCTTAAGCGCTATTATTCGTCGGCCGACCTGAAGGAGCTGGAGGAACGCCTGGAGGCGACCCTGCGTGAACTCGGTATCTCCTTTGAAGGTTCCAAATCGAACGGACAAAACACCTGGTTCTCCGATCTGCTGCCGCACGTCTTCCTCGCGGACGAGTGGGAGTCGCTACAGAAGGGGTTCGAACAACGAATTCGGGCTTTTGAACTGTTTTTACAGGATGTCTACGGTCAGCGCGAAATCCTTCGTCAAGGTATACTCCCGATTCCGTTAATCCTGGGCAGCCCTCATTTTCATCGGAGCGCGGCTGGGTTACGCCCTCCTCAAGGCTCCTATCTTCATCTAAGCGGCCTGGCTATTTGTCGCGATCCGGAAGGCCGGCTGACGGTCAAGAATCATTACTTTGGCCACGCTTCCGGTCTTTCCTACATGATCCAGAACCGGCGCCTCTTGGCTCGAGTCATTCCGGATCTATTCGAACATCATCCCGTAGAATCAGTCGCTCAGTTGCCTACCGAGATACTCGTGGGGCTGCGAGCCATGTCCAACCTGGCCGACCCGGCGGTCGTCCTGCTGACTCCGGGGGTTGCCAGCGCGGTTTATTCCGAGCACAGCTTTCTCGCCCGGAGAATGGGTATCCCTTTGGTACAAGGCGAAGACCTGTTGGTCCTGGATGGTAGCCTCTTTCTAAAGACCGTATCGGGCCTGGAACGAGTTGATGTCGTCTACTCGCGCGTAGCCGACCCTTGGCTCGACCCTTTGGTTTTCGATACCGAAAGCCGTTTGGGCGTCCCTGGCCTGGTCCATTGTTTGCGGAAAGGAACCGTCACTCTAGTGAATGCCATCGGTTCACAACTAGCCGATGATCGAAGCCTTTTGCATTTCGCGAGCAGCATTATCCGGTTTTACCTCGGCGAATGGCCCATCCTACCCACCTTAACGACCTATTGGCTCGGGGACCTTGACCAACGGGAAATGGTCATGGAGAACCTCGACTCTTTTCAAATCCGATCGCTCACCGGGGAACGTTTCCTCGCATTACACCATGCTGAGAAAGGCGCTCAGGAGATTGAGAACGAAGTGCGCAAGGCTCCCCACCTTTATGTTGCTCAGCCTCTCGATGACACCGCTCGAACCCTTTGCTCTGTCAAAGGCAAACAGGTTGAACGTCTCCAGGATCACATCATCTACGGGATGCGCGCAGGCAACGCCTTTAATGTTTTTCCGGGTGCACTCACTCGCTTGTCTTCGTCGATTCAGGGACGTACGGAATCGGAACATGGCGGCGGCGGCAAAGATACCTGGATCCTAAGCCCTCATCTGACGACACCAGCAGTGACTCCCTCTTTTCGGCGACCTTGGATATTACCGACCCGTCAAGTTACCAGCCGGGTTGCCGAAGGTTTTTACTGGTTGGGCCGCTATCTCGAACGCGCTTTGCACGTCTCCAAAATGATCCAGTACATCGAGACGATCGAGATGGAAGAGCTTACCCTGGCGGAGCGCAAGCTATATCGCCCGATCTGGAACCAGCTTTTGCCTCCCTTAGAAACGCCGGGTCGCCGCGGTCGTCGCGGCATTAACAGCGTTAATGAACGCTATTGCCTGATGCTCGACCGTGACCAGGTCGGTTCGGTCACGACCATGATCCGGCGTGGATTAGCCAACGCGAATTCTCTTCGCGAAGTGATTAGTCCGGAAGCCTGGTCGGTCTTGTCGCTACTGCGAGGTCAATTTCAACGGCGACGCTTTCAAGAGGAGGCGCCGGAAGCCGAAGCTCGGAGGACGACTCGCCGGATTT
>Ga0210406_10002488_pt1 | contig 20996 bp, 22 predicted proteins | sample IncBWC30MmetaG_FD_155454 | JGI IMG/M metagenome (GOLD analysis project Ga0210406, IMG submission 155454) | Forest soil microbial communities from Barre Woods Harvard Forest LTER site, Petersham, Massachusetts, United States - Inc-BW-C-30-M | ecosystem: Environmental > Terrestrial > Soil >... | reverse complement strand
GCTGGCCAACGCAAGTAAATAGTCCTTTAATTTAGTGTAAATATCTGTAAACAGCATCAATTCTAGCTGTGGAGTAAACTCCTTCCATGAGTTGACGGACCAATGTACACTGATTCTTGGGCGATGTGATCAAGAACATGACTGAGCGTGAAGAGGCGTTGGGAGAGTCGACGAAGTCTGCGGCGCGCGTTGGGATCTTGCAGTTCCAGACGGAACAACTGGCTAACGTACAGGGGCTGGAGCATGGATCCAGCTGTCGTCAACTTTGATCTGAACTCCACGAAACGACGCATAACGAGTTTGTTGCTTTCTGCGGTTATAGTGGCAATCCCATCAGCAATTCTAATTATAACGTTTCTTACTTTTTCGATTGTCCTGTGGTTACCTGCTGGAGTGCCTGGTCTCCATCAACATTTGGGACGTTCCGAACACCGATGAAGCGCCATATCGAGTCGGTACTTTCGTCCCGCTCTGAGTCGCGCCCAAGAGCGTCGTACAGGAGTCGCCCAGTGCATAATCGCCCTATTAATCCTCTAGCGGGCGGCGCATGGCGTGCCTCGATACATAGTTCGCGACCGCGCTTCCCAGCGTGTGGCCGAGGACGCTGGAAGTGCGGAAATGGATGCCGCCGATGACACGAACGTCAGCGATTTCTGCAACGGCGCTAGAGAAACGGAGAACGAACGAGTCCCCGGACGCGATTCGGAGATGACGGTGAAGGAGGTGTTGTCCCCAAAAATGGAGGCGAGGATGAACGCCGCCGAGCCGCTGATCGAGGCGTGGGCTGAGGGATACTCCGGAAAGGCAGGAGTGCCGGGTTTGAAGAAGTCCAGCCAAGGCCCTCCCACGTGGGGTCGGTGCCGGTCGGAGTAAGGTCTTCGCGGATCGCGGTGATCGGACGCCAGAAGCTGTATCGGTATTTGGAATCCCAGCAGGCGATGACGGCGTCGGCCATGGTGACATTCAGCAAAGCAAAGAGGTGAACATTCTGGTGGAATGACAGGCCGCGCTCGATGGAAATCTGAGCGGCGACTCGGTTCCAGGTCAGCGGTGTATTGCTTTGCCAAAAAAGCGCGAGTTCGGACTGATCGGCCGTGCGCGGAGATCACATACGCGGCTTCCATGGCTGCCGCCCGTGGCGATGCGCCGTCCGGCGCGTTCGGCCGCACATGGATCGGCCGGTAGCGCGGATCAATGCCGTTGACGCCATCGAAAACCGAGGCGGATACCATCGCGGCTATGCGAAACGGGTAGGACGGCCTGCGTGGCACCTTCTTCAGTAGCTGTAAAACGATGGCCATTTAGTTCGAGGAAGAGTACGCCCACAACAAAAGCAGTTCGTTTGTTCCCGTCGACAAAAAGATGGTTGCGGACTATTCCTAGCGCCATGTCTATGGCGTCAGGAGCGTCACCGTACGCGTGCAGTTGCTGAGGACGAGCAAGAGCGGAGGGGCCCTACGTCCCGCCTAGACAGACGAAGGTGTATTATTCAGAGCCCCGGCCCCGGATGAGACCAACTAATGACAGACTCGTCAAAGTCCTGGCGGTGCGGATGCGCTTCGCCTGCTAGACGAAATGCAAATTGATCGACAGGGGGTAGTGATCGGACGCCGAGACCGAGCGGTGGACGCATGGCTGGTTGGGCCGAATGGGCCCCCGCGAAAAAATCCAATCAATGGTCCGTCCGTCTTCGAGGAAAGAATTTGGTGTCGTTGCCAAGTGCTGATTTGCAAAGGCATCCCTAAACTGCGCTTGACTGATCGCTGCAGCAATGTTCCCACCCGAGGCGTCCAGATTTAAATCCCCTGCGAGCAGAATTGGTGTATCCGCGCTGTATTGCCGGGCATCCTCCAAGGTTTCCTCTAGTTGCGACCCGCGCAGCCTGTCATCGCCTCGGCTCTCGAGGTGCAGGTTGTAAGTGATGATTGCTTTACCCGCGATGCTGGCATCGCTGACCAGCGCCAAGCGACCGCCGAGTCGTTCTTGGAAAGGATCGATTTCGGGAATGTACCAATGTGGGCGCCAGAAATTGGATTGCTTCTGAAATCGAATAACGCGGGGATTGGATAAAGGCCAGCGAGAAAGTGTGGCCTGACCGTGAAACGCAGGCGATGCGCGGGTGCCCTGGGTTAACTCCTGAAACTCGCGCCCAAACACATAGTTCAGCTGTAGCTTTTGCGATATTTCTCGCGCGATGTTTATGTGCTGCGTGCGCCGGGCATTGAGATCGGCTTCTTGCAACAGGATGATATCCGCCCTCGCTCGCGACAGGAACTCCATTACTCCTTGAAGTTTTAAGCCGCGATTGATATTCCAACTGACGACCGTGACGGAACTGGGCGGACAGAGAAGCCAACGTGGGCTTGCGAAATTACCTGTTTCGATCTCTTGTATTGAGGTCATAGTCTGCTACACTCGGCCGCTCGAGACGGGAATCATAACTCACGCATGAGGCAGCAAATTGATTCCCTCTTGGAGCTCGAGCATGCTGATTTCCATCTCGAACAAGCACCGGCCGCCGAATAGGAGGACCAGCGGGGGCAGAGGTGTGTCTGTGCTCTGCCCCGCCAGTTGGGGGAAGGTGGTCTGAGGCACCGTAGAGAATTGTGCATTTCACGTTCCAATCTGAAGAGTCGCAATTCCTGTCAATTTTGTGGGTAAAGCGTCGCGATAGCTTGCTCATTCGGTGCTAATTGGACCCGGACAGACCGGGTTCGAAGTGACTGGCACAGTCGCAGTGAATGCGCAGGACCGGCAAGCTTTCGACAGTGCCGTCAATTCCCGGCCATACGGCTGCCCCCGGGACTAAGGTCTTTGCCTTACTTCCGAACGCCCAAAAGCTGCGTAAGCCCAATATGCTCTGTCAGAGTCAACTGAATATGCAAAAGCATTTGAATGGCATCTAGCGTGCCTGATAACCCGGTAAGCTGGCCGCACGTCACGAAGCGCGAAACATTTGCAGCCAGCTGGTGGTACCTATGTCCGCGACCATTATTCACGCTGATGCCTTGCCAGAGGCAAACTTCCCCACCGGGGTCGATACGCACTGGGAAACAGTAAATCGCACGATGTGGAATGAACACGAACGCGTGAGGGAAGAACGCGAACTGGTGTACGAGATCAGTTGGATTGCAGAGCTTGGCGTTTGGAGAAGCTTCTTGCGCTCGCAGCGAAGGGTAAGCAGCTCGCAATAGTAGCAGCTATCCCGAACCCGACTTAGGATCTGATTGGGCACTTCTGGCACCGCTCCGGTTTCGCCGGGTGGATTCGTATCGGCGAAGCCATTCTTAGCTTAAGGCGTTGTTTTTCATCATCAAAACACGCGTACTCGGGGCGAAATCTTATGCAGGCGTTTGCCGCGACGTTCTAAAAAGCAGCCTTTACGCCGAGAGATGGAACGGTTATCGACTCACGGACCGGACATTGACAACGGTCCGCGCCTGATCCACAAGCTCTTTTCTTGCTCGGAAGAGCCGTGACTTGAAAGCGGTTATGTTCACATCCAACTTGGCGCCTGCCTCTTTCGCACAGTTTTCATCCAAGTAAGCCATTGTGAACGCCTGGCGAAGTCCGGGACTTAGCCCGTCAATCAGCGCTTGGGCAAATTCAAACGTCTCTGTTGCGGCATATTGCTTTTCCGGATTCGGTTTCGTGTCTGCAATTCTGGCGATCTTGGAAAATCCATCACCGCTCAACGATTCCGTGACGAACTCGATGTGAGTAGACTTGCGTCGTCGGCGAATCATCAATGCGGCGTTCAGAACGACTCTCGTGAACCAGGTCCCTGGGGCAGATCTCCCTTCGAAGCTTCGCATGTGTTTGTAGGCGGATATCAGGGCATCTTGAAGCGCGTCTTCAGCGTCTTCGCGATTTCAGAGGACAACGTAAACCATTCTCAGGAATTGCCGACGCGACGCCAGGAACATTTCCTGTAGCACTCCCCGACCGTGGCTTTCCAGCGCGGTCGGGACCGTCGTGCAAGCGGGAGTCGCGACCCGCCGTTGAGCCCGGACTCTTTTTCGATCTTCTCGTTCTTTGTGATTGGTTCACAGAAGCCTAGGTGCGTGCTCGAGCCGTTGTAGATGCGCTGCGAATGCATGGTCCACAGTTAATCTCCTGCAAAACGCTCCTCGAAGAAGCATCTCAGGCGGCAATGAACCAGATTCGTTGTGAATGAGCATCCGCCTTGTTTCCAATGTCGAGGACTCATACGGCGTGGAACGGAAGCGCGCGCACGTAGTTTCTCTATCGATCTCGGAAACACATTGACAGTAGAGTCGGGCCGGTGACACGGATCAGTTCTGCAATTCGCCGCGTCCTCAGGCCATCGATTCTTGTGGCGCGTTCTCAGGAGTCGGCCGCCTCGCAGTGCCTGAAATGCGGTTTCCGGCGAAAGTGCGGGAGGAGTAGAGAGCGATTGGCCAAACCAGATTCGCTCCTATTACGCTGAAAATAAATGCGACGTTCATGATGTTAAAGAGCGCAAAGACAACCAACGCGTAAGGAAAAAAACACCTCCGGAGGATGAACTCGGTATGCCGCGCACAGTAGAGAAGAGGATTTGATCGTCGGCCCTCCGCGCGCCTCTGCCAGATGCTCAAAAGCTGGTCGGGACGGCTGGCGGCGATGCGATGTCGCTGCCACCCAACTGCAAGAAAGCTAGCCACGGCGCCAAGCAGTAGAAGGCCACCCCACAGCAAGTAAGCCTTCGTGCCTGAAGTTCTCCACTGTCCTATGGTCATTCCGGTCAAGAGGAAAAAGTAAAACACGTAGTCGCAGACGGTTTCGAGCCAGCATCCGAAATCCGACTCCAGCAATTTCAAACGAGCAACTTCCCCATCACATCCATCCAGGATGCTCGCAAACAGGCAGAGGAATGCGCCGAGCAGGGTGTTCCAGTATCCGCCCAGAGCGAAGAATACGGCGGAACAAAAGCCAACTCCGAGTGTGAAGATGCTCACCATGTTTGCGGTAATTGGAAGCTTAATGAGTTGTCGACTAATCGGAATGGAAATGCGCCGATTGAGCTGCGCGTACATGCCATCCGTAGGTTTGACCAGCCAACGGTCCAACTTTTCTTCTGCCACCCGGCGGTCTTGTTCTGAACTCACTCGCTGCCATAGATCTTTGCTGACGTCCTTAGAAACGACAGAACCTTTCACAGCGAGCGATGCGTGCAGTTTCTCGAAAAGGCTGGTTTTTTTGGAACCACATGCCCCAAAATCGTCAAGTATATTGCTGGGCAGCGCGTATATTCCGGCACACTGCTGTCCGCTCGTGAGTTCCAGCGCCGCATGTTCATCGTTCCATTCATTGGCTTGCCGTATCAAGGCTGGGTTGTAGTTTGTGTTTCCGTCGATCAAGACCAAACGATGGCTGGCCGCCTGACTGGCGGCGAAATGCAATCGTTGCGGAAGAGAACTGTCAGCGATTTCGTCGATCCATTGTACTGAGTTGGGCAGGCGCCCGGTGGCGATGAGTTCAGGTTGAACGCTTTCTTTTGTGGCAGGATCAGTCACGACGATGATGCGCGCGGGATGCAGCTTTTGCGCGGCAAGGATCGTCCGGCACACAATGGGCAAAGTGCCTACCCGAGCCAGAGGGGCGTGCGCGCCTGCCAGAAAAATGGCGAATGTAGCCCCACTGGATGAGGGGAGAGCGTGGGGAACATCCGATGGCGTAGCTGTATCTTGCGTCGTGGTTTCCAGCTTCGCCGGACCGCCAAAGTCGACTTTTTTTCTTGCCCGCGTGAGGAAAACCAGACAGAGACCGCCAACGACGGTCCAGAAGAACGCACGCAAACGCCTTGCTAACGCCAACGCCATTGCGGTGGTGCTGCTCAGGCTGAAGATCTTGCCGATAAGCATGTTTCCGCCCTCATACGTTCCAATATTCCCCGGGTTGAAGTTGCCAATAGCGTTTACGAGTTTGGTTAATGCCTCCGTGATCAGCGCCCCGGAGAAGCCAACGTGCGCGCCCAGCAACCAAAGAACAATACTCACTTCCAGTATCGCCAAGCATTGTCCCGCCAGATTCAGTGAAAAACTGCCCCAAAACAGTTTGGGAGTCTTGTGGTGAAAATCAAAAAGCGCACTCTCCGTGCCCTGTATCAGCTCAAAGCGCTGCTCGATCCAGCTTTTCAGGAATGGAATGCCCCGGATAGAACGCGCGCTTCCGGAGAGCAATGGCCAGCGCTTTCTTACTGCCATCAGCATCAACAATAGAAATGCTGCCGATCCCAAGACAAACAGCTCCGCATAGATACGCAAGGCGTGGGAGATCGAGAGCATCGGCAAGGCGGCCAGAATGCCGGCGATTGCCACGACGATTCCGGTGACTAGGTAGAATCCACGATCAAGAGTCACCGACGCGAGGCTTTTGGCCGTTTGCATTTCGCGGCTGAGGTGCGACACGCGGATGGAATCTCCGAAGGTTTGCCCAAGAATTCCAAGTTGCCCGGCAGCTTCTGCGCCTAGGCGCAGTCCCACCAAGCGGGAGAACGAAATTTTGTGCTGATCATTGCCTAGCGTCATTTGCCAAGCCCAGGTCTTCGCAAGATGCGAAATCCCCGCCAGGGCGATAACCAACGCGAAACCCCAACTTAGCTTCACGAGTTCCTGCCAGAGATTGGCGGGCCCAGCGTGCCAGACCAGGTACGCAAGCAATCCGACGCTCACTGCAATCGCGAGAAGGCGAAGCGCTCTATGCGCGCTTGATGGGACTTTAAACATGAACGAGCCTTTGCAGGGTTGGGCTGTCAGAAAAGTCCCGTTCGAAGATGGATTCGGTGTAGGCGAAGGCTTCGGGCGTGTCGACGTCTTGCCAGTGCCCATTGCCGATGTCGAAGCCTTTCAGTTTCCGCTCACGGCCGAGCTGGCGCATGCCATCAGAAAGAGAGCAATTGCCGTCTCTTTTTGCGGATTCGAGTCTCTCAAACAAAGACGGGGTACACAGAAACATCCCGGTATCCAGCGCGTCGTAGTGCAGGAGATCTTTGCGGATGTCAACGATGTTATTCCCTTCGAGCTTGACCTTGGTTGCGTCGTCCAGGTCGAAGATGCGATTGATGTTGTAGTCCACACCGAGGATGACCTCATCCTCTTCCAGTGGTTGTCGCAATAGCGCTCTGGCCGTTTTGGGTTCGAAGATGTGGTCTGCCATGAGCAATAGAAAAGGTTTCCGAAGCAAGTCCTTTGCAGCCAGGGCCGAGACGCCGTTCGCTTTCTGATACTCGACGTTTTCAACCAAGGTGACGGAAATGTTTCCGAGCCGCTGATCAGCGAACCAGCGGCGGATGGCGTCGGCGCGATAGCCAACAACAATTACAAACTTCTCAATTCCCGCCGCGTTGGACGACAGAATGATGTGTTCCAGGAGGGGCGCGCCGAGAAGCGGAACGAGCGGTTTAGGAGCGCTGCCCGACAGAGCGGCAATGCGGCTCCCGTGGCCCGCGGCGAGAATCAGGCCTTCATTTACTTTTGCCATTGCTTACCTCGGTGCGCTGGTGTACTGACGCTCATGGCTTGTTCCTTGGTCGACAGCAGAGTGACCTGGGACAGGGGCTGAGTCTTGGGTACGTAGTCGAAATACTCGATGTTCACGTCGGTGGTGCCGAAGAAACGAGCGTCGGTAACGCTTTGCGTTGAGAGTGGAAACCACAGCGGCCCACTTTTCTGATACGCGTGCACGAAATGGGTGCTTTTAGTCCAGAATGAAGGGTTTTTTGCCGGACTACCTTCCGCTCGTACCAGGGCATAATCTTCGGCATCCACCCAAATGCGGCCTTGGAACAAGTATTTTTCCTTGCGCTTCGGTTTGGCCACCAAAACGTACGCCAGGCGGCCGGCCACCATTTCTGCGCTGACAGTTTGAAAATCGTAGTTTGTGAAGTTGAGTCTGGACATGGCCCGTTGATCGGGACGAGAAGTCTCACTCTCGGACTCGAGCATTTTCCGCAACACGTGAGTGTTTGCCGCTTTCCATCCATCTTCCGAAAGGACTTCGAAGTGCTTGGTCCCGTCCGGATCGCCTTCCACCCGGACGAGGATTTCGGCGCGCTTTTGCATGCTACGGTTTTCGAGTACATACCGTCGCATTCCGGCGTATCCCTCGATGGTCGACTGCCGTTGGAGATCCAGAGTGGCCATCCGGCTGATGATTTCCTCAGCCGCTGGAACCTTCCCGGAATCGTCTGCTGCGAAAAGAGAACAAGCTTGGAGCAGGAACAGAGCAGTCAGTAAGAAACAGTTTTTCATCTCTAGAACTCCAAAACGAATTTGCCGCGGTATTCCCGCCACGATGAATTGAAGAACTCGCCGAATCGCGCACTCGCAAGATTGTTCTGCACGTCTCGCGGATCAAAGTGGTTGAACAGGTTGAAGACCCCCATTCCCACTCGGGCAGGGATGCGTTTCCCGTGAAAGGACAGCAAAATCCGGCGTGAAACCTGGAGATCGAAGGAGGAAAAGGTTGGGAAGCGATTGACGTTCCGAGGCCCCACGAAAGCACGATATTCGTCTTCAAGCGAATAGGGAAAGCCAGTATGCAGGTCGTAAACCGGGACAACGGTGAGTTTCCAAGGCGCGGCGATTGAACCCCAGAAAAGGAAACGGTTCGGCGCGTCGAAAGGCAATCGCCCGCGAGCGTCTGGCTGAATTACTGGCTGCGCCAGATTCCCAAAGAACTGATTCAGATCGTTGAGATCTCCGTATGCCCGAGAGCGCACGTAAGAGGCGTTCAACAGGTGCTGCCCCGCCTTATAACGTGCGGTCACTTGGAACTCCCGGTACGAATCGAAGCCACTGTTCGCGAGTTCGAGCGCTGCGGTTGGGCCCTTCACAACCGGCGAGACAACGAAGTCGTTGCTGGTATTGCGCTGTTCATACGCGACGCGCAGAGTGAGAGTCGAGAAAACCTGACGATCCAGTTCCAAGCTCCATGAAATGCTGCGTGGATTTCGCAATCCACCGTCGGTCTGATTTCGGTATGCCAGGGAGCTGGTTGGCTCTCCGTTCTCGCTGAGCAAGGTAACCGTGCGATCAGGAAGATCGACAAAGGTGGCCGCCATGAGCGAAACGCGGTCGTAGAAAAGGCCGATACCGCCCTTCAGCAGCGTCTTTCCATCGTTTGTGAGTGCCAGAAGAAATCCGGCGCGAGGCGCAGGATGGGTGGAATGCGTGATCGTGTCATAGTCGAATCGCACACCAATATCCAGTGTCAATCGAGGATTGATCGTCCATTGGTCGCCCGCAAACCAGGCAGTCTCGTTTTCTGAAGCTCGGAAAGATGTTGGGGCCGTGAAAGTGATTCGCTCCACAGGCAAATTGGAGATTCCGTCGAGTTCGACAGGCAAGAATGTCTGCCGGCCGTCGTACGAAGAGTGCTCGTAACTCAGCCCGACGTTGAACCGATGGGAACCAGCGAATTTCCAGGGAGCAGAAGAATAGTTTTCCTGCCAACCGGTGCGCGATGTGCGACGCTCTTGGCGATTGAAGAAACCACCTTCCGTTGTTTCAAGCAGAATACGGTATGGATCGTCACTTTGTGCAGTGATGTCAGCGTTAAACCGCTTGTAGGTGAGCTGCGAACTCAGCAAACCGGAACCGATCAGGTAACTGTCCTGCACATTAAGCTGATATCCGCGCTGGTGGAAGTCGGGCGTCGACGATTGCGTGTTAAAGGTGTTCAAGCCGAGGTAGCTGAGTCGTTGAGGATAGAAAGACAGAGATACGTTGGCGGTCTGTTTCGAACTGACGGTGAAGTCGAGTTGCGTATACGAATCAAAACTCTCGAGTTTCGTGTCACGCTGAAACGGCGGCAGACTATTCACTGGCGTCTGCACGAAGCGATATTCAAACGATTGAGTGATGGCGATCCTGTCCTTCAGGAGCGGGCCGGTCAACGTTATTCGGGGCGTTGCGGACCCGATTCCTCGGATGCTGCCGTCGCGATCGCGCAAACGGGGTAGGAAGTTCTGGAAAGAGAGGTGGAAAGTTTCATAGTTGCTAATCTTCGTTTCGACCTTGGAAACAGCCCCTGTGAACCTGCCGTACTTGGGATCGTAAGGGTTGGAAATGACCTGTACCGAAGAGACCACGTCCACAGGAAGATTGATAGCGGGACTGCCGGTAACCGGATCAGTAACGTTCGCACTGTTGACCAACGCGCCGCTCTGCGTATTGCGCGTGCCCTTGAGATTGACGTGCCCATCCGGCCCGCGAACAACACCGGGAACGAGTGGGAGTGAACTCTCAAAACGTTCGTTGGCACTGGGAGCGTCGCGCAATGTCTTGTCAGAAATGGTTTCACCGGGAGCTGGGCCCTTACTATCAGGTTGATCGGCTGTGACCACGACGGAAGTGCGAACCTCCGCAGGTTTCAGTTCGAGGTCTAGTTGAAGTTCATGAGCCTCGACGCGAATGATTTGGACAGCGTTGAACCCCGTTGATGCTGCCTCTACGGTGTAAGCCCCGTAGGGCACCGCCCTAAGTTCATATTCGCCGTTCTGATCCGTTTGTGTTTCGGGTGATGTTGAACCTGCGAGTCTGACGTTTGCGCCAGGAACCGCGGATTGTTTTCCCGCCGAGTCTCGGACGAAGACCGTTCCATGGACCGTCGCGCTTTCCGGATTTACCTGCTGGCTTCGTGCCAGTGAACCAAAGCAGCAGACTAGCAATGGCACGACAGCGATTTTTTGGCTTACCTGTGACCACGTCCTTCGATGTTGAATGCGACGGGTCCGCTCACCCCAAAGAAGAGCAGCGCGGCCTTTCTGTGTTCGAATGCAAGGTTCGAGGTCCATGTCTTCTGTTCTTTCTAGTGCATGGGCAATTCCACAAGTGCGCGCCTATTGGTCTACGTCGGATGCGTCGTGCTTTCAGTGAGTTGAGTGATGATTGGGCAAGTCGTTGAGGAGTGCGGGTCGCGGAGGAGGTTAAATCGATGACAATCGATGACAACCCTTCGACTGTTTGGACGAGTCGTTGACACGCTCAGCAGGCGTGTGCGCAGACCACCTCAGAGGAATATCGGTGCGCGACCGACACTCGTCCACCAGACAATTTCTCGCGGAGGATGAGGGCTAACCGCAGCGGGATTTCAATCGGAAAGCATCCACAGCAACGTCTGCGTGGACTTCTTCCATCCCTTGACAGCCGGGCTCAACCGAGCAGTTGTTCCAGTCTGTCAAAATCTCTGCTCAGCAGCCACTGCTGTGCTGCTGGAGAGGGTTCGCCATTCTCAAGGGCGTCAAGGATCGCCCGATTGACGATCGCCCGGTACAAGCGTTGGGGAGCTTGCGAATGAAAGTGTCCAGTTTGCTGTGCTGCCTGTGCAATCGCGATTCCTCCTGACCCCAAATGAGTCCCGGATAGGAAAGGCCTGCGTAGCGGAACTGGTTGGGAATCGTGCGAGAGCGGGCGTTGATTAATGTACTGCTGCTTGTAATTCTTGAATCGATACTCCTATCGCTTAAGGCCACGTGAACTTCTTCCACATCCGGTTGCCCTGCACCCACCACGACATTGTGACCGAGCCGATCAGATACACGGCGCCAACGCCATAGTTACGCCTAAAAACGCAAACACGAAAAACACTTCCGCGGCGAATAATTCGCGCACCAGATAGGCTTGGCCAAAGAATGTTGCCGCGATCAAACTTAAGCGTACCTGTAAGAGGCCTTTCACATTTCGCAGAGCGTTTCGTAACAGTCCGAATCGAACCTGACCTTGGACCTGGGAGTGCGGCACTTCTAAGCAAAGCGCGTCCGTCCAAGTGAGTCATCCGCCAGCTCCCTTCCGTTTTTTGTGAACCGCCGCTCGGGGTCACCGATCAAAAACCATTACGCGCGTTTGTAATAGACTCCTTTTCGAGATCCGTTCCTTGCAAAGTTATAACTTTCTGCCGCTCGCCTCGTTCGGCTGCGCGCTTCACAGCCTCGATGAGACGGGCGTTGTGAAGTGCGTGATCAAAGCCGGGTGTGTTGTAGGCGCGCGCAAGCAAATCACGGACAAGATGAGCGTAGACCTCTCCTACGTTGATGGCCGCTCCCATGAAGCCACCGGAGACCGCAGCCTCCTCGGGTTTCGCGAATCGCATGTTCGACGTCAGATGGAGGTCCCCAGCCTGGAAGCCGTAGGGGTGATCACTGGTGAGGCTGAGCCATCCCTCCGATCCTCTGATTTCAAAGCTAGAGCGAGTATCCTGCGGTGCTACACCACCGTGAATGTCGGCTGTAAATACGGCACCAGACTGCGTCTTTCCGAGAACCGCGACATGATCGGCAGTTTCACGCAAACTCTCCTCGCCTGTGTCCGCCAGTCTGACGACGGGCCAGAGAATCTCGGTCCGGGTGTCAACCTCGATGATCGGTCCCAGGACCGCTTCCAACAAGTCGAGTGTATGGCCCGCATTGATGGTTAGCAGGTTGGCGCCAGAAGATTTCTTATTGAAATAGTCATAGTTGGACGGCAGCTCCGGCCCGAAACCGACGTTGGTGGAGACAATGCTCGCGCTTAGCGGTCGTCCAATCTCTCCGGAAGAAATCAACAGAGCCGCACGGCGTACCGCCGGATTCAAACGTCCCTGCAATCCGATTGCGGTATGAAGTATTCCTGCCGCGCCGGCCATTTCTTCGGCTTCCGCGACCGTACGGCCGAGAGGCGCCTCGCAGTAGACCGCTTTGCCGGCATCGAGCGCCGCCAAAACGAGGTCGCGGTGTTCGGGCACCTTGACAGAGATCGTTATGACGTCAATCTGGTCATCGCCGATCATTGCGAAAGGATCGGAAAACCAGCGCTCGGCGCCGAAAGTTTCAGCCGCTTCCCGTGCACTCTGCTCGTTGCGCGTTGCCACCGCCGCGAGTTTCAGGCCCGAAAGGCCGTTGATCGCGGGAACGTGGGACACCTTTGCCCAGCTTCTTTCCGCGTTTGCGCCGACGATTCCGACACCAATTTGTTTTTGGCTCATGGTTTAACCTCGCATGTTTCAAAGTGATGGAACTCATTAAGACTCTTGGTGAGTGGAAGCGTGGCGGCCGCCAGAATCAGCAACACATGAAGCCCGCAAAGCAGAGCAAAGCTGGCCGTAAATGCAGTAGATACGCTCGCACATAAAGGAGCAGCTGTCAGTCGCCATCCCAGAAAAGTGGCACAAATCGTAGTCAGTGCGGGTCCGCCAAGACGCTGCACGATGTTCAGAGAGGTTGCCGCCATCGGCAGCTCGTCTTTCCGCACTGACGCATAAGCGGCGGAAATCGGCGGAACGCCGGCCGCACTCATTCCCACGCCCCGTACAAATTGCGAAATTACGAGAATAGAAGCGTTGAAGTGTTGGGAACTCAAATAGAGCAGAGGTAGTGTGCCGAGAAAGGCGACGAGCGCGCCTCCCGTGGACGTTCTCCGGATGCCAAAGTGATGCGTCAGCTTCGCCAGCCATCGATAGGTCCACATCATTCCCAGACCTAGAGGCGCCATAAGCCAGCCAACGGTGCTCGGTAACTCTCCAGCCGCGCGGACGAGGTACACAGGTATCAGCATCTGTCCGGCAACTAACAAGCCATTCGTTGTGAACTGTGTCACAGCCGATGCGGAAAAGACTCTGGTTCTGAAGTGCTGAAGATCGATGAACGCTTGCTTTCGTTTTTTCGAGGCTTTACGAAGAAAGGCTGCTAGCAAAAGAACGGAGATCAGGAGCGCCGCAATACCAGCATGCCCCTGCAGATGATCTGATCCGTAAAAAAACAGCACTAAGCCGGGCGAAAGCAGAAAAAAGCCCGCAAGGTCGAATTCTCTTATGGCCGCTGGCGTGTGTTCGTCGTTGGGAAGGAATAAGACCGCGAGTACAACTGCGAGCACTCCGATCGGCAGGTTAATGAGAAATAGCCAACGCCAGGACGCATGCTGCAAAATCGCTCCCGCGATCACCGGTCCGACAATCGGTCCCGGTAGAACAGGCACTGCCACGTAGCCCACAACCCGCATAAAGTCCTTGCCCGCAGTACGCGCAATCATGAGTTGTGCCATGGGCGCCATGAGTCCCCCGCTCATGCCCTGCAGAACGCGGAAGGCGATCAGGGAGTTCGCGGACCAGCTTAGAGCGCACAGCAGAGAGCAGAACGTGAACCCGGAAAAGCAGATGACGTAAAGCTGCTTGGCTCCGATGCGTTCGACGAGCAAACCGTTCAGCGGCAGCATGAGGGCCAGTGCGAGAAGATATCCGCTGGTGACCCATTGGATCACGAGCACGCTACTGTGCAGGTAAACGGCAAGATCGGAAAGCGAAACATTGACAATCGTCGCGTCTAGCTGAGCAAGCAACGAGCCCAGCGCCGCGACCAAGACGACCTTAGACACGTGCGGACGGAGCCGGACAGATTCTTGGGTTTGCTCAATCACGCGCTTCAGTTCCTGTTTGTGCCTTGTGCTTCTGCTGGTCAAAGACGATTAGCGCGGCAACCTTATCGACTTCAGTAATCGGCATGAAAGTCCCAGCCTCCGACCGCAAGATGTGCAACTGGGTGCCCAATATCCGTGCGTTATGCGCGGCCACTTCGCGCCTTTTCGTTTGCGTGTTCTTTTCTTCGTCCGTTCATAGATTTGCGAGTCATTGAACCAGCAGATCGCTGTTCACCTTGCAATTCGCGAATGGCGGACCTGTTCAATTTGACAGCATGTTGGCGTGTCAGTTGGTTTGACATTTTTAACTTTTCTGACTTCTTCGACTTCCATTCCAACTGTCCCACCTAAAATCAACGGCTTACAGACTCGAGGATTTGGCTTGTGTCTTGCCCTTAGTTCGAGTGAGGGCAAAAGGCAGCGTTCAAGGTCGCAGGCCCGTTCGAGAGGTGAAGCAATCATGCTGGGTCGATTTCGAAACAGGATTGCCAAAGGAGGCGTCGCTTCCTTGCATGATTCCGCTGCGGACGAACAACTCGTCGCTGCCGCCAAAAGTGGAGATGAGCTGGCGTTCGAGTCCCTTTTTAGGCGCTACCAGCGAAGAATCTTTGCTCTTGCGTTCCGCTACACGCGGGTTCGGGAAGACGCTGAAGACATTGTCCAGCAAACCTTCCAGAAAGCCTTCATCCATTTGGACCAGTTCGAATGGAAATCGTCTTTCTCGACCTGGGCAACGCGTATCGCCATTAACCAAGCCCGGATGTTGTTACGCAGACGCCACGCGCTGCGCGAGGTGCCGATCGATGATTGGAGCAACGATGAAGTAACAACATCGGTCCTTGAACCGGCAGACGCAAGTCCCAAACCCGAAGCCAACTATTTGCAGAGAGAGAAGGCCCGAAGCCTGTCCTCAGCGATGAGGCGGTTGAGACCAGGAACGCGAAGGGCTTTCGAATTGAAGAAACTCCGAGAGTTATCGGCCCGGGAAACGGCCGGACAGATGGGAGTCTCGGTCGCGACGATTAAAGCTCGCGTATTCCGGGCGAGAAGAGAGCTAAGTGTGCGGCCACAACGGTCAGAGGCCAGTGGAAAGTAAGGAATGGTTTGGAAAGAGGACAGACTGTGAAATCGCAAAACCCAACCACGAGCGTTCAGAACCTGTCGAGAGGCATTCAGCAGTCGGATATTGCGGAAGAAAGAGGCAAGAACGTGCCAACCCTGGACGAAATCCATCGGCGAGTGCTTGAGATTCACGTCGAACGTGGCGGTCATGGTTACGACTTGGACGAGTACCTCGACGAGTGGCTGCAGGCGGAACGCGAGCTCCGGGAAAAGTACAACAGCAGCAACGATGAAGGCGCAAAAAAGAAGTGAGATGGGCGTCCGAAAGGAACGCAAGGTGAGAGGAGGAAATGGCATGTTCTCGAATCTTAGTTTCATCGGCAAGTGGAAACGGTGGTATCGCGTGCTGCGCTACCGCAAGGCATTTGGACGTTTGCATTCGGTGCGGTATGGGCTCTGGTTGGCGCGTGGCTGAGGGCGAGGATTCACCATGCCTCGAATGGAAGTCTTAAACGGACACTCGGATTTGCGAGCGCAGTTGGCTAGGACGACCGCTGGAGAAAGCTTGCTGGAAGTCGACGCGTGGATACCGAGTGAAGTTAAGGCCATCTCCCCGTTGGTGGACCGCTTGATGCGGCTCATCGAGGGATCGCACTGCATCACCGGCGAGGAACACGATGTCGAACTTGCGCTCCTCGAAGCTCTGAGCAACGCGGTCCTTCACGGCAACCGGCTGGATGCCCAGAAATTAGTTCACGTCCGCTGCCGCTGCAAGGTCGGGAAGGGGATCTCGTTGATCGTCTCAGACCAGGGCCAAGGGTTTGATCCGAGCACGATTCCTGATCTCGGGGCTGTCGATAACCTTCAGGTGGAGCACGGACGTGGCATCCAGCTCATGAAGTGCTCGATGGATGAGGTCTCGTTCCAACAGAGAGGCACCGAGGTTCACATGTGCAAGAGGTCAGCTCGTAGTCCAAGAGCGGATCTGCGAAGCGACTCGTGTGGTTCTCAGCAGGCAGTTATGGACGCACAAGGGCAAAGAATCGGCACTTGGTGCTCTTGGGGTGTCGTTCTCCTTTCGTGGATTGGGTTTTTCCTTGTGCTAGCGCTCATGTTCAGAGCTACCGGCTGCAATCGCGGCCGCGAAGCGAGAACTCCAGCAGACCACAGGACGTGGACGACATCGCTGAATCGATAGGCTTCGAGGCGAGATCTAACAACGGCCCCCTTGCAGCCGGTGCACCAAGGAAGTCTCAGATCTCAGCCGTTATCGCTGTTCGGTTCTAAACGGCGAAACCGCCCAAGGTCACGGGTCCCGGTTCCCCCATCGGGATTGGTGGCCCGGAGGGCAGCTACTTAAAACTGGGTGAAGACGTTTTGTAAGGGAGGAAAAAGTATGAAATCACAAAATTTGGCGACAAATGCCCATGACATACCAACTGGCATCCATCAGTCGGACTTTGCGGAAGAAAGCAAGAACGGGCCAACGCCAGCGGAAATCCGTGAGCGAGCGTTCGAGATCCACATCGAACGTGGCGGAATTCACGGCTGTGACTTGGACGACTGGCTACAGGCGCAACGCGAGCTCCAAGAAAAGTACAACCATAGCAACGATGAGAGTCCGAAAAGCAAATGAGCTCGCGATCCTGTTCAGCCTGCATCGCCTCGGTAAGGGCTAGGACAAGTCATGGCTGCGCTGGCACCGCTCCCACGAGGAATCTTCCTGCGGACACGCTCTGAGGAAAATAGCATGTTGAAGATCAATTTCAGTGAAACACGGGCGGAAGAGAGATGGATTCTTCATGGCCGGCTTACGGACCCCTGGGTACGTGAGTTCAGAGCGTGCTGGAGGAAGAACCACCGCAGAGATGTGGAACGCGCTTGCATCGTGGACCTGAACGAAGTCACGTTCATCGACAAGTGCGGTGAACGACTCTTGCGCATGCTGGCCAGGCGCGGGGCGCAATTCACGGCCACCGGAATCTACACCAAGCACATTCTCGAGCAGATAACCGCCAGACTCGGGATTAGGCGTACCGCTCCCAAAACGTGAGAAAGAAGGCAGCGAAATCTCGAAGCCTCCTTCACTGAGCATGTGCGGCGGCGCCAATCACACGAGGAATTTGAGGATTGTATGGGAACGGAAACAAAAATCGGATTGGACAAGTCGCTTCCGGGCGAACTCGTCCCAATAGGCGTGTTCGCACTGTTTCTCGTTGCGGTACTGAGTCTGCTTTTGGGGTGATGCAGCAGGAGATACGACTGAGGTCGCCATGGCGAGCAAGTTAAATTGCTCTCGCAAATTTCTCATAGAACACAACGGCCTCTGCCATATCGCCACTGAGGCGACCTGTTTTCGGAGGGAACGAAGAATGAGTACTGATGCCAGAACCTGGAAATCGCGAAAGTTAATAGCCGTAGTCGGTGCCCTTCTTAGCGCGGTAAGCGCAGGGTGCGAACGCCGGGTAGCGTCCGCGACTGCTCCACCGGCGCCTACAGTCGAAATAGTGCCGGTCATCCAGAAAGACGTACCGGTTGAGGGAGAGTGGGTGGGAACGCTCGAAGGTTACATCAACGCACAGATTCAACCACAGGTGAGCGGCTATCTGATTCGTCAGTGCTATCAGGAAGGAGCATTGGTCCGGAAGGGCCAGGTTCTTTTCGAAATCGATCCTCGTCCTTTTCAGGCGGTGCTCGACCAGGCGAAAGGACAGCTGGCTCAAGCTGAGGCGCAGAGAGCCAATGCTGACATGAACGTGAAGCGCGACGTACCCGAAGCGGAAGCGCACGCGATTCCCCAAAGCCAGCTCGACAACGACACGCAGGCGCTCCTCGCGGCGAAAGCAGCCGTCGAGGCGGATCAGGCTGCGGTCGAACAAGCCACGCTGAATTTGGGCTACACAAAAGTCGTTTCCCTGATTGATGGCATCGCCGGCATCAACACCGTGCAGGTCGGGAACCTCGTGGGACCGTCCACGGTGCTCACCGCGGTATCCCAGGTAAGTCCGGTCAAGGTTTATTTCCCGATCAGCGAACAGGAATATCTGCGTATGGCGGACGGTGGGGCACCCGGCACGGTGGACTGGCTGACGCATGCGTCGCGGATCCCGTTGCAGTTGACCTTGGCTAACGGGACTACTTACTCGTATCCCGGCAAGATCGTGTTCGCTGATCGCCAGGTGAATACGCAGACGGGAACCATCCAGATCGTCGGCGAATTCCCGAATCCCAAGAATTTGTTGCGGCCAGGTCAGTACGCGCGCATTCGCGCGTTGACAGGATATCTGCCAAAAGCATCGTTGGTGCCGCAGGCGGCAGTGAATCAGCAGCAAGGAACGTATCAGGTCACTGTGGTCGGCGCCGACAATCATGCGCAACTCCGCACCGTGGAGGTCGGGCCGAGAGTGGGCACGCTCTGGGTGATCACATCCGGGCTGAAGCCGCGAGAACGCGTCGTGGCGGTTGGTGCGGAAAAGACAAAAGCAGGCGAACTGGTGAATCCCACGCCCTACAAAGAGACGGAGGAACGTTAAGCCATGGCGAACTTTTTCATTCGACGGCCCATCGTCGCGATCGTGATTGCGTTTCTCACGGTCATAGTCGGCGTGATCACAATCGTCGCCTTGCCGGTAGCGCAGTTCCCGCAGATCGCTCCACCTGAAATCAGGTTGCAAGCCAGTTACCCCGGTGCGGACGCGCAGACTCTGGAGCAAGCGGTTGACATACCCATCGAGCAGCAAGTCAGTGGCGTGGACAACATGACCTACATGTATTCGCTAAACGCCACGGCCAACCAGCAAACGACGTTGCTCGTCGATTTCGATCTCAAAACGGATCCCAACATGGATCTGATACTCACGCAATCGCGCCAGCAACTGGCAAACGGTCAGTTGCCGCCCGAGGTGAACAATTACGGGATCACGCTAAAGAAGTCAACCACCGCTCCGCTCATGATCATCGCCCTATATTCGCCGCATGGCACCCGTGATTCGAACTACCTGGCTAATTATGCCTACATCAACCTCAACGACCCGATCGCACGCTTGTACGGTGTTGGCCAGACGCAGGTCTTCGGCTCGGGGCAATACGCCATGAGGCTATGGGTTAAGCCTGACCAGTTGGCCAAGCTGGGTATCACCGTCACGGATATTGTTAACGCGATTCAAGCACAGAACACCGTTAATCCGGCTGGCCAGGTCGGGGGCGAGCCGGCTCAGAGCAACCAGCAGTTCACCTATGCCGTGCTGGCTCAAGGGCGCCTGACGTCGCCAGAACAATTCGGCGACGTGATCGTGCGCGAAGCACCAAACGGTGGGACCGTTCGCGTCAGAGACGTGGCGCGCGTCGAACTGGGCACGCAGGACTACAGCTTGATTGCTCGCCTGAATGGCAAGCCCAGCGCAGCCATTGCCGTCTATCAGTTGCCCGGAACCAATGCTGTCGAAACCGTGCGGGGCGTCCGGAAGCTCATGACCCAGATGAAGCAACGCTTCCCGCAAGACATCGATTACACCATTTCGCTCGACCAGACACTCCCAGTCACGGAAGGCATGAAAGAGATCACCGAAACTCTCGTGATTGCGATTGTGCTCGTTATTTTTGTGGTCTATCTCTTCCTGCAAGACTGGCGAGCCACTCTGATCCCGATGCTCGCTGTTCCCGTTTCCCTGGTGGGAACCTTCGCCATCTTCCCATTGGTCGGCTTCTCCATCAATACGCTTTCGATGTTCGGCTTGGTGCTCGCAATTGGACTGGTGGTTGACGACGCCATAGTGGTTGTCGAAGGGGTGCAGCACCACATCGAGGAAGGGTTGTCTCCCAAAGATGCGGCCCTAAAAGCCATGGAGGAACTTTCCGGCCCAGTCGTTGGTATAGCTCTGGTGTTGGCTTCGGTGTTCGTGCCGACAGCTTTCATTCCGGGCATTACCGGCAGGTTATATCAGCAGTTTGCCCTCACCATCGCCATCTCCGTGATGCTTTCCGCGTTCAACGCTCTCACGCTCAGCCCGGCACTTTCCGCGCTACTGCTCCGCCCCAAGAAGGCAACTCGCGGGCCGCTCGGAAAATTCTTTGGCTACTTCAACCGCTATTTCGAGCGCTCCACCGACAGCTTTGTACGTTGGTCGGGCGACCTGATTCGCAAAGCCGCGGTGGTGATGGTGCTGCTTGTCGTTGCGGGCGGTGCCGCGTGGCTCTTAAGCGCCCACCTGCCCACCAGTTTCCTGCCGGATGAAGACCAAGGCTATCTCTACATCAATATGCAACTCCCCAACGCGGCGTCGCTCGAACGCACCAGCACAGCTGCGAAACAGGTAGAGGACGTTCTCGCAAAGACGCCAGGGGTCGAGTACACGACCAGCGTGGTGGGTTTCAGTTTGCTCAGCTACGTCCGTACTTCGTACAACGCGTTCTTCTGGGTATCTCTGAAACCCTGGGATGAGCGCCAAAGCCGGAGCGAACAGTATCAAGCCATCAAGGCACGTTTGAACCAGCAACTCAAGCAGCTGCCGGAAGGGACGGTCTTCAGTTTCTCCCCACCCG
>Ga0210406_10002487_pt1 | contig 21000 bp, 18 predicted proteins | sample IncBWC30MmetaG_FD_155454 | JGI IMG/M metagenome (GOLD analysis project Ga0210406, IMG submission 155454) | Forest soil microbial communities from Barre Woods Harvard Forest LTER site, Petersham, Massachusetts, United States - Inc-BW-C-30-M | ecosystem: Environmental > Terrestrial > Soil >... | reverse complement strand
GTCGGGGGACGACGAAAGCGCCTTGCGAGGATATCGGGTTCTGGCTCGTCTTGCCGCGCGTCGAGGAGACACGGAGTTCGCCTTCCTAATCCTGAAGGAAGCGGAGGTCCTGGCGGCGGCGCGCGACTGGACCGGGATGATGGCGGAGTGCTTGATGCTGCGCACCCGGTTTCTCCTCAAAGAGGGTCGCACTCGTGACGCAGCGATCTGTACTGAGCGCATCGAGGCACTCGCGCGAGAGTTCTCTTCGGACGACACGCTGCAAGCGAGCCATGCCTTGGCACGCGCACAGGTGCTGGTTGCCACCGGGGACGCACGCCGAGGAGCGACCATTCTCCGGGACCTTCAAGCGGCTAGCTGCGGCAAGCGAAACAACTACTGGGCATTGCGATTGTCGGTTCAGCTGGCCGATGCTTTGCTCGGGTGCGGAGACCAAGCCGAAGCCCGTGCGATGCTCGTTCAAGCGCTTCAGATTGGCGCGCGTGCCGGGGTATACCAGACGTTCGTCGATGCCGGAGCGCACGTGGCCGAGCTCCTGTTGTCCCTTCACCACGCCACTCCGCAGGACAGCCGACTGCCGCCGGAGCTCAGACCTTACATTGGGAGCATTCTCGCGGACCGTGCTCGGCAGGGTGCACGCACGTCGCCGACTCGTGCCTCGCGCGTCGCGGAGTCGCTAAGTCCTCGCGAACACAGCGTCCTGCGCTCAATGAGCAATGGACTGTCCAACAAACGCATCGCTCAAGAGCTGCAGATCGCCCCCGAAACCGTGAAGTCCCACGTCAAAGGCATCTTCATCAAGCTCGCCGTGCAGACGCGCGCTCACGCCGTATCGACGGCCGGCGCTCTGGGACTGCTCTGAGGCGCGTACCGCGCTCTCATAGTAAATAGCCTTGAGGCTGTCTAAAATGGGGGACAGTCGACGCGGAGTACGGTCCTTTCACGAGATGGGAACCGCCATGGATGTGACCGAGCAAGAGCAATTGACTCAGGAGTTGCGGCGCCGCGAGGCGTACCTTGCCGAAGCACAAAGGCTCAGTCACACAGGCAGCTTTGGTTGGAAACCTGACACAGGCGAGATCGTCTGGTCAGACGAAACCTATTGCATTTTCGAGTACGACCGCTCGGTTAAGCCAACAATTGATTTGGTTGTGCGGCGCGTCCATCCGCAGGACCGGGCCGACTTGCGGGAGGTCATCGCTGATGCTTCTCAGGGGGCGACAGATTTCGAGCATACCTATCGTTTGCTGCTGCCTGACGGGCGAGTCAAGCACGTCCACGCGTTAGCTCACGCTTTACAGGATGCATCTGGCAATCGCGAGTTTGTCGGGGCGGTGACTGATATCACCGAGCGTAAGACGGCCGAGGAGGCCCTGCGGACCAGTGAAGCTTATCTGGCGGAAGCGCAGAGGTTGAGCCACACCGGCAGTTGGTCCTGGAGTCCCGACACCGACACCAGGCATTGGTCAGAGGAATGCTACCGCGTTCTGGGTTTTAATCCACGGGATGGCGCGCCCCGAATGGAAGAACTCATCCAGCGAATTCATCCCGACGATCAACCAGCGTTCCGAGAATCTGCCAACAGTGGCAAACATAAAAAGTTAGACGAAGAAGTAGATTATCGCATTGTGCATCCAGGGGGCGCCCTCAGGGACATTCACAGCATTGGGCATCCTGTTTTCAGCCCGCGCGGCGATCTCATTGAGTACACCGGTACTGTGATCGACATCACGGAGCGCAAGCGGGCGGAGGAGGATCTGCGCGCCAGTGAGCGCAAGTATCGCCATCTGGTAGATACAACTCCGGCGTTTATTCACACGATCGCGGCGGTACTCACCTTAAGCGAGATGACGGTGAAGGTTCACCGCGGGCAAGTCATGCGGAAAATGCACGCGGGATCGCTGCCCGAGCTTGTGCGAATGGCAGACCGGCTCGGCGAGCCCATCGCAACGTCGTAAGCGATTTATACCAAAGTCGTAGCGCTTGCATACCTTCCTCGCCTGAAATGTCTACGGGTGCGGATCCGCCCCCCGCTCTGGCAATTGTCTCGCAGGTCCGCGCGCACTAGTGTCGCTCTTCAACTGCCCATCTGGAGAGCGAGGTGCCCAAGGGGCCGCTGATTGCGATCGTTGACGATGACGAGTCGATCCGGGACACAACCAAGGATCTGCTCGAGTCTGCGGGTTATTCGGCGGCTGTGTTTGCGCGCGCCGCAAGCCTGCTGAAGTCCAGGCGACTGAACCAGGTCTCCTGCCTGATCGCGGACATGCGCATGCCGAAGATGACCGGACTCGAGCTACATCAGCATCTGGTCGCCTCGAATCGAGCGATCCCCACCATTCTCATGACCGCGTATCCGGACCTGCGGACGCAGGCGCAAGCTATCAAAGCCAACGTGGTTTGCTATCTCGTAAAGCCTTTCGTCGCCGAGGAATTGCTCGCTTGCGTGCGCTGCGCCTTGCAGAGGCACGATGTCGGCGGCGACTAGCGGTGCAACCTGTGCGCACGTCTCCAAGCCGCGGGGGTCTGGCCCGCGGCCTGCCGGAACTTCTTGCACAAGTGTGCCTGGTCGGTGAAGCCGCACCGCAGCCGGCGCTCCCCCAATCGAGGGATTAAGAATTCTTTGCAGGAGGCACACGATGACGGCTCCTTCAGCTGTAACAGTTCTTTCAAAAATGGAGTCCACCAACATGCTGCACGGATTCATCGGAGTGAACGGCGCGGTCCGCCCCATGCGCCAGTTGTTAGCGACCGATCAGGCGCCTCGAGCGAACCGCCGAGAGAGGACTTCAAATTGATCGCCAATCTCTCAAAGCCAACGGACCTGCCGAGGCGCGATACCGCCGTTTCGGGCCGCCTCTTTTTCCTCGATGCCGGGGCGGGCCGGGTAATGTCGGTGAATCCAGACGGCACGGATTTGAAAGTCATCGTCGAGGAGGGCAGAAAACTGCCGGACGGTTTGGCCATCGACGCGGCAGCGGGACATCTGTACTGGACGAACATGGGCAATCTCAAAGCCAATGACGGTTCGATCCTGCGATCCGATCTCGACGGGAAACACATGACCACCATCATTCCGCCGGGTGGCACGTTCACTCCCAAGCAGATCCAGATCGACAAAGTGAATGGCAAACTCTACTGGTCGGACCGCGAGGGTATGAGGGTGATGCGCGCCAACCTTGACGGCTCAAATATCGAAACTTTGGTGGACACGAGCGCGGGTGATGCGCGCCCGGGACCGGACGCGAGGAAATGGTGCGTCGGCATTGCTCTGAATGCTGCAGAGGGCAAGGTCTACTGGACGCAAAAGGGCGGCGACAATGCCGGCGAAGGACGTATCTTTTGTGCCAATGTTGACATCCCGCCGGGCCAGACGGCCGCGCTCCGCAACGACATCGAGCTGCTCTATGCGGATCTGCCGGAGCCAATCGACCTGGAGCTCGTTCTAGACAACCGGATGATGTACTGGACCGACCGCGGTGACCCGCCCCGCGGCAATACGGTGAATCGTGCGCCCATGGATCCGGCACCGCCCGGCAAGCGCAAGGAGCCCACGATTCTGTTCACGCACTTGATGGAGGGAATCGGCATCGCACTTGATCGCACGGGCGGCCGCATGTTCATCACCGACTTCGCAGGTTCGGTCTATAGCGCCAATCTCGACGGATCGGACCAGAAGACGCTGCTCTTCGCCCAGGGCAACCTGACCGGTATCGCATACGCAGAGATTCCGCCCCAACCGCCAACGCCGTAAGCCTTAAACCAATCGAGGAGCCTAGAGATGACACCAGCAACCGCGACCGTAGCGGCAAAGCCAGCGAAGCAAACCAAGCCGTTGCCCGCGCCGAATAGTGACTTCTATGAGGTTTATGAAACCTTGAGCGCCGAGGAGCTCGCGACCGTGAAGAAGGTACGCGCGTTCATGGAGGCGAAAGTCGCACCCGTCATCACGAAATACTGGGTGGATGACGCCTTTCCCTTCGAACTGCTGCCGGGTGTAAAGGATCTCGGCATTGGCGGGCTTGGAATGCAGGGCTACGGCTGTGCGGGGGGAAGCGTGGCGCTATTGGGCTTTGTGCTCATGGAGATTGCACGCATCGACCCGTCGTTCGCGACGTTCTTTGGCGTGCACGACGGCCTGGCGATGGGCTCCATCTACATCGACGGATCGGAAGAGCAGAAGCAGAAGTGGTTGCCGCCGATGGCACGCTTCGAGAAGATCGGCTGCTTCGGCCTCACCGAGCCGCTCGTGGGTTCCGGCGCCTCCGGAGGCCTGACCACGACGGCGAAACGCGATGGCGACAGCTGGATCCTCAACGGCGAGAAGCGCTGGATCGGCAATGCGCCCTGGTGCGATGTCTCCGTCATCTGGACGCGCGATCTCGGCGATAATCAGGTCAAGGGGTTCATCGTCGAGAACAAGACCACCCCCGGCTTCAGCGTCGAGAAAATCCAAAACAAGATTGCGCTCAAGGTCGTCCAGAACGGTCACATCACGCTGAAGGACGTTCGGGTGCCGGAGGCTAACCGTCTCCAGGGCGGCAACTCGTTCCGCGACACCGCCAAAGTGCTGAAGATGACACGCTATGCAGTTGCATGGATGGCGACCGGATGCGCCATGGGCGCCTACGAGACGGCGCTTAAGTATGCTCAAGAGCGCCTGCAGTTCGGCAAGCCGATCGGCTCGTTCCAGCTGGTGCAGGATCTGCTCGCCAGGATGATCGCCAACATTACGGCTTCGCAGTGCCTGATCGTGCGTCAAGCACAGCTGCATGCCGAGGGCAAGCTAACGGACGCTCATGCCGCACTCGCCAAGGCATTTGCCACGTCCAAGTGCCGCGAGACCGTTGCCTGGGCCCGCGAACTGTTGGGCGGAAATGGCATCGTCGCAGACTACAAGGCTGCGCGCTTTTTCGCCGACGCCGAGGCGCTTTACTCCTACGAAGGTACATATCAGATCCAGAACCTGATCCTCGGCAAAGCCATCACCGGGCTGAGCGCCTTTGTTTGACCCGTGCCGCGCAGACCAACCAGCAAAGCCACAGCTTGAGGACCCTTACGATGAACTCGCCCCAAACTGCCTCGACACTCGAACCTTCTTCACCGGTGGAGGGGCTGAAGCTCGAGAACGTTCTGTACGAAAAGCGTAACGGCATCGCCTACGTGACCATCAATCGGCCCAAGGTGCTCAACGCCTTGAACACGCCGACGTGGACAGACATTCGAACAGCTTTCGAGAACGCTCGAGATGACAAGGCCGTGCAGGGTGTCATCCTGACGGGCGCCGGCAACAAAGCATTTATCGTCGGCGCCGACATCGGCGAGCTTAGCAAGGCGACTGCGCTCGATGCGGAGCGGGCCAGCCGTTTCGGACAGCAGGTCCTCGATCTCATCGAGAACCTCGGCAAGCCCGTGATAGCGGCGATCAATGGCTTTGCGCTCGGCGGCGGCTGCGAGACGGCGATGGCGTGCACGATCCGGATTGCGGTGGACACGGCGAAGTTCGGCCAGCCGGAAGTTACCCTCGGACTCGTTCCGGGCGGCGGCGGCACGCAACGATTGCCGCGCTTGGTGGGGAAGGGTCGCGCCCTGCAGCTCATCCTTTCCGCGGAGATGATAAGCGCGCAGGAGGCTTACCGCATTGGACTCGTCAACGAAGTCGTGCCGGCAGCGGATCTGCTCACGCATGCCGAGGCCATCCTGAGGAAAATCGCATCAAACGCCCCCATGGCGGTGAAGTTTGCGCTCACCGCTGTGAACAAGGGGCTGGAGACGAGCCAGGACGAGGGCCTGTTGCTCGAGGCGTCCTATTTTGGCCTCTGCGCCGGAACCGAGGACAAGAAGGAGGGCACCTCCGCCTTCCTCGAAAAGCGCGCGCCTCAGTTCCACGGCCGCTAAAGAAATGCTCATGACGACTTTGGAGACACACATGGCAGGCGACAACATTTTCTCCGGACTCAAGGTGGTGGAGTTGGCGAGTTTCATCGCCGGGCCCAGTGCCGCTGTGATCCTGTCGGATTTCGGCGCCGACGTGATCAAAGTGGAACCACCCTCCGGCGATACTTGGAGAGTGGGGCACAAGATTCCGCCGCAGCCGCAAGCAAGCGATGCCTATCCCTGGCACTTGGCTAACCGTAACAAACGGGGAATCACGCTCGATCTGAAATCCCCGGGTGCTCGACCGGTTCTCGAGCGCTTGGTTGAGTGGGCGGACGTGTTCATCGTCAATACACCGCATCCTGCGCGCAAGCGACTAAACCTTGAATATGACGACGTGGTGAAATGGAATCCGCGGCTGATTTACGCGGATCTCACCGGCTTTGGCGAAAAGGGGCCCGATGCCGATCTTCCGGGATTCGACATCACCGCCTACTGGGCACGAAGCGGGTTGTTGTCCATGACGCGCGATGCCGGGGCGCCGCCGACTTGGCCGGTCGCCGGCAGTGGTGACAATGCCACCGCAGTCGGCCTGTACTCCGCGATCGTGACGGCCCTATATCGTCGCGAGCGCACCGGCAAGGGCTCCTATGTCACCACGTCACTGCTCGCGCAAGGTGTCTGGTCGGCAAGCGTTTCGATTCAGGCCGCTCTGTGCGGAGCCAACTTCTACGGGCTGCACGACCGAATGCATCCCGCCAACGCGGCACTCAACGTGTATCGGGCGTCCGATGACACCTGGTTTGTGCTCATCGTTACACCCGACAAGTTGGCTGCGGTGGCGAACGCCATCGGACGGGCGGATCTTTTGACGGATCCTCGATTTGCCGAGCCGGTCAAACTGATGCAAAACATGCCACAGCTGGCCGAAATTCTCGACCAAGTCTTCGCAGCTCAGCCGATGACACATTGGTACCAGGTCTTCAATGGCGTTCACGTTACGTTCGGCGCCGTGCGAGGTCCACAAGAAGTCATCGAGGATGCACAACTGCGGCTGAATGACATTGTAGTTCCGCTCGAGGGCGCAGGCGGCAAGCTGAGCACGACGATCAGCAGTCCCATTCAAGTGCACGGCATCACCAAGGTGCCGGCGAGGCGCGCCCCGGCACTGGGAGAACACAATGATGAGGTACTCAAACAGCTCGGGTTCAGCGCGGGCGAAATCGCTGCGTTGCACGCGAGCGGAGCCGTGCCGGCAAAAAAAGAGCCCGCACGGGCGGCCGCCGGATAGGCGGTTTCCCAAAAGACCTGCGCGCGTTGGAAGCAGCGAACCCACACGCGTTGCATTGGATTTGAATTTACTCAATAGGAGAGCTGACTATGTCAACCGCTAAGCCCATTCGCCGCGTTACGATCATCGGCACTGGCGTCATCGGCGCGAGCTGGGCGGCGCTGTACCTGGCCAAAGGTCTGGAAGTCGTGGCGACCGATATCGCGCCGAATGCAGAGGCCGCCCTGAAACGATTCGTGGATGCGGCGTGGCCGGCCCTGAAGAGGTTGGGCCTTGCGCCTGGCGCATCGCAATCCAAATTGTCGTTCACGGCCAAGATCGAGGATGCGGTAAGCGGTGCGGATCTCGTCCAGGAAAATGGCCCGGAGCGCCTCGACTTCAAGCAAAAACTCTATGGGCAGCTGGACGATCTGTTGCCACCGGAAGTGATCATCGCATCGAGCTCGTCTGGGCTCACGATGAGCGAAATCCAATTAGGGTGCCGCTCCCATCCCGAGCGTTGCGTCATCGGCCATCCCTTCAATCCTCCCCATCTCGTCCCATTGGTCGAAATCGTGGGTGGCGCCAAGACTTCCGAAGAGACCATTCAGCGCGTCGCGGAATTCTACAACAGCATTGGAAGGCGGACGGTTCGAGTGCGTAAGGAGATGCCGGGGCATGTCGCCAATCGTCTGCAGGCCGCCCTGAGCCGGGAGGTTTACTATCTTGTTGCCGAAGGCGTCGTCAGCGCCGCCGATGCGGATACCGCATTGTGCTGGGGACCGGGTCTGCGTTGGGGGCTCATGGGCAGTATGCTTCTCAATCACTTGGGCGGCGGCGAAGGTGGCATCGAGCATTTTTTCGAGCAATTCACCCGACCCATGACAGCTTGGTGGAAGACTCTCGGAAACCCAGTGTTGACGCCCGAAGTCCAAAAGAAGCTCATCGACAGCGTTCATACGGAAGTCGGCTCCCGCTCCATCGATTCGCTTGCGGCAGAACGCGACGAAATGCTGCTCGGGCTCCTCGAGCTTCGTACCAGAACAGAGAAAGCGTTTCAGATGGACGGAAGGGATGCCAAAGCGGGCTGATGCTTCCGGAACCTCAGAGATGACAAATAGCGAGAGCAAAAAATGAGCGAGTCATTGGGCATTTCACAACCGCCGGACAAATTCAGAAGACCGCATGTTGTGATCATCGGTGGCGGCTTTGCCGGCATTGCAGCCGCCAAAGCATTGCGACATTGCCAAGGCGATGTCACGATCATCGATCGTCGCAACCATCACATCTTCCAGCCACTCTTGTATCAGGTGGCAACGGCAGTGCTCGCCCCCGCCGACGTCGCCGCACCGATTCGGCAGCTATCAGCGCGACAAAAAAACGTGTCCGTGCTGCTGGCTGAAGTGATCGGTGTCGACCTGGAATCCCGATCCGTTACAGTCAAATATTCGGGCGCCGGAGATAAGAAGATCGCGTTTGACTATTTGGTGCTCGCCGCGGGCGTGCAATCGAGCTACTTCGGTCATAATGAATTTGCCAGGTATGCGCCTTGCCTGAAGACCATTACGGACGCGCAAACAATACGATCAAAGATACTCAGCGCCTACGAAATAGCAGAATCCACTGACGACGAGGACGAGCGGCGGCGGCAGATGACATTCGTCCTGGTGGGTGCGGGACCAACCGGCGTGGAATTGGCGGCATCGATCGCGCAGATGGCCACAACAACCCTGCGCGCTAACTTTCGGCGGATCGATCCTGCGACGACGTCGATTTACCTGCTCGATGGCGCAAAGCGCGTACTCCCGAGCTTCGCGGAATCCTCATCGATAAAGGCGGCCCAACGCCTTGCCAAGCTCGGAGTGAAAGTGATCACCAGCGCGATGGTCGAACACATCGATGATCAAGGCGTGACGGTCGGCGGAAAGAGAATCGATAGCGGCACGGTCTTGTGGACAGCAGGCGTCTCGCCGTCGCCGATCGTAAAGATGCTCGGAGTAGCGACCGACCGAGCTGGCCGGGCATGCGTCGGCCCATTTTTGAACGTCGCCGATTCTCGCGGGATATTCGTCGTCGGCGATGCTGCGACCTTGATACAGGACAGTCGACCGTTGCCGGGGGTGGCGCAGGTCGCGATCCAGCAAGGCCGGTACGTTGGAGGGTTCATCGCCAGAGAGATCGGCGGCGGTAAACCGCCTCGTCCTTTCCGATACTTCGACAAGGGAAACATGGCGGTGATCGGCAAGAATTTTGCCATCATGGAGTCAGGCCGGATCAGACTCGCAGGAATTATTCCTTGGTTCATCTGGGCATTTATTCACATCATGTTCCTGCCGCAGCTGCAAAACCAGCGCCGCGTGCAGAACCAATGGTTCTGGAGTTATTTTACCGGCCAGCGCAGCTCGCGGTTGGTCGATGAGGCACCGCGGATTTAATCCAAATGCGCACCATTACCGCCGAAAGAGCGTAAATTCCTCTTTGGGAAACGATTAAAACGAAAAAGGACATCAAGAAGAAATCACAATTCTCTCATGCCAGTACTCGTTCGCCTTGCGCGCATTTCGCGCGTCGCCAGGCGGCTGGAGTTTCCCCGGTGACCACTCGAAAGTGCTTGCATAGATGCGCCTGATCCACAAATCCACATCCAAGCGCAATGTCGCTCAAAGACATATCGGTCTGAAGCATGTGCTTTGCAGCCAATTCGACGCGACGCCGGACCACAAAGGCGTGGGGGGAGTAGCCGAATGTACCCCTAAAGGAGCGCGAAAAGTGCGCCTCGCTGCGCCACACCAGCGCGCACAGGTCTGCGACAAGGACGCGACTGGTGATATGCCCGTCGATATACTCAAGCACCTTGCGTGCCTGCCACGCGAGCAAACGCTCTTTGCCGTCGTCCGCGGCCCCTTCCACAGGTTGTGGATCAACCTGCCTTCGCAACAGCGACGTTGCCTCGAGTATCGCGCCGTGCGCCGCCTGTTCCCGGTTAAGGTGACCAATGGCCGCATCCAGCAGTGCTATTACATGGTGCATCCAGTCGCCCGATCGGCTCTGACCGATCTTCTGACTGGCTTGCGTTTCGCAGACTTGAGTTTGCATCGCCGAGGAACGGTATCAGAGCCTGAAAAGGATGTGGATCGCGAATTGCAGTGGACAGAATCTCCCCCAATTGAGGGAGGGACTTTCCCACAGCAATCGTCGCAGGCATATTTCCAAGCGCTAAGATGACCGCCGTGAATGAAAGACTTCTCGTTCGCCGACAAAAATGGTGGCTCGCGATCGCTGCGCTGCTTTGGTGCGGCTGCGCCGCCGCGCTCAGTCCTGAACTGACCATCAGGGAGTTGCATCACACGGCCTGGGGCCCGAGCCAGGGCGCGCCTCTGGGCGGTGCCGTCGCGCTCGCGCAGACGAGCGACGGCTATCTCTGGATGGCGGGCCCGAGCGGCTTGTTTCGGTTCGACGGAATTGTGTTCGAGCGCGTCGAACTGCCGCACGACCCGAAGCTCTCGTCGTTGAGTCTGTTTTCGGCTTTTGCTCCGCGCGGCGGCGGCTTGTGGGTCGGCTTCACGTTTGGCGGCGTAGCACTCCTCAAGGAGGGGCGCTGGCAGGTATTCAGCGTCGCTGATGGCCTCCCGCAATCATCACCGTGGCAGTTTGCCGAGACGCCCGACGGCACGCTATGGGTGGTGACCGGCCGTGACCTCGTCCGCTTCGACGGTACTCGTTGGAGGGAGGTCGGCTCCCAGATGGGTCTTCCGGCGAGCGACAATCCCATCCTGTTCGTCGATAGTCAGGGCACGCTATGGGCTGGCGGCGGGAACTCATTGTTCTTTCTGCGGCCGGGCGAGCACCAGTTTCGCAATCAACCGGTCGCCGCGCCAACGCCGTGGGACGGCAATGGTATGGCGGAATCCAGCACCGGAACCGTTTGGCTGGACGCGGGCTTCGACTTGGTGCCTGTAGCCCAGAACCCACCGCCCGGGAAACCCGGCAGGTCATCTTATGGGGGGCTTGCTTTCGATCACGATGGTACGTTGTGGGACCCGCAGACCGGTCTGTGGCGCATTGCCCATCCCGAACACCCGGCCATGGGGGCCGCCCTCCGCGTTGAGGATATCGCGGATCACTACACCGACGCAGACGGACTTACCTCGCGTGCTGTGCGAGCCTTGCTGGTCGATCGCGAAGGCAACGTCTGGGTCGGGACGACTCATGGGCTCGATCGTTTTTCCGAGACAAGCCTGGAAATCCCGCTACAGGTGGCGGAAAACGTGAAGGTTGTCCCCCTAATCGCTGATGCGGGTATAGCCCCTGCCGATGACGCGGGCGGCCTGTGGGTAACCAACGGCGCCGATGCGGTAGTGCGCTACCAGAACGGGAGAATGAGTCCGCCCATCATCCGGCAGAAGGTCGAGACTCTGCTCCGTGCCGCGGACGGAACGGTATGGTTCGGAGGCCGCAAGGCCTTGTGGCGCGAGCGGCAAGGGCAGCTTGAATCGGTCGCACCGCCAGGACCGGACCACGACACGCAGTCGTTGGCTCAAGACAAGTCCGGTGGCCTCTGGGCGTCAGTCCTTCGTTCCGGGGTTTTTCGGCTCAAGGATGGAGTGTGGACGCCGAACGGCGGCATCGCCGCACTGCCGCGGGGCGCCGCGATTGCAATCGTGCGCGACCGGCGCGATCGCCTATGGTTCTCTTATCCCGGTGGGAGCGTCGTGGTGCTCGATGGTGAGCGGGTGCGCACTTACGGCGCCGCGGAGGGACTGCAGATTGGCAATGTGATGGCGAATCATTCGGGCCGGATCGGTCACTGGTTGGGCGGGGAACTCGGGCTGGCGCGGCTCGACGGAGAGCAGTTTTATAGTGTCCGATCAGCGCCAGAGCTGCCTCTCGACGGCATCACGGGTATCGTCGAGACGACCGATGGCGACCTCTGGCTCAACGCCCGGGCCGGCATTGTCCATATTGCGGCAATCGAGCTTCAACACAGTCGCGTTGATCCCGCTTATCGCGTGCACGGCGAGACGCTCGGCGCCTTCGACGGCGTCGTCGGCAGTAGCGCGATGGTGCGACCGCTGCCGACTGCGATCGAAGCCGCAGATGGAAAACTGTGGTTCGCCACCACCAGCGGCATTTATGGCATCGATCCGGCGCGGCGAGTGCACAACCGCATACCGCCACCGGTATTGATTCGGGCGCTCACAGTGGCCGGCCACACGATCGAGCCGATCCCCGGGTTGACCCTGCCGGCGTACACGACCGCGGTGCGCTTCGATTACTTAGGTCTCAGCCTCACGGCAGCCGAGAAGGTGCGCTATCGCTACCGGCTGGACGGTGTCGACACCGACTGGCGCGAACTCACCGCCGCACCCCAGGCGCTCTATACCAACCTACGACCCGGACACTATACCTTCCGCGTGATTGCCGCCAACAACGATGGCGTGTGGAACGAGTTTGGCGCCTCGCTTGGTTTCGTGATCCCACCGGCGTTTGTTCAGACCGGGTGGTTCATCGCCCTGTGCGTGGCAGGTGGTGCGGCTGCCGTGTGGGCTCTTGTCCGCCTCCGGGTCCGGCAAGTACGGCGGCGGCTCGAGGAGCGCATGGAAGAGCGTCTCAACGAGCGGACTAGGATCGCCCGGGAGCTGCACGACTCCCTGCTGCAGGGCTTCCAGGGTTTGATGTTCCGACTGCAGGCAGTTCGGCAGCTGCTTCCCGAACGGTCTGGCGATGCGGCGAAGTTCTTGGACTCTGCGATGCAGATGGGAGACCAGGCGATCGGCGAGGGACGCGACGCCGTTCAGGACCTGCGCTCCTCGTCCTTTGACAACCGTGATCTCGCGACTTCGTTGAGTGCACTCGGCACCGAACTCGGGGCGGGACTTGATCCCCCGTCAAAGCCTCAGTACCGCGCAGTCGTGGAGGGCAGGCCCCGCGAGTTGACTGCCGTTGTTCGTGACGAGGCTTATCGCATTGCACGCGAAGCGGTCAGCAACGCGTACCAACATGCAAAGGCCGGTCATATTGAGACCGAAGTCACTTTTGGCGATGCCGATCTCACCATCCGCGTGCGCGATGATGGAATAGGTGTGGATACTCAGGTCCTCGCGCGTGGTCAACGGCCTGGCCACTGGGGACTTCCCGGAATGCGCGAGCGCAGCGAGAGCTTTGGGGGTCACCTTCATGTTTGGAGTGAGGGAAACGCGGGTACGGAGGTTGAACTTCGTATACCAGCCGGCATTGCCTATTCAGAGCCTCGTAGATCCTCATTCGCCGGACTCAAAAATCTGCTCAGCCCCTCCCGTTGACGAGCGTCAAGTCCGGCACGCAGTTTCGCTTCTATATCAGGCGTTTGCGGCCAAACAAGCGAGCATCAAAAGACCAAGCTCCTGGCCCCAACATAGCCAACGACAAGCCTAAGGCAACGAAGACCAGCAACGACAAATTGAATTGGTGTCCAAGAATAATGACGATGATCTGAATCGCTGCCGCGGCGACCGCCGCAGGCGGCGTCCACAATCCAATCCAAATCAATACAGCGACGCCGCCCACTGCGTAGCGGGCAAGCACGCTTGCCGTGTCTGCAAGATCGCCCGCCACATGCGCTACGGCGGCCAACGAGAGTCCGGTGGCAAATCGAAGAATCAACAGCCCGAGTCCGGGCCATGAATTGGGGAACGTCGAAAACAGCCTTTGCACGCCCCAGTATGAGACGGGAACCACCTTCGCGATAACCCTCAGAAGGGTGAGCCTTGCGTCACCCCAGGCCGACTATAAAGAAATGATCCCTCGCTTCAGGCCCAGGGATACTGCATGGGTTCGGTCTCTGGCACCCAGTTTCGCCAGAACATTCTTGATGTGGGTTTTCGTCGTCTCCTCATTGATGTCCAGATGTGCGGAGATCGTCTTGTTCGCATACCCTGAGGCAACCAATCTGAGAACCTCGAGCTCTCGAGTCGTCAACGCGGCATCCGCCGTGTGTTTCGCCATCTCGGCGGCCACATCTGCCTGGACCCGCTTTTCTCCCGCATATACGACCCGAATGGTATTCAGTATCTCCGTACGAACCAGGCTCTTTAGCACGTAAGCGTGTGCGCCGGCCTTCAAAGCCCGTTGCGCGAGCACATCGCCCGCGTACGTTGTCAGAACGATGATGCGTGCAGCGGGTTGCTCTGTTCTGATTGCGATGATGGCATCCAGCCCACTCATATCAGGCATCTGAAGATCCATCAGCGTCACATCAGGATTGAGTTGCCGGTGAAGTTGCACCGCCTCATTTCCGTTTGAAGCCTCCCCCACCATCCGCATGTCGGGCTGCGTGTCGATGAGCGCCGCAATTCCCGAGCGCAACAACGGGTGGTCGTCTACCGAAAGAATGCGGATGAGGCGGGTGTCGTTCGTCATAGCAAGCGTCGGCCGGGCAAACTCTGCACCAATGCTACGCCAGCCCGCGCAGACCTGCACGTTCCACCGCGCCCGCAGGATTCCACAATCCGGCGTTCTCTACCTACAAGCGCACCTTGATGCCCGTGGTCTAGGCTTCGAGACATGTCCAAAGTCGTAGCTGATCTCTACCAACGTACATCTTTTCGTATCCCCGGGTTCGCGGATCTTGCACGCGTGCATTTTTGCCTTACGTACGTGCAATGGTTTTAGGCCGTGCCTTGGTGGTTTGCTGTCTCCGCAGGTGAAATTCCGTTGTCTCAAAAGGGGTTTGCCATGTCCGGCCACGAACGATTCAGGGTCCATGTGTTGGGGCGCTTTCGCTTACTCAGCGGGGATACGCCTGTCAGCATCCCTTCACGCTTACGCAAACCGCAGGAACTGCTGCAGGCTCTGATCGCGTTTGGGGGCACCGAAGTGAGCGCGGGAGTGCTGATCGATGCGCTGTGGCCGGATTCCGAGGGCGATGCCGCGTACCACGCGCTCGAAAGCGCCCTTTATAGGCTGCGTCAGCTGCTCGGGGTACGCGACGCGGTACGCATGGAGGGTGGCAAGGTCAGCCTGAACCGGGATCAGTTGTGGGTCGACATGTGGCAGTTCGAGGAGGAACTGCAGCGTCCTCGTGACCCGGAGGCGAATGACATCGAAAGGATCGGCCGCCTCCGACGCCTCTATCAAGGGTATTTTCTTCAGCACGAGGCCGAAAAGCCTTGGGTCTTGAAGGCGCGCCACGGGTTGCGTGATCGTTTGCTGCACGCCATCCGCGATGCGGCGCGTGGGTGCGAACACGCACGCCGTTGGGAGGATGCTGCGAACTTGTATCAATACGGGATCGAGCTCGACTCGCTCAACGAGGGTATGTATCGGGGCTTGATGCTCTGCCACCAGGAGCTCGGAGATCACAGCGAGGCGCTGCAGGCCTACAGGCGCTGCCGCGAGTTCCTGACGCGCTTCCTCGGCATAGCGCCCAACGCAAAGACGCAAGCTATCTATCACAGCGTGCGCGAGCGCGCAGCTTACGCCCTGGTCGGGAGCGCGCTGTGAGCGCGTGCACGTAGGCCGCGGTGACGCTGCCGTGCGTCTTGGCGGGCAACTCAGAGGCGACTGCCTCTTGGTCGGGGACCAAGAACCCCCGTTGGGTTCGCACCTTGTCACACCTCGGCGGGGCTATCTGCATCACGGCATCTACGTCGGTGCCCGCAAAGTCGTTCACTACTCGGGGCGCGCGCACGGTTTGCGCAGAGGACCGGTGGAAGAAGTTCCTTTCGCTCATTTCGCGCGCGGACAACGCGTCTTGGTGCGAGCGAACGCGCCATCCGATTTCGACGTCCGAGAGGTCATCTGCCGAGCACGATCGCGGGTGGGTGAAGACCGCTATCGGCTGTTGACCAATAACTGTGAGCACTTCTGCGAATGGTGTCGGCGCGGCACGGCGCGAAGCTTCCAGGTCGAAGCCTGGCTTGCGCGTCCCAAACTTACGCTGCTTGCAACACTTCGCCTGATCATCCGTGTACCGATGTCTTCGCTCTTGCGGTGATGATTGGCTTCGTTGTGCCAGGATCGGCGAGTTCGGTGACTCGTTCCTCGATGGCGCCTTGTCGTGTCTGCCGCCAGGAAGAGGGAGTCTCGCCGACGATGCGCCGGAACGAGCGAGTGAAATGCGACTGATCGCTCATGCCGCAGGTCAAGGCAATCTCACTCAGTGAGGCGCCCGTCGTGAGCATGAGACCTTGAGCGAGCTCGATGCGCCGCTGTCTGATCCAGATGCAAGCAGGCATGCCGAAGGTGCGCTTGAACGCGCGACAGAAGTGGCCGACGCTCATGTCGAGCGACGCTGCGAGGTCTCTGATGACGATCTTGCCGCTGAGGTTGGCATCGACATACGCCGCGAGCCGTCGGGACCGCCAAGCCGCGAAACCGCCGCGCGGAATCTGTCTCGGTCCCCGGTCGCTGATTTGCCTGGTAACCCTCGGTCCCGGATTTCCATCCAGTAGCGCTACGGCACGGGCGATATGTGCTCTCGTGGCGTCGCTGTCACCGTCCCTTGCGCGACACGCGGCCTCGATGAGCTGAGCGGTTACCATCAATAGATCGCACGCGCTCTGCTCCAGCATCGGCGCCGCACTCTGGCTCGTGGTTGGAGCCGCTTCGCGATCGAGCGTAGTCACGCCTGCAGTGTGCGCGAATGCCCTAGGTGAGGGAGCCCCCCGTCCGGGGGGCTGAGCGCACTCGCGGCTAGGTAACGGGCATATGAACCTCTTTGGGCCGCAGGGAACCGGCCTTGCGTGGGTCAACCACTCGTCCAACATTGCTTTGCCGACTGCGGCGATCATTGCTATTGCGCCGACGATGCGACATGCGCAGTCTCGATGCTCAATGTTGAAACCGCTACTTGTGCAGGCGTCCCGGATGTAGCGGTCGTCGCAGGTTCTGAAATTGATGGGAGCGCGCTGTCCTCGGCCGTCGCCTGAGCCGCTCGATCCAACCAATCGCCGAGTGATGCAACTGCCCGTGCATCGACATCGCGCGCGAGCGGCTCACCGGTCGCGACGAAAGCGGCACCGGCCAATCGCTCGATGCTTTGCAGGTCAGGCAAGTGCGTCTGCCGCGGCAGCATCTCCATCTCGAATTGGCTGAGCGCTTTGAAGTTGTCTGCCCGCGCCAGAGCTTCAACCGCGTGCTGCCTATTCGTTTCGGCGTTCTGGGGCAACCTCAGGAGCGCGGCGATAGCACGCAGCGCATCCGCCAGCGCTCCGCGCAGCCTGGTGATTGCCGACTCGGGCCATAGGCTGCTGAACACGAGTGTCATCACGACATTGCCCAAGAGGATGCCGACGACCCGGTCTCGGAGTACAGTCAGGTCATTGGCAGGCGAGTACGTTTGCAGCAACCCCATGAAGAATGCCAAAGCGATCTGCATGCCGGCGTAGGACAAGCGCTCACTGCTGGTGGTGACCCAACCTGCGAACAGCGCGACCACCGCGGTGAGCATGCACAACTGTCCGATGTCGGTGAAGTGAGGAAGCAAGAATACGATCGACAGTCCCGCAATCAAGCCACCGATGATCGCTCCCGAGAGTCGCAGTACGAGCTTGTGAACCGTTTCACCGACGCTCCCGAGCGCGACGAAGAAGACGGTAACGATCGAAGTTAGCAGACCGGGCCAATCGAGCATCGTGTACACGCTGTACACGATCATGATCGCGATGGTCGTTTTCAGCGCGAACTGCCAGTGCGTGGGATTGCTCAACGCATCCGGCACGAACAACTGCCGTGGCTTGCGCCCAGCGTGAGCAGGTTGATGCGCCGGTGTGCGAGAGAGCTCGCGTTGCAGCTCGGCGAAGGCGTGGGTCGCTGCAAGTGCTTCCGGCGTCGAGTCCGTCTCAGGAGCTGCTACGGCCACAAGGCTCTGCCGCTCCAATGCGCTAAGGCAGCCTCGAACCAGATAGGACAGACGTGTTCGTTCGCGCGGCGGTGTCGGGTCCGGATAGGCCTCGAGAATGACCAATGCATCCAGCAGCCGCTGAATCGCAGGCGGATTGCGCGACTTCTCGATGAGCGGCACCAGGATTGCGCGCCATTGTGCAAGTCGCCCAGTGATTTCGCCTCGGGTTAGCGCGGCCTCGAGATCTGTGAGGACCTTCCTGACGCCGCTCTCGGCCACTGCCGCTCCCTGGGGGCCAAAGAGCAGATTTATCAGTGTCATCGTGAACGCGGGAACGGCCACGACCACCCATAACCACAGGGTCGTTCGCGTGAAGACTTCCGGATTCGGCACTTCGTCGACGACCGACTGCATCGTCACGACCAAGAAGCCGGCGAGGAAGGAAATGGGCCCAAGCGCAAAGACACGAACGCTGAACATTGCCAGGAAGGTCATCAGGGCCATTGCGGGCAAGCGGATTGCCGGATCGCCCAAGGAGATCTGCGCGATACCCAGCGTGAAAAGGACGGCAACGGTGACGGCGAGCGTACCAGCCACGGCCATCGTCAAAGTCGCGGCACTGTCATCCTTGCTCGTCAGGAAAACCATATAGGCCATGTACGCTGCGAGCGGAATGCGAAACACCATCGCAATCGCAACCGTGATCGTACAGCCCACGGCGATACGCGCGGCGGCGAGCCCGCGGCCTTCTCTTGGCGCGAGCTCTTGCGCAAGGAACGCGAGAAACGGCGTACTGCGCTCCACGTGTCTAGCGAGGTTTGCCATGATGAACTTTGACCGATGCCGTCACTGATAATCCCGCCGGTTATGGCGCGAAGTAGTACTCATGCGGTCGTTCCTCCCGAGTTGCATGACTGTGCTGCGCCAAGGAGGTTGCCACGGTGAGAACTGCGCGTAAGCCCCCCATTGGGGGGATTGGGCAGGGTGTGGGATTTCCACAGAATCCTTCCACATGTCTAACCGCGCCAGTGGGTACCGATGGAGTCCGTAATGCACGCCGCCAGCCCCGATCGGATGTCCCCGGAGGTCGCTAGAACACCAGGCGCATCCGCAATGTGGCTGCGCGCAATTTCGATCACTAGTGCCGCGATGTTGATGGCATCTTGTAACGAAGGTGTGCTCGACCCGCACGGTCCCGTGGGCAAGGCAGAGCGAGTCATTCTCTACGATTCGACTGCGATCATGCTCGCCGTCGTCATTCCGGTGATCGTGCTCACGCTGGTATTTGCATGGTGGTTCCGCGCCCGAAACAGCCAGGCGCGTTACCGGCCGGATTGGGAATATTCCGGTCGGATCGAGATGATTATATGGTCCATTCCAGCGCTCATCGTCTTATTCCTCGGCGGCATCGCGTGGACCGGGTCACATGACCTCGATCCGCCGCTGCCGCTGGCAGACTCTACGGTACCGCTCGATATCGAAGTCATCTCGCTCGACTGGCGCTGGCTCTTCATCTATCCGCATGAGGGGATCGCGAGCTTGAACCGTTTGGTTGTACCTGCGGGAGTGCCGCTGCGATTTCGCCTGACTTCGACCACGGTCATGAACAGCTTTTTCGTGCCTCAACTGGGCAGTCAGATTTATACGATGCCGAACATGGTCACGCGGCTCAATTTGAAGGCCGACCAACCCGGCACTTTCGAGGGTCTCTCAGCGCAGTTCAGCGGCGATGGCTTCTCCGATATGCGCTTTGATCTCGTGTCGACTGAAGCCGAGGCCTTCAAGGACTGGGTCGACACCACCAAGACGCAGGGTGGCGTCCTTGATGCGAGGGCATTTGAGGAACTCACGAAGCCCGCCAAGGCCGACGGGGCACAGACCTACGCGCAGGTGAGCGAGGGTCTGTTCGATAGGATTTCATCAGGTCATATGGCGGCGGTCTCGCCGCAACGAGGGCAGTAATATGTTCGGCAGGCTAAACTGGGCGGCAATTCCATTCGACCAACCGGTCGTCATGATCGCGTCCGGCACCGTCGGTTTCGTCATCTTTTGCGTGTTGGCGCTTGTGACGGTCAAGGGCTGGTGGCCTTACCTTTGGCGCGAATGGATCACCAGCGTCGATCACAAGCGCATCGGCGTGATGTACATAGGCTTGGCGCTCCTGATGCTCGTGCGCGGTTTCTCGGACGCCATGTTGATGCGTAGCCAACTGGCCCTTGCCGCCGGTCACGCGCAGGGGTATCTGCCGCCCGAACATTACGATCAGATCTTCTCGGCGCACGGCACCATCATGATCTTTTTCGTGGCCATGCCGTTCGTCATCGGGCTCATGAACTTCGTCTTGCCGCTGCAGCTTGGCGTGCGCGATGTCGCCTTTCCAGTGCTTAACTCCATCGGCTTCTGGTTGTCCGCGGCGGGAGTGCTTTTGTGCAACGTGTCTCTGGTGGTCGGCGAGTTTGCGCGCACCGGCTGGCTCGCCTATCCGCCGTTGAGCGAAGTCGCGTACTCCCCTGGGGTCGGCGTCGACTATTACCTGTGGTCCTTGCAGATTTCGGGTTTAGGAACGTTGTTATCAGGCATAAATCTCACGACCACCATCTTGAAATTGCGGGCGCCGGGTATGGGTTACAGCCAAATGCCGATCTTTTGTTGGACCGCGCTTGCCTCGAATCTGCTGATCGTCGCGGCTTTTCCGATCTTGACGGCGACGTTTGCGATGCTGCTGCTCGATCGTTATTGCGGTTTTCATTTCTTTACCAACGAGCTCGGCGGCAATCCGATGATGTACATAAACCTCATCTGGTGCTGGGGCCACCCGGAGGTGTACATCCTGATACTGCCTGCATTCGGGGTGTTCTCGGAGGTGGTCGCGACTTTTTCGGGTAAACCGTTGTTCGGCCGCCGTTCGATGGTGATGGCAACGATGGTGATCTGCGTGCTGTCCTTCCTGGTATGGCTGCATCATTTTTTCACCATGGGCGCCGGCGCAGACGTGAACGCATTCTTCGGCGTCATGACGATGCTCATCGCG
>Ga0210406_10002486_pt1 | contig 21007 bp, 19 predicted proteins | sample IncBWC30MmetaG_FD_155454 | JGI IMG/M metagenome (GOLD analysis project Ga0210406, IMG submission 155454) | Forest soil microbial communities from Barre Woods Harvard Forest LTER site, Petersham, Massachusetts, United States - Inc-BW-C-30-M | ecosystem: Environmental > Terrestrial > Soil >... | reverse complement strand
GCGGCTGAAGACCCTGAAGGGCCTGACGCCCTACGAATACATCTGCAAATGCTGGACTTCCCAGCCGGAACGATTCAAACTTAATCCGCTCCAGAAAATGCCGGGACCAAACACCTAGCCCGTGTTCCTGAGTGCACAGAGCCGATCAGCGTTGGATTGTTAAGAACCAGGCTGCATGACCTCAGTCATGGCCGCTGCGACTTGGCCCGCCGTGGCGATCCCCTAGCGGCGGGGGTTTTCATTTCTGGCCACCCGCGGCGCTTCGATCCCACGGAAGGAAGCGTCGGACGCGGCCAGTTAGTTTTTGCGGCGTGCCGTTGACGAGGGCACTCGGTCGCCAGGGCTTGCAGTATTTGTTCTTCACCGGCCATAGGCGGCACGACAAGGTGGCATAACCCAATGGCGGTCTTCGTAGGCGCTGCACCGCGTCATCGTGCTTCCCGAGTGGAGCGCGTCGGAATCTGACGTCCCGTCGACGCCAAGTATGACGGCCTCGCCTTCGAGGATGAACTGCTTGTGTCTTTTTTTCAGCGCTGCCTCGACAATCCAAGGGTAGCGCCTGAACGGCGCGTTAACCTTTCTTTAACTATGCACAATTTAGCCTTGTATCCGCTCTGGTTGGGGCAAGCGTTCGTATTTCGCTTGTCCCGACGCCTTTGTTTTTATCGTTCATCCTTGGGCGGCGAGCGATGCTCGTGGGGGCTCGATGGAGTAACGGCATGTCTGGGCGTCAGATGCAGGCCGAACCTAATTTGCTTTCGGCGTTCGCGATGATGATTGGAGGCGCTCTGGGTGTAGGTCTTCCGATGGCACTTTTGATTATCTGGCTTTGTTCTTGATGCAATTTACGTTTGCGCTCTGCTGAATTGCAGGCCGAGCAGGCGGCGCGCCTCGTCACGTCGAGGTGCGCCTTTCCGCCTGCGCTCATCAACGCCGCAGCGCCATTTCGGTCCGAGCGTGGCCGCTCAGGCGTCGGGCCTTGAGCGCGTGCATCAATACGGTAGCAGGCCCGGCCTTTTCAAGGGTGAAGCTTCGTTGCCGCGCGGTCAGCAGACCGCGTTCCAGCCATCCGGAAACGGAATCAGCGGCCAAGCCCCCGCGTTGTCGTTGGCGGCTCTCGGGGTTCGTCTGGGCGTATTTGTCATCGGCAAGTGAGCCCGCATGCAGTCCTCTCCGGGAATTGGCGCAACAGCGGTGCGCACAACGTCCAGCAAACGCTCGAACTCAACTTCACTCATGGCGACCTCCACCTGGGGACGCACGGTCGCAAATTTCTTTTTATTCCGGATTGAGCTGGTCGCTCAAATTATCTCGATCCGGCGATCGCGGTTTTAACGGTTAATGGATTCTTCCATTTTCCCCGCGCGGCAACCTAGGCACGGCCTCCGGCGGCAAAGTGTGAGAGATATCACGTTTTCAGGGAGAAATTTTGCCTATCTGGCCCAGATCAGACCACGCGCCACTGAGTCGTGGCGAAAACAAGGGGAAGCGAGTCATGAAGGCAAGATTTCGACGTTTTGCGGCATCGACCCGCCGCGCCACGCCGGTATGGACCACCAGTCTGTTTCTCACGCTGTTCGCGGCCGGCTCGGCGCACGCCATCGGCACGCCAGAGCAGCGCAAGGCCTGCACACCTGACGTCTATCGCCTTTGCGCTGGCGAATCCCCAACGTCCGCGCCATCACGGCCTGTCTCAGGCGGCAGAGGGGCAGCCTGAGCGGCGCCTGCCGCGCCGTCTTCGAACAGGCAGAGCATTGATCAGTTGTCCGCAGTGGATTTGTGCGCAGCAAGCCTCTGGTATTTCTCACTAATCTGACGCCTGTTTCCTGTGGGTATGCTGCGGCAATGCTGTGCATAGTGCTCGCCTCGCGCGGTGACAGCCCCCTGACATCGCGTCGCGGATCGCCTCGATAACGTGACGTCCGCGCCGCGACAGGGTCTATGGCCGACCACCACGCGCCGGCAATGCCGCACCCGTTTGCGCTTCCCCAGTTCGATGATCGGGCTTCTCGCTGCGCTCCGTGCCGTGACCGTCTCGACGTTCGCCTGAATCGGCGCTGGCGGCATTATCCTCCGAACCGCGAAAAATCCGTCTCCCGTCTTGACGACGCTCGGTCGCGCGCAACGTGTCCGCTCGATCAGACGGCGCTCTTCGGAAGAAAAGCGGCAGTTGAGGACCTCGCCTGATGGCGCAAAATCCTTCTATCAGATTAGCATTCGAAAACTTGAGAAGGTAGCAGCGTCCCCCGAGCGGCATTCCCCTCAGAAGCACGCCGGTCGCACCGTCGTTCCACAGCGCGACGCCCCGGCCTGTGAGCCCAATCGCGTATCCCCATTCCCGGACCAGACTCATGCGACCGCTGGCCCAGAAGTCCAGACAGCCTCCAGCCGTCAGCCAACGGCCGGCAATCGGATATTGATCGCTTCGTTGCGGCGCCGGCCACGGCGGCAACTGGGAAGGATGAGGAGGGGACAATGGTTCGCCATCGTCGATGAACCGCTGTCCTCGACAACCCGTGCAAATGCTGAAACCCAATGCGCCGTTTTGACGCCGATAACAGAAGCCACCCTGGCCAAGACATTGAGGACAGGTAGACACGGCATCCATCCTCGCTGGCATGTCGAGGCGCGCAGCATACGTCAGCATCGAACAATAAGAAGCCCTCGACGCATCGATCTTCGAACCGGGGAATTCCCGTTTGCAGCCGTGAAAATCTGACCATCTGGCGCCGAATCAGATGGTCTGTTTTTCTAAGCAACTGATTAATCGATAGAAATATGTTTTCTTGGAGATTGTCTTCGCAAGTCGCGGCGGCAAGGGCGGGCAATTCAGGTCGGGATCCGCTCGTGAGCATCTTAAGAATCTGTCCAAAGTCGATCTGCGCGGGCTAGCCAAGAAGAACGGCCATGTCCAACGACTTCGCCGGGAATGACCGATCGGGGTGCCGCCGTGCTTTGGTCCATGGCCACCCGTGCGCACATGATCCGCAAGCCTATGATCCGCGAGCCTTGGTCGGTAAGGAGCAAATCCAATGCGGTCGGTCTTGGCCCTCAGCCTGTTGATCACTTTGTGCGGCTCGGCAGAGGCTGCGACGAGGCATCGCTTCAAGCCGCCCGCGAGCCGCACATGCGCGGGTCAACCCGTGACCGTGCCGGACGGCATTGCGGTGCCGGGCTGGACCGAAGAAGAGACACGACGGTGGCTGAATAGCGCCTCCGGGCCAAAGGGATGAGCACGATGCGCAGACGTCTCGGCATGATCACGCCGTCCTCCAACTCCGTGCTCGAACCCGTCACCTGCGCAATGCTGGCGGGGTGCCCGGACGTCACTACGCATTTCTCGCGGTTTCGCGTCACCGAGATCGCATTGGATGCTCCCGCGCTCAATCAGTTTGATCTATCGGCGATGCTGCCGGCGGTGGACCTCCTGGCGGATGCCAAGGTCGACGCCATCGCCTGGAACGGCACCTCCGCGAGCTGGCTCGGGATCGAGCGTGACCAGAGCCTTTGCACGAGCATCACGGCGCGCACCGGCATGCCCGCGACCACCTCCACGCTCGCCTGCATGGATGCCGCGCGGGTTCTCAGGGCGCAGCGGATCGGCCTCGTCACTCCTTACACAGACGACGTCCAGGCCCGCATCGGCCGGGTCTGGGCGGCCGCCGGGACCCACTGCCATGCCGAACGACATCTGGGCTTGCGCGACAATTTCTCCTTCGGCGAGGTTGCCCCGGCCATGATCGCCGACATGATCCGCGCCGTGGCGGCGGATGGCTGCGACACCGTGGTGGTTCTCTGCACCAACATGGAGAGCGCTGCGCTCGCCGCCGCGCTCGAGCGCGAGGTGAATATTGCGGTGCTCGACTCGGTGGCAGTCACGTTATGGAGGACCATGGCCCTCGCTGGCGCGGACCCCAGGGTCTTATCGGGCTGGGGCCGGATTTTCCAGAGTCCGCTATCGTGACATTGACGGGAGGCCGATCGCGCCGGCATTCTCATGCGTCAGCCGCAACCTTCAAGGACTCGGCACGGATCTCTTCCACAAGCCGCTCCTTCAAACCGATGAATCCGGGCGTGGTCTTGATCTTGTAGGATCGCGGGTGGGGGAGATCGACGGCGATCTCGGCCTTGATGCGGCCGGGACGGGCGCTCATGACAATGACGCGGCTGCCCAGGAAGATGGCTTCTTCGATGTCATGGGTGACAAAGAGCACGGTCTTCTGGTCGCGCTCCCATATGCCGAGCAGCATTTCCTGCATCAGGACGCGGGTCTGATTGTCCAGCGCACCGAACGGTTCGTCGAGCAGAAGGATCTTGGGATCATTGGCAAGAGCGCGGGCGATGGCCGTGCGCTGCTGCATGCCGCCGGAGAGCTGCTTAGGCCAGTGATTTTCAAATCCCGACAGGCCGATCCGATGGACAAATCCGTTGGCGATCTTATTGCGCTCAGCTTCGGAAACCCCGCGCTCGCGCAAGCCGAAGGCGATGTTCTCGCGCACGGTCAGCCATGGGAATAGCGTGTATGACTGAAAGACCATGCCGCGATCGGCGCCGGGCCCGCTCACCTCCTTCCCGTCGAGAATCACACGGCCGCTCGTCGGCCGGTCGAGCCCGGCGACGATGCGCAGCAACGTCGATTTTCCGCACCCCGAAGGACCCAGAATCGTGACGAAGTCATTGTTGGCGACGCTAAGGTCGATGGGCTCCAGCGCGCGCGTTGGCGGATGACCGTGCCGCGCGGGGAAGGTGCGAGAGATCTGATCGATCTTCAGCTTGGTCATGCCAGTTTCCACGGAAACAGCCAGGCGTTGAAGGCCTTGAAAAGGAAGTCGGACACGAGTCCGATCAACCCGATAACGATGATGCCGAAGATGATCTGGCCTGTGTTGAGAAGGGCTTGGCTGTCGGTGATCATGTGCCCGATGCCCGATGATGATCCGATGAGCTCCGCGACGATGACATAGGTCCACGCCCAACCGAGAACGAGCCGAAGGATCTCCGCAATCTCGGGAGCGGCGGAGGGCAGCAGCACCCGGCCGATGATGCCGCGGTCGCTGGCGCCCAGCGTGTAAGCTGCTTCAACAAGGTCTCGCCTGGTGTTTCCGACGGTCACGGTCACCATCAGGATGATCTGGAACACCGAGCCGATGAAAATCACCAATAGCTTCTGCAGTTCGCCGATACCCGCCCACAGGATCAACAGCGGAATGAAGGCCGAGGCGGGCAAGTAGCGGGCAAATGAGACGAACGGCTCCAGGAAAGCCTCGATCGACTTGTAGGCCCCCATCACGACGCCGAGCGGCACAGCGACGATTGCCGCCAGCGCAAAGCCTCCGAGAACGCGCCAAATCGTCATGCCGATATCGAACAGGAATCCGAACTTCGTCAGAAGATCCCAACCTTCCTTCAGCATGGTCAGCGGGCTGGCGAGAAAGGTCTTCGAGATGTAGCCGCCGAAGGTTGCAGATGCCCACAGGGTGACGAACAGCACGAAGAACGCCAACCCGTACGCCGCGCGCTGCTTCGATGTCACGGGATGAAGGGGACGCATCACGGTTCATCTACCTCAACGCAGCGCGCGGATCGCCGGTGCCAGACCGATTTACTTGATGAAGCTTGCGTCGAAGAGGTCGTCGAGGTTCGGAACCGATTTGATGATGCCGATCTCGAGCAACAAATCAGCAGCCTCCTTGTTGAAGGTCCGGAACTCGCCCTCGAAGAATTTCTGGTTCGCGGCCTTGTCCTGCCAGCGCAGATATTTTGCCGAGTTGCCGAACTTTTCGGCGGACTGCTTCACGTCGGCGCCCATGATCTCGTAGGACTTGGCCTGATCCTTGGCGATCATGTCGAGCGCCTCGAAATAACTGTCCGCCAGCGCCTTCGCGGCTTTCGGATGATCCGCCAGGAATTTCGGCGTGCAGCCGAACGTGTCCATGACCATCGGATAGTCGAGCGTGGTGGCGATGATCTTGCCCGTTTCGGGCGCGGCCCGCACCGTCGAAAGATAAGGCTCGTAAGTCATGGCGGCATCGTTCTGACCCGACACGAAAGCCTGCGCGGCCGCCGCCGGCTCCAGGTTCACCACCGTCACGTCCTTGAGCGAAACACCATTCTTCTTGAGCATCCAGGCGAGCGTGAAATAGGGGGCGGTGCCGGGCGCCGACGCCGCAACCGTCTTGCCCTTCAAATCCTTGATCGAGCCGATATCGTTTCGGGTCGCCATGCCATCGGCGCCGTAGCTCTTGTCGAGCTGAAAGATCTGCTTGGTCGGAACGCCATTGGCGTTCCAGGAGATCCAGGTTTCCACCGTGGTCGCCGCGCACTGGATGTCGCCCGACGCAATCGCCAGATGCCGGTTCTTCTGCGGAATTTTCTTCAGCGTCACATCGAGGCCGTTCTTCTTGAAGATGCCGGACTGGCTCGCGAGTGTGAGCGGCGCAAAACCTGTCCATCCGGAGAGACCGATGGCGACCTTCACGTCATCTGCGACCGCCGGTGCTGATGCCAGAAGAGCGGCCGATATCATCAATGTCCCAACGCTACGCATGACAGTCTTCCTTTGCTGTTTCATGAATGTCGTCCGTTCGATCCCGGTATCCCTCTCAACTGCCATTGAAGCGGGCGACCAGCTTGTGAGACTCGCCGGGATAGACGAGGCGCACAGACGTCAGAGGTTGCGCGACGCGCCAGGTGTGCCGTTCGATCACCAGGCACGGCGCTCCGATCGCGATGTCCAACGCGTCCGCGGTCTTTTCGTCGGCCACAATGGCGCTGATCGAATGCTCGGCTTCCGTCCACGGCACGTGGTGGAGCAGCCATGAGCCGGGCGGGTCGCTCGCAAAATCCGCCGTTGCCGCTTCGGGCACCGCGTCGAGATCGATAAGCCTGTCCTCGAGCGCGAACGGCACATCATCGGCGCCATGACGGCATTCGATTGCGACCACCCTGCGGGCCTTCCGCACCCCAAGGCGGGCACGGTCGGCCGCGTTCGCAGCGCGTCGCGCGCATTTGATCAGCTCATAGCCGTAGTTGCGGCCGAGGGCGCTGATCTCGGCGCGGATGTCGGCGATCTTGAGGACCGCCGACAGAAATTGTGGACGGCGCACAAAGCTGCCTGCCCGTCGCCGCCGCTCGATCAGCTCGGCTTGCGCTAGCTCCGACAGGGCCTTGTTCACCGTCATGCGCGAGCAGCGATACCGCGCCATGATTTCGTGCTCGAACGGGATGCGGTGACCTGGAGGCCATTCGCCGGTCAGAATTCGACGCTCGATGTCGAGCCGGATCCGCTTGTAAAGAGACGGCTTAACGGCCGGCTCGAGTTTTGCTCGACTTTTTGCGCGATTTGCGGCGAGACTCATGCCACGAGCCTCCGCACGGCATCGTTGAATGCGTCGCGCGCCTTGTGGCGGAGGCGGTGCCGTCCATCCGCGACGACCTTCTTGCCGCTTGCCCAGACACAGGCGACTGCATCCGCGCCTGCTGCAAAAATCCAGCCGTCAAGGACGGCATCCGCGCGCCGCCCTGCCAGCGACGGATGCGTGGTGTTCAGAGCAACGATATCCGCGCGCGCACCCGGTTGAAGGCCGACGGCCGGCTGCGCGAGCGCGCGGGCGCCACCGGCTAGCGCATGATCGAACAGCATGCGGCCTGTCGAGAGGCCGGGACGACCAGACAGCACGTTGCGTTGCAGGTGCTTCAGCCGCTGACCGTATTCCAGCTGACGCAGCTCATCGGTGACCCCGACCAGCACATTGGAATCCGTGCCGACGCCGAACCTGCCGCCTGCGGCGAGAAATTCACGGGCCGGAAAGATGCCGTCGCCGAGGCTCGCTTCAGTGACCGGACAAAGCCCGGCCACCGCGCCGCTGTCGGCAACCGAGGTGGTCTCGCTCGGGGTCATATGGGTCGCATGGATCAGACACCAGCGCTGATCGACGGGCGCATGTTCAAGCAGCCATTCGACCGGACGCCGGCCCGACCACGCGATGCAGTCTTCAACTTCCTTGATCTGCTCGGCGGCGTGGATATGCACCGGTCCGACCTCGGCGAGCGGCAGGATGTTCGCCAATTCGTCTGATGTCACCGCCCGCAGGCTGTGCGGAGCGATCCCGACATTGGCACCGGGCAGCGCGCTGAGGGCCGCGCGCGAAGCGGCCATCAGCTTGGCAAACTGATCGACCGAGCAGACGAACCGACGCTGGCTCCCGAGCGGTGTCGCTCCGCCAAAAGTGCTGTGTGCGTAGAAACTTGGCAGCAGCGTCAGCCCGATGCCGGTGATTTCGGCCGCTCGCGCAATTCGCGTCGCCATCTCCGCAGGGTTGGCGTAAGGCGTGCCGTCGTGGTCGTGGTGCAGATAATGGAATTCGCCGACGCGCGTATAACCGCGCTCGAGCATCTCGACATAGAGCAGCGTCGCGACGGCTTCGACGTCTTCCGGGCTCATCTCCAGCGCAAAGCGATACATCGTCGCGCGCCAGGTCCAGAACGTGTCCGCAGAATCGCCGCGCGTTTCGGCGAGCCCCGCCATGCCACGCTGAAAGGCGTGACTGTGCAGGCTCGCCATTCCGGGGATCGCCAGTGCGTGGCGCTCGTCATCGGGGGCCGGCGCGACGCCGGTCGCCACCTTCGTGATGATCCCGTCAGCCATCGTCACCTGCACGTCGTCGGCCCACCCCGAAGGGAGCAGTGCTGATCCGAAGTGCAGAGACGCCATGTTTCGAAACCGGCTGGACAGAACACTGCACCGACTTTATGTATAGACATATCACCCGTCAAGCTTCCGCCGTTCCGGGAGTGCTGCCAGGGGAGTTCTGCAATGGCCGAGCGATTCGATCGCATCTGGCACAATGCTCGGCTCGCTACGGTTCGGGAGGATTGGCCCGGACTCGGTGTGATCGAATCCGGCGTCATCGCGGCGCGCGATGGCCGCATCGCCTTTGCCGGTGCAGATTCCGACTTACCGGCGGACGCCGATGCGTCCGACCGGATCGATTGCGAAGGGCGTTGGATCACGCCCGGCCTCGTGGACTGTCACACCCACCTGGTATTTGGGGGAGACCGCGCGCATGAGTTCGAGCTGCGGCTGCAGGGGGCAAGCTACGAGGACATCGCACGGGCGGGTGGCGGGATTGTCTCGACGGTCGCGGCGACACGCGCCGCAAGCGAAGCCGAGCTGGTTGTCAGTGCGCTGCCCAGGCTCGATGCGCTGATCGGCGAGGGCGTGACAACGCTGGAAATCAAATCCGGATATGGGCTCAACACGGAAACCGAGCTGCGGCAGCTCTCGGCCGCGCGTGCGCTGGGCCGCGACCGGCCCGTCACAGTTCGGACAACGTTTCTTGGCGCCCATGCGCTGCCCGTGGAGGCCGAGGGCGACAAGGATCGCTACATCGATCTCGTTTGCCGGGAGATGTTGCCGGCGGTCGCGTGGGCAGGTCTCGCCGATGCGGTCGACGCCTTCATGGAAGGCATCGCGTTCTCGGGAGATCAGACAGCGCGGGTGTTCCATGCGGCAAAGGCGCTCGGATTGCCGGTCAAGCTGCATGCGGATCAATTGTCGAATCTCGGTGGAGCTGCACTCGCTTCGAGGTTTGCTGCGCTGTCGGCCGACCACCTGGAGCATACGGATCACGAAGGCGCCGCGGCCATGGCGCGGGCGGGGACCGTGGCCGTGCTGCTGCCAGGCGCGTTCTACTTCATTCGCGAAACGACGAAGCCGCCGGTTGAGCTTTTTCGCGAAGAGGGCGTGAGGATGGCGCTGGCGACCGACTGCAATCCCGGCAGTTCGCCGCTGACATCGCTTCTGCTCGCCATGAACATGGGAGCGACGCTGTTCCGGATGACGGTCGCGGAATGTCTTGCGGGTGTGACGCGTGAAGGTGCGCGCGCGTTGGGTCTTCTCGCTGAGACCGGCACGCTCGAGGTCGGCAAATGCTGCGATCTCGCGATCTGGAATATTGAGCGGCCGGCCGAGCTCGTCTACCGGATGGGATTCAACCCTTTGCATCGTCGGGTGTGGAGGGGACGATGAGCGGCCGCGACGCATCCAGAGACGCATCCATCATCGTTTCGCCGGGAAAGGTGAGCCTCGAAGATCTGGCGCAGGTGCTCGCGGGCGCTGCGGTGGTGCTCGATCCATCATTTTGGCCGCGCGTTGAGGCCGCTTCTCGGATCGTCGCGGAGGCCGCCAGCGCGCAGGCGCCTGCTTACGGCATCAATACGGGATTCGGGAAACTGGCGTCGACACGCATTCCTCCAGCTCAGACGGCGTTGCTCCAGCGCAATCTGATCGTGTCGCATTGCTGCGGGGTGGGGCCACCGACGCCCGAACCGATCGTGCGTCTGATGATGGCGCTGAAGATCGTCTCGCTGGGGCGGGGCGCTTCGGGCGTTCGCCGTGACGTCATCGAGCATCTCCAGGCGATGCTGGTACGAGATGTCTATCCGCTGGTGCCACAGCAGGGTTCGGTCGGCGCATCGGGTGATCTGGCGCCTCTTGCGCATATGACGGCCGTCATGATCGGCGAGGGGCACGCGCTTATAGGTGGGATCGTGGTGTCCGGCCTAGAGGCACTGGTGGCCGCTGACCTCGCGCCTTTGACGCTTGGACCCAAGGAAGGCCTTGCCTTGATCAACGGCACGCAGTTCTCGACGGCCTATGCTGTCGCCGGGCTGCTGCGCGCGCATGGCCTCGCCTGCGCCGCGCTGGTGACGGGCGCCTTGTCGGTCGATGCGGCCATGGCATCGACGGTCCCGTTTCGCCCGGAGATTCAAGAGCTGCGAGGGCATGCCGGGCAGATCGCCGCCGGGGCGGCGCTGACGGCGTTGCTGGCAGGAAGCGATATTCGCATGTCGCACCTCGAGGGCGATGAGCGCGTGCAGGACCCTTATTGCCTGCGCTGCCAACCGCAGGTGATGGGTAGCGCGCTTGACCTGCTGACGCAGGCGGCGCGCACGCTGATCGTCGAGGCCAATGCCGTCACGGACAATCCGCTGGTCCTGGTCGAGACCAAGGAGATCGTTTCGGGAGGAAATTTCCATGCGGAGCCGGTCGCTTTCGCCGCCGACCAGATTGCACTGTCCTTGTCCGAGATCGGAGCCATCAGCGAGCGGCGCATCGCGACCCTTGTCGATCCCGCGCTGAATTTCGGCCTGCCGCCATTCCTCACACCCGAGCCCGGTATCAACTCCGGTTTCATGATTGCCGAAGTGACGGCGGCCGCGCTCTTCGCGGAGAACAAGCAACGCGCTTCGGCCTGCTCGATCGACTCGACGCCAACCAGCGCCAACCAGGAAGATCACGTGTCGATGGCCGCGCATGCTGCGCGCCGGCTCTCGGACATGGCGAGCAATCTGGCCGCTATTCTCGGCATCGAGCTCTTGGTTGCGTCGCAAGGCATTGAGCTGCGTCGGCCGCATGCGACCAGTGCCGCGCTCGCGGCGGTCATTGCGATGTTGCGTGAGCAGGTGCCGGCGCTGGGTCACGATCGCTACATGGGCGGCGACCTCGCAAAGGCGACCGCGCTGGTCGAAAGCGGCAGGTTGCTCGACACGGCGATTTCCGTGCTCGGCCGCGATCCGTTTCCAATTCTTGCCGAGAAGGGCTTTTTGTCATGAACCGACGGCTGGACAACGACCGTACGATCCGCGCTCCCCACGGGCCCGAGATCAGTGCCAAGAGCTGGCTGACGGAAGCGCCGCTCCGGATGCTCATGAACAATCTCGATCCGGATGTCGCCGAGCGGCCGAGCGAGTTGATCGTCTATGGCGGAATTGGCCGCGCGGCCCGCGACTGGGAGTGCTTTGATCGGATCGTTGCTTCGCTGCGCAAGCTCGAGACCGACCAGACCCTGGTCGTTCAATCGGGCAAGCCGGTCGGAATCTTCCGGACCCACTCCGATGCGCCGCGTGTCTTGATCGCGAATTCCAATCTGGTGCCGCATTGGGCAACGCTTGATCACTTCAACGCGCTCGACAGGCTCGGGCTGATGATGTTCGGGCAGATGACAGCCGGATCATGGATCTACATCGGCAGTCAGGGCATCGTGCAGGGCACATATGAAACCTTTGTCGAGGTGGGCCGGCGGCATTACGGTGGCGATCTCGCGGGCAGGTGGATCTTGACGGCAGGTCTTGGAGGAATGGGCGGTGCCCAACCTCTTGCCGCGACGATGGCGCGCGCCTCGATGCTCGCAATCGAATGCCAGCCGAGCCGGATCGAGATGCGTCTGCGCACCGGCTATCTTGACCAGCAGGCGGGCACGCTTGACGAGGCGCTTTCGACCATTGCAAAGGCCACGCAAGCCAAGAAGCCGGTGTCGGTCGGGCTCCTTGGCAATGCCGCCGAGATTTTTCCCGAGTTGGTGCGCCGCGGCGTCAAGCCGGACATCGTGACCGACCAGACCAGCGCACACGATCCGATCAACGGCTACCTGCCGAAAGGGTGGACGCTCGCGGAGTGGGACGCAAAGCGCAAGGCCGATCCGAAAGCGGTGGAAGCGGCGGCCAAGACCTCCATGGTCGGCCACGTCCAGGCCATGCTGGATTTCCACGCAAAGGGCGTTCCCACGCTCGACTATGGCAACAACATTCGCCAGATGGCCAAGGACATGGGATTGCAGAACGCCTTCGATTTTCCCGGCTTCGTCCCGGCCTATATTCGTCCGCTGTTCTGCCGCGGCATCGGGCCGTTCCGATGGGCTGCTCTGTCCGGTGATCCCGAGGATATCTTTCGGACCGACGCCAAAGTGAAGGAGCTGATGCCGGACAACGCGCATCTTCACAACTGGCTCGACATGGCAAAAGCGCGGATCAAGTTCCAGGGGCTGCCGGCGCGCATCTGCTGGGTCGGCCTTGGTGATCGCCACCGTCTTGGCCTCGCATTCAATGAAATGGTCGCGAGCGGCGAGTTGAAAGCGCCCATTGTGATCGGTCGCGATCACCTTGACAGCGGCTCTGTCGCGAGCCCGAACCGGGAGACCGAAGCGATGCGGGACGGCTCGGATGCTGTATCGGACTGGCCGCTCCTTAATGCGCTACTCAACTGCGCCAGCGGCGCCACATGGGTTTCGCTGCATCACGGCGGGGGCGTGGGGATCGGCTATTCGCAGCACGCCGGCATGGTGATTGTCGCCGACGGAACGCTGGAGGCCGCGCACCGCATCGCGCGCGTGCTCTGGAACGATCCCGCCTCAGGCGTCATGCGCCATGCCGACGCGGGCTATGAAGCGGCGATTGCCTGTGCGCGTGATCATGGGCTCGATCTGCCCGGCGTGACAGCGTAGCACGCCACGTCCTTGTGGCGCGTGTCTGTCTAAAGGGCTTCGGACACTGTCAGTTACTTTCGCAGAAGGTGATAGCTGAGCTCTCCCGGATCGGTGAGATCCGGCACTTTCCAACCGTCCAGGTCGTACTCCGCCATGCAATCTTCGGCAAAACCCTTGAACCGGTCGGCATTGCCGGAGGCCTGCGCGCCGAACAGGCAATAGCGGCGGATCTCTTCGGTCGAACCGCCGTAATTGATTTCATAGAGCTCGTGGCGCCCGCCGAATTCGCTGCCCAGACAGTCCCACAACAGCTTGAGCAGTTTGACGCGTTCCTCAGCCTTGTAGCCGTTGGAGCCGCGGAGATAGCGATCAAGATAGGGGCGGATCTCGCCGTTCTTGAAATCGCTTGCATGGCTGTTGAGATAGATCAGGCCGGAAGCGACGGTCTGCTCGATCAGATACTTCACCTTGGTGTAGGCGATCGTCGCGATGATCTGATAGGCGTTGCCGGGATCCATGTTCGGCAACACATATTCGCCGATCCAGGGTTTGGGATCACGGACCATCGCGTCCGATAAGCTCCAGAACAGGTTTCGCCAGGCGATCACCTCGCCGACATTGGCCTGCACCCCGCGATAATCCTTGGTGCCGGCGGCTTCCGTCGCTTTCAACAAAAGCCCACTGATGAAGTCGAGCTTGACGGCAAGGCGCGTGCAGCCGTGCACGACGAAACGCGGCAGGAAGCCGGTTCGCGGGAAGAAGTTGTTCGCCTTCTCGATGTCGCCGTAGACGAAGACGTTCTCCCAGGGCACCAGCACCTTGTCGAGAATGAACACCGCGTCGTTTTCGTCGAGCCGGCTCGAGATCGGGTAGTCAAACGGACTTCCCATCACACTCGCGCTCATCTCGTAAGACGTGCGGCAGATGAACTTTACGCCGGGCGCATTGGTCGGCACCATGAACACGACCGCGAACTTCTTGTCCTGCAGCGGAATCAGGCCGTGATGCGCGACGAAGGTGTAGTTCGTCAGCACCGATCCGGTCGCGACGACCTTTGCGCCTGAGACAATGATGCCGGCGTCGGTCTCCTTTTCGACATGGCAGCAGACGTCGGCAACTTCGTTCGGAGGACGATCGCGATCGACCGGCGGATGGATGATCGCATGGTTGATAAACGGCACGCGCTCCTGGCTGAACTTGTACCAGCGTTTGGCGTTGTCCTGGTAAGGCTCGTAGAAGTCGGAATTCGCGCCAAGCGTCGCGAGGAATGCGGCCTTGTAGTCCGGCGCACGTCCCATCCAGCCATAGGTGATCCTGGCCCATTCAGCGATCGCGCTACGGCCGGCGATGAGGTCGTCCATGCTCTTCGGGGCTTTGAAGAAGGCGTGCGTCATGCCGCCATTCCCGGTTTCCGTCGGCAGCAGCAGCTTGTGCTTGCGCTTCTCGTCGTGAAGCGCGTCGTAGAGCCGCGCAACCATGCGAGCCGTATTGCGGAAGGCCGGATGTTGGGTGACGTCTTTGACCCGCTCGCCGTAGATGTAGACGGTGCGGTCGTCGCGCAGCGACTCCAGATATTCCTGACCGGTTTGCGGGCGTTTGACGTCGCCCGTATGCTCCGGCGGGATTGTCAATGCCGCGTCGCCCTGCGCCTTGCCTGCCATCACGCATCTCCCCAGGGTGTTCGATTATCGAACTACTGTCCGTATTCCGAACTTGACGCGACGATACGGCTGCACCCGCCGAATGGCAAGGGACGAATGGAAGTGACGAATGGCAAGAAAGCGGCGCCGCATCAGACCGTCATCGAGGAGATCTGCCCTGCGATGCGGTCGAGCTCGGGCAGAAACCGCTCTCGCATTTCGTTGCGGGTCGTCCGGGTTGAGTGTGTCGACAGGTTGATCGCGGCGACGGCTTGCCCGCTGCGGTCCAGCACCGGCACGGCAAGTGCGCGCAGGCCGCGTTCCAGCTCTTCGTCGACGATCGAGAATTTCTGGTCATGGTCGGCGCGTATGCGATCGAACAATGCCTGCAGGTCGGTGATGGTTTGAGGGGTGTAGGCCTCGATGCGCTGCGACTTCAGCCGCCGCCAAATCTCGGCTTCATCGAGATAGCCGAACAGAGTTCGACCGAGCGCGGTGTGCAGGGCAGGCAGCCTGCTGCCGACCGACAGCGCGGCCGACATGATGCGCCGCGCCGGGACGCGTGCCACATAGACGATGTCGTTGCCCTGCAAAATCGCGGCCGAGCAGGATTCGCCGAGACGCTCGCTCAGCTCCCGCATCAGCGGCAGCGCGCGATCGATCCAGCTTTGCGTCGACAGATAGGCGAAACCGAAATCCAGGATGCGCGGCGATAACGAAAACGTCCGGCCCTCCTGCTCGACATAGCCCAGCAGGGAAAGCGTGCGCAGCACGCGGCGTGCTGTCGCGCGCGACAGATCGGCGACCTCGGCAGCTTCAGACAGGGTCATCGTCGGGCGCTGCCGGCCGAACGCGCCAAGCACCGCGAGGCCCTTCGCGAGTGTGGTCATAAATTCCTTGTCGTCGGGATCGCCCGCGGGATCGCACGTACTTGGCATCTGTGGTTGCGTCATGCCGCGGCCTGTTGACTCCATCTGACCTCTGGCGGAGACTGCTCGACTAACGAACGCATGTTCGAATATCGAACGCCGGCGCGAGTGTCAAACGATCCCACCGCGGAACCGGCGCATCCCGAGGGGAGGACGCGCAGATGACCTGTCAGCAGATAACCTGCCAAAAGACCATCTCGGCCGATCGCCGTTCGATCGACCGCCGTTCGCTGCTGAAATACTCGGCCGCAACAGGCGCGATGCTTTCGGTCGGCGTGAAGTCGCCGGCCATCGCGCAGACGCGCGCGATCAAGCTCGGCTATGTGAGCCCGGTCACCGGGCCGCTTGCAGCCTTCGCCCAGGCCGACAATTTCATCCTCGCCAATTTCAAGGAAGCCACCAAGTCCGGACTCAAGTTCGGCAACGCGACCGTGCCGGTCGAGGTCGTAGTCAAGGACAGCCAGTCCAATCCGAACCGCGCCGCCGAGGTCGCGAAGGATCTGATCGTCCAGGACAAGATCGATCTGATGCTGGTGGCGTCAACGCCTGAGACCACGAACCCGGTCTCGACCCAATGCGAGATCGAGGAAGTGCCGTGCATCTCGACGGTCGCGCCCTGGCAGCCCTGGTTCATCGGCCGTCAGGCCAACCCCGCCGGCGGACCACCAGCGTGGAAAGGTTTCAACTACACCTATCATTTCTTCTGGGGGCTTGAGGACGTCATCGCCGTCTTCACCAACATGTGGAGCCAGGTTGCGACCAACAAATCCGTCGGCGGCTTGTTTCCGAACGATGGCGACGGCAATGCCTGGGGCGACAAGGTCGTCGGTTTCCCGCCGGTCCTGGAGAAGGACGGTTACAAGCTCACCGATCCCGGTCGCTACCAGAATCTCACCGACAACTTCTCCGCCCAGATCGGTGCGTTCAAATCAGCCAATTGCGAGATCATCACCGGCGTGGTGCTGCCGCCGGATTTCACGACCTTCTGGAAGCAGGCTCTGCAGCAGGGTTTCAAGCCCAAGGTCGCATCGATCGGCAAGGCGATCCTGTTTCCGGTCGCCGTCGAGGCATTGGGCAAGGATGGTCACAACTTGTCCTCGGAAGTCTGGTGGTCGCCAAGCCATCCCTTCAAGTCGTCGCTCTCCGGAATGAGCGCGAAGGATCTCGCGGGCGCCTATGAGGGCGCGACCAAGAAGCAGTGGACCCAGCCGATCGGCTTCATCCATGCGCTGTTCGAAGTCGCGGTGGACGTGCTCAAGCGCGCTCCCGACCGCGACCCCAAAGCGGTCGCTGCGGCCATCGCCGCCACCAATCTGGATACGGTCGTCGGCAAGGTGGCGTGGAACGGCGCGAACCTGCCGCCCTTTGCCGCCAAGAACGTCGCCAAGACGCCGCTCGTCGGCGGCCAGTGGCGGTTCAAGGACGGCAAGTACGATATCGTGATCACCGACAACCGGACGGCGCCGCCCATTCCGGTGGGAGGCCGGATGGAGGTCATCGCCTGATCGCACAACGCGTTGACATATCATGCTGCTGGAAGTCGCGGGCTTGAGGAAAAGCTTCGGCTCGATTGTCGTCGCCGATGATCTCGATCTTGCGATCGCCCAGGGCGAGGCGGTCGGCGTTATCGGGCCGAACGGTGCTGGCAAAACCACGCTGTTCAACCTGATTGCCGGCGGCCTCTCGCCGAACAGCGGCACTATCCGCTTTGATGGCCGCGACCTCGCCGGCAAGCCACCGCAGGCGCGCTGCCGCGCGGGCATCGGCCGCACGTACCAGATTCCGCAGCCGTTCGAAAAGCTCACCGTGTTCGAGAACCTTCTGGTCGGCGCGGTCCATGGCCGCCGCAAGACGGAGCGCGAGGCCGCGCAATCCTGCGGCGAGATTCTCGATCGGCTTGGTCTTCTCAAGCGCGCCAACACGCTGGCGGGTGCGCTGACGCTGCTGGAGCGCAAGCGGCTCGAAATGGCCCGTGCGCTTGCAACGGCGCCGCGGCTTCTGCTGCTGGATGAGATTGCCGGCGGGCTGACCGAGCGCGAGTGTCAGGACCTTGTCGCCACCATCAGCGAAATCCGCAGCTCCGGCGTTGCGATCCTGTGGATCGAGCATGTCGTGCACGCCTTGCTCGCCGTGATCGATCGCCTGGTCGTGCTCAATTTCGGACGGAAGATCGCGGAGGGACCGCCGAAGGCGGTGATGCAACTGCCCGAGGTGCATCAGATCTATATCGGCATCGAGGCGTGAAGCATGCTGCTTCTTCGGACCCGTAAGCTCACGGCATTCTACGGCGACTTCCAGGCGCTCTACGGCATCGACACGACGCTCGACGCCGGCGAGACCATCGCCATTATCGGCGCAAACGGGGCAGGGAAGTCCACATTTGTGAAGGCGATCGCGGGTCTCATTCAGCGTCCTGCCGACAGCGTTCTGCTCGATGGAAAGCCGATCGGCTCGCGCGCTGCGGCCGACATCGTCAGGCTCGGCGTTGCGCTCGTGCCCGAAGGGCGACGGCTATTTCCGTCGCTGACTGTGGAAGAGAACCTCTTGATCGGCGGCTATGGCCGCAAGACAGCGTGGCCGTGGTCGCTCGATCGCGTTTATTCACTGTTCCCGATCCTTAAAGAGCGGCGGTCATCCGCCACGCCGACCTTGTCGGGCGGGCAGCAGCAGATGGCGGCGCTCGGCCGCGCACTGATGTCCAACCCCCGCATCCTCCTGTGTGACGAGATCAGCCTTGGGCTCGCACCCATCGTCATCTCCGACATCTACGCCGCGCTTCCGCAGATCAAGGCCGAAGGCACCAGCGTCGTGCTGGTCGAGCAGGATATCGTGCAGGCGATGAAGGTTGCCGACCGCGTCTACTGCTTCCAGGAGGGTCGTCTCTCGCTCGCAGGCTCTCCGCAGGAGCTGACCCGCGAACAGATCCACCGTGCTTATTTTGGCTCATGAAATGACCGGCTGGCTTGATGCACTCATCCAGGGCGTCCTGTTGGGCGGCCTCTATGCGCTGTTCGCGGCGGGGCTTTCGCTCATCTTCGGAGTGATGCGGCTGGTCAACCTGGCCCATGGCGACCTCATCGTGCTCGCCGCCTTTGCGATTCTGTTAGCTGCAAGCAAGCTCGGTCTCGACCCCTTTGTCGCCGTGCTGGTTGCGCTTCCGGTCATGTTCGTTATTGGCTTGGCACTTCAGTACGTCCTTCTGAACAGGACACTCGGACGCGATCTGCTGCCGCCGCTGCTTGTCACCTTTGGCCTGTCGATCATTATCCAGAACGGGTTGTTGCAGATTTTCTCGGCGGACAGCCAGCGTCTTCGCTCCGGAGCGATCGAAACCGCGTCGATCGCGCTTGGCGGCGGCATAGCCGTGGGCGTGGTGCCGTTGCTGACGCTATTGTCCGCGATCGCCGTGATCGTGTTCCTCAATCTCCTTTTCTATCATACCCCGCTCGGCCGTGCCTTCCGCGCGACCTCGGATGATCTCGAGGTCGCGCAGCTCATGGGCATCGATGTCAGCCGCATTTTTGCGATTGCGATGGGCCTTGCCTTCATCGTGATCACGATTGCGGCGCTCTATCTTGGGCTCCGGGCGAACTTCGACCCGACAATCGGTCCTGCACGCCTCCTGTATGCCTTTGAAGCCGTGATCATCGGCGGTCTCGGCAGCTTCTGGGGCACCTTGGCGGGCGGCATTGTCCTCGGCATGGCACAGACCATCGGCGCGCGCATCGATCCGGAATGGCAGATCCTGTCGGGCCATCTCGCCTTCCTCACGGTGCTGGTGCTCAAGCCGCGCGGCCTGTTTCCCCGTGCGCTTGATTGAGTGGATCGATGATGGATGCTGACCCAGCCAAGCCGACGCAGGCGTTCGGCATCGACACCGCGGGACGCGCGCCGCGCCTTGCTGTCGCTGCTGCCGGTGTCATCCTGCTCGTGCTGGTGCTGCTTCCGGCCTTCGCCGGCCGCAACCTGATTCAGGATATGATTTTCCTGTTCTACATGCTGGCGCTCGCGCAATGCTGGAACTTGCTCGCGGGTTACGCCGGTCTGATGTCGGTCGGCCAGCAGGCTTTCGTCGGACTCGGCGGTTATCTTCTGTTCGCACTCACGCTTCTTGGCGGCATCAATCCTCTGCTTGCGATTCCGATTGCGGGTCTTGTGTCAGCGCTGTTCGCATTCCCGAGCGCGCTGATCGTTTTCCGCTTGCGCGGCGCCTATTTTGCGATCGGCACCTGGGTCGTGGCCGAGGTCTATCGGCTGGTCTTCGCCCAGTTCAAGGCGCTTGGCGGGGGGACGGGCGCGTCACTCGCGCCGTCGGTCACATCGTCCGTGCCCGGCATCGAGTGGGTCAAGACTTTGTTCGACGTGCGCACGCCGGCCGCGCGCGACATCATCTCGTATTGGCTGGCGCTGGCACTGATCGCCGGCACTCTGGCCTTTGTCTATCTTGTCCTTCGCTCGCGCCGCGGCCTTGCGCTCGGCACGCTCCGGGACCACGAAGGCGCGGCCGCAAGCCTTGGTGTCGATATCTATCGCATCAAGCTCGCCGTCTATGTCGCGAGCGCTGGCATGACCGGTATGGTCGGCGCGCTCATCTACCTGCAGAAGGCGCGCATCTCGCCGGACAGCGCCTTCTCGGTGCTCGACTGGACCGCCTATGTCATCTTCATCACCGTCATCGGCGGCATTGGCACGATGGAAGGCCCGGTCGTCGGTGCGATCATCTTCTATCTGATGCAGCGCTATCTCGCCGATTTCGGCGCCGCCTACCTTATTCTCCTCGGCACGCTCGGAATTCTTGTCATGCTGTTCGCACCAAGGGGCCTCTGGGGCCTCATCTCCGAGCGCTATGATCTGACGCTCTTTCCGACGCGGCGTCGCCTCGTCATCCTTACCCGCGACAGCGATCGCGGTAAGGTCACAGCCAAATAGTCAAACAATAAAATAATATGACTAGTTGTACGTCTTATTCTGTGAGATAGTACTACCGGGAGAAAACGCGTCAGAAGCGTCAGGACAGTAATCGTCGGAACAATAAATAATAATAGAGGCTCTAACGTCGCAACCGGCTTTGTGCTGTTCGTCTTCATCGCATTGCAGCAAGAGCGAGTCGCGATAGCTCGCCGCCCGGCGGGCGATAACAGGGCCAAGGACAAGACCAAGGACAGGACCGAGA
>Ga0210406_10002485_pt1 | contig 21009 bp, 16 predicted proteins | sample IncBWC30MmetaG_FD_155454 | JGI IMG/M metagenome (GOLD analysis project Ga0210406, IMG submission 155454) | Forest soil microbial communities from Barre Woods Harvard Forest LTER site, Petersham, Massachusetts, United States - Inc-BW-C-30-M | ecosystem: Environmental > Terrestrial > Soil >... | reverse complement strand
GCGGCGTTGGTAAGACGACGATCGCCCTTGCCATAATGGCCGGCCTCCGCGCCCGTGGACTCGTCGTGCAGCCCTTCAAATGCGGTCCGGACTTCATTGATGCGGGCCATCATTCCGCCGTCTGCGCTCGCGCATCCCGCAATCTCGATACCCGGATGCTCTCCGGCGAAACCAACCGTCAAGTGTTCGCCAACGCCTGCGCTGGGGCGGATGTAGCGGTGGTTGAGGGAATGATGGGCTTGTTCGACGGGGTATCCGGAGGGAACGAAGAAGGCAGCAGCGCCGAGATTGCGAAACTATTGGATCTTGCGGTGGTGCTGGTGCTGGATGCCGGAAATAGCGTGCGAAGCGTTGCCGCGGTTGCACTCGGCTTTGAGAAATTCGATTCCGCGTTGCGAGTGGAAGGATGGGTTCTCAATCGCGTTGCCGGCGAGCATCACTTTCGCATGCTGCAATCTGCCATCCGTTCCGCTACTACGGTTCCGATTCTCGGCTGGTTCCCTCACGACCCTGCCGTCGCAATCCCAGAGCGCCACCTCGGACTTCACACGGCGGCTGAGGAAACCGGAATGAGCGGAAGACTTGCCGCACTGGCGGCGCTCGCGCACCAACAACTCGACCTCGGCCTGTTGATGCAGTTTGAGTCCCCTCCCTGTCGGGAGAGTCGCCCGGTAAGCCGTGTGGACGTACGCGCCACAGATCCCGTCCGAGTGGGAGTTGCTCGCGATCAAGCATTTTCGTTCTACTACGAAGACAATTTGGATGCACTTAGGGAATTGGGCGCGGAAATCGTGGAGTGGAGTCCCTTGTACGATAAAGAACTGGCCGCAGACATCGATGCCTTGTACATCGGTGGCGGGTATCCAGAACTTTACGCCGAGCAACTGAGCGGCAATAGAGATCTCCGAAAACAGGTAAGAGCGTTTTCACAGACCGGAAGGCCGGTTTATGGGGAATGCGGCGGGATGATGTATCTGGCAGAGGAGTTGCGCACCTCAGATGGTTTGTCATTTCCCATGGCGGGCGCGCTACCGCTGTCCGTGGAAATGACGGAACAATTAGTGCACTTCGGCTATGCCGATGTTCACTTCCGGGAAGATTGTCTGTTGGGAACAAAGGGGACGGTCGTGCGTGGCCATAGCTTTCATTGCTCACGGGTCAAGGAAAATTCGCCGATCGCTCCAGCCTACTCCGTTCATTACTCGCTTTCTGAAAAGCAGACGTTGGAAGGCTACAGCAGGAACAATGTGCTGGCGAGCTACATCCATCTGCATTTTGGGTCCAATCCGGTCTTGGCGCGAACGTTTCTGCGCAGAACGCGCACCGCCAAACGCCGAACCATGGTCGCATCATGAAAGCACTCAGCTACATTCTGCTGCTGTTCGCGGGTTCCGTCGCTGGTTTTGCGTCGCGTACGCTGACCGACGAACTCGGACGCACGGTCACCCTCCCGGACCATCCTCATCGGTTGATTTGCTTGGTTCCAAGCGTAGCGGATGACTTATATTCCCTGGGTGCGGGGCCCGATGTGATCGCGGTAAGCGACTTCACAAAACATCCAAAGGAGGCATCTCTTAAGCCGAGCATCGGAGTGCAGATGACTCCGTCGATCGAGAGGATCGTTTCGCTTCATCCCGACTTAGTCATAGGGAGCGCCGACTCGAATCGCGAGGAGACCGTTCGTCAACTGGAGCAAGTTGGGATTGTCGTTTTCATGCTCAATCCGCACGGCATCGAAGGCATCCTGTCCTCCCTTTCAAGACTCGGGAAGGCCATCGGTCGCGAGGATGCCGCAACCCTGCTCGCCTCTCAATTGAGGGTTCGACTAGAGGCGGTTCGGGCGAATGTCAAGGACAAGCCTACGGTAAATGTCTTCATGCCGATCTGGTATGACCCGATCATCACCATTGGGAAGCGCGCGTTTATTACGGAGATGATCGCCGCTGCTGGCGGCAAATCCATCACGGATGACATGTCCCCGGAATGGCCGCAGATCAATCTGGAAACCGTCGTCGAGCGCATGCCCGAAGCCCTGCTGCTGGTGCAGGGCTCCCGACTGTCCATGAAGGATGTGGAGAATCGGCCGGGGTGGAACACTCTGCCGGCGATTCGGAATCATCGCGTGTATCTCGTCGACGAGCGAATCGAACTGCCCAGTTCTGGCGCCTTTGATGCACTGGAAGATTTAGCAAGACAGCTACATCCCTGAGACGGATCTCCCATCTCGCAACCATAACTCTAACCGGCAGGGTGTTCGGGAAGCGCGGTGAGAATCCGCCACTACCCCGTAACTGTAAGCGTGGAGAGCTTGGCCATTGCAGCCACTGGACGATCTGTTCCGGGAAGGCGGTCCGAGCTTGGTGATGCGCAAGTCAGGAGACCGACCCTTCCGACTCTTCCGAGGGGAAAACTGTGCGTGCATACTGCCATCCGCTGCGTTCCTTACGCTTGTACTTGCTGTGCATCAGTTTGCCGATCACTGTCTTGGCTGCCGACCATGCTTCCATCCACGGAACGGTCACAGACCCGCTCGGCGCCGTCGTCGTCGACGCGAAAGTTGAATTGGTTGAAGGCGCCGAGGTTACAGCTTCGGCAAGCACAGACCGGGGCGGGCAATATCGCTTGCCACTCACCAAGGGCAAGCGTTATCAAATCCGCGTTCTGGCACCCTCGTTCCATCCCGTCACGGCGGATGTTCCCTACCGTTCCGGCACCGACGATACTCGCGTAAATGTGATTTTGAGCGTGGAAACCCTGGCGCAGCAGATTACGGTAACCGCAACGGGTACGCCCACTCCACAGGCGCAAGTGGGAGCAGCGGTGTCCGTGCTCGGCCGGGACAAGTATACATACGCTCATGATGTGCAGGAGACGCTGCGGTTAATCCCCGGACTGCAAATCACGCAGAGCGGCCAACGCGGGGGGACCACGTCGCTGTTTGTCCGTGGCGGGTATGACAACTACAACAAGGTTTTGCTGGATGGGATTCCTGCGAACGACATCGGCGGCCAAGTGGAATTCGCCAATCTGGCTTTGGCAGGCATCGACAATATTGAAGTGCTGCGCGCGCCGAACAGCGCCCTATACGGCGCCGATGCTCTCGCTGGAGTGGTAAGTCTGACAACCACCCGTGGTACGACCCGGTTGCCGCAAGTGACTTACAAGGTGGGGGGAGGCAACTTTGGAACCTACGAGCAGGAAGCAACGCTCGGCGGGGCCTACAAGCAGGTCGACTATTTCTCGGACTTCTCAAGATTTGACACCGCGAACGGCATTCCCAACAGCGCGTTTCACAATGGCACATATGCGGAAAACTTCGGCTGGCGGCCGCTGGCCAATACAACTCTCCGAACCACAGTTCGCCGGATTGCAGTCGCGGACGGCAACCCCAACGCCACTGAGTTGTTCGGAATTCCAGACGACGCGGTGCAGAAAGCCCAAGATACGCTAGTGGGAGCCACGCTGGAAAATCAGACCACCGATACCTGGCACAATCTGCTGCGATACAGCGGACTGCGGCTGCGGGGGCAGTTCACGGACTACGCTCCAACGGGGCTTCCCTACGATAGTCCGGCCCTCGGTAATCTGTATATTGGCGCTCCGGTGACGATTCGTGGTGCCAACGGATACAGCGTCAGCGGGCAGGCGGAATTCCAGTTTCCTGGAACTTATCCCAATCAGTTCCTTAACTCCACCGATCGCGATGTTCTGTATGTTCAGTCGGATTACAGGCTCAATCCGCATACCATCGGACTGGTAGCCTTCAAATATGAATATGAACGCGGCTACACGCTGTCCACCGGATTCGCAAAATCGGCGGTGGACCGAACGAACTACAGTTCAAGCCTCGAGATCAATGGAGATTTGCGGCACCGGCTTCATTATTCCGTTGGGACTGGGATTGAAGACAATGCGGTTTTCGGGATCGCGGCCACGCCCCGCGCTGCGCTTGCCTATTATCTTGTCCGGCCCGGAAATACCAGCTGGCTGAGTGGAACCAAGCTGCGCTTCAGCTTCAGCAACGGTATCAAAGAACCCAGCATTTCTTATCAAACCAGTTCACTGTATGGGCTGTTGGCTGCATTGCCGAACGGATCGGCGCTGGTCTCGCAGTATCACATCACGCCCATCGGAGCCGAGCGAGCCCGGACCTTTGACGGCGGAGTCGACCAACAACTCTTCGCCGGGCGAGGCCGGCTTGCCATTACCTACTTCCATAACAACTTCAGCGATGGCATTGAGTTTGTCCCGCAAACAGGACTGGTTGCTCTGGGAGTGCCGGAAGCGGTGGCGCAAGCAGCGGAATTTGGGGCAGCCGTCAATTCTCAAGTACTCCGGGCCCAAGGAGCGGAGGTCGAGCTCGAATACAAATTAGGAGAGCAGTTCTCGGCGCGCGGCGGCTATACATACCTGGACGCTGTTGTCGAACGCTCGTTCTCGAGTGATGCCCTTTCTCCTTCTTATAATCCCGCATTTCCGTCGGTCCCGATTGGTGTTTTTTCGCCGCTCAGGGGAGCGAGACCGTTTCGTCGCGCTCCGCATTCCGGGTATTTCGGTGTGTACTACAGCCGCTCGCGCTGGCTGCTTTCACTGACCGGAACCTTGGTCGGCAGGCGTGACGACAGCGATTTCCTGTTTGATAAAGATGGCGGTCCGAGTTTGCTGCTGCCAAATCGCAACCTTGACGCCGGCTACCAACATCTCGATGCGAGCTCCAGCTATCGCGTAAACGGCGTTCTCTCTTTGTACAGCAGCTTCCAAGACGTGTTAGGAGAACACTCCAGCGAAGCTTTTGGGTTTCCGAACCTGCCATTCACCTTCAGCTCTGGAATCAAGATTACCGTGGGAGGCGAATCGTGGAAGTTGAAGTAGCTGAGCCGAAGATCTTCACACCAGTGGTATCGAGTCGGCATACCGCAAGTCTCGGCGCCATCTTGTGCATTCTAACGGTCGTGTTGTTGGCTGCCATGTTGTTCTCCATGACGGTAGGCGCTGTGCATGTCTCGCTGCGCACCATTCTCGAGGCAGCTATGGCACAACACTCAGTTCCCGCGAGCGATGCCACCATCCTGCTGCAGGTTCGGCTTCCTCGTATTATCGCGGCAGCGATTATCGGCGCGGCACTTTCCATTGCGGGCCTCCTGTTCCAGGGGCTGTTTCGCAACCCCATGGCCGACCCCTACGTGATTGGTTCTTCCGGCGGGGCCGCCCTAGGGGCCTCGGTAGGCCTGTTCCTACTGCCTCAGTTCAGCATGCTGGGTTTCAGCACTATCTCGCTGTCCGCCTTCGCTGGATCAGTTGTGACCATCGCTCTCGTCTATTGGCTCGCCCGCACAGGCGGACGAACGCAGGTAGTCACGCTCCTGCTCGCAGGCTTCGGTGTGAGCACCATGCTCAGCTACTCGACCTATTTCATGGAACTCCTGAATCAAAATTACGGACTCGGAATGTCGGTATTGGTGTCCTGGTTTCATGGAACCATTGATGTCCCGCGGTGGACGCAATTGGCGGTCGCCGGAGGGATGGTCTGCGCAGCGGGCTCGATATGCCTGCCGCTGGCGCGTCGACTCAACACGCTGGCCCTGGGAGAGGAGTATGCGCAACAGCTCGGAATCCACTTGGAATATACGCGGATCGCCATCATCGTGACCGGCTCATTGCTGGTAGCGGGAGCCGTTTCCCTCGGAGGGCTGATTAGTTTTGTCGGTTTGGTGGTCCCCCATTTGGTGCGGCTTGTGATGGGGCCGGACAACGTCCGCCTTCTTCCGGTCACCGCCATTGCCGGGGCGCTTTTCCTAGTACTTACCGACACGGCGGCGCGTACGCTGCTCGCCCCCACGGAGGTTCCGGTCGGGGTGTTGAGCGCATTTATTGGGGGGCCTTTTTTCTTGTACCTACTGCGTCGAACGAAACGGGAGTACAAGCTGTGACAACACTACTTCAGTTTGAGAACGTTTCGTTCGCTTTTGGTCAACAGAACATACTCGACGGCGTGTCGTTCCATTTGGAAGAGGGCTGTTGTGCGGCGCTCATCGGACCAAACGGGGTCGGCAAAACGACACTGCTACGCCTCTCGGCCGGTCTGCTCCGCTGCTCCTCGGGTTACATTTCCGTCGGCGGCCAGGCAGTCACGGGGCTGAGGCGCCTGGAGAGGGCACAGAGGATCGCGCTCGTGCCCCAGCAGGTCGAGGTGCCATTCGACTTCAGGGTCCAGCAGATCGTGGAACAAGGACGTGCGCCCTATCTCCGTCTGTTCGGGGGTCCTACCCGAAAAGATCAAGTCGCGGTCGCACGAGCCATGGATCTTACCGATGTTGCACCTCTGGCTCACCGCGTCTTTAATGAGCTGAGTGGAGGTGAACGACAACGCGTGAAGATCGCGCTCGGACTTGCACAGGAGCCACAACTCCTGCTGCTGGATGAGCCCACACAAAACCTCGATATCGGGCGCCAGGTTGAACTCCTGGATTTGGTTGCCTCGCTTCGCCGGGAAGGGATCACTATTCTGGCCGCAATCCACGATCTTCAGTTGATTCCGGAAGCGTTTTCATCCGTCCTGTTACTCACTCCAGAACAAAAGCTGATTCACGGCCGACCGCAAGATATCCTGCGGCCCGAGATCTTGGAAAAGGCTTTTAACTGTCCACCCCGGCGGCATCCGGTTCTGGTCCACCAGAACCCAACGTTGAAGGCGAAACTCGTATGAGTCCCAGGTCAGATCCGGCAGTTACCGAAATCAATGCGGAAATCGCGACGCTCGATCCCGAGTGGTGGAAGCGTGCTCGCTCTCATCTGGACCGGCTGACGAAACCCCCAGGGAGCTTGGGGCGCCTGGAGGAACTTGCCGCACGCATAGTCGCCATCCGGGAGCAAGAGGTTTCCTGCCCGCTGAACAAGGCCGTTTACGTGTACGCGGCTGACCATGGCGTCGCTGCGGAGCGCGTGAGCGCTTACCCGAAGGAAGTGACCCACCAAATGGTGTTGAACTTTCTTTCCAACGGCGCCGCAATTAATGTGCTGGCGCGCCAACACGGTGCCGAGTTGGTGGTGGTGGACGTGGGCGTGGCCGCAGACTTTGCGGACGTGCCCGGCATGCTGCACCGCAAAGTGCGGGCAGGCACACGCAACATGATGCACGAACCTGCGATGTCAGAGGAGGAAGTCTCCCGTGGGTTGCAGGTCGGCCTGGACTTGGCGGCAGCCGCTCATGGGGAAGGTCGCGCCCTGATTGCAATCGGCGAGATGGGGATCGGCAACACGACTGCGGCGAGCGCAATCACTGCTGCACTCACGCAGCAGCCGGTGGCGGCGGTAACCGGCAAAGGCACGGGGCTGGATCCGCAGGGACACGCGCACAAGGTGGCCATTCTCGAATCCATCATGAGAAAACACTTTGCCGATGGCCCAGGGATGCTCAAAGCGACTCCGCTGCAGATCCTGCAGCGCGTGGGCGGGCTTGAGATTGCCGCCATGACCGGTATGGTGCTGGGCGCTGCGATGCATCGGACCGCCGTGGTCATCGACGGATTCATCTCAACCTCTGCTGCCGCGCTGGCCTATGCCATTGCACCCCGTGTCAAGGATTATCTGTTTGCCGGCCATCGTTCGCAAGAGCCGGGACATCGCTTCCTTCACGAATACATCGGGTTGGAGCCGATTCTGGCACTCGACATGCGACTCGGCGAAGGTAGTGGAGCGGTTCTTGCAATGCCCATCGTCGAATCCGCGGTGCGGCTGTATGAAGAGATGGCGACCTTTGCTCGAGCAGGAGTAAGTGTGGCCAACGGATGAACCGTCTGCTCAAAGACTTGCTCGTGGCGTTTCAGTTCCTAACGCGAGTGCCGTTGCCAAGTATCGATTTCGATCCCGACTCGCTTTCGAGGTCTGTGAAGTTCTTTCCGGTCGTTGGACTAGCCATTGGCGTGTGCGGGGTTTGGCTGCAAAGACTGCTTGCACCGCACTTCGGCCGCTTATTGGCAGCATTTCTGGTGCTGCTCTTTTTTGTCCTGGTGACCGGCGCACTCCACGAAGATGGACTCGCCGATTCCGCCGACGGATTCGGGGGAGGTTCGACTCGGGAGCAAATGCTCGCCATCATGCGCGACAGCAAGATAGGCGCCTTTGGTGCAATTGCGCTTGTGCTTTCCTTATTGGCGCGATTCTTACTCCTTTCCAGCCTTCCCTTGGATCGCTTTGCTCCATACGTCATCTCAGCGCACGTTCTTTGCCGCTGGACTGCCTTGCCCCTCAGCTATTTTGTCCAACCTGCGCGTCCTCAAAACGGACAGGGCGCACGGCTCGCGCAGAAAACTTCACCAATCTCGCTCATCGCCGGAACCAGCATGAGCCTGGTGATGGTTGCCTTTCTTCTGCGAACCGCATGCTGGATACCGATACTGAGCGCGAGTGCCGTCACGCTCTTGAGCGGTCTTTATTATTTGAAGCAGCTTGGCGGAGTCACTGGCGACTGCTTTGGAGCGACCAATCAACTTACCGAGATTGCGATTTATTTCTGCGGAGTTTGGGGCGCATGAAGCAGTTCATCTTTATCCGGCATGCCGCGACGGACATGGCTGGCACATTGTGTGGCCATTCTGATCCCGAACTGAATGAGCTCGGGCGCGGCCAACTCGCCGGTCTAACGAATGGCCTTTCAGGCTACCCAAGCGAGCGAATCTACACGAGCGATTTGCGTAGGGCGCAGCAAACCGCGGAAGCAATTGCCCACCATTTCCGCGCCGACATCTGTTTGCGGCGAGGATTACGCGAGATCGATTTCGGCCTGTGGGACGGACTTTCCTGGCAAGAGATTGAATTACGCTATCCCGCGATCGCACGGAATTGGATCGAGTACTATCCTCACTTCACCGCGCCGCAAGGGGAGACGTTTAAGGCGTTTCAGCAGCGGGTTTGGGCAGAAATCACGTCCTTGATCGGTGAAGCACGTGGACCTAATGTGGTGGTGGTCACACACGCCGGATTCATCCGTGTCGTGCTTACTCTCCTTTGCGGATGGCCGGAGCCGGACGTCTTGAAACGGACGCAAGGATATGCGGCGGTTGTAACCATAAGCGAGAATGAAATGAGGAATCGCTGACAAATAGGTAGCAGTTTGAACCCTATTCCTTACTGCCGACACCCAGCACGCCAAAGCGTCCGCCGCCAAGCGGCTTCGTTCAAGCCGACTTCTCAGTACCTATTCAGATTCGGATTGGCGGCTTCCGGCAGTGACTGGTATAAGCTGTCGGGATTGTGATGAAGCCTTTGATCTTTGCTCTCTGTGTTTTGTTTGCGTTCGGCAGTCTGAGGGCGCAGAAGCCTGTGTGGCAGCCATCGCCAGGACATACGCAAGTGCCGATTTGGCCGGGGAGAGTGCCCGATCCCCAGCCGGTCGCGGGGCCGGAGTTCGCTGAGATGACGGGGAAGGAGTGGCTCGATACCGGCAGGCCGGCGATGGGGGTGAGCAACGTAACGCGGCCGACGATGACGGTCTATTCGCCAAAAGGAAAGAATACGGGCGCAGCGATCGTCGTCTTCCCTGGTGGGGGCTATCAGGGTCTGGCCATCGATCTTGAAGGCACGGAGGTCTGTGATTGGCTCACGCCCAGGGGGGTCACGTGTGTGCTGTTGAAATACCGCGTGACGGATGTGGGGCCTTATCCGAAATCGGGGCCTTATCCGGAATCACCGATGGCGTTGGAAGACGCGCAGAGGACAGTGGGGCTGGTACGCTTTCACGCTGCGGAGTGGCACCTTGATCCGAATAAGATTGGTGTGCTTGGGTTTTCGTCAGGCGGTCATCTGGTGGCCGCGATGAGCACGCATTTTGCGAAGCGTTTGTATCCGGCTATCGACGCCGCCGACAAAGCGAGCTGCCGCCCCGATTTCGCGGTGGCTATTTACCCGGGCCATCTGTCGTTATCCGCGGCGGAGTGGGATGCGAAGCAAGGCGCCAAAAAGTTTGTAGTGGCTCATCCGGCGACCGCCGATAAAGACTATGCGCTGAACCCCGATCTCCATGTCACCAGCCAGACGCCGCCTACGTTCTTGCTGCAGGCGGAGGATGACCACGTGGACAATGTAAACGACTCGCTGGCTTACTACATTGCGCTGAAAAAGGCTGGGGTACCCGTGGAGATGCATTTGTATGCGCAGGGCGGGCATGCTTTTGGGTTGCGGCGCACGAAGTTTCCGATTACGGGATGGCCTCAGTTGGTGGAGACGTGGCTGGGGACGATCGAGATGATTCCGGAATAGCTTGCTTTATGCGACGTCAACAGGATAAGTACCGACAAAGGGCTGTATCGGATGCGCCCCCACAGTAAGCGTGTGGGACAGGCATAATGCTGGGGAGGCGTCCGATACAGCTTTTGGAAGGAAGCCGACCCGTGGGGGGCCGTTCCATGCATATTCATTCAATGGTGTTGGTTGGCCGCGCTTGAAGGTCGTCATTCGTACCGCAGCGCCACCATTGGGTCCACCTTCGCCGCGCGGCGCGCAGGGATATAGGCCGCCGCAAGGCTCACTCCGCACAGGGCAAACGCAGCGAACAATAGCGCTACCGGGTCGCTGGGTTTTATTCCGAAGAGCATGCTTGCGATTAGGCGTGCCACGATGAACGTGATGGGAAGGCCCGTCCCAATCCCGAGAACAGTGAGCATCAAAGTCTCCCGAAGGACCGATGAAAGGACTTGTCTCTTGCCCGCACCCAGTGCCATACGAATTCCAATTTCATGAGTCCGTCGAGCAACCAGAAATGAAATCACACCATAAAGGCCGACGGCAGTCAGTAGAACAGCCAGAATTCCGAAGAAACCCGAGAGCACAGCCATCAGTCTTTCGGGAAGGAGTGACTCCTGAATTTGTGTTTTGAAAACTCTGAACTCCACGTCGATATCAAGGCGCTTTCCGACCACCGCCTGCTTGATCCTTGATGTCAGGATGGGCAGGGGCAGCAAGGATTGAATAACGACCTGTTCAATAGGATTGGGATTCTGGTCCTGGCTGACGCAGAGATAGACGATGGGCGCGAATTTTTCGCGGAGATCCCTGTATTTGGAGTTCTTCACCATGCCCACGATCTCGAATACCGTTTCAGGTTCGTGCGGCGTGGCCTCGCGGCGAATTCGCCATCCGACCGGGTTCACGCCCTTTCCCAACCGCCGCGCGAACTCCTCATTAACGATCGCGACTTTAGGAGAATTGGGGCTGTCCTGCTCGCTGAAGTCCCGGCCAGCCAAAAACGGTGTGCCAAGGGTTTTGAAATAGCCTTCGCCGATCCAATTGAAGTTTGAATCTGATCCGGATTGCCGATCTTCTCCTTCTGCCCAGACTCGGTTGTCGATGCTGCCGCCGCTCAGAGGAACAATTCCAACCTCTGAGGCAGCCTCCACGCCCGGAACGTAGCGAACCAGGTCGAGAGTCTCCTTCCTCGCGATCAGGCGGCGTGCAACAGGAAGGCGGAGTTGAGACAGGTCGAGCCACGCAATCACGATGCTGTCCTCGCGAAAGCCCGTGTCTACCGTGCGCAGGTTGGCGAGCGATTGTGCAAAAAGCACCGCACCGGTCACCAGAACCAGCGACAGGGCAACTTGAGTGACCACCAGCATTCGCCGCAGCCCGTTGCTCTCATGCATGCCGCCGATTCTGGGTGAACCGGCGTTCATCGCCTCGCTCGGGGCAAGGCTGGTCGCCCGAAAGGCCGGGACCAATCCAAAAAGCAATGTCGTCAACGCCGCCAGCAGTGCCGTAAATCCCAATACACGCCAGTCGGGATGCAAGTTCACAAATAAGGAGTCGCCCTGCCTGCTCAGCAAAGCGACAAGGGCGTTGCCGAGCGCCCCGGCGAGCAGCAGGCCTGATGCTCCTCCGAGCAGGATTAGCGGGAAACTCTCCCATAATAGCTGCCAGATCAAGCGGCGTTGCGATGCCCCCAGCGACAGACGCAAGGCAAGCTCCTGCACGCGGGCGCTGCCGCGCGCGAGCATCAGATTGGCAAGGTTCGCACAGGCGATCAGGAGCACCACAGCCGCAAGCCCCAGCAGCATCCAAAGGGGATTCTCGTACGTATCACGCAGCCAGGAGACACCCCCCGGAGCTGAATCGGCCACAAGTTCGAAATGCAGGTAGTCCCGGATGTTCTCGGTGGGATAGTCCTGGCGAAGGCTTGCTTCAAAGGCGGCGGATGATAAAGATTTCAGACCCGCATTCGCCATGGACAAGGAATCGCCGGTTTTCAGGCGTCCCATCACGGTCAGCCACCAGTCGGTGCTTGAGTTCAGCCAGTTGCCATCCCTCCAATACGCAGACTGCGAGCAAATCGGAACCGCCACGTCAAAAGAGTGGCCGATTTCCGGACCGGTAAAACCAGCGTGCGTTACTCCGACGATCGGGACCGGATGTCGGCCGATGGTGAGCGTGCGGCCTATCGCGTGAGGGTCGCCCGCGAGTTGGCTCTGCCAGAATGCATAGCTCACGACCACGCCTGATGCACCGCACCCTGGCTGGTCATCGGCGGAACTGAACAATCTCCCAATCACCGGCTGCACCCCAAGTACTTTGAAGAAGTCTCCACTCACCCACAAGCCTTGCACCAACCGCTCGTGGTCGCCTTCCGTGATTCCCAGGTTGGTGGGGCTCCATGCCAGCACCTCTGAAAAGACAGACTGACGGTCGCGGATGTATTCCCAAAGAGGATTGTTGAGTGCCGGATAGACTGTCTCCTGGCTGCCCCTTCTACCTGGCAGGTCAGCAAGGCGCACCACCGTGAGCTCGCTGGGATTCGACACCGGCAGGCTTCGCAGGCGAACTGCATCGAGCAATTGGAAGATCGCCGTGTTCGCGCCGATGCCAAGCGCGAGCGTCAGCACCGCAACGGCGGTGAAGCCTGGGCTGCGCTTAAGTTGGCGGAGTCCGAAGCGGATGTCTTGCCAGAGCGTCTCCGCTCCATTCCACCCCCACATCTCCCGGCTTCTGTCTTGTGCCAAAGCCACGTTGCCGAATCGGCGCAGTGCCGCATACCGGGCTTCCGCCGGTGACATCCCGGATTCGAGGTTCTCCTGCTCCTCCATTTGGAGATGAACCAGAATCTCCTCCTGGAGCTCGTCCACCGTCTTCGGACGACGAAACAGGGCAACGAGTTTGGCCAGGTGTCGCCGCCAGCTCATTGGCTTTCCTCGGATTCCGCCGGTCGGAGAACGCAAGTGACTGCTCTTACAAATCGCTCCCAGCGGGAAGTCTCTGAGACCAGCTGCCGTCGTCCCAGCGCCGTAAGGCGGTAGTATTTAGCGCGTTGGTTATTCTTGGAAACTCCCCATTCGGCGGTAATCCAGGCTTCCTGCTGCAGGCGCTGCAGGGCGGGATAAAGAGACCCGTGTTCCACCTTGAGAGTATCTTCCGACATGCGCTCAATGGACTTCGCAATGCCATGTCCGTGGGTTGCGCCCCAACGCAAGGTGCGAAGAATCAGCATGTCGAGCGAGCCAAAAACAAGTTCGATTCGGTCCATGGACGGTTGCCTGGCCATAGTGGCAGGTAATCTACCACATTAGGTGGTAGATCGTCTACTCAATCAGAGACACTCAATCAGAGACACTCAATCAGAGATCGGTGACCGCCCAGCGTCAATCGGCACCTGTTGTTTTCCAAAAGGAACCCGCCTATATTCCCTGTTGGACACCCATAGGTGTGGACATGAAAACCAGAACAGACATTCAACAAGGCACATTGGCATTGATGGTCCTGAAAACGCTCGAAGTGCTGGGGCCGCTGCACGGCTACGGCATCGGTCGGCGAATCGAGCACATCAGCGGGGATCAGCTGGCTTTGAACCAGGGAACTCTGTACCCCTTGCTGCTCCGGCTGGAGCAGGAAGGCGCAATTGCGTCGGAGTGGGGACCATCAGAAAACAATCGTCGCGCGCGCTTTTATCGCCTCACGCGCACCGGGAGAAAGCAGTTGCAGGCTGAACTCCGGGACTGGCAGCAAACCGCGGAGATCATGGCGCGCTTCCTCGCGATCAACGCGGAGGTACGGCCATGAAGCCGCTGAAACGATTACTCGCTCGCATTCGCAACTTGGCGTCGCACCAGAGCGGCGACCAGCGGTTTCTGGAGGAGATGGAAGAGCATCTTTCGCGCCAGACTGAAGAGAACCTTCGATCCGGGATGACACCAGCTGAAGCGCGCCGCCAAGCAGTACTGAAATTCGGTGCGGTGGAAGCAATTCGCGAACAGTACCATGCCGAGAAGAGCCTGCCCTTCATTGAGAGCGTCGTCCAGGACGTGCGTTATTCCACACGCATCCTCGGCAAGAGCTGGGGCTTCACATCGGTTGCGGCAATCTCGCTGGCGCTCGCGATAGGCGCCAACACCACCATTTTCTCGATCATTAAGCGCCTGCTTCTCGACCGGCTCGACGTGCCCCATGCCGAGCAACTCCGCCTGCTCCATTGGTATGGAGACAGGCACACGGTGGTCACAAACATGTGGGGGATGTCTGACAACATGCCGGAAGGAATCGGCGCGGCATCGTTTTCCTATCCCGCATTTGAAACAACTTCGACGCGATAACCACGTGCTCGAAGACCTTTTCGCGTTCAAGGACGTGGGGAGGATGAATGCAACCATTGATGGCAATGCGCAGATCCTGCAGGGCGAGTTGGTCAGTGGAAACTTTTTTGATCAGCTTCAGGTACAGCCGCAGCTCGGTCGCCCCATTCTCGCGGGCGACGACAGGATCGGCGCGCCGACCGTCGCTCTGATCAGCGCGGAACTATGGCAACGAGCGTTCGGGTCTTCGCCGGCGGTCGTGGGCCGCACGATCAAGGTCAACCTGGTGCCGGTCGAAATCGTCGGCGTCGCACCATCGGAATTCACAGGCGCTAAGAGCGTGCAGTCGAGCCCGGATGTTCCTTCCCTTGAGTTCGCAACCGCGGGTCGAGCCGCGCGGCAGCAACGGGTCGCTGCTTGGTGCATCCTGCCCCCAAATGTGGTGGCTGAATATCATGGGATGCACAAAGGCCGGGGTTGCGGATATTACTGCCCAGGCCGCTCTGGATGCATCACTGTCAGCGGTCGTGCGCTCAACGTTGCGCCCGGACAAGAACATGTCCATTCCTCGACTGGACCTGCTGGACGGCAGCCGTGGATTGTTCCTCTCGAAGCAGATGCTCGCGAAGCCGCTTGAAGTGCTTATGGCAGTCGTAGGCCTCGTGCTACTGCTGGCCTGCTCCAACATCGCCAGCCTGCTGTTTGCACGCTCGATGGCCAGGCAACGGGAAGTCGGCGTGCGGCTCGCCCTCGGAGCAGGACGGGCTCGCGTGCTGCGTGGCGTGCTTACAGAAAGCTTCTTGCTCTCCGCCCTCGGGGGAGCGTTCGGCATGGCTCCGCGTCTTTCGGCGTGCTGGCGCTTGTGCTTGCCTCCGTGGGCGTCTATGGCGTGATGGCATATTCCGTTGCGCAACGCACGAGCGAGATCGGTATTCGGATGGCCCTCGGCGCCCTGCCGCGGCAGGTGATCACGATGGTCTTGCGCGACGCAACATGGATTGCGCTGGCGTGATGAAAGGTGGGGTGTGTGATCACGAAAGACGCAGATTTATTCAGCGCCGTAAGTCGGAGCACCAACCGCAGCTGCGTTGAGTGAATATCGGCCCTTGTGCAAGTTGTGCCTCCATTTGGATCTCGTCCGACAGTTCTCGCCTGACGAAAATACCTTCATCATCGAGTGTCTGAAATGGTGGGCTTCGGCACGCAACGAGTCCGTCGTTCTACAATTCGCCGGGTTCACAAGCTGGACACAATGTCCTGCCGAGCATCGAGTACCTGACGCACTTTCTTGGCTAACTCTTCAACGGCGAAAGGCTTCTGCAGAAGGGCCGTGCCTGGCTTCAGCACATCGCTGTCGATAATTCCTACACTTGCGTATCCCGACACGTAGAGCACCTTTATATTGGGTCTGAGCTGCAGCAGAGTTTCGGCTAAAGACGGCCCGCTGATTTTCGGCAACACTACGTCGGTCAGCAACAGAGCGATCGTCGCTTCATACCCTCCGGCGATCTCAAGGGCTTCGTTGCCGTCCCCGGCCTCCAGCACGGTGTAGCCGCGTTCTTCCAGGAGTTGACGCGTCATGGCCCGCAATAAGGCGGCATCTTCCACGAGCAGGATCGTTTCTGATCCGCGCATGGTTTCACGCCCCTTGGACGGGTGCTCGCGAGGCTCTGTTTTCTCGCCCACAGTCGGCAGATACACAGAAAAAGTTGATCCCTGCCGCGGCTCACTGTGTGCCCAGACGTAACCGCCGCTTTGCTTCACAATGCCATACACAGTCGCCAGGCCCAAACCTGTCCCTTGTTCCGGGCCCTTGGTCGTGAAGAAGGGCTCGAAGATGTGGCCCAGTGTGTTCTTTTCCATGCCAATACCCGTGTCACTCACGGCCAGTCTAGCGTAGCGGCCCGGCTTCATCGGGTAGTGCAGCGCGGCGAACGTTTCGTCGACTTCAACATTGGCCGTTTCAATGGTGATTCTGCCCCCGTCTGGCATGGCGTCGCGGGCATTGACGCAAAAATTGAGCAGTACCTGCTCCATTTGAGTCGGGTCCGCCTTTACGGCTTCCAAATTAGGGTCGAGTAAGGCCCGTACTTCGATCTGCTCACCAATCACACGGCGCAACATGTTGTCGATGCCCTCAAAGACAAGGTTCAGGCTGAGCACTTTCGGCTGCAATATCTGCTTGCGACTGAAGGCCAGAAGTTGGCGGGTGAGCGAGGCGGCGCGTTGGCCTGCTTGGAGAATTTCCCCGAGGCGGCGTCGCGTCACTTCGTCGAATTCCGGATTTCCCAGAAGAATCTCACTATACCCGTTGATGATGCCCAGAAGATTATTGAAATCGTGCGAAATCCCTCCGGCGAGTTGGCCGACAGCTTCCATTTTCAGGGCCTGGCGTAGTTGTTGCTCATTTTTTCTATGCTCCGTTTCATCAATGAGATAGCCGAGAATTTCAGTTAACTCGCCCAGCTGGTTAAACTTGCCGATGGCATTCTCGATCACATACACCGGACTGCCATCGGGACGACGGAGTTCACGACTGGTGTGTTCTACGAGACGATGGTTTTTTATCAAATCTACAAAGACTTGCCGATCTCTGGAATCCGGGTAGAGCGAAGCAATGTTTAGCTCCAGCGCCGCTTCGATGGAAGTGAATCCAAACATCGTTGCAAAGGCAGAATTGCAGGCAATAATCTTGCCGTCCGGCGTGGCTACATAGTTGCCCGCAAGATTCGATTGGAAGAAAAAGCGGTATTCCTCTACGCTTCGACGTAGTGCATCCTCGCCTTCCTTGCGCTTGGTGATGTCACGGATGTTGCATTGAATGACCTTCTTTCCTTCACTCAATCCATAAACGTTGCTGACAAACTCCACGGGAATGGATCGGCCATCCTTCGTTTCAAGCGGAAGAGATTCGTAACGGATGTAATCCTTTTCCTGCAACTCCACCAAAGCCCGCTTGCTTTCCTTGATGTCTTTGAACGGCCCAATCTCCCACAATCGCATCCCAAGCAGCTCGGAATACGAGTAGCCCAACAGATTGACCAAGAAGGGATTAACGTCTGTTATTTGTCCAGTCTTCGCATCGAGAATTAGGATTCCATCTTTGGCAGCTTCGAAAAACCGACGATATTTACGTTCGGAACCTCTGAACACTTTTTCCGGGATCTTTGATTCCGATGCCTTCGACAACTTGGACAAAACCGTTTCTCCTTCAGATCGGCCGATTGAATTCGGCCGGTCGGATCCTCGACCACGACATCAACAATCTTTTCCGCGTGTCGCTCGACTTTCAGCATGGTCGGCCTCACAACATCAGGTCCGGATTTTGCATCCAGAGGACCAAACACAAATCATTGATGGAGCGTCGGTTACAGGAATATAATCGCCACCATATTTGGAGAGTTCGCCATATTTGGCGAGGGACAGCGAATTCCGTTGTCAGATCAGGATGCCCTGAAGCGGTTCTTGCTGATGCCGAGCGCCCGGATCTTATTTTCAAGTGTCGACGGCGGAATACCCAAACGTGCGGCAGCGCCCGACGGCCCTGCGACGCGACCCCTACTCTGAGAGAGCGCGGCTTCGATGATTCTCCGTTCGTGGTCTCCAACTTGCTCGGTAAGCGCCCGCGACGTGCGCTTAAGATGAGAAGTTTCCGTTGACAGCCAACGCTCGTCCACTGAAAGCGTGGTGCTGTCGCACAAGATCACCGATCGCTCGATGACATTCTGAAGTTCGCGGATGTTACCCGGCCATCGGTAAGATTGAAGTAGTTCGAGGGTTCTCTTTTCGATGCTGGTAATTCTCTTCCCCGCTTTGCTGGCGTACCGGTTGATGAAGTATTCCACTAGCGTGGCGATATCTTCCGGGCGCTCTCGCAGCGGGGGCACACGAATGGGAAATACGTTGAGCCGGTAGAAGAGGTCGGTACGAAAGCTGCCAGTCGCGATCGCAGCCTTCAGGTCGCGATTCGTCGCAGCGATGACGCGGACATCGGTCGGAATCAACTGCGTCCCCCCGACCCGCTCGAACTCGCGTTCCTGGAGCACCCGTAACAGGGCGATTTGGGTTTCGGAGGGAAGATCGCCAATCTCATCCAGAAAAATGGTTCCGCGCTCGGCCAGTTCAAAGCGGCCCAGTCGGCGCTGCTGCGCTCCGGTAAAGGCGCCTCTTTCGTGCCCGAATAGTTCCGAGGCGATCAAAGAAGCAGGAATCGCGGCACAGTTGACGCTGACAAAGGCGTGCGCCCCCCGCTGCGAGTGCTTATGAATTGCACGCGCAACGAGTTCCTTCCCGGTTCCTGTTTCACCAGTAATCAGCACCGTGGAATCTGTGGGAGCGACCCTGCTGATCCCCGATAACACTGGCTGCAGTGCTGCGGACGACCCAATGATCTCTTCGAACATCGACGCCCTGTCGATCTCTTCCCGCAAGGCGAGATTTTCGGTGTAGAGCTGATCTTTGAGGACCTTGATCTCCTCGTAAGCCCGTCGAATGCGTTGCTCGCTTTGTTGCAGCTTTTCTATGTTCTCTGTATCCTCCCGCATTCGGGCCAGCATTCGCTGAACCTCGCGTTCCTTGTGCTGAGGGTGCAGAAATTCTTCCGGAGGAACGTAGTAAGGATTTTTGCAAATGCTGCCATGGTACACAACCTTGGGATGTGTGCGCAGAATGTCCAGCATTACTTCCGGATGGAAAGCTCTTTCGTCGTAGTAGCAGATTCCTAAAATGTCATGGTTGCCGGCGAGATGATTGAATTTTGCTTCGAACTCTATCAGCCGCTCAGGACGGGGGTCAGTCCTGACTACCCAAGTCATTTCGGCCGTCAATCTCAGGGTGGAGAAGGCTGCGGATTTCGCCTCCGTTATGACACCCTCAATGATTTTGATCCACCGGTCGGGATCAAAGTCGCCCTCGTACGGATAGATTCCCTTGTTCGTGATCGTTAGCCCGCCCTGATTGACAGCGGCATCCACATTGATCCCATGCTCGCGCATGGCGCTCATAAGGGTGGCAGCGGTGTTCGCATCGGCGATATGAACACACTTCTCACCACGCTCCAAACCGATTTTTATGAAAGGTATCGCCGACAAAAGCTGCTCTTCCTGCGTTTCGTAGATTAGACATAGGTGATCGTGCAAGCCGACCTTGCTTACAATCTCGGCAACTGGTAAGCCATTGGGATGGTTGTTCATCATTGCTGCTACTCAGACACGACCACAATAGGCAAGATCCCGCGAATGGCCGGGTAGATGACTGAGGTGCCCATAGGACTCCGCCTCCGTCGGTATTGGATCTTAGATGCTTACTTGGCGACAGCCGGCTGACTTCAACCCCCGCCTTCGATATTTACCAGCCATTAACGAAAGGAAGCGAACGTAATTATGCGCCGAGATTCGCATTTGGAAGAAAACTATTTTCATAGCAGACGATATGATATATGGATGTGAACCGAAGACCGAGCGGTGGGCACGGCAATCAGAGCGACCGGTCGCGGCCAACAGTCGGGTCAGCAGGACCAGCAGAGCTTACAGAAGCAGGGCGGCGAGGGCTAGAACGAAGAAGGCAACGAGAACTTGGATCCTCAACGCCGCGCTTCCTAGCTCAAGAGCACATCAATTGATCCGGAAGAAGAATCCCGGCTTGGCTAGAGTTTTCTTAGTAGCCGGATGCGTCAGGACCTTCCTTGGTCAATCTGGCAACTCCCCCAATGTACCGGAGGCCTAACCGATTGCGGACAAAGTGAGGGATCTGTGCCTACCGCAAATCCCGTCTGCTGTAAGACACGGAAACATTCTTTTTCTTGCCAACCGGGGTTCGTGGTTTCCGACATTGGTTGGAGTCGTCGGGCGTGCTTGAACACTGAAGCGCAGTCAAGCAGGCTATCCAAGCGTGAATCGGCGACAGCGCGCTCGTGGCTCGGCCTTCTCAGGCGGCTCGTATTTCGTAGCGAGGATGAAGCCCGCCGACTTACGGTACCGCCACGACCCACCGCATTTCCGCTGGCTGAATCGGTCGCGGTTCGGGCGGGTCCTTGTTCACGGAAGGATGCTTCCTCGATTGCGAATCAGATTGCTCGTAAACCGATTTCGCTCATGATTGATACGTTCCGAGCGCAAAAAGCGGTAACGAATAACATTCCTGTTTCCTGCATGTCACATTTGGTGTTTGTACTCAATCACGGACGCCGCTTACCTTATCCCTGGTTGGACAATTGGGCTAACTTCCGCCTGAGTTCCTCCAGTCGAGCCCTGATCACTTCGCGGATGGTTGTATCAGTGCAGTACTTGAGGGCAGATGCCAGCCTTTCAATTTCTGCCTTGACCTTGGTTATCTTTTCCAATGGAATCACGGCAAGATTCCATACAAAATGAATCTCGATACTTCGGGCTTCACAATGTCAGCCCTCCTTTTAAGAGAATTCCACCTATCTTCAGACGCCTTCTCCTGGTGCGTTGTCTTC
>Ga0210406_10002484_pt1 | contig 21010 bp, 19 predicted proteins | sample IncBWC30MmetaG_FD_155454 | JGI IMG/M metagenome (GOLD analysis project Ga0210406, IMG submission 155454) | Forest soil microbial communities from Barre Woods Harvard Forest LTER site, Petersham, Massachusetts, United States - Inc-BW-C-30-M | ecosystem: Environmental > Terrestrial > Soil >... | reverse complement strand
CAGGACTTCATCGATGCCGATGAGTCGCAATCAAACTCGAACGTGACCTGGCGCGGTGCGGTCGCCTATCACTTCACGCAGGAGGCGCAGGCCTACGCCAGCGCATCGTCCGGGTTCAAAAGCGGCGGCTTCAATGGCAGCTTCCTCAGCAACAATCAGCAGCAGGCGCTGCTGCAACTCAGCCCGATCCGGCCGGAGCACGTCACGGCGTTCGAAATCGGCGAGAAGGCGACTTTTCTGGAAAGAAAGCTCAGTGTGAACTCAGCCGTGTTCTACAACGACTACCGGGATGAGCAAATCTTTGCGACCGTGCCTCAGGAACTCGCGACTGGCACCGGCCAGGTCATCCTGAGCACCACTCAGTTGCTCACCAACGCCAAAAATGCTCACACGGAGGGCGTGGAGCTGCAGATCACCGCGATTCCCGTTCATGGCCTGACGATCGATTTGCAGCCGGCCTACCTTCAGGCAAAGCTGGATCATGCCGGCCTCACGCTGTTCTCCGGAGTTGCGTCGCTCGATGGAAAGCAACTGGCCAATGCGCCGCACCTCTCCTTCTCCGGCGTGGTCAGCTACAAGTATGAACTGGGCAACGGTGCAATCGACTTTCGGTTGAACTCCAACTATCGAAGCCATACTTGGTTCGATTCGACGAACGACCCCTACATCCAGCAGGCGGGATACTGGCTTCACAACCTGAACGTCGTCTACGAAAGCAGCTCGAAATGGGAACTCGGACTTTTCGTGCGCAACCTAGGGGACAAGAAGTACGCCTTGACGTCGACGGACCTGTCGAGTCCCTTCGGCTTTCTGGAGCCGGTCTATGGAGCTCCGAGAATGGCCGGCGTCGAATTTACGTATCACCACTGATCACGATCGACACAAACCGAGCAAACGGCATCTCGGCGCGTCGCTTCAGAAGCGTAACCTGGTGCGGAGAGGCTCTATGCCCGATAATATTCAAGACCTGCCCACAATTGAAATAACCGGGGCATTTCCAACTCCAGGGCAGGCTGAATTCGAAGACTTCTGCAAGACGCTGTTCGCGAATACGCCCTCCTTGGTTCGGCTGGGCGACACTCCTGTCGTGTTTCGCAATTCCGATCTCCGCAAGTTCGCCGCATTGCCTCAGGTGGGCGCGCCTCCGCCTCTCTTTTACGATACGACCTCGTTCACCGTGAAAGACGAGACGGGCTCGACGTTCGCGCCCTCGCTCAGCGAATTGATCGGCAATCAGTTTATTTGCGCCAACCCTCCGATTCATACTCCGGTGAGAAAAGTGCTGGCCCCCCACCTGATGCCGAAATCGGTGGCACTACTAGAGCCGATAGCGGCGCGGATTGCCGAGGGAATCGCTGCCGAACTCTCCGAACAAGACGAATTCGACTTTTGCGAACATTTCGCAGCGAAGCTTGCTGCTCGCTTCTTCGGTGAGTTCCTAGGCATGACCGCCGAGGAGAAAATCGCGGTCGCCAGGCATATCCACGATCTTGCCCCCATGTTCTTGCGCGACAAGAATGCCGCGGAGCTTCTGGCGGCAGACCGCGCATCGCGCAACTTTACTGATCTCATCACCTTCGCGGTCGATCGCAAGTTGTCCAGTCGCCAGCCCTCTCTTTTCCACGGCATGGCCGCTGAGTTGGCTGCGATCACGTTGCCGAGCGCACCGGAAAGCGATGGCCTCGTGCCTAAGAGTTTGGGAGTATTGATAGCTGCTAACATGATGGATGCCTTTCATACCTCGGGCGTGGCGGCGAGCGCCTCCGCATTTATGCTGCTCATGCACCCGGCGTGTCTCGACAAAGTCCGGTCCGACAACACACTGATTCGGCCGGCAGTTCACGAGGCGCTACGGCTCCTATCGCCGCTGACCGTCACCCTCAAGATCGCCCGCCAAGAATTGGAGTTCGGCGGGGTCCACATTCCGATAAACACACCGGTGGTGATGCTTTGGGCGGTGGGCAACCGTGATCCCAGCGTGTTTGCGGACCCGGACCGATACATCATCGAGCGCAACCACGGCTTCGAGTCCACCTTTGGCGGCGGCGTACACATCTGTCCGGGCCGCTATGTGGCCGATATGATTTCTCAAGTAGCCCTGCGAGAGGTCCTCAAGCATCCGTGGCAGCTGAACCAAGAAGCACTGCCGCCGTCGTTCATCGACCGTTCGATCTTAAGCCAACTGCGTTCGCTGAAAATAAGAGGCCGCGTTCGCGTGCATTAGGCGTCAATCTTATCGACCGCCGTTCCCCGCGCATCTCGCGTCGCGGTCACGCAAATCTCATTCACTGTCCGTCGCCTTTGTCCGACCGAAGAGCAGTATTTGATGGTGGTGAGAGAGGGACTCGAACCCTCGAGCTCGGCATTATGAGTTCGGACTTCAAACAGAAGTATTCACTTTGTGATGTGCTCTCCGGAAGTGTGCCCGTATTTGTCCGCATTTTTTCCCTGTAATTTCTCATCATATTTGCGCACGAAAAGTGACACGGCGATGGGTCTCACCGCCGAGGCGCTTCAACGGAATCGGCGAAGAATCACGAGGGCAGGACGAAGCGTTCGTTTCGCTATTCTAGGTAGGGCGCGAGCACATTTTCGATCCATTTCATGAATGCGCGGACTCGGCGCGACAGGTTGCGCCGATGCGCTACTACGAGGGACACGGCAAACGACCGACGACGAAAGTCGGGTAGAATTTCCACCAGCGCTCCGCTCTCCAAGTATCGGCCAATCCCAAGAAGTGGGGCCTGAATCACGCCAAGACCGGCGAGGGCAGCGGCTTCGTAGGTTTGTGCGCTGTTGACGTGCAACGCGCCTGGCAACTGAAGTGTCGAGTAACTTTCGCCGTCCGGGTATTCCCATCCAAAGGGTCTTGCGCCCAGCGTCGTCTCAAAGTGAATTGTCCGGTGTTCCTGGCGCTGGAGATCTTCCAGCGATCGAGGGACGCCATAGCGCGCCAGATAGGCGGGACTGGCGGCGTTGACTATGCGTAACTTGCCCAGCGGGCGGGCAATCAGCCTCTCGTCCCCGATGGGACCAAGTCGCAATACGCAGTCAAACCCCTCTTGAACCAGATCAACTTGGCGATCCGTGCTCGACAACTCCAGCTCCAACTCGGGATGAGCTGCCATGAAATCCGGTAAGGCCGGCACGATCGTTGTCCGTGCCATCTCGGTCGGAAGATCGACGCGTAGACGCCCGCGAAGTGCCACACGATCGCCTGCGAACATTGAGTGGAGATCGTCAACGTCGGCGAGCAAATCGCGGGCGCGCGCATGAAATACCCGTCCGTCTTCGGTCAACTGCACGCTACGCGTCGTCCGGTGCAAAAGCCGGACACCGACATCTTCTTCCAACTTCCGGACCGCCGTTGAGGCCCTTCCCTTCTGAATACCTAAGCTATCGGCTGCGCGGGTGAAGCTCGCCATTTCCGCTACCGTAATGAAGATCAGGATGGGTTCGAGATTCTGCATTTTCGTGCCTCGGTATTGTTTACCGCAGAGAGAACAGTGAGTTCATTTCCGCGGTGTTTATCATACCTGGGAGACACAGTAGCCTCCGAACATTGGTAACCCCCCAATCGGAGAATGAAGTGTCCAAAACGATGAACCTGCTTGAGGTGCCTGAGACTTTGACCTTGCGTCGCGCCCTATGGGCCGGCCGGACGATGAGCGCGCTGGTCGTTATCGCTCTGTTGGCAGACGGCATTATTCAGCTTTTCGCGCCGGCACAGATCGCGAGCATGTTGCAAGAGACCGGGTTCGCGATGAACCTGACCCGAGTCGTGGGTCCGATCATCCTCGCCTGCGCCATCCTTTACGCCATTCCGGCCACCGCCTTCCTCGGCGCGATCCTAGTGACTGGCTTTTTGGGCGGTGCCATCTGCGCCCACGTCCGCATCGGTGAGCTGGGGTCGCCGCCGGAAATCATTTCCCTGCTTCTGGGCGCGATGGCATGGGGCGGCCTCTACGCGCGCGATTCCCGTATCCGGGCCATCCTGCCGCTCATTCGTTAAACCAACTGGGGCAGTGTTCTGTCCCTCAAGATCAGGAGAATACGCATGTTTTTAGTAATGGGAATCACGGGAAAAGTCGGCAGCGCGACGGCAGAACATCTGTTGGCGCACGGCAAGGAAGTACGCGCGCTAGTCCGCAATCGCGAGAAGACGTCAAGCTGGGCGAACCAGGGCGTGGAACTGGTTGACGGTGATTGGAATGATTCGGCAACTATCGAGCGGGCGCTTAAAGGCGTCGAAGGCGCGTTTGTCATGTTGCCGCCTGTCTGGGCCCCCTCGCCCGATTACAAAGAAGCCAAGGGCGTGATCGCGAACTATGTCGAGGCGCTCACCAACGCAGCGCCGCCGCGGGTGGTAGCGCTTTCGTCGATGGGTGCGAACAGGACCAGCGGGCATGGGATGATCACGGCCTTGTCGCTTCTGGAGCAAGGATTTCGCGACCTGATATCGCCAATCGCATTTGTGCGCGCTGGTGGATTCTTCGAGAACTTCCTCTACGGCTTGCGAGTCGCCCAGGGCGGAACGCTACCGGTCTACTACAATCCGACAAACCGGAAATCGACCATGGTCGCGACGAACGACATCGGCGCAGGGGTCGCAACCCTTTTGACCGGGCCAGCGTGGTCAGGGCAGCGCGTCGTCGAGCTCGGTTCGATGGTCACCGCGGATGAAGTCGCGGAGGAATTGGGTGAAGTCCTGAATCTCGACGTGAAAGCCTTTGCAGTTCCGCGTGCAGAGTGGGCGAAAGCGTTCGAGCAATTCGGCATCCCGAAGGGCCACACCGGACCTGCCGAAGAAATGTTTGAGGCCGTGAATGCGGGATGGATGGACCTCGGAGTCGCGGGTACGGAGCACGTAGCGGGTACGACGTCCGCGCGCGACGTCTTCGCGGCGGCCCGGAAGGCCGTGACCGCGTGAACCGCGACGTTCACACCATGTAGGCGCGAGACCTTAAGACAAAGTCCCTGCGGTGGAATCACATGTATAGAAAATGCGAATCTATATACGTGTTACACCTCATTTGTATAGAAATCAGCGATTCTGACCAGTGACAAGGGACTGACCTCGGCATAGAAAATGCCAAGATCTAGCACTCGCAACTCATTGATTTTGGTGGTGAGAGAGGGACTCGAACCCTCGACCTCGGCATTATGAGTGCCACGCTCTAACCAGCTGAGCTACCTCACCACAAAGAGCGGCGGATTGTGTGCAGTGGCGCGGTCGCTGTCAAGGTCGGACTTTCGACCTAATCTCACAAAATCAATCAGTTACGGCCAGCCTCAATCATCAAGCCCCAGCCCTCTCAAGATCCTCGGCGCATGTTTCTCCACGCGGGCGGCGCGAGTCGCCGATTGTTTCGCCCCCGCAAAATGCAGCAAATAACCCTTCTGTCTTCCCGGGGTGAGCGCATGAAAGGCTTCAGCCAGTTCAGGATCATCATCCAACCGCGTTAGAAACTCCGCGGGCATCTCGAAGTCGGCCACGCCTTTCATCTGCACCTTGGCACCGGATTTCTCAACGGCAATGGCCTCCTGGATATAGGCCTTGACGGCGGTCCTTTGCTTGTTGATATCGGCCGGAGAAGCAAACCGGATTTGCCTCGCGGACTGCACATTCTTGGTTTGCTGAATCAGGATGCCCTTGGGGTCTTTCAGCAATGCGCCTTTCATGAACAGCAGGGCGCAATAATCCTTGAAGCCGTGGATCAAAACTACCTTGCCGCCATTTAGATCGTAGCAAGCTTGGCCCCATTTCAGCTCTTCATTGAGGCCCGAGGCAAGACATAGTTCGCGGAGTGCGGCAAATTCAGCGCTCCAGCGTTTTTCCTTGCCGTGAATCTTGCTTACCAGTGGATTCGCCTTGCCTTTGACTCGATCCATTTCCTTCGTCTCGCAACTACGGTTTGGGCGGGCCGGTCGGCGGCCCAAGTGGAAATGGCGTCTCAGGCACGCCATTGGTGTTCTGAAAAGCCTGAATCAACCAATGCCCCGATTTCTTCTGCAGCACCTGACTCTGGATTCCTTGTTTTGGCTCCGGTATGCCAGGCGGAGTCTTCGCGCCGGTCATCGTCCAACTGACATGCGCGATCGCAATCGTCGGTGACAAAAAGCGCACTGAGGTGTCGGCAACCGTGAGTTGGCTTTCATGAAATACAAAAGCGAAAGCAGCTTGGAGCTTGCTCTGTATTTGCGCGCGCCCTTTCCACCACCATCCCACAACATTGACGCAGTCGCCGTCTTCTGAGAATAGCGCGGCGTAAGCCGCAGCATCATGTCGGTTCCAAGCGTTCGCCTGCGAGGCCTGCACCTGTCTAATGCTGCTTTCATCATCCGATGCTGTAGCGGAGGCGGCGCCGCCGAGTGCCGCCACGGCGAGCGATAGCAACAACAAGTTCCAACTTGCACGTCGCTTCATGTGGGGCCCCAATTAGGCGTTGCGCCTAAAGTCTATGTTTGTGATTCTCTCGTGCGCCGGAACAGGACCGATTAACTATATATAAGCCCGCTCAGCCAATCCGCGTCAACACCCAAAAGGCTCGCAATTCAACGGTTACACGTTGAATCGAAAGTGCATCACATCCCCTTCCTTGACGATGTACTCCTTGCCTTCCAACCGCAGTTTTCCCGCTTCCTTCGCGCCCGCCTCGCCCTTATAGCGAATGAAATCATCGTAGGCAATGACCTCGGCACGAATGAAACCGCGCTCGAAATCCGTGTGGATGACCCCCGCCGCTTGCGGCGCTGTGGCGCCGGCATGCACGGTCCAAGCGCGCACTTCCTTGACGCCCGCCGTGAAATAAGTCTGCAGGCCGAGCAACGAATACCCGCCGCGGATCACGCGGTTGAGCCCCGGCTCGTCCAGCTTCAGTTCCGCCAGGAACTCGGCGCGGTCGGCCTCATCGAGCTGCGCAATCTCCGCCTCGATGGCCGCGCAGATGGGCACGACGATGGCGCCCTCGGACTTGGCGATCTCGCGCACGCGATCGAGGCGCGGGTTGTTGGTGAAACCGCCTTCGTCGACATTGGCGACGTACATGACGGGCTTGTCGGTGAGCAGGTGCAGATCGCGCAGCAAGGCATGATCGTGCACGTCGAGCTTCAGCAGCCGCACGGCCTTCGCTTGATTCAATTGGACCCGTACTTTTTCCAGCAGGTCCCGTAGTCTGACGGCATCCTTGTCCGCGGCCTTGGCCGCCTTCAGCGCCTTTTGGTACGCCCGCTCGACGCTGTCGAGGTCCGCCAGCGCCAACTCGGTATTGATGACTTCGATGTCGCTCGCCGGATCGATCTTGCCGGCGACGTGGATGATGTCGTCGTTTTCGAAGCAGCGCACCACATGCGCAATGGCATCGACTTCACGGATATGCGCGAGAAACTTGTTGCCCAAGCCCTCGCCCTTCGAGGCCCCGGCGACGAGTCCGGCGATATCCACGAACTCCACCGTCGTCGGCAGAATCTTCTCCGGATGCACGATGGCGGCCAGCTTCTCCAGACGCGGATCCGGCACCGGCACCACGCCCACATTGGGATCGATGGTGCAAAAGGGATAATTCTCCGCGGCGATCTGCGCGCGCGTGAGCGCGTTGAACAACGTGGACTTGCCCACGTTCGGTAAACCCACGATTCCGCAGCGAATGGGCATCAGACTTTCCCCGCACGGCTGTGCAATCGGGTCATGGCGCGCTCCGCGCCCTGTTCGAGCAGCAGCGGAATGCAATCCACCGCCGTGGCAACGGCATCCAAAATCAAATCCTCCTCCGTACGCGGCGCGCGCGTCAGCACATAGTCGATGACTTCGGCTTTGTTGCCGGGATGTCCTATCCCCAACCGCATGCGCCAGAAGGTCTCGCCGATATGCGCGATGGTGTCGCGCAGGCCGTTATGGCCCCCATGCCCACCGCCTTGCTTCAGGCGCACCGTGCCGACAGGCAGGTCGAGCTCATCATGCGCGACCAGGATCTCCTCGGGCGGAATCTTGTAGAACTCGCTCAACTGGCGAATCGACAGGCCGCTGCGATTCATATAAGTCGTCGGCTTCAGCAATATCAGTTCGTGTCCCTCGATACTGATCTTCGCGGTCTCGCCCGAATATTTTCGATAGTCGCGAAACTCGCCGCCATGGCGGCGCGCCAGCAGGTCCACGAACCAGAAACCCGCATTATGCCGGGTCACCTGATGTTCAGGACCTGGATTGCCCAGACCGACGATGATGCGCAACGCTAAACCAGCCATTGGACAAAGCCTTTAAAAGACGAGGGCCGCCCCACCGACGGCCCTCATGACACAACGCTTTTAGAAAATTACTTCTTCGCGTCTTTCTTTGCCGGTTCCTTTTTGGCTTCTTCTTTCTTCGCAGGGGCCGCTCCCCCCTTGGCCGCGTCGGCACCTGCCGGCGCCGCTCCCGCTGCTCCGGCCGCTGCCGGTGCCGCTGCCGCACCTTCCGCACCGGGCGCCGCTGCCGCAACCGCCGTCGGCTCAGGCTCTTCGGCACGCGGGCTGTGAATGGCGACGACTGCTGCGTCTTCCTTCGCCAATTCCACCAGCACGACGCCATCGGGAACCTTCAGCTGCGACAAATGCACGCTCTCGTTGAGCGACAATCCGGAAATATCGACTTCGATGAATTCCGGCAAATCCTTCGGCAGGCAAGCGATCTCGACTTCGGTGCGCATGTGCGACACGAGGCCACCCTGAGACTTCACGCCCGGCGAAACCGCCGCGCCGCTGAAGTGCAGGGGAATGCTGATGCGAATTTTTTCGTTCTCTTCGACGCGCTGAAAGTCGACGTGCACGATCGCATTCTTGAAGGGGTGCCGTTGCACATCCTTCAAGATGGCCGCTTGCGACTGATCGCCCACCTTCAAATTCAAGATGGTCGAATAAAAGCGCTCGTTCTCGAGCATGATCAGAAGCTTCTGATGGCTCAAGGTGAGGGTACGCGCGGCCAGGTGGCCGCCATAAAGAATTGCCGGTACTTTTCCGTCGTGACGCAGGCGGCGGCTCGCACCTTTGCCTTGCGTATCACGGAACTCGGCAACGAGTTCAAAAGAGGTTTTCATAATCTTCTCCAGTTACACCACAAATAAAGCGCCCTGGCATCGCGACCAACTGCAAGGGCACCGACCCGATCGCCAAACCTAATCGCCAAACCTAATCAATATACAGCGAGCTCACCGACTCCTCGTCGCTGATGCGACGGATGGTTTCAGCCAACAATCCCGAGACGCTGAGTTGCCGGACTTTCTTGCACGCCGCGCCGGCCTCCGACAGCGGTATCGTGTCGGTGACCACCAACTCATCCAACACCGACTTCGATATGCGCTCGATCGCCTGGCCCGACAAAACCGGATGCGTAATGTAGGCCACGACTTTCAGCGCTCCTTCGTCCTTGAGCGCCTGCGCCGCCTGGCACAGCGTACCGGCCGTATCCACCATGTCGTCCACCAGCACGCAAGTCTTGCCTTCGACCTCGCCGATGATGTTCATCACTTTCGACTCATTCGGCCGCGGGCGGCGCTTGTCGATGATGGCCAGGTCCGCATCATCCAAGCGCTTCGCGAGGGCCCGAGCGCGCACCACGCCGCCCACATCGGGCGACACCACGATCATGTTCTTGTACTTCTGTTTCCAGACCTCGCCGAGCAGCACCGGCGATGCGTACACATTGTCCACCGGGATGTCGAAAAATCCCTGAATCTGATCCGCGTGCAAATCCACCGTCAGCAGCCGGTCCACGCCCGCGCGCGTCATCATGTTCGCCACCAGCTTGGCCGTGATGGCCACGCGGGTCGCGCGCGGCCGGCGATCCTGGCGCGCGTACCCGAAATACGGCACCACCGCGGTCACCCGCTTCGCCGAGGCGCGCCGGCAGGCATCCGCCATCATCAGCAGCTCCATCAAATGCTCGGCCGGCGGATGCGTCGGTTGCAGGATGAACACATCGCGCCCGCGCACGTTCTCTCTCAACTCGACGCTGACCTCGCCGTCGCTGAATCGATCCACGTCGGCGCGGCCCAACGGCACATGCAAATGCCGGGTAATCTCCGTCGCAAGCGGCGCATTGGCGTTGCCCGTGAACACCGCGATCGACAACGAACCGAATTCATTATTTTGCTGCATCGACCTTGCTCAAAATGGCTGGCCCCACCGCAAAAAATTGGCTGGGGTGGAAGGATTCGAACCTCCGTATGGCGGGATCAAAACCCGCTGCCTTACCGCTTGGCGACACCCCAACTTGCAAAAAAACCGACGACCGGCCTCAACCGGTCCGCAATCCCTCAAGCAAGGGCGAGTCATTCAGTCCGCGAGCCAGAAAGCTTTCAAACTCTGGCGGCACCTTGCGCCTGATTTCTTGCGCAAGATCCAAGTTCTCACAGGCCAGAAAAACACAGGCCCCCGTGCCAGTCAGGCGCGCAGAACCAAAGACCGATAGCCAATCGAGCGCATGTGCGACTTCAGGATAACGGCGTCGCACCACGCCCAAGCAATCGTTCCTTCCACCGGACGCCAGGAAACCGTGAATTGTGATGGGCGCAGAATTCCTTGTCAATTCAGGATCTTGAAACACCGCCGCGGTGCTGACAAAGACATTCGGCTTTAAAATCAGGTAGTTAGCTTCCGCAGGGGCCAATGGCGGGTACAGCGGGGTCAGCCGTTCCCCTACCCCTTCGGCCCAAGCGACCCGGCCGTGCACGAATACCGGCACGTCCGCACCCAACTTGAGGCCCAGCGCCGCCAGTTTCTCCGTCGGCCAATGGATTCCCCAAAGCCGGTTGAGTGCCAGCAAACAGGTGGCGGCATCGGAGCTTCCGCCCCCCAACCCCCCTCCCACCGGGATTCGCTTTGAGAGGCCGATGTCCGCGCCCAGTGTCGCGCCGGATGCCTCTTGCAGCGCCCGCGCGGCGCGGATGCAAAGATCCGCCTCAGCCGGCAGATTCGGTATCTCGACGACGCGGCGAATCACTGCGTCGGTGCGCACCTCGATGCTGATTTCATCGCAAAGATCCACGAATTGAAAACAGGTTTGCAGCTCATGGTAGCCGTCAGGCCGCCTGCCCAGGATGTGCAGAAATAAATTGAGCTTCGCCGGTGCCGGCCACACCGACTTCGCGGCGCTCACTTGGGCCAATTCCAATGATCGATGATGATCCGCACGCGGACAGCGTCGCGGCTCACGACCAGCCGCGTGGGCAGCACGTCTCCTGCCACCGGCATGTACCGGTCGTACGCAACGCTCCAGCCATCCTGGCTCAAGCTTTTCGCGCGGTCCTGGTCGTTGCGCGCAATGTCATAGGTCGAACCGGGATTGGGAACGCCGAGCAACCAGTAGTGCAAGTCGTCGATCGGCGGGTCGAATCCCAGCTTCTCTTCGACCTGGGCCATCACCGCATCGCTCGGCGGCGCGCCGTTCAGCGAAAGACCTGCAGGTGTTTGTTTGAGCACCAGGGCACCGATGCCGAACGGTCCCGCCAGATGCACTTCCGCGGTGTTGTCGGCTTGCCGCCAAGTGAGCGAGGCCTGCCATCCTTGGGTGCCCAACGCAACCGCCGCTCGTCCGTCAAGCTGCCAATCCCCGGCGTTTTGCAGCTCGCTCACACGCGCGAGCCATACCGCGGAGGGCGGCGGCGGGCGTGTGGTGACGCAAGCACTGAGCGCGCAACAACAAACCACCGTCAACGCACGCCGCATGGTCAATCAGTTTGCGGAGGTCAGACGGTGCCGCGTCGATTTCAACAAATGATTGTCGGCATCCATCGCGCTGGCCTCGGACCAGATTCTCTGCGCCTCATCCTGCTGGCCCAAGTGCCACAGAACCTCGCCCAGATGCGCGGCGATGTCGCCATCATGGTCGTCCGCGTAAGCCGTTTTCAAAAAGGGCAATGCATCGGCCGGCCGGCCTTCGCGGAAGTACACCCAGCCCAAACTGTCCAGAATCGCCGGATTCCTGGGCGCCGCGGCATGGGCGCGTTCGATCAGCTTGCGCGCCCGCGCGAGACTCTTGGTGTGATCGGCCAGCGTGAACCCCAAGGCGTTCAACGCCGTCGGATCGTTGGGCCGCGCCTTGACCACTAGAGTCAATTCGCGCAGCGCCGCGGAAACCAGTCCTTGTTCTTCATAGACCGACGCGGTCGCATAGCGGAATTCCACGCTGTCCGGATAGTCCCTCTCGCCCTTTTCCAAGACGGCAAACGCCTTGCCCAAGTCGCTTGACTGCGCGTACATCCGGGCGCGCGCCGTCAAGATTTCCGGCGCGCGTTGCGGCTCGTCCTCCAGGAGCCGGTCGAGCAGCTCTTCAGCCGCGCTCGGCGCGCCGTGCTTGTTCAGCAACGTGGCGGCACGCAACAAGGCAGGCACGACGTTCTCGCCGTTCTGTACCTGCGAGAAAAATCGCAGGGCCCGTTCAGGATCGCCATTGCGATCGGCAATCAACGCCAGGTAATAAAACGCATCGTCGGCGAACTTGCCGGTGTTCAAAAGCTGCCTGAATTTTGCCGATGCCGCCTCCAAGTGCCCCTGCTGAAATTCCAGCAGTGCCAGCAAGCGCAGGGCCACGGCGGTCGATTCCGGATTGCGCGACAGCGTTTCGAGCTGCTCGGTCGCTTCCGGCAGCCGCTGAGCCGTCATCAGCAATGCCGCATAGTTGAAGCGATTCAACGCGGAAGGATCCGCCTGGAGCTGCGCCTGCGCGGCACGCAGCGGCTCCTCGACATCGCCCGCCATGATCCGCGCGCGCAACAGTGTCTGCGCCAATTCCTTGTGGGTGGTTTGCTTGGGCTCGGTCGCGCCGGCCGCCTCGATCGCCAGCGCTCCGCTCAAGCTGTGCACCGCGGCCGCGGGATCATCCGCGCGCATGGCGGCGATTCCTTGAATGCGCAACGCCGACGGCGAACTTGGAAAATACGATGCCAACCGGTCGGCGAGCTGATGCGCGCCGAACACGTTTTCGTTGGATCCCAAGTCGGTTTCCACGTCGGCGAATTCCGCATCGACTCCGGCCGGCGAATTCATCAAGACCACCCGGTAGTGCGCGGCGGCTTCGTCCACTTTATAGAGCGCCAACGCGGCTCTCGCCGCCGCGCGTTGTGCCTGCAGCGATTTGGGATCGACCACCAACCAGTGCGCGGCAACGCCGGCCATGAGCGAAGGCTGCAATGTCTCGGCCGTCACGTCGGTCGCGCGCTGCAAGAGCGCCGGGTCCGTTTCATGCGCCGCTGCCGTCGCATATTGAATTGCGGCCACGCGCGGCTGCTGACGCGCAAGGGCTATCTCGCCCGTGACAGTATAAAATGACTGCGGCGCCTGCGCGTCGGGCTTCGAATGAATCCCTGCGCAGGCGCTCAAAACGAGCGCGCCTGAGCCCAAAGCAGTCTTGGCGATGGTGGAAATCGAGAACACAACCGCACTATAGCGAACATGGCATTCAATATCCTCGGTATCAACCATAAGACGGCACCCGTCGCGCTGCGCGAAAAGGTGGCGTTCGGCGAGGATCGGCTGGTTTCCGCACTGCGGGCACTGCGCCAGGAAATCGGTGTCGCCGAGGCGTTGATTCTCTCGACGTGCAATCGCACCGAGGTGTATTGGTCTGGCTCGGCGAGCGGCGCGGAACTGTCGCAGTGGCTGGAACGGCATCATGGGAATGACGTCGATCTCGCCGCCAGTCTTTATATCCATCAGGAATCGCGCGCTGTCGAACATGCGTTTAGCGTGGCCTCCGGCCTTGACTCCATGGTCTTGGGCGAGGCGCAAATCCTCGGGCAATTGAAAGACGCCTACCGGATCGCACAGGAAAGCGGCAGCACCGGCCCCATTCTCAACAAGCTGTTTCAGGCCGCCTTCTCCGCCGCGAAACGGGTACGTACCGAAACCCGCATCGGCGCGAACGCCGTATCGCTGGCGTCGGCCACCGTCAGCCTGGCGCGGCGCATGTTCGAGGATTTGAGCGCTCACAACGCTCTGCTGATCGGCGCCGGCGACATGAATGCACTGACGGCGCGGCACTTCATGAGCGCCGGCATCAAGCGCATGGTGATCGCCAACCGCACGTTGGGACGGGCGCAGGCGCTGGCGGCTGAACTCAAAGCGGTGGCGGTACCCTTGGACGATCTTGACAAGGAATTGGCGCAGGCGGACATCGTCATCAGTTGCACGGCGAGCCCATTGCCCGTCGTCAGCAAGCGGGCCGTCGAAGCGGCCATTCGCACCCGGCGCCGGCGGCCGATTTTCATGGTCGACATGGCCGTGCCCCGCGACATAGAAGCTGAAGTCGCCGAGCTGGAAGACGTCTATCTCTTCTCCATCGATGATCTGCAGCAATTGATCGACGAAAACGTCCAGCAGCGCGAATTGGCGGCGGGCGGTGCACGGCTGCTCATCGATGAAGAGGTGGCGCGCTTTCTCGCCGAGTCGCGCGCGCAGGACGCGGGCCCGGCCATTCGTGCACTGCGCCAGCAAGCCGATGGGATTCGCCGGCAAACCGTGGAACAGGCGCGGCGCATGTTGGCGGCGGGCAAACCGACCGACGAGGTCATCGAGTATCTGGCCAACACGCTGACCAATCGGCTGCTGCATGCGCCCACCCAGGCTTTGCGCCAGGCCGCCGAACTGGCCGATTTGGCCTTGGCGGAGACCGTTACCCGCCTTTTGACCGAGGAACGCGAGCGGCACTAAGAGCCTCCTGGCCCCTCAAGGCCGCTATAATCCGCGCCCATGAAAGATTCGATCCGGCGCAAGCTGGAAAAACTCGACGAACGCTTCGAGGAAATCAGCCGCCTGCTGTCCGACGCCGGCGTCATTTCCAAGCAAAACCAATTTCGCGAACTCTCCATGGAGTATTCGCGGCTGGGAGACTTGGTCGGCCGTTATCGGCGTTTTCTCGCGCTCGAAGGCGATGCGGCCACCGCCCGGGAATTGGCGGCCGACAAGGACCCGGCGACCCGGGCCATGGGCGAGGAGGAACTGGCGGAATTGAATCCGCGCCTCTTGGGCGAGGAACTCGAGCTGCAGAGCCTGCTGGTGCCCAAGGACCCGCACGATGAGAGCAATATTTTCCTGGAAGTCCGCGCCGGCACGGGCGGCGACGAGGCCGCTATCTTTGCAGGCGACCTGTTTCGGATGTACGCGCGCTACGCCGAGTCCAAGGGCTGGGGCGTCGAGGTATTGAGCGAGAGTCCCGGCGAGCACGGCGGCTACAAGGAAATCATCAGCCGCATCATCGGACGCGGCGCGTATTCGTTGCTCAAATTCGAGTCCGGCACCCATCGCGTGCAGCGAGTGCCGGCCACCGAAGCACAGGGTCGCATTCACACCTCGGCCTGCACCGTGGCCATTTTGCCGGAACTGGAAGAAGTCGAAGCAGTGGACTTGAATCCCGCTGAGCTGCGCATCGACACCTATCGCTCATCCGGCGCCGGCGGCCAGCACGTGAACAAAACCGACTCGGCCATTCGCATCACGCACCTGCCGACCGGTATCGTGGTGGAATGCCAGGACGAGCGTTCGCAGCACAAGAACCGTTCGCGCGCCATGTCCTTGCTCAAAGCGAGGCTGTTATCCGCGGAACGCGAGAAGCAGCAGAGTGCCCAAGCGCAATCGCGCAAGTTGCAGGTGGGATCCGGCGATCGCTCCGAGCGCATACGCACCTACAATTTTCCGCAGGGGCGCGTCACGGACCATCGAATCAATCTGACGCTGTACAAGCTCGATGACGTGATGAACGGCAACCTGGAAGAATTGGTGCGCGCGCTCAATCAGGAACACCAAGCCGAGGAACTCGCAAACCAAATCGAATGAATACCGTGGCCACCATCGCCGACACCGTGAAGCACGCTGCGCAGACGCTGCATGCGCACAGCGAATCGCCGCGCCTCGACGCGGAATTGCTGCTGGCAAGCATTCTAGACCTGTCCCGCTCCGCGTTGATCGCTCGCGCCGATCAACCGCTCGCATTGAGCGCGGAGCGCGCATACGCGGAGCTCATCGCCAAGCGTGCCGGCGGCGCGCCGATCGCCTACCTCACGGGCAGCCGCGAATTCTGGTCGCTGCCGCTCAAGGTGTCGCCCGCCGTGCTGGTGCCGCGACCGGAAACCGAATTGCTGGTCGAACACGCCTTGGCGCTGTTGCCTCGCGACGAAGCCTGTTCCGTGTTGGATCTCGGCACCGGCAGCGGCGCCATTGCCTTGAGCCTCGCGCACGAACGGCCGCACTGGGCCATCACCGGCGTCGACAATTCACCCGCCGCGCTGCAAGTCGCCGCGTGCAATTCTAGAGACCTCAAACTCTCGCACGTTCGATGGCGTTGCGGCAGCTGGTTCGACCCCGTGGCGGGCGAGCGCTTCCATCTGATCGTTGCCAATCCGCCGTACATTGCGGCGGCGGATCCGGCGCTGAAATCGCTTGGCGCGGAACCCCCCGCGGCATTGATCGCCGGCCCCACCGGGCTCGAGGCGCTGCGCGCCATCATTGCTCAGGCGCCAAAGCACCTGTCTGCACGCGGCTGTCTGGCATTGGAGCATGGCATCACCCAAGCGCACGATGTCGCCGAGTTGCTTCAGCGGCATGGCTTTGATTCGATTCGAACTTACCCGGATTTTTCAGGCAGGCCCCGCATTACGCTGGGCGTCACACAACACTAGGAACCTCCATGATCCGCTTCGAAACCACGTTGGGCGACTTCACCATTGAATTGTTCGAGAAAGAGGCGCCCGAATCGGTCGCCAATTTCACCCGCTACATCGAGGATGGGTTCTTCGATGGCACCATTTTTCACCGCATCGTGCCGGGCTTCGTCATCCAGGGCGGCGGCTTCACGGAAGACATGACGCAAAAGAAAACCAAGCCACCGATCAAGAATGAGGCCGACAACGGCCTGAAGAACAAGCGCGGCACCTTGTCGATGGCGCGCACCAACGACATCAACAGCGCCACGTCGCAATTCTTCGTGAACCTGAAGGACAACGACTTTCTCGACCACTCGCGCGGCAATTTCGGCTACGCGGTCTTCGCCAAGGTGACCGAGGGCATGGACGTCGTCGACAAGATCGCGGCGGTTGAAACCGGGCGCAAGCGTGGCTTCGATGACGTGCCGGTCGAAGCGGTGACCATGAAAAGCGTCAAGCGAGTGAAGTCCTAACAGGCGTGGCGCAGAGGAAATCATTCTTCCGGCGGCTGGCGTGGTCGATTCTGGGGTTGATCGTCTTCTGCGTCGCGCTCAGCGTCGTCGCGGTGGCGCTGCTGCGCTGGATTGATCCTCCCTACAGCGCGTTCATGGCCGAGACCCAGATGGCAGCGTGGGCCAGGCACGATCGCACCTACGTGTTTCGCCATCGTTGGGTGGACTTGAATCAGGTCTCGCCCAACCTACCCCTCGCCGTGGTCGCCTCCGAGGATCAGAAATTCCCCGAGCACTGGGGCTTCGACGTGGAGGCCATCGAGAAGGCCTACGAAATGAATCAGCATAGCCATCGCGTGCACGGCGCCAGCACCATCAGCCAGCAGGTCGCCAAGAATCTCTTTTTATGGTCGGGGCGCAGTTATTTTCGCAAGGGGCTGGAGGCGTACTTCACGGTGTTGATCGAGGCCTGCCTGCCCAAGCGGCGAATTCTGGAGATCTATTTGAACATCGCCGAATTTGGGCTCGGCACCTATGGCGCCGAAGCAGCCGCTGAGCGCTACTTTCACAAGCCGGCCGCGAGGTTGACGCGCAGCGATTCCGCCGTGTTGGCGGCGGTGCTGCCGAATCCCGAACGCTTGTTGGCCGCCGCGCCCTCGGCCTACGTGCAGCAGCGGCGCGATTGGATCCTAGGACAGATGCAGGCGCTCGGCGGACCCGAGATGCTGGATGAGATCGACGCCTACCCGAGCCGGCGCCGCTAAGATCCGTTCCAGAATTTCTGGAATTTCAAAGACCGCCCGATTATGAATGCGCTTGACGGCCGCGCGGTACAGGTCGATGTGATCGGCGACTTGCGCAACACCTGCGCGAATCGCCTTGAACGAATCCAGCACCACGCCCACCGCATTCTCCTCAACCCATGCGGTGTTGTACCGCTCCTGCGGCATGGTCCAGGCGTTGCGCACGACGATCACCGGCAGGCCCTGCTGCACCGCTTCGCTGATGCTGCCCGGCCCCGGCTTGCCGATGAAGAAATCGCTCAACTGCATGTAGTGGCTGATCTGCGAGGTGAAACCTACGACCAGTCGCGGCGCGGACGCACGCTTTGCGCGCAGTTGATCCGCGAGCCCCGTGTTGTGACCGCACGCCAAAATGAGCTGGACATCATCGAGGCGCTTGGAGATACCGCGCATGACGCGCGATCCATGGCCGCCGAACATCACCATGCCGGTGGGCCGATCGGGATCGAGCTCGAGCTTGAGCATTTCGGCGCGCCGGTCCAATTTCAGGTCGCGGTAAAAATTGGGATTGATGATCATCCCCGAGGTCTCGTGAACCCTGTCGTCGGCAACGGCGGAGCGTGCCTGGGCCGCGGCGCGCGGCGTTCCGCAGACGAAGTGCTGCGCCTGATTGGGCTCGATCCAGAAATGCGGCGGAAAGTCCGCCAAGTCGGTGAGAATGGTCGCATAAGGAACTTGCGGACAGGCCAAGCCCAAGGCCTGGTACATGGCGCGGTTGAAATTCGGCACCATGGAGACGACGAGGTCGGGTTGCGTTCCCTGCCAGTGCCGCCGCAGCTGGCTCACCAAGGATTTATGGCTCAACCGAATCAGCATCTGCAGGATGCGCAGTTCCTGCGCCAGACCCAAGGTCCAGCCGCGCGCGAGGCGCACGTTGTAGTAGTCTTCCGGCTTGACCCCGGTGGTTCTGCGAAATACGTCTTGGGGATCGAGGACTTCGAACAAATTGACCAGTCTGACCTGCCAATCCCGGCACTGCTCCCGAATCGCCATCTCGAGGGCGACGGCTGCCGAGCGATGCCCCCCTCCCGCATTGATGTACACGAGATCGATCGTTGTCATTCGCACCCATTTTGGGCGTCAAGTGTGACCAAGCGATGAAATTTCCTCTGTTTGTTACCATATTGACGCTATTCGGCAACGTGGCTGCCGCCGATCCAACACACTTGAGCCACGGCCGCTTCAAGGATTTGGTGGTTTACGCCCCGGTGGCGCAGGCCTCGAGCTTTGTGTTGTTCCTATCCGGAGATGCGGGCTGGAACCGCCGTGCCGGTAACTTGGCCGAACAGCTCTCGCAGCAAGGCGCCATGGTGGTCGGCGTTGATTTTCCGAAATTCAAGGCGGTGCTCGAAGCGGACGGCGCGGAGTGCGTATTCCCGGATGGGGACTTGGAGAACTTGAGCCACTTCGTGCAAGCCTACTTTCACAGCTCGACCTATATTGCGCCCCTGCTTGTCGGGGTCGACGCCGGCGGCGCCATGGCGTACGCGGTGTTGGCACAGGCGCCAAAAGACACCTTTGCCGGCGCGCTGAGCCTCGGATTCTGCCCGCACTTGAGCCTGGACAAGCCGATATGCAAAGGATCCGGACTCGAGCTGAAGCACGGCGCTCGCGGCTCCGGCCTTGATTTGCAGCCGATCAAGTCCTTGAACAATCCCTGGGTGGTCCTCGAGGACTCGCAGGATCTTGCCTGTCCGGCCGCGGCCACTGGCGACTTTGTCTCCCGCGTGCATGGCGCGGCCATCGCGGTGCTGCCGCAGTGGAGTGACCGGTCCTTGAACGCCGCCTTCGCCAAGCTTGCCGCGGCCAATCAAAATCGAGTTGTCGCGCCGCCCGCGGCATTGGGCGATCTGCCGGTGGTCGAAGTGCCCGCGCAGCCCAATGCGCCCGCCTCGGATGCCTTCGCCATCCTCATGTCCGGGGATGGCGGTTGGGCCGGGCTCGATCAGGATATTGCCGCCGCGCTGAGCGCGAAGGGAATTCCGACGGTAGGATTGGATTCCTTGCGCTACTACTGGACCGCTCGCACGCCGGAAGGACTGGCTGCGGATACGGACCGGCTGATCCGCTACTACCTGGCCCACTTCGCCAAGAAACGCGTGCTGCTCATCGGCTATTCCCAGGGCGCGGATGTGCTGCCCTTCGCGGTGAATCGCCTGCCGCCAACGACCAAGCCCAACATCGCCCTGATGGCGATCCTCGGCATGTCCGAGCACGCGGTATTTGAATTCCATGTCAGCAGCTGGATATCGGATGACAACTCCGGACCCGAGACGCTGCCCGAGGTGAACAAGGTCAGCGGCATGCCGGTGCTGTGCATTTACGGAGAAGACGAGCACGATTCGCTGTGTCCTAAATTGGACCCCAAGAAATTCAACATCGTGAAGCTCAAGGGCGGCCATCATTTCGACGGCGACTACGCAGGTCTTGCGGATCGCATCCTATCTGCCGCGAAGTAAATCAGCCCGAGATCGCGCCCATGCGATCTTGAAGGCGCTTGCGAAAGCGCCGGCTCAGCCGCAACCGAACTTTGGACTTGAGCACGACCTCATAGTCGCCGCCGTTCTGCAGTTCCAGTCCATGAATCCTGTCGAGGTTCACAATGATTGAGCGGTGAATACGCATGAACCGGTCTTCGTCCAGCTCCCGCACCAGTTCCAACAACGTGCGGCGCAAAAGGTGCGTGTCGCTTCCGACGTGCAGGCAGGCGTAATAGCCCACGGCTTCGATCCAGTCGATGTCCGCGACATCGAGGAACAGGACCTCGCCGCGGCTTTTCACCACGATTCGCTCCACTCGACGTGGTTGCGACGCAGTGTAGTGGGCGAGCTTATCCTTGGCGCGATCCAACGCACGACGGAAGCGTGCGTCGTCAAATGGCTTCGACAAATAGTCGAGCGCTCCTGCCTCAAAGGCGCGCAGCGCATACTCATCGTAAGCCGTGACAAAGACAATGGTCGAGGGCAGATCGCTGCCGAGCATTTCGAGCACGTCAAAGCCGCCGCACCCGGGCATTTGCACGTCGAGAAAAATCAAGTCAGGCCGCGATTTTCGAATGATCTCAACGGCCTCCAGGCCGGACCCA